>Ga0126339_10000314_pt1 | contig 24714 bp, 15 predicted proteins | sample OrbTmetagenome_2_FD_92532 | JGI IMG/M metagenome (GOLD analysis project Ga0126339, IMG submission 92532) | Coral microbial communities from Petempiche,Puerto Morelos, Mexico - Orbicella T R C metagenome | ecosystem: Host-associated > Invertebrates > Cnidaria > Coral | place: Petempiche,Puerto...
AAAAAATTCGAAAAAATGTACGGTTTGGAATAGTGAATAAGTGAAGTTCAATTATTTCTCTTCCATGCACCCCCGATCAAGACCATTACAGCTTATTTTGACCTCTCAGTTCAAGGTCTCACGGAAATAAATCCTCAAAAAATAATAGCACAAAGTTGGGTGAAAGAAGTGAGCCGGAACAAATAAAACAGATTCCCCATGATTCTAAGCGAACGAGACTCTGACGCTTATAAAAACAAACAGAAAGGTTCTTTAAACTTCATATCTAGTCTTCACAGTTTTCGTAGCACAGGAAAAATATGTATGCAAAATATGGCTTTCTACGTGCTAATCTGTGTTAGGTTAAGGAAGTCTTATGGTAAAATGTGCAGCCGCCATCTTCTGCCGTATATACGGTGGATTGGGTTAGCACGGGTTGCACTTCTATTGCGAGATCTGATTGGTTCATTCGGGGACCTAAGCCTTTTTCTGATTATTTGGCTTTGGAAAGATGTTGATCACTATAAAGTACTTGTTTAAACAACAGTAACTGATGACAATAACTTTATTGTTCTTAAAAAGCTCTTAAAATAGAAATCATAACGTAAAAGCTTTAGCAAATAAAACGCTGGGCCATTTCAAGATCACCCATATTGTTTTTCAAGTTAAGTTGCATTTATTGATACGCGAAGGGAGGACTCGAGTTTCATGAAAGGTAAAATAAAAGTTTCCTCCATCAGTTCGTTTCGTATCAATTTGTACATTTGATTCTTAATTCCGTTCATTTCTTCGTTGTTAACTGTACTCTGTATATTTGCATGCTGTGTTGAAGGTCTTTTTTTCTTCACTATGTTCTGTTGTTGGTCGACATAAACACAAGCTTCGTCGTGGTCTACTGTCCCGCGTTAAAAACGTTTTTCTGTCTTCGATGTTGATAATTTTAAATATTTCTTGCGTCTTGTCCCTTTTGTTGATATTTTTTGTTTGAGAATTTAAATGTTGTTTGCTGGACAATAAATCGAATTCTTCTTTAGCCAATGAGGTTCAACTTGTCTAATGACGCTCTAAAAATTAAAAAGAAGAACGAATTAGCAGAGAGACAGCGAATGTTGAATGAAACGAACAGACAAACAGCTGAAAGGACAGCAGTAAATGAAAAAGAAAGTGAGAAAATATGCCCACATTAATGTTTATTGCAATTTAATTTGACATTGAACAAGAAAACGTAGCGAATATAGAACTATAGAACATGAAAAAAAACCACTCTACCTTGCTTCAAGAACCTGTTGTTCCAATCTCTCCTGTGTTAGGAAAAGATAAAAATTTAAATAACTAGTTTGTTTGTATAAAGAACACGCTATATACTCCCTGTACTGTATTATATTTCATTCACTGGAAAACCACTGTTTATATCTATTTACGCATAGAATCCGCAAAATTTTCCTAAAAAGTCGTCTGAAATCTTCTACTCCGGTGTGAATTTAACATGCCGTTTCTCTACCCCAGCAAACCTCGCTTGTAAAATGCTCAGTAATCCAAATATGCTGCAATTTTACCTTAACGTTTTCGTTTCTGGCACGGTTTATTCGCCCCTCTAGATCTTCAATCTGAACCTTGATCCCAGCCGCATTATGCCACACGCGGATTTGACGGTCCGCGCCTCCTGCGGTGGCCAGGTAACGAGAGCTTGGGTGCCACGCGATCGCTGTGATATCATCTGAAAGAAACAACAACAACAACAACAAAAAAATGTGTGTTGGCAGTGTCACGAGCAGTACTGATATGTTACTTTACTAGTCACCCTAAGTGAAGTTATTCTAATCACATCAAGGAAAATGTAAATTTTAAAAACTGATTTCTGGAGACAAAAACTTGCATGAGCTCAGAAGGTGTTTGTCTTTGATAATCAAAGTTCAGACAGTAATCTCTGTAATATAGAGGGCTAATAGAGTCGCTCAAAAGAAATAACCGAAAAAATGTTAAGAAAGGAAAGGATTAGGAGTTTAGTTAGCAAACTGAGGAGTTAAGATGATTTCCGCGGAACATTCGAGCAATAATGGCAAAAATCAAGTTACCAAAAAAACCTCAGAGCATGGCAATATTTTGAATACAGTTAAGAAGAACTTATCGAGACTTAAGCTCTCAAGCTGACCCCGCGAGAGAAAATTGAATTTGAAGTCATCCATATTTTTATAAAAACAGACATTTCACATCAGTTCAAAATACAGTAACGCTCGCTTTAAGCCGTCTTACAAGGTTTGAAACTGATTTTCCCGAGAATGCTTGAGAATCTAATCGCGGGGTCACTTACAGAAATGAATTAACGTGAGAAGTTTAGAACAGCATTCAAAACGTTACCGTACTATGAACAGATTTTTGGTAAACAATTTTTGCACTTATTGCTCGAACTTTGAGCGGAATTCGTCTTAACCAAAACAAGTCAATTATGTGGCTGACAAGACAAGCAGTGTGAGATACCGGACAAGAGGGAAGCCTGGTACCAGAACTATTTCATTTATATTACCTCCATGTACTTCCTCTAGTAGTTCTTCTAAGTTCCCATTTTCTGTATTGAAAATTCCTACGGATCGTCCCATAGCTACAGCCGTGACGTAAGCATCCGGGGACATGCTGATGAACATGTTGTTGTAAACGCCAAACGAAGCATCATAGATCCCTGTTATAAGTAGATGAGGGTCTTGCTTCTTGGTGTACTCCACTGAATAAGACAGAAATAGAAAACTGGTTTGAAACTACATTTTAAGCCACAATTACTTTAAAACCAAAACAAACAGTTCCCACAAGTGAGTCCCCCAGTTGAGGAAGGGGCCTGAAAAAAGCGAGAAGTGCAGTAAAGGGACAAGAAGGGAAAAGAGAGGAAGGGACTTTTAGTGTGATGTTTTAACTCTCCCCCAAATACAACCCTCTCATTAGCTACATACAGCTCAAGTCTCATTGTAGTAAAGAAAACTCACCATCAATGTCCCAAATTTTCCACGTTCCATCTTTTGATACAGTTGCCATCCTAATAAAAACAACGAAGGAAGTAAAGATGCAGGATGATTTTCACATCTTTTTCAACCACAAACTTATACACCAGTGTAAACCTTAAAGAACTGCCCACAGACTCCCCCAAAGTCCTTCATCAATGCTCTTAAACTGCTTGTAAGAAATTGCAGTTATCTAAAAGAAGGCACCAGTAAAATGCATAACACATTATTTACTGAAGGTTGATAATGCAAATTTTAAAACAACCATGTTGAGTAAAATTGTATTTGGGTAACCTGTGTGGCTGGTGGTTTATGTGGGCTTTTTCTATAGGCTCTCATGGTGCAGATAAACAGTGAAGGAAAAGCTGCGAGAAGAATGGTGAGAAGAGAGAGAGAGAGAGAGAGAGAGAGAGTGTTTCTCCCTCATTCTCTTCTCGCCATTTTTTTTTTTTTTTTTTTTCTTTTTTCCTTTTTTTTTGCCCCACAAAACCCCATCAAAATAGCACCAAAACTGCCAGCTATGTAGGCTATATTTGGGAAGCTGACATTTAGAGTGACGCCATTTATCATGAAAGGAAATAGTAACTTACTTAGTCATGACTGAACAGTAGTACATCATTATCTAGTACCTTGTGGAGTCTGCTGAAAAACTAAAATGATAAACACCAGCAGTGTGGCCTTTCAACTCCATTGCTCTTGAAACCTGCAACAAGTAAAATAAATTATGCACTTCATAATAGATATACTGTAAGGAAATGTTATTAATGTAATTAAAAGGCTTGTAAACAGACATGTAATATGTAATATGTTACCTGCTTGAATTCATCAGACTTGGTGAACTCCACGGCCCAAAGTTTAACATCAGGGGTGAACCCTAAGAGAAATATTGGTACCTAATGATATGAACTGTACATGTAAAGGTACAGTAGTTAGAGCTGACAAATGGCCAGTTTTCAATTGAGGTGTAAATGACAGGTGTGTCAAATGCTGATCAAATGTTCCCACCACTAAATCAGTCTAACCATTAAGTAACCTGAAAGATTACCAGCTTAACCTAAGACTGAGATGTGCCAGCAGGGTTTAAGAACTGAAATATATTACACTCTCAAGAACAAGACACATTAGCAAACAGGTTTCACTACCCTAAAAAAGTACATTTATTTTATAAACTTCATTTGCTTGATCACTTGTGAGTAGCCCTAGACTATTTGTCAGTGCAACATTTGACACAGTGCATGAAATAAAATTTGTCAGCTGCTGGTTAATCAGTAAATTGCTAATCCAGTGACAGTTCTGAGAATTTGGTGATACATAACCAGAAATTGAATGCTCTGGAGAATTTAAGGTTGTTAAGATTTCAATGTTCCTACCTGCAGATGCAACAAATTTCCCACAAGGAGATATACTTGCAAAGCTGTTGTTCATCTGACGAGTGTCAATTATCGACAGTACTTCACCTACAACAGATAAACAGTGTCCAGTCATAGCCTCATCAATACAGACTCCAAAGTGAGAGAGCTGAGTGTTTTAATTTATTGTGGATTGATTTGCCTGTTAGAGTTTAAAATATGAGTTCTGGTTTCTCTGGGAGTGTTACTGAACTGTTTAGAATATTATCAATGTGTCTACATCATGGAGGCAGGCTTTTAGCCAGATGGGCATCCAGGCATCCTGTGGACGGCCGCTTATTAGAGAAAATTGTTTTATTTTTGATATGTTGCCTTATAAATTGTTCATTTGAGCAGGCCCTTATATAGCACATTTTGGACACCCACTCTTCAAATCCTGGCTAAAAGCCTTCATGGAGGTGTCTGTGTGGAGGGTTGAACTGGCCAAATTTGTTAGAGGCAACAACAGCAGCTCTTGAAGGTTGTGTCCAGTTTGAGTTTAAAATGGATAGAGGTTACCAAAGATCTTTACTTTCATTTTAGACCCCTCTTCCCAACAGTTAGCAGCTAAAGCATACCCTTTAAATTCCACAAGATTATCGTTGTATCACTGGAACATGACATGATGAACTTGCCACTGGATGCCACAGCAATGTTGATGATCTCTGCCGAATGTTTGACAGGAAAATCAAATTCACCAGTAATGGAAGCGCCAGATCCATCCTTTTTCTTGTTCACTTTAAATACTCGGATTGTGTTGCCATTAGCCAAAGCTGTAATAAATGCCCTGAAACACAGTAAATTACGTTCTACAATCAGCATTAAAATCAATGCTACATGGATGGAGATGACAGGGGATTTACTCGAATAGAAAAACGAGGAGGAACCTCATTTGCCCTTCTAACAAGTTGAGTGCTAAAAAGAGTACAGAACTTCTAATGATAGGCAACGGCATGGTATCTTTAAGTCTGTGTCCAGCTGTTTCAGATAGGATTAGGAGCTTTTTTGTCAGGATAATTTAGAGTTGAAGTCCTGATGCCAAAATGAGACTATTTTTCTTGTTTTTAATTTGAACAATTTTTTATACCTAGTTTTTGCTAATCTCAAAGAGCCAGCTTTACAAGTGGCAATGTTTCCACTCTAATTTAAATTATTTTGGGGATAAAATATAAACGTTTTTTGTATCTTTGCTGATTTTTATGATTAAGGTTATTATTTTATTTAAATGCCTTTTAAAATCAGGACAACATAAAAAGAATGTACATCACTTAGTAAAGAGAATTAACACATCAATCTTGGGTTAGCAAAGAAAGAGTTACTTAGAAATTAGGTTTACAAAGTATTATGTAGCAAAGGGCCTTCTTAGAAACTTAGACAAAATCAAATTTAATCAGATATACTAATTTTTTAATAATAATTATATTAACATTCAGATTTATCATTTTTTTCTTGTTTAAAGTACATTGTTACATATTAGATCTCCATGCACTTTTAGGTTTAGTTGCATTTCAACAAACCTGAAGCGAACTGGTTGTTGTTGCTTAGTATCTTCACTGTCGGCAAAACAGGAGGACAAGAAAGAACGATTTAAGAAGTTAAAACAGCTCAAGTTTAACCATTGTTTAATGGAAATGACATATAAAAGTGATTAAAATTAATTAAAAAATCATTATTCAGGGACAAAAGTTAAATTTAAAGTTCTTAATCAGAAATGCCAGATGCGACATTGGATGATACAATGAAATGGATGACATTGCCACAATAATGAAAAAAAAATGTGATATATTAATTAGTAAATTTTGTGCTGAGGATATAAAATGACTTCAATGGAGAAGAGAGGAAAAAAGAAACTAGGAAATTAAAAATTAATAGGACAATGACAAAATGGTGAGATTATTAGCTTTAGAAAGTGTCAAAAAGCAATATTGTACATGAAATTAATGCTAGATGACATTCAATAGATGATAAACAGTATTATGTTTTTAAATCTAAAATTAATGATTTTCTAATTTCTCAAGGACAACATGTATCCAATACGGCAGCCATGCATGGTTAACATTATGATAATAATATAACAGCAACTTAGCTTTCCAGCCTATTAGCTTAACTCAAAATGCAGACATCTCACTGATCTGGTCTCGAAATGCTTTGGATGTAAAATATCATCCAAATTCCCTGCAGTAAAGGGCACATCCTTGGAAAAAAACCCAAGCTCACCCTGATGAGCCTACATTATACACCAGTAAGTGAAGGGCTTTTTTTTACAGGCTTCCAGGATTGATGTTTAAAACAGTTTATAAGCTTCATGGGAATTTTATCTCCTGACACCTGACTTAAAGCTGCAGTTGTGGCTGTATATGATAACAGATCTGTCAAAATACTGACAAGTGTTCTTACCTTGTATCAGGGCTGAAGTTGACCTTTGTTCCATGATCAAAATCGACATTTGCTCTTACATATCTAACGGTAAAATATAAGAAAATCAAACGATAAAATCAGTCACTGATGTCACTCTAACCATTTTTTTCAAAGAACTCTTGATATCTTTTTCTTTTTTTGTCTAATGGATCTGTCTTGGAGTTCTCCTGTATCAGCATTTTATCACTGTCTAAATGTTCTGAGAATTTGCTATTCTACATTATTTTATTTCCTTGGCTTAAGATGCCAATGTGTAAAATGTTTTGTGCAAGAGAACCACAAAGGAGTACAACTAGTCCAAGGGTACAATAATCAACCCACTGAGTCTGAGAACCTTTGCCCTCTGTAAACATGAGGTCAACATCTGGCCACTCTTTAAAGGAAAGGAAGGACTGTTATTTTAAAATATTGTTCAGCTCTTATGAGCGCATTTTCATGCCTGTGGCTTAAAGTTTTTGTTCCCTGTTTTTCAGCAAAGGTAATACATCAGACTAGCCTTCCAGAGGACATCACCTTGTGCCACTGGCATTTGAAGGGGTGGCGAATGGTAAATGCCAGACTTTGCAAGACGACGAGATTAGCGTTTTTCTTTGCGAGCCCAAGACATTTTGATTTCTTCAATTGCGAGACCGAGACTTTAAAGTGTTTTAAATGCGAACTCAAGACATTCAGGTTCTAAGATGTTGTGATGCCATTTAACTTTACTAAAAAAAAAAAATAAACAAATCGGTACTTCGCGACTTTCTTAGCCTTGACAAAAATCGAGACCGCAAGAGAGCTCTGGGAGAAAAATCAAGACTGCGAGACACACATAACTGCTAAAAAATGCGACTGCAAGACCCGTGAAATTCAGTGAAAATTTTGCGAGACCCTTGGTTTTTGGAGGACCATTTGCCACCCCTATTTGAATAAAAACTAAACATCAATGTATCATGCTATTAATTTTTGATGATTGTATTTTTTCTAGATTTCACTGATTCAAACATTTTCACATCTGATGGTGATTTACATTTGAGACATATTGCACTAATTTCACTCCAGTGGTGGGTATTTGTAGTGCATGCCCACTGCAACAATATAAGATAAAAGATAATGAACAAAGACAACAGACTCTTTACATTTGATTATTTTTCAAGTTTGAACAATACTTCTAAAATAAGGCAGCCACTTTCTTTTCATAATGTTGTGTATCCAAAGTGACTCGTCAAGTGGTGAATGGGGGAACAGTGAGGTCTGAAATGAGTAGACACAGGAAGGAAAAACAATAAACTGCAATTTCCATTCATTCAGGGGACCTGCAGAAAAGACTGACTGCTCACAGACTACAGTAAATAAATCCACAACATAACTTACTTATGTTCCTTCTCTTTGAAATCTTTTACACTCCATAGTCTTACTGTCCTGTCTGAAATACACATAAATAAATAATTTAAGTTCAAGTATTATTCTTTTTTCATTCACTACATTAATTTTGTGGTCCAAGTAGGATGTAAATGTGAAAGTTACAAGCCAGGTAAGGCTGATTGAAGGGCAAAATACAAGATTCTTTTAGTTTCTGTAGTCAGTAGAAGGCCTTCTTTTCTCTTCTAACATATTTTGGGAGTGATCTGGAAAAATGTAATTAGTGTATGCTACTCATGAATGATAAATTAATTATAGAGTCCTAAAGTGATGATGTCACAAAAACAAAATTTTTGAAATTATGGGATATGATGTCATATTCTTATAGAGGATCCAAAAAGATGTCCTCATCCCAAAAATTAGCTCTGAATTGCAATTCCCGATAGAGATATAAGGGATCAAAGTTTGATAGCATCCCATACAAACCCTTCAACTGACTCAAAATTAGAGAGATTTATATGGGGCAGTAGCAAATTTTCATCCTTTATATTTCGGCTGGGAATTACAATTAAGAGGTAACTTTTGGCAAGGACCCTTTAATAAGGACCCTCTATTCGAAAATGGCGCCAAATCCCATAATTTCTCAAATTTGTTCTTTTGTGACGTCACAATTTAGGACTCTATTTTTTAAAAAAAAAAAATACACAGAGATTTTTTGAAGTGATCATATGCTGATTTTAAGTGTACAAAATTATGAGGAAATATTTTTTTCAAACACAGTGTAGTTAAGTCCTGATCTGAATGTAAAGTATTTGGCCAACATAGCAATTCAAGAAAATATTTTTGTTTTGCCACGCAGATGGTGATCAGCTTCATAAAGTATCCATAAAGTAATAAACATTATTTTGTAATGTGTGGTTGCCAATTATACCCATGAGCTGATCAAATCAATCAAAATGACATATGAGACAAAGGAAGTCCCACAAATGGTATGCCAGCCATGAAAGTTCATCTTCAGGTTTCCAATTCGAGAACCAAAGAATTTTAAAACTTGTTAAGCCAGGTTGCTTTCTTTAAATAAATCTGTGAAATGAATTTTGAAGATGTATGTTTTAAAATAATAGTTAATTATTTAACTTAATTAAGCTTGCATTTATCTCCCTTGCCAATTAAGATGTATTTTGAAATCAACAAATTGAAGAGAAACTTATTTTGGGACAACTTTGAAAAATATCATGGAAAAGAACATTTCTCTGGCCTTTCCCTTGAAAAAAACTTTTTGAGAAACTAGACCTGAGTAACAATGGTATTGAAAATAAACCAAAAAACCTATGTTACACAATGAGACTATAAAAAAATTAATTTACATTATGAACCCAAACTTCAGAACATGTTTGTGTACTTCATCCTGTGTATATTTAAAATGAATATGCCACTTGATACTTCCAGCCTCACACTTATCAACAAAACAATGCTTAATAAGATAAGCTACAAATTGACTAACTCAATTTTCTGGATTGTTGAGTTTGTATGTGAGGGGGATTCCACCGGGGAAAGATTCAAGGAGTTGTGACAAGTATTAATCCTTTACCAAAACAGACTTGAAAATCTACGACTCAAATGCAATAAAATTTCACAAATTTGCGCTAACGAATTGTATAAATAATAAATTGTTTACGTAAAAATACGTTTTAGATAAACGTCTAAATAAAAAATAACAAGCTTAATGCCCTCCTTCACGTGATATATCCTCTGTGTACGTGGACACATCTCTAAGCATGCAAGCGGCTACATTATAAAAGAAAACTTATTGAATTTATATTTCTTTGTGACAACCTTGCGAAGTTGAGGCCATGTATTTTCCATTCAAACTAAACTCCAAATCGAAAACATCTCCTGTGTGGCCTTTCAGAATAGCAAACTGTCTTCGATGATTCTTCACTGGCGCGTTCCCTCGTTTGCCTTTCGTAGTCTTTGCTTTGTCTTTTCTCTCTCCGCTGAACGCCTGTTTTTCTTCCAATTCACTTTTAACAGTCTCAGAACTGTCATCCTTTCTCTGTTTACTCTTGAAGCCGATAAACAGAATAACTACTAACACAGCAGCGGCAATTAAAGAGGTTGCTATGATTGTCCCAAGAGTGGCGACCTCGACGCCCGCCATGTTTCCTAACGATTACAGCACATGTATGGGAGCCTCGTTTTCACTTCACGCTTTTTTTTTTTTCGCGCTTTTTCACGCGCGCAAAACGCTGCATAAGCTCGATTCATACAGTACTACTCTTCAAAGCAACGTTTTTTTAACGAACACAATTTTTCGATTAAATGAGATAAACCTTTGTAAAGATTCTATTTTTTTAGCGGCGGAAAAAAAAACAATGATTAGCGTAGCATTGAATTAGCTCACCTGAAGAACTTGACATTATGTATTTTCCATTACTGCTGAATTCAACTCCTTCTACAAAAGCATCATGTCCTGACAAGGAGGCAGCCTGTAGCGGATGGGTAACGCTAGGCATGCTAGTTCCTGTTACTTGAATTTTTATACTGGTCCTTCGCACGACGCCTGTATCCCCGCTTGCAGCCAGGACTAAATACTAGGTGGAACTATAGCAACCTTCTCAAGACATGAAATAAAACGGACCTGCGCTAGCTACTGGAATTTATACAAACTCATAAATTGACGTTCGTTTTAACTTGAGCAGTTGAAGTTCTAGTTCCGTAATTCAGCGTAAAGTAGCGTGGCGTTGAAATTATGAATTTAAAACAGCCAGATAGCAGGTTGTGTGAAAGCTTTATACCCTGGCATTCGGCCAATGTCGGCTGCGCTAGTTTGTGTGTTATAAGGCGCGCGCGCAGTTGTAGGTGTGCTTACAAATTGCCACCAGTTATTTTGCGCAACCAACTAGCTAATTATGGATAAAGCAGATGCGTGGGTCGCAGGCTGCTGAGTGGAAAATCAAATCAAATTAATTATTTAGTCTCGTGTGGCCATGGTTAACGATAACAGCAAATAAAATGGACTCTGCAACTATTATGTGCTCTCAAGCAGACACTATCCATCAAGCAAAATGATATTACGAGATTTCGGTTATTTGGTTACCAAAAGAAGTTTATGGAAAGCGTCTTAACATGCAAATTTTCGGTTCAGTTTCTAGATGGTTTTGAGAATCTTAAACGTTTAACGCGGAAATCAGCGCGTCGGATTTGATGAAACTGCCTGAAAACATCATTGATTCAACTAACACAAGCTTATTTTATTTGTCTGGTATTCAATGCGTTTAATTAGGATTGCATGTTATAGCCTTTACAGTCTGTAAAAAGGATATTGCCGTGTGATATATTGAAAAGGGTACTCTCTTACTTTGAGCTACTTAAGTGTGGCACGTGCCTTGAGAATTAGTAACACAAGATAAAACTATTACTAGTCGCCAAACAAGGCTCGCACAATAACAGTATATCGTACAAATATCATTAGTTTGTTTCTTTGCAGTATTGGATCTCTCCCGCTGAGAATTTTAAATGGAAACAAAAACTCGTCTTAATAGATTTTAAGTTTTTTAGTGGATCTTCAGTGGCACCAAACAAGTTTATTTTGCATACAACGTTGAAGTTTTTTAAAAACATTTCAAGTCTAGCTATTGAGTGAATTTCACTGATTAATAGAAAAATGAACAAAAAAAAAAGCTTTTGGTTGTATATCACAAATCATGATTCAATTTTCACTTCGGCGTGCATTGATCAATGGTTCTCGGTTTTGAAATCAAAGAATCTCCTCTTGTTACAAAAATCAATAAAAGGTTTGCGCGTCAGATTGAAAAAACGTTTATACGTCTATTGTTACTGAGTATGAACACTGAATTAGTATGCAGGCTTTCACCTGTCTTGTCTAGTCAAGTATGGTATTTGCTTTCCCTCGACTTGGCTTGAGCTAGCTGTTAGTAAGGAGAGTTCTATTTATCCACGTATTTTCTTAGTTAGTCAAAGTCGAGATCCCCAGGTTTAATAATGAAAAAATGACCCCATGTACACACCTCGATACAAGCACCGAACTCAGATTAACGGCTCCGAGCGATTCCTTTGCATTTCAGGTTATCTCAAGGGAGATATCTCATGTTAAAAATATAGCGTGGATATAGTTTCATAAAGGCTTTTGTTCTTCGGCCATCGTAGCATACGAAACGTCAAGTTATTAAAATGCGTAAGTTTAATATGTTTATCACCGCTATTTGTGTTTTATTCCTCGTGGATATAGTTACTCGGTAACTTCTCTATATACTTCATACGTACACAACTGACGGAGAAAAAAATTGTTTTTTTGGTTTTGTTTTGCTTTTTTTCATTTCGGCTTGATTGAGTGAGCCGATTTCGATTTGGAATCGGATTTAAGCTCGGTGAGTGAAAACTGCAGCTGATAGGGGAATAAATAATTAATTCAAACTTATAGTGCTTTAATACAACAGTATTAACAACAGTAAATCAGCGCTCCGCATTTTACTTACTAATGGATCATACAGTAATCAAGAACTGAAACATAATTAGAGACGACAGATCAATTTACTTTTAAATACGTCAGCGGCTTCATGGGGAGATTTCAAAGGGATAGCTTTGTCTGAACCGGAAAAAAACTATCGCTTCTCTTCTTTTTTTCTTTTTCATAAAATCTCAAATTTATCTCTTCGGTGACAGAAATGTCACACTGTAGTCATATTGACTGCATGAAACAGCGCCTAAAAGTTTGTTGATAATTCCAATTCCGGTTAAGACGTTTCTACGACCTTCTATACCAGTGGCTCAAGTGATTTCTAATGGCCCCAAGTTTCCCAACTAAAGTGAGCTTTTGATTAGCGACCGGCCTTTAATAGAGTTCACTGAGAGCTGTAGGGAAAGCTCTTTTCTAGCCTGCGATCAAGCGTTCTTTTCTTACCCTTCCCCGCGAGCTTCTTCTTCTAAAAAAAAAAGTAATAAACGCCTGATTTAGCCCTTTTCCTGCGCGGAGAATGGTTACTGATACCCAGTCTCTCTCGGTTATCTACACAGGTGCGCTGTCAAAATGGCGAGAGCGAACAAGCTAAAATCTCAAGCTTTGATCACAAAAAACGTTCTTTACGCTGGAGAAGGGGAAATACCATTATTTGAACACGGATCTAAGGTAAAATTAACTACTCATAAAGACTTCCTGTAGATAAATTTAAATGGTCTCGCGAGACATAAGATAAATTAAAAGTAGATATACTCACAAATCCTTTGGATTTTTAGGCTACTTTTCATTTCAAAACGTTCAAAAACGATGAGGACAAGACGCCGATAGACTGCAGTCGTGATCTTGGACAGCCCTTTGAGCTCCTTATCGGGAAGAAATTCAAGCTGGAAGTTTGGGAGGAACTTATAAAAACAATGAGAGAAAAAGAAATCGCTCGTTTCACTTGTGATAAATCGGTAAGATCAGCTAAAAGCTTATTAAGCTTATATTTTTTTTTTTGTACGTTAGCTACGTTTTACTAGCTTTTATTATATGGCTTGTGTTTCTAGCCGATATAACGTGCACTCTGATTGGCTAATTGTAGGGCATTGTTATCCTGTAATGCCCACAGGCCGATTATGGGCCTGCAAAAACAAAGCAAAAAGCCATATAATAAACAACTTATTAACCTCAAACTTTCGGTTTTTATGGGAAGATCTCAAAACTCAGCCTTCCAGTATTGACCTCACTATTGCTCAGTCAATACTGCAAGGTCTCAGTTTGAGATTTTCCAGTAAAGACCTCAATATTGGTTAATAAGTGGTGCAGTGTTTATTTTCTTTATATTAAGAAACACTTTTCCATACATGGTCAAACCAGGCTGGCAAAGTCACCTCACAACCAGTCAATTTATCCTGTGTCTGACCCTCAATGAAACCCCTATCCCTCCTAAAGCAGATATCTGTGCCATTCCACTTATACTCCCTCCTCTGAAGATCGTGAATGAAATGGCTCTTAGAAGTCATTCATTATAATGAAACGCTTTAATTTGTGCTGGAAATATACATAAATAAGAGGATTTTGCCTGATGCGTTGGCCAAATCGTGAACATGTGAAAGCTGGCCACTGTTATAATTTGTTTTTGTTAATAGTGATACGCAGTTTTAACTTAACACTTGTGTTGTTAGCTTGTAGGAGGCTATGCAATAGTTTCCAAGAGTCTCCGTACAGTTGCAAAGAAAGCAAAAGGAGAATTAACAGAAGAACATAATCATCATGAACATTCTTGCAGTTTGTCTGCCATGAAATCAACTGGTTATCCAGACTTAGACGACTTGCTTGTCAATGAACAAGATCTTATCTTTGAAATAGAACTTTTAAAATATGAGAAACCTGGTGAGTTCCAGAAGGAAACTTGGCAGATGGATGCTGATGAGAAATTGTCCAATGTACCAAGCTTAAAAGAAGCTGGAAATAGACTATATCAACAGAAAAGGTACAAAGAAGCTGCAGAAAAGTATGCCGAGGCATTGGGTTGCTTGGAACAGCTTTGTCTGCATGAAAAACCTGGTGACACACCTTGGCTTAACCTTGACAGAATGAAAATTCCTTTCTTATTGAACTATGCTCAGTGTAAGCTTTTTCTTGGTGATTACTATGAAGTTATTGAGCATACAACGACAGTGCTTGAAAAAGATAAAGACAATGTCAAGGCTTTATATCGACGTGCCAAGGCTCATGTGAAATGTTGGAATCCTAAGGAAGCCAGAGAGGATTTCAATAGAGTAGCAGTTCTTGATCCATCACTCACAAAAATTGTCAAGAAAGAACTTGTAGAACTAGAAAGGCTTGCCAAAGAACATGATGCAGAAGACAGAGATAGATTGAAAACACTTTTCAAGTAGCCCTTTGTAAAGCTAAGCTATCTCAAATGTTCATTGTCAGTGGTAACTAAAGAATCATGAATTTCCATAAAAGTATGGATTTGTTACCTGGTGAAGCTATCAGAACTTTTAAAAATCATTAACTTTATTGTGTTTAAAACAGAGTAATAACTTAGCTGTACTTTATAAAACTCAGTACTTTAATTTATTTACATGTACAAAATGTGGAATTAAGCCCGCCCACATCATTAGATGCAATGGGAGCTTTCTATTTAAGTCAAACAAAGCCAGTGTTTGTTTCCTTTTTATTCGCCATCTACTATATACTGGCAGAAGCATATCACCTCTGCAAGGTGTTAAGCTTCTGATACTGGTAATTACTATAAGATTAGCAAAATATTATAACGTGTATTTGTCTCAAAAAGCTCAGTAGAAAAGATAGCAAAACTTGCTGCCACATTATTATAGCAATTATAGCATAACTGGTTGAAACAAAAGTGCATATTTTCCACTTTTAATAGAAATGAGAAGATACCTAGGGTGCTTATTAGGTTGCATTTGCTCGCTTTCTCACCCCACTTCTTTAATCTCTACTTAATATAATTATCTTTACCTTGCTAATCCAGCAATGGTGGTCAGCGGGGTGCTCAGGTGACACATTTACAGTGAAGGACGATGAAAGGATATAGACCTCGCACTCACATGTCTGGTACATAACCACGGCAGCAATTAAAGAACTGTATTTGTTTATTATTTACTCTTGCCCCAACTTTAACACAACTAAACTTTATTTGTTCACCCTCTCCCTCAGAATACTTGCTGTGCAGGCTAGTGGGACCATTAATGGGGACAAAGCAAACGATGAGATCCCACATTATGCTCAGTAACAATCCTGCAAGCAAAGGAACATGAGTCTCGCCACAGATTTCTTCTTTTTTCTTGTGGCAAATGATAGTTTTTAGGCTTTCTACAGAAAAACCCTAATTACAGTTATTGTTTTCTTTTTTTGTTTGTAGGGAGGGGGGAGAGAGAGCTGGCCTTGCTCAAGGAACCTGCCCTGGTTATCAGAGCCTAAACCAAAGCATGATACAGTTTATAGAACTGTGCATGAAGAAGCTACTTGTATACTGCTTTGATTTTATTACTAGTAAATTAGACTGTTCACAGTCTCTCTATTATTCATCACATGCAAAAGAAAAAGCAAGCTAAGCAAGTGAGAAGCACAAGGGGGTAGGGGCAGGGAAGCAAGCCACCCCCTCCTTCCTCAAGTCTCTCTCATTTTACACTGGCATCCAGTTCTCTCACGATTCTATCTGCCTGCTCAGTGATCGAATTAAAATATGAGATAATAGAGGGCTGTGAACAGTCTATAATTTTCTTAATATGTTGGTTATGGCAGGAGCCCTGGTTATGAGCATTTTAATGAAGCAGAAAAAGATTGGCTGAATGTTTTATTTTTCACCCAAATTATTCTAATTTCATTTATTGCTCATAATTTGTGTCTAAAACTTGTGAAGGGTAACCTGCTAGCCACAAAAGTAAGTGTACAGAGAGATATTCCAAGATCCTAAATTTCAGGTTACGGATCACCGATTCCTAATTTTCCTGTCGCTTGGTTGCGCGTTTGTGCGTCCCCTTGACCAATCGGAGTGTTGCTCCAGGACTTCGCATCTTCTTTTCAGCTGTGTTTTTGCCTAACTGAAACATGGCGTCCAAACTTATAACTGATGCCTTTCCGAAAGTCAAGAAGGACAGGCCGATTAACCAAAAAGAACAGCCAAAAAAAACTTCAGTCTTAAGCGAAAACGGTGAGGTTAACCTTAAGCTGTTTTTATTCGCTGTGAATTAATCTGGTGCGAAGTGTAAAGGTCTATAAAGTTTCTACTTTGTTTCAAAAATGTTGCACAGATGCCGAAGTTTTGAAGGATCAAACTTCGGACCTCACAGAGGAGCTCTCGGTCTTAAAAGAATTCGACTTAGATTCCGAATTTGGACCATGTATTGGTATGTTATATTTGTTGTTTATTACTCATAAAAAGAATGAATTAAAAAGAGTGAAATATTTGTTTCAACTTTTGTCTCGTTTCAATAATACTTGAGGCCCTATTAGGAAGTTCTTAGTCTCTTGGACTCCACCAGGCTATTTACTGGTTTGGTATATTTACTTTTTAGGAATTACCAGGCTACAGAGATGGGAGCGAGCTAAGGAATATGGACTCTACCCTCCCGAGGAGGTTAAAGAAATCATTTTGAAACACCCTGATGACACAGCATTCACTGAATGGTAAACAAATTCTGCTTCTGAGAGTTGCACACTTCTGAGAGTAGTCCGGTTTGGCTCTCTCTCTGACAGGCTAGGCATGACAGAGAGAGTACCAGACTTGGACTGATCACACTCTACCATCATGCACCTATTCTAATCAGTTTTTCTATTGGTGGAGTGACATTAAGAAGCTCTTTTTTACACATTTTTGACTACGTGAAGTTTAAACTGGGTCTCACAGGCGGACACATCTCAAACTCAGCTTTGCAGACACATCAGTAATATTGAGTGGAAGATGGACAAATCACATTGATTTATGTTGATAGATATTACCATAGAATTTCAAAAGTAATGCACCCCTTCCTGAAAATAACTGCTCCCTGAATGTAACATTAAATTTTTACCTTCCTATTGAACCCTGAAATTGATGGTCTCCCTGAAAGTAACGGCCCACCCGAAAGTAGTGGCTCTTTCAAGAAGTCACTAGAAGAGAAACTCTCTGATCTCTTGAAAGCGCAATGTGAATGAAAAAGCCTGACTGCAGGACTGAACTTCTTTCAGGAGTTATTTGTGATTTTATTTCGAATTTAACTGAATGTTTCTTGAAACTATGATTTATAGGCTGTATTTGTCTGTTAGTGACGTCAAATGATACACTCAGTGTAATTAGTTGTTCTGCAATATGATGCGACCATTATACGTTCACCCTACGGTACCACTAACCAACATTGAGAACCTTTTTTGTTTATACATTCTGCTTTGTTTATGTGGGTAGTTAGAAACATACACAAATGGAACTTTTAATTTCATGTGTTATGTGTCCCCTTTGTCTGAAGTGACTGTGAATTACATGTGTCGTACAAACATTTTTTAACCATCCAAAAGTAACAGCTACCCAAAAGTAATGGCCCACTTTGCCTACTAAATCAAAAAGTAACAGTGACTTTTACTTTCGGAATTCTAGGGTAGTGCAGATATCAGCAGTTCATTGTCAAGACATAAACTTGGATAGGTAGATGTTTCAGGCATGGCTTTGGTACATCTACATAAAGACATGTTTAAGATTAATCAAAGAAGTAGCTAGTGTTTTTTTTTGGAACTGCAAGGGGTTAACTGTTGAACTTTTTTCTTTGTTTCAGTGTATGGTATGATGCTAATCTCTGATGAGAAACAATACAGTATATTGAGCCTGTTATGCACAAATGTTATTAAGCATTTGTGAACAAGTGAACCACTTTCACAACATAACTGAATGTCTTTTTTAATGAACAAAAAATAACTTACATGTACTGTACAACATGTACTGTACAACAAAACTAAATATTATTGTGTATTTTTTCTGTACTATATTAGAAAGACCGATTTGGTGTTTGGTTCCTGTGAAATGTTCCTGTTAGATTTAAAACAACCTTCAATTAGGTAATTTTTATTTGATCTTATTAATATTAAATGTGAGCTGTAAGAGAAAGATAGATAGCAATCAACACTTATGAAAAGTAATGTGCTGGTATTGTTCTTTATGTCTTAAATATTCCATTCCATATGATGGAGCCCACCCCCCACCCCCACCCCCTCTACCTCATAAACAAAAAATGTTGGCATAGATAGCTCACCAAGCTTTGAATTTTATAGCCACAAAGCATACAATTGACTACTACCCTGACGGCTATTTTAGGGAGAAATGACTTTTCATCCGATTTCTCTATATAGGCAATCTGCAGTAGACCCTGATATTACATAGTTATATTAATATAACACACATGTAGTAGTCAAGTTTGAGATTATTATTGTACAGTTTTGTCACAAACTAATCCCAGAAAAGCAAATTGCTGTGTTACATCAGTACATGGGCAATTAGAAAACTGTTAGTAGTGTTAATGATAATATTATCAGATTGGAGTTCATAAATGAACTGCTCATTCCAGCCCATAGCAAAATTGTCTTGACAACTGACAGAAAATCAATTGTAACTTGTAACCTACCTTGTTTGTATTGATAAAACGTTGTCAACTTCAATTATAATCTTCAAGCTTGTAATAAAATATTATTGTCATGTATTAACAACTGAGCAACTTTGAAATTCCTCAAGTCTCCATTAAATAGTTACTTGAAAAAAACATTCCAATTTTTCAAAAACTGACAAACGTTTCACTCCCTTTAGTATACAATATAATAATTATATAAAGAAGGGGTAACCAAAATGAAACAAATACAATGGCAAAAATACCATTTTGGACAAAAAAGGGATTTGGCCTGAAAAAGGTATCAGACAAAATATTCATGCAAATTTACACATTATGGAGATTAAAAATACCAGTGGTTTCACTTTCTTCAGGATGTTCAGTCTTTCAGATCTGACATTATAATCTAGAGTCTGAAATCCATGGGAAAATAATACTGCATTTAGTTGATTTGACTTGTTATACAACAGCTTCTGTTCTCCCAGGAATGAGTTGAACCTTCTTGTAACATGCCATACTGCAAACTGGCAGGTCATTGCTGGAACATGAGTATTTCTTCAAATTGTTACATCCTTGAGCTGAACATGTCGGCTTTGGCTTTGGAGATCTAAGAAAGTACCAAACATTTCATGCATCAGTTGTTTACTGGAACAAAAATCATGACAAATAAACAATACAAACCACACAAAGTCAATATGATCCAGCTGGGTTTTACAGTAGAGATAGTTTCTTGCTTATGTCCATACAGTAGCCCGAAATGGGTCACTGGTGCATTGATTGCACCATTTAGCTTTTACAGTTGTATCCTTATGATTACAGTCACATTTATCAAATTCAAGACTTTTGTGATACAGTGGTTTCAAAGGGTGATAAGAAGTGACCAAACACAAACAGAAGAAACCTTGAAATTCAATCCCACCCATCTAATTTTATTCCAAATATCAAATTAATAACTTACCCTTGAGTGGATTGCACTTGTAATGGAAACTCCAACCCTTTAGAAAAGGACAAAGCGAATCCTGTGTAATTACTGATGTACCTAATGTGAGGTACTTCTTGCTTCCTTTTCCGGGCCTGCAGTAAGAAATGTCACATGTTACTTTCAGTGATAATGCAAAATATGATCCAAATTTGGGTTCAATGAAAGACTCCTCTATATTATACCTTCTCCTCTTCTTTGCGTGATCTTGTAGCTTCTCTATCCAGCAGTTTCTTCACGGTTTGAGTCTGTTCAAAATTGAAAACAAGAGTGAATTATAAAGATCTTTTGTAATGACTTAAATTATATTTTAACATTTACCTTGTTTTCCTCAATTTTTTTCTGCATTTGCTGTTTTCTCTTCTTGGCTCTTTGCTTTCGTCTCTTCTGAGCTTCTTCAGTGTCTTCATTTTTTCGCCTTGGTTCTGAAATTATCAAACATGGTGAAATATTGAAATAAAACCATGTAGTACTGGTATATAATAAATTATTATAATGGGAAATTCTCTTAGCAAATCAATTCTTTCAAATACCTGTTGGAAGCTCCAAAAGTTGATTTTCACCCTCTATTTCATGTCCAAGCATGGCTCTCTGAAAAAATGTAGGCAAAATAAATTTCTCACTTTATGAAAGGAAGTCTTACTTCCAAGCCAAGAGAAAGAGAGTTGATTCAACACAGCTAATGCTGTAGTTATTTTGCTACTAACAGTGTACGTACCATCTGCCATCACTTTAATTTCCAAGTAGAGTGAAAGTTGGCACATGGGTAATGCTTTTTTCTAGCAACACTTACTGATATCACCAAACTGCCACAGGAAATTGCAATGCACAAAAAGCGCAAACGAGAATTTCACATCTTGTAGGGATCATACCTGTCTCGCAGTCATCATGCTCACATCCTTGTCCTGTTTGACCCGCCCAAAGTCATCCAGTTCACCTTTCTCTAAAGCGTCTAACCACTTCTGCTCTTCTTGTCTGTAGAACGATACAAAAATATTCAGCTCTAACTTTTATGAGACTGTAGCTTGGAATTTACTGTACTTATCTTGCAGTCTATCAAGGAACATGTAACCTGATTGCCATTAGAATAATAAGATACTGGAAACTGTGACATACTCATCAGAATCTCCATGATGTTTCTCTGCAACTTCAGGTTCTTCTTTTTCACTTCCTAAAGGAATAGTCACCAATAACACCTATTATTATATGGCTAGCTCTGTGAGTGGGCAAGATGAATCAAATCCTGTGCTGTGATTAGCTACCCGAGTGGGCAAGATGGAGCTATCTTGCCCGCTCAGGACTACCCACCGTGTCCCGCAAGAAAAATTTCCCCAAAAGCCATATAATAAATCCTTTATTGACCAACCTTGTTCGGCCAAGATGGCTGGATATTGGCCTTGTTCTTTTTTTGCGTGTTTATGGACCTCAACTCCATCTTGGTCCATAAACACGCAAAAAAAGAACTTGGCCAATATCCAGCCATCTTGACCTCACACTTGGTCAATAACCCATATTTATTATTGCATTATCAAAACTTTCATAAATTAATGCTTGCTCTTGGATAAATCTGCCAGTGTCACACTAGATAAACAGTATTGGACTCACTGTGCCTTGGTTTATAAATAACCTATGTAGAGACATTTCAGCATGTAGAACTTTACATAATATTATTGCCTGTATAGACAGAGTAGTACTCCAGTATCTATGGATATTATATTGGTTTTTGTTCAGTACTAACCTTGCCAAGATGGCTGGTAACTGTCCTCTTCAGCTTCTTCCTCCTCCCCACTGGTTATAACAGGCTCTGGTAATTTAACTGGAACTATTTTGGCCATTCTAAAAACACACGAGTAAATGTAAAATGGTACTGCTGCTACTTTTATGAGAGAAATAGAAAAGAATTGCCTGTATAAATATGAATTAAATAATTTGTCAATGAAATGAGCCCTCTTGACAAGCATAACTTTTGTCAACCACACATCCAAGCTTTCCTAATGAGCATGTCATACTCGCTCACAAATGTATGGCAACTGATGTCCAACTGTCATTACCAGCTCACCAGTCTGAAACTGGGTGTCAATTTTCTTATTACAATAGGTCTGTGAGGGATGATTTAGGAGAATTCACTTGCTCCACAAGCAATGTTACCATGGCACTAAGCAATCCTATTCACCTTTACTGTAATTTTAATCCCAGATACAGTGTCACATTACATGACTCCAGCTATTTGTTAACTCACTGTGTTGTTGCTAAAGTTTCACCCCTGAGTTTTATCTTAAGGGTCACAGCTTTTCCTTCATCTTTGTTCATGTCCCTGTCTTTTTCTTTCTCTCTTGATCTGCTCTTGTCTTTGCTCTTTTCCTTTTTACGTTCCTCGTCATAACCCTCAGGTCCATGATCCTTCTTTTTCTTGTGCTTTTTATGTTTGTGCTTGTGTTTCTTTTTAGGGGATGTAGAAGAAGACTCTGTGAAGAGAGAAATGAAGGGCATATATTAACACCCTATGTGGCATCCTTTCCAATCAGAATATTTTACTTGACATTTTATTTTCCATGAGGGAATATTCATAATTTAAGTAAGATAATATATATGCTCATCGTGTTAACCTGATACTCAGTTATTTAATGTACGCAAAACAATACAATGCTCCACTTTTAAGTTTACCATAACCTTTAGGTTACTGGTTGCTTTTATTCATATATTTCATCAAAATTTATTTTGCTTAATTATTCAAATGATTTTACCTGGTTACCCCTTATCCTAATCATTACCTAATTGAGGTTTATATATTTTTTTGAGAAATATTATTGTTATTAACAAAAAAGCCATAGTTATTTACATTTTGCACATTCAAAGCTTACATCCTGATCAAAAGCTAACCTCTCCCTTCTGAACGCAAGTTTAAAGAAACACAACTCGGTTGAAATCGACCCAGATCACTACATATCCACAGTAGAAGTATGCGATAAAGCAGATAAGATAAGAAAGCGGAACCTTAATGCAAGATAACTCATTCTACAGCCTCGCTCGGAGTTTCATTCTTGTTTCGGAGGAACGTTTCGCGTTTTGAGTTACGAACGCATATATCGTGTGAACTCTTGATCATTAAACACGCTGTATTAAATATTTCCTCACGCTTGCAATGGCATAAGTTAGCAACTACTACCCACCTCTAGTGTCCTCTTCACTCGCTTCTTTTCGCTTTGGCATGATTAATTCTTTTGAGTTCAACACTTTCCAATATGGCGCTGGCCTCGTTTTCGTGATGACTGTCGCCCGCGTGATGCAGTCCACGCGCCCCACGCGGGTGTTCCCACGCGCACCTGTGGTTAGGACATATTAAACTCAAGGGAGCAAATTGCTGAAACCCCCAGGTCTTAACTTCCCCGGCTTTTCCAGTGTATTGACTCTTTCTTTCACACTTATACCTTTTTACATCTTACATACTGAGCACCAGGGAGTGTCCCATGCTGGCGCAACCCCAATATTTTTCTTCAGGTGCCCACCCGGAGACAAACCTTTGATCAAAGTACAAGGGTAAATAAAATTATTTTCTGATATCATTTGCAAGGTCGAAATCAATGACTCCCGAAACTACGGTATTATACATCTTCTAACATATTGATCTTCCCTGGGATTAAGATTATTGCCATAGGTTTCGCATATTTTTTTAATTTTTTTGGCCTGAACTGTTGTTGTCAAACAGGATCGGACAATTCAAGTTCTTTCATTATATAGGAGGTATGTGGTTTGTTTTGTTTATAATGGACTACGCATTCGTTGTATAAAGCATTTCCACTTGTATTCTTCATCACTAATAATTGATGACCATAATGAAATAAGAACCGTTTCAACTTTTAGATGGTATTTTACAAATACAATTTGTTGTAGTCTTTTTCCCGGGGTGTCGGGTCCGTTTCGCGTGCAACATGATCACTGGCGCCAGAATCCCCAGCTCCGGTTTCAAATCCACTAAATTATAAAGAACAAGCAAATCATTTCTCCATACTGGAAATACTTGTTTGGATTTAGATTATCAAAAACTTACTCAGCTCAGTCTAGAAGTATCGATGACCGTGATTTCCGGGTCCTGGGACAAGGTTTACATCCGGACGGAGAGTGGGGAGGGCCTTCGAGGCACGTCACGTGATTAATTAGATTTTCGCGTTTGTTTTTCTCGGGTTTTTTCTGCCTTTTTTCATTTTGCGATAATCGAGTTCAGGACCGTAAAAGAAAAATATCGAGTCGGAGATGAAGTCGGTTCAGAGGACGCCCCAGAGGAGTCTGGCTGCGCATGCTCAATTCGTTCCCAAAAGCAGCGATCCTTTTGGTTATCAACAAGAAATCGAGACCTCTGAGAGAAATCAGAAGTGGGTAATACTCTCTCTACGCATATTGTACTTGAACGCATGCGCACAATCAAACAGGAACCAGGATCTCCTTGTGCTCTTGGGACGAGATTGAATCATCGGCACAAGAGAGAACGCACAGGTCAATAGGAACTTAGAAGCAAACCAGTACCCAGTAAACCAGTAACCAGTAACGGTAACCA
>Ga0126339_10000317_pt1 | contig 24476 bp, 14 predicted proteins | sample OrbTmetagenome_2_FD_92532 | JGI IMG/M metagenome (GOLD analysis project Ga0126339, IMG submission 92532) | Coral microbial communities from Petempiche,Puerto Morelos, Mexico - Orbicella T R C metagenome | ecosystem: Host-associated > Invertebrates > Cnidaria > Coral | place: Petempiche,Puerto...
CGTTGCCGTTGCCGTTGTAGTTTTTTTAAACTCCCTGATAGTTAATAAGGAACGCTTTAAGCACTCTCAAATCAGCTTCTTGACTTCTGAACGTCGAACGCCATTAAGCCTAGCATTTTTTAAGATAGCCTAGAAGCATTAATTAATTGAACTCGACGCTAAAAGACACACTGTTGCTTGTTGTATGTTAAGTGACTCTTACATTTCATAGCTGCGGATATACCTTCACATCGAGCTACAACTCCTAAGATATATCTCAGTGCAGATCTTAATGAATCTAGCCGGTGTTACAGCCGTCCTTCCCGAAAGAAAAAAAAGGAGAGAACCAAATTCTCTCTAATATTTTTCTATTGAGGAGGGCGGCTACAACACGGTTTAAATGGATCAAGTGGACCCGACGTTTCTTTGGCGCAAGCAATTCGGGGAAACTCCATCGTCCCTGACAACTAATATCCAGAAATTGGAGGAGATACATTTCAGGTTTTTAACACATTTTTACCACGACTAAGTCAAATACTGAAATTTTCGGTTGCTTCTTTCTTTTAAATAGTTTTAGTTCTGCATCCTGTAATTAGCAGATTGCGAAAATGAATAGGCCCAACTTCAGGTAATTTAGGGAGCTTAAGCAAAGCATAAAGGCAACGGCATCAAGCACGGCGCTAAACAAATGGTATGATGAGTATAACAATGCGCATGCACGTGCGTTCTAAAGCTTTGTAATTGCACATTTTGCAGACGTCCCCTGCAAAACTACAACGTGTAATGACCAAGTTCTGCGTATTTTGAAGACGGCTAATATTTCTTATTTCGTTTTGGAATTGTTTATTCTGGTATTACACATTTAGTTTCAGCAGAATTTTAGAACAGATCAAGATAATTGCGAAATTGGAGGGTAAAATATATTATTAAATCAATTTTTAGTACGCCTCGTCCTTGGCGTCGCCGTCGTCGTTGCCTAAGCTCCCTAATTAGCCTAAGCTAGTTAAAAACGGTATGAGGGACTAATTATGTTCCACCCTTTCCCCATCCGTAGTCCATCACCTTTTTACAAGTTGGGTTCCAGCACTTTTGTCCACAGCATATCTATAATTTTACCATCACTTTTAGTTTCAAATTTATCGTCAGATAAAGCAGCCTTGCAGTCTGGTCTAACAGCACTATAATTTTTTCTATTCTCCACACTGTTCCGATTTTTGAGCCCTATGACACAAATACATTTCACAAATTCACCAAAAATTCAAGATACAAATGGGTTATGTGTTCCTCATTTTTTGAATGCTTTTTTTAACATCAGTCGCCCACAGGGAATAAGATATGAATGAGCACATTCAATTTTTGACTGACAATTTTTATTGGCGCCAGAAGGATCAATAAAACACTTGAAATCTCCGTTTAAAGTTTCTTTTCTTTTCCTTTTTTGACTGATAGCGATCAATGTCTATTACAGATCCGGCGCCTGTTATTTAAATATTTTGTAAATAGCTGCTCACGCTGTGGAAGGCCTGCAAATAGAAATGAAAATCTAGCTACATGTCTAAATTCAAGTTTACCTTCTGCAAGCCTGGGAACAAAAAAGGGTAAAGCAAAAATATAAATAAATAAATAAATAAATAAACAAATAAATAAAATTACTCGGCAGACACATCACCGATCGAGTTAGCGTGCAATTCAGGACAGAGAAGAAGTAACACAAATTTGATTTACTTAAAACCCACTTAAAAGCGATGTTATTTTCTTGACAGATTTGTTTGACCGGCAATCTACATGGGTGTCGCGTGCACACATTCACGCTCATTCATTTTAAAAAATTCGATCGAGTCATTACGTGTTGTTGAAAAACATCATTTCAAAAAACGATTTCAAAAAACGATTCCAAGCACTCCTAAGTAACTCAGTAGATTTTATCTCCACCCTACCGGGCATTTCATCAAAACCATCTGCACGCTTTACTGCCACATTCTTCAAAATTGGCCAGCCCTTTTTAACTCTCACTTAAACTATTTATTTTGAATTCGTATTTTTTGTTTCTGCCTTCATTCTTTACGTGCATGATTCTAATTCGCGAACAGTACGAGTCACAAGACAAATTACAAACTGAACGAATGTAGATTGTACTTCGACATTGTTGTACGAAGAAGATGAAGTACTCCGGATATGATGACAGAACAGGCAATATTTCGGTAAAAACTAATGGAAGCTACAGGAAGTGGTGATTTAATAAACACTGCCAAGGGTGTGTTCGAGGATATGAACGGAGATGATAAATTAAAATATGTGCCAAACACGAATGAATAAATCTACGGTATAAAATGTTAACAACTGCTGCTCGAAAAACAACGGAACATTTACGGTTATAATTTAATTTCAGATTGCTAGAAAAACAAGCTCCATTTGACACGGTTCTTGATCGTACTTTCTAATCTTGCAAGAGATGTAATAAGTGGTATTGCTTTCATCGAGGCAGTTGTTTTTGCTCAATTTATTTGATGTCGCTGCAATCTTTCAAATCCTGCTATGAAAAACAATGGCATGCACGTGAGCAGGGAACAATCACTACCAAAACAGGAAAAATAACAAATTTGAACGTCTTTATCCAGACTTACAACTTTGGTGGTCAGTGGCCAAGATCAGGAAGAAAAACATTTTCATGAAAAAAGAGTAAAACTAATAATAAAAATAATAATAACTTTTGGAACAGCCAGAGGCATCGCAAAATCTGAAATTAGAAAACAACAGAAGCGACAGGGAAGGGATGTGCGTGCGTCCATTGCAGAAAAAATCAATACGTATTTACGTATTTATCCAAGTGCTACACAAACGCAAGGGAAATGGAAAAAAAACATAATGATTTTTTCAGCAAAAACCTTTTTCCCATCTGCTAGAAGACATCAACACTATCTATTCATATCGCTTTATTTTTCTGCCGCATTTTATTGCATATTCAACCAAAATCAGGATGTAATCTTTCCAGAAAACGACCAGCTACCCCCAACTGCGTTCGATTACATTCCCACGAGAGTCACTCCTGTACGAATGCGAAATTGATCTGAAAACGATTCCTTCCTCCACCGGAACCGATTTACAAATGGAAAGCAATTAAGTCATTAAAAAGAGGTTTCGCTTCATAAAACTTTCAACCATCACAAAGGGCGCCAGATAATAATGTATAAATTAATGAGTGTAAAGCTTTTAAAAACAGCTCGGTGAAGTACACTTAGTTAAAATACGTTGACAGGTTATGTGATATCATCGGCCGAGTTATTCGGTTGCAGATAGTTTCTACGTAAAATCCAAGTTTATTCACAACAAGCTGTCGAGTACTTGATCAGGAGACAAACTGAAGCCCGGTGAGCAAAGCATTTATTTTCATTTCCCTTCGACCTTTGCTAAGTCATAGCGGTTTTAAGAAAGACACAAGCGTAATCCGAAAAGCTTTTACATTTGGATTTTATTCACAGATTTCTAATTGCGTTTACGAACAAGTTTTACTCTTTGTCTCTTGTGAGGTCAAGAGAAGCCAAGTGTTGAATTTGCTCACAATTTTGTGCCTGAATAAATTTGTCGAACAAAGAAGCAAAGATCATTCAGGGCAGGATAAAGCATGATAATTTTATCACGTCCGAGTTCCTTTTATGTACTTATTAAAGTCCTTTTCGGTAAAGCGCTTTACATCTCGTTGGGACATCTTTTTTAAATTTATCTACCACTAATTTCTGACGTCTTCTTCATTTATGGTAAATTCTTTGACATTACTTTAAGTTGTAGACAGAAAACATACGTTATATGCCGGCCAAATGGTGACTTCAAAGTTGTGATTACTCTCGCCGAGTCGAATAAATTTTCAGTTCAGGGGAGTGAATGGCTGTCCAAACTTCATAAAACACTTTACTTAAATATGCCACTCTGGTCATATTCATGCTCTAAAAAACATATTGGGAGGCCATAAATGACAGGTAAAATATTTAATATTGAAAGGTGACGAGGGGTTAAATCTATATATACAGAAGACTGATATTAATGACCTAAATTTTTAAAGGCAATCGTTTGCATTTTGTGCAGGTTTTAATTAACTGATCTACGCCTGAATGCCCGCGTATCATTTAGGTTCCCTTCGCAGAGCATTGAAGTCGATTTCTTGAAAGGTTAACTTATGGACTTTTCTCTGGATATATTGACTGAGGAAGGACGATTTTAAACCTCACGGAGGGTAAATTTTGTTACTGATTTTTCCCTTTAATTTACCCTTTGGTCAATCGCGGCGTTAAGCTTAAATTCATGATTTGCTGCCTGTCAGTTCAGATCTTTACGTGAAGTCGGTTTATAAACGGGACAAAGTGATGAATTTCTGTCGGTTGTGATGTCCATAAGATTTCACCTTGTAAGCTCTGGGCATTTTTGGCTCGCAGATATCTGCCGAGGAAAAGAAGGGGCACTTCTGGTGAATACGTTTTTCTTAGAAGGGTGACGATCGACTTTACGTCCATCACTTGGAGTTTCATTCTTGAGGTATGTAAGCCAGTTAAACAGTCTGCAATCACTAAATCACTCAAAGACTTTAGAGAGGGAACCGTTTCAACGGCTAAAATGCATATTCGCAATTCACTGGGTTTCCCCACAAAAAGGCCAGAGTTATAGTTTAGATTTGTACTACATAGATAAAGACAGAGACTCTTTTAAGACTTCGCACATGAGAACTAATTAAACAAATTAATTCCATAAACGTAGCTATTTCATTAAGTCAGTTTGCGTATGCTTTTGGGTCGTGTGGGTTGACCAACCCACCATTATCTTCCTTTGTTTTCTTTTAACTCTGAGGCACTTTGTAAAGAGATTTTATCAGCTCTAAGAACAGCAATAACACGATCAAATTCCCTGGGAACCCACTCTTCATCGAGGGGTCTTTCTCTTTCGCACAGGCGGGACTACACAGGCTTAACTGAGGAAAAGTCTACCTAGTAAAAATCGCTGACGATTGAACGGACGTGCGAATAATGTTAATTGATTTCCTCAAGGTTTTTTCCTTATCGCAAATTCTATCGACGCTGCAATTTTTCAGTCGACTCAATGCCGGTAGAACATATGTAGCCTACATTCTTAATACAACGGCATTTTTTGGTCATAAGCTTCTTATCTCACAGAGATATTCACACTTGAAGCTTCGCCGCCAAAATAAGAGCATATATTTCAAGACCGGAAAATATCATGTTCAACTCGCGCAGCTTAATATCTTTCTAAACAATTTACACATTTTAATTTTGACCGAGGAGAATAAACTCACTTTGTGTTTACGCTTTGTGCTTATCCTCAAACTCTTCTGTTTCGTTCCGTTTCGAGAGAAGTGATTTGAATTACAGAACACGCGATCCCTATCAAACAAACTTGTGTCAGACAAAACGGGACCTTACATTAATTCTGTTTACAAATCCAGCAAAACTGATTTCAAACCGATTTGGCTCACAAACGGAATTGCCTTCCTAAGCTTCTTTAGTGAGATTTGACGAACAGTAAATTGCGTGTCACTAGAGAAAACGTATTTTTAAGTGTTAATTAAGACTGGGTGTTGATTTATTTCGGGGAAAACATCTTGTTAAACTAACAGCCACAATAACATTTCCATTAACGACAATTTTGTCTGTTTATACTGGAAACATTTCATCTTTGTTATGACTTGAAACAGCGTGGTTATGTCTCAAACAACTACTAACAAGAAATTTGGCGCCAGGTCGGAGTCAAATAATACTTTCCTAACACTCACCCCGCAGCGGTGAAAATTAAATGTGTTTTTAATTACTCGCGGCATCGCTCAGACAACGGGGTATCTGACACTCACTGAAATAAAAAGTTCGCAGATTGATCAGTTAAAAGAAACGACAGAGCGACACCGATAACGTCACGGGTTTTCTTGAGAAAATATTGCAGGTAAGCTAGAAAATGATGCCGGACGCGATAGCATTGTTAAAATCTGACTTTCAATGTTCATCGCTAATCCGAATCTATCCCATTCTTCTACAGTCTTAACCAACTTTATGTTTTCACCCCTTTTTCCAAAAATACAATGCTCAAAACTTAACATATCGACCTCATTTCGATGCTAAACTTTACTCGTTAGTCCTCAGTGGAAAAAGAAACGGTTAAAATATTCAGTAGTCCTTACGATGTTAACCAGCTTCAACCTGAAATCGATATGTGTTAAAATGTCTATTATTAAGATACAATAGTGGTCGGAAACAATGCCCATATCATAAACTTCTTTATTTTGTCATTTGGAAGTCTACAACAAAAAAGAAGTTGCCAGAAAAAAAGTCGATTTGCCGATCAGTAAATGTGAATGTTTTATGTTTTTCTGTTTTTGTTTTTTTTTGTTTTGTTTTGGTTTTTTTTCATTTTTCGTTTATTTAATGCACCTCTCCCACTGATCAGGAAAGCGAGGGCTCACTGTATCACGGAAATGCTGTGGCTCTTGTGCTTACTTAACTTATATCTTCCATATGTGGAAACTGCCTGAAACAGAAAGCGAACTTGACCTACGTCACAAGTCCTCTGCAACCGAGAAATGGCTAGTGCGAGTGTAGTGCCAAAATGGCGGCTAACTTGATAACAAACTAAATAAACTGCAAAGCCGTGAACGAAGATCCTGCTTGATTGAACGTTGGATCTCACAGGAGATCTAATCAGCCAAACTTCAAAAGTAGAACGATGAGAAGTCAAAGACTACTGCAAGGGTGACACAACGTGGTATATTTAAAACAATATTTCGGCTGCCCAGAGCAGCCTTCTTCAGGTTTAGATGTTACTAAATTATAAAAATGAAATTACAATATTATATAGTGGTGGATGTCGTAATACATATTTTACACCCGTTTTATCCATGCTTTATTTAGTTTTGTTTTGTTCGTCATTTCCGCCACTCCTTATGTTTTACGACATCCGCCACTATAATATTGTAATTTCATCTTTATAATTTAGTAACATCTAACCCTGAAGAAGACTGGTCTGGCCAGCCGAAATATTGTTTTAAATATACCACCCTTGCAGTAGTCTTTGACTTCTCATCGTTTTGCTAATTTGATGAATTTTAAATTTCTGTGGCCAAATTTTAATTATTGTTCTTACGATGTGCTAAAATTATCTCCCAGGGAACATAAAAAAAAAATACAGAAAAAGAAATTCAAGCCTGAACGGGAGAACAAATCAAAGACTCGTTTCGATTTTACACGGTACCGCTGATTTAACCAAGCACCAACGCGGGCTTGTACCGATAATAAAAATGCCATTTGAGACACGACACGTTTTTTAACTAAAAACTGAGATCTGCAGCATTTACTGGTAGGTGATAAATGGGCTTAAATTTTTAATGCGTGATTGCGGAGAAATTGCTGAAAATTTAAACTGATAATTGAGAAACCATCACCTCCCTTCAGAGCCTCAAGATATGTAGAAAGTTGAGGATCTGATTTTACAGTAGAATAAAAAGACCGTTATTTAAATGCTCGGATGAACGCAAATCAAGCAGCCGACAAATGCGAAGAAGTTCATCGATAGTTTTAATAACCGGGAGCCCCAGGCCAAAATCTAAATATGAAAATATCAAGAGCCCGAACATGAGATAAATTCCAAAAACAAAAGCTGTATTTCACGAGTTTATCAGGTGCCAACCACTTTAACCTGGGGGAGTAAATTCGTCTTTGTTTTTGGTTTCTCAGTTTTCTTAGCTTGGGGCGACTTTCATTCATTAAGTGTCGCCGCGTAAATAATCACTTTGATTATTTTGCAACCAGTATTCTATTTAAGGGCATAGTTAATGACGTAAATGTGGTAAATAAGACCTAGTTTTATATGCTTGTAATTCCTTCCGATTCACTTTTTCAAGAAATAGTAACTCCTTCGAAACGCTTTCACCTCTTACAGTAAAAAGCACGTTTGTAAGAGGGAAGCAAATGAAATTAATGAAACCAGTGAAATTCTTCGTCGTCGCTTGGTAACTTTTTACAATCAATCATGTTACCCATAAGGCTACGAGGCCCTAATCTACGAATTACAAATGCGTGCGCAAAGTCATAATAAACTAAGCAACATAGCTATGACAAGCCAGTGTGCTGCGCATCGATAAAAGTGAATATTTTCCAGCAAGGGAACTTATCTGTAAGTAGCCTTCATTTTATAAAGAAACGTTTGTTTAAATCTCTGATGATAACACAACAATATTCGATCCTGTGAAGTCGGGTAAGTTCATTTTAAAAGTCTCAGTAAACTGTTTTAGTCAATTTCGTTTAACCGATGCACAGTCGTAACAGGACAAACAGATTGATACCGGCGCATGAAAAAAAAAAAAACGCAAAACAAAAGTTAGGCTATTCATTTGTAGTTCAAATGATGCTTAAGAGGCGATGAGTTCTTTTCGCATACTCTGCGTGGAACAAAGAAAATGGAGAAGGAAATCGAGGGTAAGAGATTGTTTTCTGTTTGGCGTCCACCAGCTGCAGACATGAAGCAGACTTACTTATCGTTTTGTGCGACAGTTTTTTTTTTTTTCATCAGTGGTGTTTCAATTTCCTCCGGCTAGGCAGTTTATCATACAGCTTCAACCCTTAGCGTAATTACGATCTGTACATATTAATTTCTTCTTCAGATTTTGTTCACCGCAAATTCTCATTTGAGTACCAAGAAATTAAAAAAGAAACCCAAATGGTCTTCCGCAAAGGCAAGTAGACTCAAATTCAAACTCATCTACCAAAAGAAGGATTATTACCAAAAGAATACGTTTGATAATGTCTTGATTACTAGATTGTCTTTTCTGTGTACGTATTGTTTTAGTGTGGGAACAAATTATCCTCCCATACTTCTCAAAATAATTTAAACAAACCAAGGTCTTTTAAATGGGTTCTGTTCAACATAGACATAAATTTGAACTCAGTCATATTCTTCACAACAGGCGATTTGTAATATTCTGTTTTTAATAAAAGTCACAAGCAATCTGTGTTTTTTTTATCTCGCGGCAAGTGATTCATCATTATAGCATGCAGGTATGAAATTCATTAACTAACAATGTTCTTTCTAGTTCACACGAATGACGCATTTCTTGAAAGTACCAGACATCGTTATGCTTGCGGTGATCGACTAACACGCGCTACTTGGCATTTTACATGAGCCAATTATGGGAATGGCTAAGCTAGAGAATGTTTAACCTAGAGATAAGTAAGTTCAAAGAATTTCTAGGATGAAAAAATTTGGATCCGGCAAAATAATATAGAGTGCCGGTAAGTACTATTGAAAGTTATGAAATGTAAGTGAGTTTAGATTAAAAGTATTGAAATACACGAATTGTTATTACAAAAACATAATTACAATAAAAGCGAAAATCACCAAGGTCTTGCTTTTTATTACTATTGAATCCGTCGGTGTACCACCGACATATTAAGAGAAGAAACCGAGATGTCGTTTCTAAATGCAAATTTTAACTAAAAACTTGAGATGTCGATTTTACATGCAAACATTAACAAAAAAAAAAACGTGATTTCGTTGGCTAACATATGAACAGGTCCAGGAGAACACATTCCCGACTGATCTGACCTTTGCTAGTGGACTCTCTTTCCTTTATCTTCCCACCATAGTAAAACAAAGCGATAAAGACAAACTAAAGGGCAATGTTTACCATGTTTTCGCGTGTGGGCGCAAATTAAGCCTAAGATATCATAATTATCAGCCACAATGAACCTGCATACAAAGTAAAACTCCCGTCAAGGGATTGTTCATGTATCTTGATTGTATTTATCGCTGCCGTATCGCTGTAAGGTCTTTCAACGGTTGAGTGCGTTTCGTTCGCTGTCAAGTAACTTACTGGAAGAGAAATAAAAGCTCTGAACATGAAACCAAGCCAGTCAAATAAAAAAAGAGATAAAATTCGGTTTATTTCGTGCTATAACTTGCCAAAGAAACTGCAAACATTACACGAAGAGGAGAACTGAAGGACTTTCAGTCATAACAGCTTCATCAAATCAATTCACATTTCTCAACCGTAGTTTAGAAAGTCAAGTGGTTGCATTTCCTATCATGTTGTAAACAATTCTACAGAGGTTGCATAGCTCAATTTGATCTGACCTTTTAATATCCCTATATTTTGATTTCTTGCTGAAAGTCAACAGACGAAGTTCCGGTGTTATGAACCTTACGCCGTGTTGCAGTCGATAGATGAGGCTGTCAACATTTCGAAATGTCAGAGCTTTGCTAAAATTAACATTATTGCTCCAAAGCCAAACTTAACGAAAGTCGATGTCAACGCCGTCGATTAATGTGAGCAATCTCCTATTCTGTTGGACACCCCTGCTCAAAGCCGTTTCATCCTTTCAGTGTTTTCCTCTCCCTCCTTTTCTGTCCCTGTCGATCTCTCTCTTTGGGCCGCTTGTCAATCAAGGCTGTTTTCAGTTATCAATGACAGGCAAAATAAAGCTAGAAGTTCGACCTGTCTTTGTTTCTATATACAAAAACATGATTTGTTATATGACCGGCAATATCAACAGTAAATGCTACACGTATGACAGTCCTCCAGGGATTGATAATTGAACAGGTAAGCTATCGGTTGGGTGTTTTTTTTTTTTTTTTCGGTGCTATCCAAACAACATGAATCAGGCAGCTGGCACACGTTTTCTAAACTAAGACCCACAATTGGCGCTTAAATAGCTATATAGTCAAGTGTCTGTCGGTTGTAAGACATTTGCCTAAAACTTTAGTAGCAACTTACTGCCGTTCAGTGCGGGAATGTTTCGGAGTGTAATGAAATCAAAAACCGTCAGTAAAAGTTCTCTATTTGCGCGGTAAAGTCTGATGCTTTGTAGAAGAGAGTGAGCGAAAAATTCGAGTATTTAGCTTGATATGCCATTCAGACTTTACTCATCACATCTGGTTTTCATTTGATCCTCAAATGGACCGCTTTCCTCTCGCATCATCGTGTTTTCTCGTGTTTTTTGATCCATGAAATCTGATCTGAATCCCAACTAAATGAGGTGATGAAGTTATAGTGACGTTTACCAAGGACTCGTTTTGGCTGAGTGGTGCCTTCTTGAAATACCTTCGAACTCTATTAGACAGAAAGGCATACTGCAGATATCACTAAAGATCACTTTAGGTCATAGTTCATCATGTGCAATCTTCAGATAAATTGGTGCTAATTTGATTTGACACCTAATCTGTTGCTGTTATCGTAAGATCGCGTGAGGAGAGTAAAAACTGCAGCGTTTATTTTGACGATCAAATGTTCTCATTTCGAACACGCACAAATTAATCAAATCGAACCAGTCTAATTTTAGAGAACAGGGACCTCTTGTGAGTTTGTCTTAGGATTAAGCGAGTTAAACTTGTAATAAAGCCGTGCGGAGTACTTTGTTATGAGTCCGAATGGTGCAGGTTACATGTTGACTTGCTTTCTCATACGTCACTCAGCAGAAAAAAATTAGAAATTTTTGCATGTTTTTTCGTCTAGGTCATTCCGAGCGTGAGGGACCTTTTACAGCACCAACGTATAAAACAAGATAGAAACTTATGCTGGCTTATGAAGACAGAAAGGGCTGAAACAACGCCAGATCATACCAGCTAGAGAACACATCACCCAGGCTAGAAGCGGGCAGAAGTAATCGATACCCGTGACAAAAAGAGCTAATCGACATCAAATACTTCAACGCGATCACAGACATTGATATGAAGACGTCAAAGCACATGGAACAATTAATTTAATAACCAGAGGCACGCTAACCATCAACCCGAGTGTTTACACAGCCTGTAATTCTGTTATTTGCATTTGAAGAGTGTTTGAATCGGACTAAAGGCCGCTTTGTAAGTAAACGGTGACACACACACGTCCATTAGCACCGACTACCGTGAAACAGGCCGCGCACGTCTTGGAGATAACCCGTCACTGGAGTTCAAGCAGAGAGACATTGATAAAACAAAGCATTTCGTGTAGCTTAATTCCAACGTGATAACGGCCACTTGAAACAGGGCAGGCGGGCTACAAACTTGCTAAAGCCTTGACGATTTAAACCAGTTTCCCGTGCAAGACAATTAATGAGAGACCATTGCCATACGTAACACTTTCAAAATGGATGGAAACGACACAACACGGAGCAATGTAACTACTGATGGCCTCGACACACTTAGTTCTCCCATTTTTGACAAAATCTTTAGAATTCTAATCGTTTCTATCATAATCCTCGTCATTGTTGCAGCAGTCTGTGGAAATCTACTCGTGTGCGCGGCTATTTTACTCAATAAGCGCCTTCGAAAGACCACCAACTACTTCATATTCTCTCTGGCCATCTCCGATCTCATGACAGCCTTTTTCTCCATGCCATTTGACGTGGAAGTTCTGTTAAATCCATACCAATGGAGCGGCGGTGAGTTCTTGTGCAACTTTTGGACCTTCATGTACCTCATAGCCGCACCAACTTCAATGCTCAACCTTATGGCGGTGAGCTTGGACCGATACCTTGCCATTAGCACGCCGCTAAGATATTACACCGTAATGAAACCCAAGGTAGCCTTGTTGATTATAGCTATAATCTGGCTTTATTCGCTTACGTTTACCACCGCTGGGATGGTCCGTTGGCCCTATTACGAGAGTAGTGTGATAAATGCACTGTGTTATTTTAATATTAACCCGTACTACTCCGTGGTTAGCTCGGCGGTAAATTTTCTTTTACCAACGATGATCATGTGCGTGATTTATTACCAAATCTACAAGATTGCCAGCGCGCATGCCCAGCGCATCGCAAAGCAAGAAGTTCCAACCTCTGTGGCGTCCAACTCTAATGAAGACTCTGCTACCATGACTTCTGAGAAGAAACGAATTAAAAGAAACATCAAGGCGGCCAAGACCATTGCCATCATAGTTTCCACTTTTCTGCTATGCTGGATTCCGCTAACTCTTACTTCCACGGTTGGCGCCCTTTGTAGAGAATGTCTGATAGTAAATGCTGAATTATGGACGGGATTTATGGTGTTAGCGTACATGAACTCTGCAATGAATCCCATATTGTACTCATTCTTCAACCAGCAATTCCGTGAATCCTTCAAAAAGCTCTTTAAACTACAGTTTACATTTCGCTAGATCCCCTCAGTGGTCTTGTTGCTACACAAGTTTAGGTAATGCACCACTGTAGAAAAGGATTAGGTCGACATAAAGCTATCTTTAACAAAATTCCTTGTTGTCTTTGACAACAGAAATTTACTTAGAAAGTTCAAAAGGCAGCAGAACTGACATTTTAACATGGAAAATATCTATGGGGATAATTGAAAAAAATTTGCTACAGAAAATTACCATAACTAAGCCGACGAGCTAAAACGATAACAAGTATATTAATTAATTCCGTACGAGAGGTCACCAAAAACCTAAAAGACTTAATTGGAAAGAGGATTTGAAGTTGGAATGATACGATTATCATCGCACAAAACCACTCATCCGGTCGAGTGAAACAATACAGAGGGCTTTTTGGCACCAAACGTGCATTCTGAATGGTTTAAATTAACGTTGGTTATGTTAACTATGGCTATTTTATGTAATTAAGAAATGTTTAATATGTAAATACTGTATGCCTGTATGGATCACTTCAAGGATGTTTATATTAAGGCATGCGTGAGCGAGGTCCAAACCAAAGGCTTCTTTTGTCAAGGGAAAAAAGAGATAACTAGTCAAAGCAAACATAAAAAGATAATTAAAATTGAAAGTTCACGTTACTGGGCGTTGCTCATTTCAGTTATTGCTTATTAGAATGAAAACAAAGTTGGCATTTAATTCGGTCAGTGTTGTTACCACCCACTTCGAACCAAGTCAGTTGTTCCCGCCGGCTGCCAGTTAAAAGTTCTTTCGCCGGTGTTCTATATTCTTTTCTTGTCTCGCTTGGTATATGTAAAGATTGACGATGTGATAGACATACAACTTAAAAGCTGAAAGAGGCGTCTTTCAGTCTAAATCATAATCTACTGCTTCAAAAACCAGTTGTCACAACACCTTGCGGAGAAAAAGCAGACGGATAATGTCCCCGGCGAAAAGGAATTAAACATCTTTCAAGATGTTCATTACTTTTGATGGAAAAGTAAACAAATTCAATTGTTTAACTCTTGTAAAAGTTATTGGAGTCACGAAATCGTGATATCATACCGGCCAAATAAACAGAAATTTCCTCCCTAACCGCAAGTAGGGCGTATAAGAAACGAGCCGGTGAAACTCAAAGCAGCTGGTATTGTTTCAAAATTTTAATAAGGTAGAGACGTGCTGTAATGCACGGTATTCCTATCGTCCGACAGTAAAAAGATCTGTCTGTCAGGAAATAATTTAATTGCACGTTTTCGACACTTAACTTGACACGGATTCAATACCAAATCCAAATTATTAATTTGAAAGGAAACCGTCAACAGCCAAATCAACTCAGTATAATCAGCTCAAAAAGACACTGCGACTTCCACAAACTACCTCGAAACTCACGTGTATAAAGAACAAAATCATTTTAGGGAAGAGGAAAAGCGTGGGGGACCGGGGTGATAGGGAGGTACATGGAACACGGGCTACGAAACTGCCGACTTCTGCTCGGTTCTTTGGGCAAAAAATGAATTTTTGGGCAGTGGTCTGTTCTTGGCAATATTTTTGAGTAGTTTTGAACTTAAAAGTTTACGAAGAATATCTTTCAAAACAGATCCTAAAATCGAATGCACCCCAGCCCTTAAGATGTTCTTAAGTGTTGGAAAACACGAAACATAGCAAAATGGTCAGTGGCAGAGGACCTCGGAGTGACAGCACTGATTGTGCGCGGTCCCCTGAACGGATTCCTCAGTAGTTCTACTTGTATGACAGCTAGTGTAACCCAGGCTAAGCTCAAGCTAGCTGGTTCATTACCTTCTCTAGTTTCATTGCTTTGTGTCTAGGCCATTAGTAAATGTGTTTATCTGTCTATGTTTTAATGAAGCTGACAATGAAAAACAGAGAGGCATACCGAGGCGCTATGACGACCTTAGGTAGCGCTGACCCCACATAAGGGAATGATACCCGGCAATTAGATCTGGAAGGGATATCAAATGCAAGGAACTGCATAAATTAAGTAGTTAACTGCCATGCTGCCATCAAACATATGGAAATATATATATACTGCTTGAACTTGAATAGAATATACCTTTGAGAGCGCTCAACCCTGAAATATATATATATATATTTTTCAATCAGACTATAAAAGAATATAGCAATGTGACTTCTACTCGATCATTCAGTATTTTCGCAAAACTAAAATCAACGTCAAATTCACATGAGTTAGCTATTGTAAGTTATCGAAAATTTTCTTAGAAATCATATCTTGCGTTACCATACCACCAAATTCTCAGAATTAACATATGTCATTTAAAGAAAAGTGAAAACTGGTAACGAGAAATCGCATTTCATACTGTGGTTTTTAAGAGTGATATCTAAAGAAAAGCAAATTGTTAATTGACAATCTCTAAACCCAGTGTATGGGTGCGCGTATACTGGAGGTATGGATCAGACTAACTTCGCTATTGCCTGCCTGCGCGCGGCGGTTTTCTGTAGTTTAGTTGTAAAACATTGCCTATCGCTACGAGGGAGGGAGGGAGGGGGGACATAGCTTCGACTTCTAGACACCCGAGAGCAAGTGTGCACCGTTATTGACAAGCAGAACATTACTTGGTGTACGCTACAATGAATGGTTCCGCATTCAATAGACACATGAAAAAATAAACTAACTAGAAACGAAAAGTAAATTTTGCCAGCTGTTAAGGTAAAAAAGAGACGAAATGTAAACTTTCTGACTAAATAAACTACGCCCTCCTTCTATATAACCAAAGATGACAACCCGACAAAACTTCTGTAATGCAAACAACACTGATAAGTGGCGTTTTGCTTTTTTGGATGGCTAAACTCTCATGTCCAAATAAACTCAGCAGCTGGTTATTTGAGCTGTTTTGCTTAATCGATTCAGTACATGACCTATTTATAAGAGCTACGAGCAAAAAGGTGTTCAGCACCTTGGTTCTGCAGCGCTTTGGACAGTTTGAGGCTCATTCGCTTCTCTCATAAGGCAAATTAAGTTCTTTGTAAAATAACTACTGATCATTGATAACGCTGCAACCTAACAAAACAAGTTAGCGTTAACTTTTATGGTGTGTCCGTTTCGCGATAAATAGTTCGTCAGTTTTCAGCTAAAAACTATGGAAATTGATTATCGGATCTACAACTGATGGTTCTCATGATTGGAAACCCACTCATTCTGCGTCGAGTGAGGATTTGGTATCAATTCTTCACAGACACCAAGCCCGAGTTTGGCCACTGGACAGACATCACTCCTGAATCACTAGTTCTCAACGGCATTTGTTTCTGTAATCACCGCCAACTGACAAAAGAAAGGCCCTACACTTGAAGGCATTTCTAATTATTACCAGACCATTACATCGGAAGTTGTTTAAACAACATAGTTCATCATTTAAAACATTCCAAACTGATCGAAGCAATGCACTGCCAACTTCAAACAATTTAACCTATAAGCGGGCGCGCCAATAATTTTTATTGTATATATACATATTGTAATTATTTATTACGCGCTTTTATTATGTTATTTTAAACTCCTAGTATAGTTCCACTGTTTAAGGAGTATACTTATTAAAGACTTAAAGACTTAAAGTAGACCAATCCAATGCGTAGTATTTAGTGGATTTGGAATATCGTGGAAAACTCTAAGCTGTTGAATGAGGAAATGAGTGTTTGTGATAACTCAAACTAGAATAGAAACTGACAAAATCGAAAGAGTGAGGAATTGAGAAGCTGTTTACGGAAGAAGAGAATTCTAACATCAGGAAAATATCATTTTTTCCTAATCAGTAAAAACTTGATCATACTAGAATGTCCAAAAACACGTGTTTAAAGCACAACATTGATACTCGTTTCCTGAGCAGGGGTCAAGATACGAGAGTTTATCAATTTATTTGCTTAGTCTTCTCCTTCCCCGAAATTGAACATTTTCTTACTTAACGAACGCATAAAACTGCTGCGCACACCTATGTTTTACTTCTGCGATCAATGTTCGTGCTATTTCCACCGACGAGCTTGACTAAACTTTTCGTATTGGTAAGTTGAAAGCCACTTTTAAACACCGCAAAGGAGATTTTGTAGTCGCGTGACGAGTCGGGTGTATTCTGAAATCCCTTTCGGGCAGGTTAAGTACACCGAGACAGTGGCGCAAGAATTCTTCAGTGCGGCCCGACATCACGAGAAAGCGACATTATTCTACATGTATCTCATTCTTTTCGCTATTCCCTGCTGCACGTGCTATGCAGATAATTGTTCAATTAAAGGACAGACGCAGTGTACACCATGAACTAAGGAGGGAACTGTTCAACCTTTCAATGATCAGATCAACACAACGACCAAGAATACACGAACGGCAATGAATTCGGACACACGTCAATAGCTAAGTTACATAGCTGAATAGAACCATCCACGGACAGCTTATCTTAACGGATATGTAGATAAACAAAGTAACTAAGTTACTCGGAAAGGACACAAACTCTTGCCTAGTTCCTGTACGGCTTTCTTTCAGGTCTTCCCGGTCAATTCATTTTGGTGACGTATCGAAAACGAACGCCCCGCACCACGTGACCCAAAGCGATTGACCGCGGCTAAATATTGAGGCCTAGGAACTAGGCAGTATTAACTCCAACATTCCAAACTTATCACACGCAGGTTGTGTAAAAAGAGCAGATTTTATTGACTCTCGTCCTGTACAACCTGATCAACCGCTGGCCTCTATATTGATATCCACTGACTTCTCGGAGGTCTTTTCCACCAAATGAATGTGAAGTGACCCATCTCTGGTTGAGAAACAAACAGTTAAAAAATTAATTTGCAACAAAACGAATGACAAACAAGAAGTAATGAAACCGAAATACAAAAGGACATCGTTCATTAATGCTTTCATCTTTACTCTCCTTACCGGTTCGTTTACCTTAATTATTTGAAGAAAGAAGGGTTTTTCTCAAAAAAGTGGGCTTAAAGTTATTGAAAATGAAAAAAAGCTTATCGGAAAACGTAAATTTTAAAGAAAACGGGCGATTGACTAAGTAACAGATTTACTGTAATTCAGCGACTTAAATTAAAGTATGTTCCTTTTTCCTCGATTTCTCGGTCGGTACTGTAAGATACGGATCCTCGTTTTAACCAAGCTGGACTGTTGTATCCTAACCTTCTTATGTGAAAAGTCCCAATGATTTGTGCTTCCCCCTTTGCCATCGGTGGGATATCTTCAAGAATCACCTATTTTGACAAGAACATTAGATCTCTTTACAGACTTTCTAAAACTCACTGGATTTACTAAACATGCGATCGCATTTTTTCTATATTTCAATGTGATTTGACTGTAAGACAATAAGTAATGTGAGAGCTTTACATGGGTCGCAAATGATCCCTAAATTCATTTAAAAATTAAGTTCACTGAGTTGTATTTTCAAAACAAATTTGCTAATGTGTTCTCCAAGTTGAACTGCGAGTAGCTCAACTTGGAACAGGCGAATTAAAGAAACAAGCAACCCACCTTGGCCACGAGAGTCTTTCCAGGGTCGCTAGGTGTGTCATCATTAACTTCATATACACATAAACAAACAGTCTCCTAAAGGGTACAGGAAAACATAGAAAGAAAACAAAGAATAAAGCAGCAATAAACCATGCAAAACCTTCAAAACTTAACTATCATATAACTTACCAGGAGGGGCTGTAAGCAGGTTAGATCAAAATATTTGGCCAATCACTTAGCTTAATTCAAGCAGCCGCATAATTCGCAGCAGAGAAGAAGTCATTTTGGAGATAAGATTTTGCAAATTTCGGCTATTTAATAGCATTTGTTGCTGTTTGGAGCAGTGCTCTCTTTGAAATTATCATATATTTTCATTTAAGTCAAACCCGTTGTTTTAATCCGTTTCAAGTTTTCGTTTCCTTACTGGGGTTCAGTTCTATCCTTCTTGTTTTGAACTTTCAGGCTCTTTGAGCAGACACCTCTTCCAAGAGGCAAAATACTATAAAATTACTCACACTAAGCTCTAAATCTCACATCCAAAAGTCCTTTCCCGGTCAGAAGAGAATGCTGATTTTAGATGGGGATCTAGAGCAACAGAAACACAAACCTGATTATCTACAGAGGTTGTGAAATTATGTGTTCTTCTTGAAGGGATAGGAGTGTACTTGGGTATGATTGGACATAAACAGGACTCTGCTTCTTCTAACTGTGTAAATAAATACATAAGAAATCAATTATCACAAGTTTTAAAACATATTTCACACATTAACATGAACCTTGTAAATGACCTGGCTCCCCACAAGTCACATCCATCGGAGTCTGGAAGCACATGGGCTCGCAATTTGCATATGGAACCACTAGTTACATGTATCATATCACTAGACCATGGCAACCTTCAATGTCACAACATACTCAGAACACGAGAGAGGGGGTATATAAAAAGTTGAAGTTATAGACTGAAGGGAACTAATTAGGAGTGCGCCTTTTAAGAGATAAAAACTTAAAAAGATATTGGGGCTTACCAAAGGCTTCAAGTAATTGCATTGTTCAACCAGATAGTAGAAACAGACTGTGTACTCACCATCACGCTGATTGCTTTTGATGTACATTCCACTTCTAACTCATTATTGAATTGCTCTTCTCTCCCTTGAAGCAAAGATGCCTTGACAGATTAACAAACATAGAACATGAATTGTGCAAAATCAGCTGGTGAGGTTATGTTTCTTTGGTGAAGGGAGGGAAATATCAAGAATTCACAGATCTACCTGAATGGCCGCTCCATGTGCTAACACACTGTCAGGATCAATGGATTGACAAACTTCTTTTCCCCCGAAATACTCCTGAACAAGCTGCTTGATTCTGGGAATACGAGTTGAACCACCCACTAAGATAACCTGAAAAATCAAGCAAATGTTTAGTTAGAGGTGTGACACCCAAATACTCCAACGGAACCTAGTTTTGGATGCTGGAGCAAACCACTAATACTAACCGCTTATCAACCAGGAGGGAGGTTAATAAGTTGTTTATTATACTGTATGGCGTTTTGCTTTGTCTTTGCAGGCCCGTAATCGGCCCATGGGCATTACGGGAACATAATGCCTACAATTAGCCAAACAGAGTGTGCGTAAGATCAGCTACAAATACAAGCCATAATAATAACCTATAAAAAAGTAACGCAAATATCTTGTTAGAACTTAATAAGTTACAAGTAACAATCTAGTCTACTTTTAAAAATCAACATCTTAGAAATCAAAGTCACTGTACTTAATTCCAGTCACTGTAGCATATAAGGTGATAAGAATAAATTGCCGTGGATGAAGGATGCTAGTTTGCCCCAGGTTGCTCCCTGTTCTGCTGCATTGTTCTAATTACACTGTATGTGCTAGAATGTGTCTGTGCTCCTTGATAAAGAGAGAGAATGTGAGTTTTAGTGTCTCAAACAAGGTCAGGAGCATTGGATCTGGAATTCCATGCAACATGATCATGGGTATCAATGTTTTTGTGACACCACTTTATTTGCCAGGAACACATCTTACCTGGTCTACTTTGTCTTTGGCAACATTTGATGTTGCAAGAACTCTATCAATAGCAGAAAGGCTTTGTTGGAATAAACTGAAGCAGAGAGACTCAAACCGAGCCCTGTAAAGAGAAAAAAAGACAACAGTTTGCATTATTACATTGATAAAGACAACCACACTGACTGTGAGGTAGACCACTGACAATACCTTGACACTGTACTTTGCATGTCAATCCCATCATAAAGAGACTCAATAGCACAGGTCGCTGTATCTCTGGAAGACAGAATATGTTTACAATTTTCAGCGCCTGCCATTAGTTTGGCCATTGCTCTGGCATTGCCTCTGACATCTTGTTTCCATTGCCTACAGTGAAACCAAGAAGGAAATGCTTGTTCAGTGTGACTTAAAAACAGAGGATTATTTTGAAGAATGCAAATTCTTTCAGTGATAAATTATTTTTAATGAAAAGTTCAAAAATGCACAAAGACCTTTGAAACTCAGCAGCAAGATGTTGTGATAACAACTCATCAAATTTTATTCCACCTAAAGTTGTGTCATGTTCTGTGGATACAACTCTGTACATTCCACCATTGACAGCCAAAACAGTGACATCAAGGGTTGTTCCTCCAAGTCTGTACACAAGTACTGTCCTGAAAGTATAACACAGCTGACTCAACTCAGTGTACTGAAAATAATTCAGCCTGACTGTAAAATCATTAAATTGGCAGTACTCTACCATCACTGCATGACAGGTACAGATGGTGCAAGTGTTACATGATGGTGTGTATCACAAAATTGAGTCATATCACCAACAAAAGAAAACATGGGATACCCTGCCAAGTAGGTTAAGTTAGCTAGTAGGTGGCATGGCTTGAAATCCTGCAACATACAATACTAGTGATGCCAATTTCAAACTGGGATCTTATGGGTCAAAAAGATGATGAAACAGTGAAAACCACAACATACACGTGAACCCACCTCACAGTAGCCCGGTCACTTTGTCCAATGTCTGTTCAGGAAAAACACTCCATAAATGATCATATACAGGATATTACATGGTGGCAAGAGGATATGAATTTTATGTTTGAGTGGCAAGAACTATATCTCACCCATTCCCTGCGCTCACTCGTGAGATATTGTTCTTGCCGCGAGAGCATAAAATTCATATCTACAAGCTAATGTGTAATGTTAATGCTTTTTATTACATAGACATGCTGATGACACCGTTTTTGATGATTTTCCGAAGATTTCTGACCACTTTCTGAAGATTTCTGAAGATTTTCCAAAATTGTTCCGATGGCCAGACGAACATTTCTGAACATTTTCCAAGCATTTCCAAACATTTTCCAAAGATTACCAAAGATTACTGAAGACAACCAAAGAAGATCCAAAGATGTTTTAATCATACACCAACAAATTTAATTGTAGTTAAAGGGAGAAAAGAGAAATGTTATCAAACTCAATATCTTCACATGTGAGGATATCATATCATTTTTATCAATTTGTTACCACTCGGTATACCACTGACTTTTATATAATAAAATTTGTGATGTCACATCGTGATTGACAAGTGATTTGGGAGTTTCAATTGAAATAGGATTTCATGCAAATTGTGCATTTAAAACATTTAAACTCTTCACTCTTGGTATGGATGGTTACCTGAAGGTGCTCAATTTAATTTTTAAATGCTACTTGAAAATTAGACAAATTTCATTATCACCACGCTTACCTCATTACCAAACAATAAAGATCAGATTGTATTTTGTAAAACTGATCTAAGCAGAGATCAATGAAACAAAAATTATAAATATGAAGGAGTTACATAACAAAGCATGTTGTCTCTTCACTTTCATTGCCAATAGTTTACTGCTTATATGCTTTGTGACAGAATTAAGATCCATAACATTTAACTCTGTTTAAATCTATGACTGTTTACCATAAGCCAGAGCTGCTGCAGCAGGTTGACTGATGACCCGAAGCACATCAAAGCCAGCATCTTCTGCTGCCTCCCTAGGAAATAATAAACAAAAACAACATGTTATACATGTACATGACATCATGTATTGATTTGTAAGTGGTTGGCTACTGGCCAATCACAGTCTTTGCACCATGGTCAGTTGAGGTACTGTTTTTACTACATGACTTTGTATAGTTGATTAACTTACTTAACACTGGGTTGATAATGTTGATAAAATACCTTATGGCTGCTCTTTGTTCATCATTGAAGTGTAAAGGTATAGTGATCACAGCTTCTTCAATATCATTTCCACCATTGGCCTGAGCAATTTCTGTGAAAAGGAAGCAGTCAACGAAATACTTCCAGTTATACTGACATTAATCAAGGACAATCCGTGGTACAACTAGGAACTATCTAAGGGACTAATCAATGGTAAGAATTACAAATGTATAGTGGCAGACTGACCAAACAGAATTCTATTTTTATTATGGACAATGTAACAATGTAATTAAAATTAATCTTTACCTAACAGTTTTTGAAATATCATCCTGACAACTTCTTTAGGGGAGAAAAGTGTCTTTTTGTCATTTAACTCCAACTCAAAGAAGGGTTCTCCATCTTTATCAATAATCTGCAAGGTAGTCAAGAGTTCATTTTATCAGTTAGAAAAATTTTCTATTATAGGCACAAATATAGAAGCCAAGTTAAATACTAACAATTAAAACTTAGTTCTCACATTTCATCTGTTTTATTTAAATATAAAAGAAATAACTACCTGACAATCAGATACCTGGACTTCTTCTTGAACTGCATTATCAGAAAATCTGAAACCACAGACATTCAAAATTCAACATGGTTAATTTCTATTGCTAGATTTTCTGTTTACTAGATATCCAAACTTGATGTAATGTGGCCCTCATCAGTGGTCAACAGTACCTTTTATAAGGAGCTCCGAAAAACATGTCACTAGATAGTATTAACTTAACTAATAATTATTTCAATTGATACATTCAATTAATGTGATGCCTCTCTGGCTTTATTAACTCAATTAAAGTAAAGTTAAAGGCAAAGGCAAACATATCCCAACATGTAACTGACACCCCATTTATATGGTCTCAAGTACCAAAGACAACCCTCCCCCTGAGGCAACTTTATCAAGCGTTATTAGTGAAAACATACTCCCTGTAGGCTGATTCAAAGTTGACCCTGCATGATTATTCATAATCCTTATTGAATAATCTGATGTACAAATACAGTATCATCCCTCTTTCTTTGAGTTTCTCTCGGTCATTTGATCAAAGTGGGCATTGTGGAGTTAATTTTCACTTCTCTGATACAAATTTCTGCTTTAAATCCCACGCTTAGGAATTACATGACACTCCCCTTGCTAAGAGTTGTTCTGGTTAGGCAAGCCAAAGTGTTTATATGAAGAAAAGTTGTCCCGCTTGCCAGGGTTACCCTGCCTGTGAGGCGAGACAACTCACCCATCTGAGTTGTCTTGCCCCCCAAGATGGTTGCACAATCCTCATGTAAATGGTTGGTTGAATTTTGCAAATAAGTAAGCTGAAAGTTACCTCAGGCAGGGTAACTCAGGGGAAGGGTTGTCTTGGGCACCCAAGACCATGCAAATGGGGCCTGAATGATACACAGGCAAATGTCTCACCTCAGCCCAATAATCTTGCTTGCTCTTGCCATTGTGTTCTTGGCATTTCGAATAAGGCCATGTTTAGCAGGAAGACCAATGGACTGACAATGAAAAATATAATCATGACATGAATCAATGACAAAATAAAATAATGAATAACATACCATTTGCCAGTGTACCTGTTGTAGGTAATTTTTTTCTTCAGGTAAATTTGATTTTTACCTAGGTAATATTTTTTTAACTAGGTAATTTTAAAACAAATTTTTTTACCTGGATATTTTTAATCTGTTATGATGTTCTTC
>Ga0126339_10000318_pt1 | contig 24407 bp, 18 predicted proteins | sample OrbTmetagenome_2_FD_92532 | JGI IMG/M metagenome (GOLD analysis project Ga0126339, IMG submission 92532) | Coral microbial communities from Petempiche,Puerto Morelos, Mexico - Orbicella T R C metagenome | ecosystem: Host-associated > Invertebrates > Cnidaria > Coral | place: Petempiche,Puerto...
AATAAATAAATAAATAAATAAATAAACTGAAATATGTACAGAATACATTTTCTTACTTTGTCATCCGCAATATGTTTACAATATTGATTAACCATGAATAGTTATCTTAATGTTGAGGTCATCCGGCCACATGTTAAATTTGATACTTTTGAAACTGAATTGTAATTGACTTTTTTTAATTTTTACCACTCCTAAATTGACTAATATGCGAATTGAAACAAACTGGAATAATTACGTCTTACGAAATCTCAGAATGTTATGCGCATTTAGAACAATGCCATTAATACTTTGAATTTTATTGACGTTCACTAATTCAATAATTTCCACGTAAATGAATACCATAATTTAGCCAAACCCTTGGGCGACTTGAGGCGTAATTTGCATTAATATCTAGATATATGGCAGAGAAAAATTTCCTATAATTACAACTGAAACGTTTATCTGTTACAGCATTTCTATACATTGTAAAGAAATTAATCAAACTTTGCAATTGGAATCGTACAATCTCACCATGGTAAATACATCACTGATTGGAAAAGCATTTATACACTCAATATTATGAACAAACCTCTTTGGAAGAGGGACACAATGACAAATTATAAATTTATCGCGTATCTGAAACTCACACTGGTCATATATGTTCCACTAATTTACAGAATATTGAATTAATTCTGCTTAGAACCATTTTGGAAAATACTTTGTTTTTCTCTAGAGACTAATTTGCCACCAATATCAGACTTCTGTGAAACTTTAACTCAGCATTTACTGCGTCGTCGCATCTAGATGAATCGATCGTTTACTTTCATTCTACTCCTTTTCAAACGTAATGCTTGAATAATCTGAATTAAGAGGGAAAATGAAGCAATTGCCTATATGTCTCAATGCCTTATAAGCTCCAGCTAGCACGTTCTAAATTTAAGGTGCAACGCCTCACATATAAGCTATTGGTGTTTACATCTGTGGCAAAAGTTTTATTGTTTTGTTTTGTTTTTTTGTTTGTTTGTTTGTTTTCTTGTTTTCTTGTTTTCTGTTTACTTTTTTGTTTTTGTTTACTACAGCTGCTCGACATGAGATTACCTAAATTGTTTCAATATTTAGCAATGCATAATTATGAATCGTTTACAAGCCAAGCAAATCTTGTGCATTTTACCCTCCTCCGATTCTCCGCCAAAATTAAGGTAGCCCACGAATGGCCAGGACATGTCCGCAATGCCAGAATCTCTTTGATTCAAGCTGACGTCTTCCTGGAAAATGTAACTCGATGAACTTCCCACGACATGGATGCATGAATAACACACTTTACACTCGCAGATTTCACACACCCGCGACCATTTTCCAAATATGGAGAATTTCCTGGACTGGCAGCAGAAACACAGCCTGCCATTGGCCAGATCTTTGTAGAGCCTTTGTTCAGGATCTAAGGCGCCCAAGTCTAGTAAAGCCAATGTTCTGCGCATGTGCTTTACCTCCGTCAGGGTCATGAGGATTTTGGACGTGATGGTGACAGTGCGCAGATTGTTGAGAGACGGAGGGAAGACTGGGTCGCATTCGACGTCGCTCATTTCAAAGCTGTTGAAATTTCTGTTCTTGATGCAGTCCTCGTCATCGAACGACAGAAAACTCGAGTCGCTAGAGTTGCTGGCCCGCCTCACGTTTCCGAAGATTTCCGCCGGTTTACTAAGCACGTTGCCGTCGATGCATTCATCTTCGTCGGCCACCGTTATCAGTGGTGTCGACGATCGGCTGATGTTCGGCGATGGTTCGTCGATCTCGACGGTAGATGTCGAGTCCCAGCGGTTTATCAACTCCGTTAATCTGATCGCTGGCTTGAGACATTTCCGTTTAGGTGGTGTGAAATCCATCTCGGTGAAAGAGACGCCAGTCTGTTCCTCGAAGTAGATCTCCCTCACGCTCTTTAAGACTGGTCTCGGCGAAGGTTTCAGCTTCGGAGATGATCGGATCTCATTCAATAACTTATCGTGCAAACTCGGGCTCTTCTTTGGGTGTTGCTTCATCTTGCGAAGACTTGCCTTCGACAGCGGAGGTCTCGAGCGAATAAACTCCAAGATCATATCGTGAGCGTCCTTCTTTACTTGAGCGGTGATGGCGACGTGATTCAATGTGTGGCGCTTGGAGCGTATATCCTTAAGGAGGATTTCATAAGGCGAGAGCTCGTATGTGATGGGCGGTAATTTCGCGCGATCGACATGTCGTAAGCTCACTCCCTGTCGCAGCTCCCTCATAACTTGCAGCCACAACTGCGCCCATTCTGCTGCTTGCAAGCTTTGCAAGAACGCCCAGTTTGTCGGCCCTACACCTCGGCCCCACGTTTGAGCGACAAGTGCGCGTCCATTGCAAAGTTGGTGAAGAAACGCGGACAATTCGGCGGCTTCGTTGACCAGCGCTCGACAGACAGCGCGAAAATGCTCGCCGGGGTCGATAATGTCCCCAGGCAGGTGGCTAGCACACCGGTTCAAAACAGCCTCCAGCGTGATGTCCCCACTTTTGATCCCTTGATCTTTTATGGAGCAATTTCTTTGTTGTTTCGATGGAAGCCTTTCGCTTGGGCTCGGCAAATCGAAATGATAGTTTTCTGGAAGCGAGACGCCCTCGTCACCTTGGTCGCAATTCGTCATGTCCAAAATGAGTTTCTCGAGTTTTTCGTCGAGTTGTCGCTCCACAAACGCCTCCATGCCGTAATCAAGGCACTCGTATACAACGCTTCCCAAATCGAAAAGCACAGCGGACTCTTCTTGAACCACGGAAGATTCTTCTATTTTGCCGAAGAAAACGCTGCCATCTTTGCGAATTTCTATAGCTGAGAGTTCAATGCCGATTTTCTGTCGTATTAAAGCCCCGAAGCTTTCTTTCCGAATGGCGATCAATTCCTTTGCACTTTGATAACACACAGCCAAAGCTTGGTCTTCACTCAGCGGGGCTCGAAAGCATTTGAGAATCTCTGAGAGAAGCATCACTCCTGTGTGCGAAGCCAGATCGCTGTAAAGACACCTTCCGCGACGGTCGCGAAGGCAAATTTTTAACGTAATGGCGAGAGTGCGAAATTCTTTTCACATTTCGTGGGTGGTTTCATTAGAAATTCACACGGCTTTCTGAGGCATTTGTCCAACTTCTTCCTCATTGGCTCACGGAAAGTAGTGACATCGATAAATATTTTATTGCTGGTGGGAATTAAATTTACTCCATCGATAGAAACAGCAAATGTTGTGTTTTCAATGGTGCAAAAACAAAGAAAACCTACATTTTTTTGATACGGTTCAACTCTCGAGGGAAGGAATTCTTTCGCGGGTTAAATATTTCCTTTTACACTCTTGTCCATGATTAGGCGGTTAACCTTAAGGTTTTGCATCCGTAATGCTGCCACTATTTTGTTTGTCAAGCATTTATCATCTTAAACGTGAACAAATGTTTTTGACATTTCCCCTCAAAATACGATGTTGACGCTGATTCTTAACGAACTGCCCCATAGAGCATTTTGCTCTTCATTTTCAAGGATAATTTGTAAACACTCAACGAAATTTTCTGTTCAATTCGCTGCTTTCTCCTGCTCAGTGTGTGTTGCCTTTGTTTTGGACCCCCAAGTCGAGGAAGATAAGACAAGATTTGTCGTTTGTATCTTGAAAAAATGCCTATTTTTCAAAAGAATGCTCTGTTATTTTTTTTCCAGTTTGCATAATTACTATGCAAATAGGGCGCCCACTTTTATTTAAGTCTCCGTCTTTCAATCATTCTATCCGGTCAATTAAAGTTGCTTTTCTTTTTAAGCTGATTTCATCGCATTCAAATTCAAATCCATATTGGGAACAGCCACATGAATAAATCAACCATGTCTAGGTTGAAATGTTCAAAATTAAAGTGTCCCTTCGGTATGTTCGCGTTTTTGATCTATTGCCGACATCTTTGTCGCCGCTTTCTTTCCTTTTTGTGACTTTCGACCGATGAAGTTATTGAACAATATATGAAAGTGAACGCGCGAATATCTACAAGTATGAGGATTTATGACAATTTCATTCGCTCAAAAAGTAAAATTAGCCGTGATCTCATAGTATCTTAATTCCTGATCCAGCCGTTTCGATATCCTGTAGGCCTGGTCATGAATTTTAAGAGCCCAATCGTGCGCGCAGTCATTTCTTCCTGTGAAAGACGATTCTCTATATATAAAATGGCAAAAAGAAAATCAACGACAGCTAGATTCGACTCGTCTTAAGTATTTTAATAGCCACAAAACCGCACGCCTGAGGTCATGATTTAGAATATGGTATTGAAGTGGACAAATTAAAAATAGCATTGGCATGTTACAGTTCTTGTTAGTTTACAACTTCATTATTAAAAAGCTGTTTTTAAGGGAGTTTTGTTATGTAATTCCAGGCAAAGTGAGTCTAAAACCGCTTTTGGAATTAATTCCTCGTCTATCTATTTCATCTTGTGATGAAAGAATCTAACTCGTTCAGAGTATAATTTGATAATTGATAATGTTAGCAAGAGGACATTTAAATGATAAAAGACAAGAGAATATGATCTTGTAAAAGACAAATAGCAACAGCTTGTGCTGTTTCGCCAAGGTTATCAGTTTTTGCGGGTTTTACTGCAAATAACAACTTCGTTCAAATATTCTGAACAAACTGCTGCTTCAAGTTTGGGAACATGCATGAATTTTCACACGTGTCCTCGCACGGGTACGATGACAGTTTACTTTTCATATTATGACTTCCCACTTTAAACTGACTCTCTACCGTGTAAGTACTAATTTGATCAGATGACATTTCCTATTCTCCCCTCCCGTTTTATGTGTCAGCCTCTATTTTGTCTCAGATATCTTAAGTCAGTGTCATAATTACTTGCTATCTCACCGACTGTTTTGGCGCAAAAAAATATCAACAACCTGATCGGAACTAAGCTCGAGCCATGTGCCGATTTTCACAGACCGTCCGGCTAAGGAAATTAAATGTTTGAAGAGACAGGCAGACTAGTCTCAGCTTATTTGAAAGCGGTGACATCAAAGCAAAGTCAGACAACAAAAGCGTCTGGCTCGAGGATGTACAATAACATTTATAAGCTAACTTAACTGAAAATGATTTTGAAGAAAAATCCAAATATATGAACAGCGTAATCCTCGGATTCAGCAAATAGAGCTTTAAATATTGTGAAACCAGCTAAACAAACCTATTTACTGAAGCATATATAACCAGGTATACTACGATTTCAGATCAATTTGCTAAATGTTCGGGGCCCAACCGAAGATTAATTCGAATCCACTGCATGACAAATTACTCGTAAAAAAACGGCGAAGTTATCACATCCGGGGTATCACAATTAAGTGCAATGAACCAGTGAGAAGTCGACGCATAGCTAGTGTCAGGTGTGGCTAACCTCATTTTCGTCCCCAGTGCTACTCGCTGACCACGTGACCAAAAAATGGAGGCTCTGGGGACGAGAAGAGGCTTATTTCGAACCCAGGTCTCCCAAAACAGAGTGACATCTGGGTATGAAATTAAGGCGCGGGGAAACACTGATGTTGGTACGCTGTGATTGGTCAAAGCAAGTTGTATTGTAGAGAATCGCTTTATAATGAATGAAAACATTTAACCTCTGTTCAATCTACCAACGTATTTAGACAATTAACGAGGCAAAGGATTGTAGTTCAGTGATAATTAGGGGTGGTTGGTGGAGGGGGGCTGGGCTGACGTCAAAGCCAGCATCGGCGAGGCAAAAGTCGCTTTCCTGCAGTTGAGGAACATCTGGACTTCCAAAGAACTGCTACTACAGACCAAGAGCAGGACTTCCAACAGCAACGTCAAACCTGTCCTCCTACTCTATGGATCAGAGACGTGGATGAAGGACAAGCGCTTTCGTCGATGTGGCTTTGTTGATGCATTCTCGCTTATCGTCTATCATTGGACTCACTGACGATCACCGTTTACAACAAGCTTTGATGTTCATCCATCGTTTCCTCTGGGAGATTCTCATGATGGCTGGCTTTACCCATTGCTGAGAGTTAGCCCAAATTTAACTAAGAATATTTCCGTCTGCGACGCAGCCTAGAAATCGCCGAATGAAATTTAACTTTTTATTGAGATTACAACACCCCCATCCAGGCCCTTTCAGAGGCTTTACTACAAACTGACAGCATTTTTTACGCATGAGTGTTTTGGATTCGGCAGTGGAACCAAAAACTCGACGTAGTCCCAAGGCAATATTCAAGTTTTAATTCCTACCAGACTTTTGAAATAAAGAACAGATAAAGTTACCTGTAATTATGTTATAATAATTAGTCAGGAGGACAAAACATGATCTTGTAGTGTTTATAATGTCATAGCAACAGAGCCGCCAGGTAAAATTACCCACAATGCTTTTTGTCTTGAAAGCTCGAGTTCGGAAAAATCCACCTCTTCGTCGCGATATTGCCACCACAGCCCCATTGCTCGTTCGTTATTGGAACACTTCCTTGCAAAGAAGTACAAGGAATAGTTTTGCATACAAGGCCAACTCATAACTGAGGTACGCGATCTGCATCTGCTTCCGTGAGTCGTTCTTTTCTGCATCAAAGTTCTCCTGCGCGCGCTCGAACCTGGGACTTGTTTCGTTCGTGCTGCAATGCTTTGTTGTGGGAAATAATCATAAGGTTTGTCGAGAACTCGAAGGAATTTGTTCATAGTATTAGATACCTCTGGTTAGTGTTCACCCACGAACTACATCTTGGTGATTTAAAGACACATTTACACCTCCTAGTTAGCCATCATGCGGGAAGAAGACGTAGAAGTTGCGATCAAAGTGGTCGTGGTTGGCAATGGAGCCGTTGGCAAAAGTAGCATGATTCAGAGATACTGCAAAGGCATTTTCACCAAAGACTACAAGAAGACGATAGGGGTGGATTTCTTAGAACGGCAAATCAGGTAAGGGGAAACAATGGGTAAGGTTTTCATTAACTGTTGAACCAGCCTCCAGGAATAATGATACAGTCTATCAAAAGACCGCTTGGTGATTTTCTGATAAATGTTATACGATTTCCGAGTCGTCTCTGCATATTAAAGCAGTGTTTATAACCGTGAGTAATCGTTTCTGTTGTTTTTAGGTAAATTTTTATTCAAAGAAAAGGTGTTTTTAAACAATTTTTTTATTCGTTTCAGTATACGGAGCGAAGACGTCCGGCTTATGTTGTGGGATACAGCAGGACAAGAAGAATTTGACGCCATAACGAAAGCTTATTATCGAGGTAAGTTTTTCGTACACTAATGCTGCTTGTCTGTATTAACGGTGTGGAAGTAAAACTGTGCTTTGCGATCTCTGATTACTACAGTTTTCGAAAATCTTCAGGTTTAAATGTAGTACAAGCGTGAAAAGAACCTGATTTGTGTCTGTTTTATCGGAATCGATTTCAAAAGAAAACTCTCGAATTCCATCGGGATTGTACTTTGGAGCGGCAGATTTGCTAAAGCTTTGCACAAGTTTTTGTAATTAAATTGCACGTTGCCTCAGTTTTTATTCGGATGATTTGCTATCCTCAATATGTGCAGGCTATGGATTATTAACAATATTCGATCGGGTTTTTATATACTCTGGCTAGCTACCTTTGTCATGAGGGAAACTTTTTAATTTCCTCTTAATTTTCGAATTCATGAATTAACACCGTACTGTTTTGGGTGGTTAATTTTTTATTGAAAAATGAAGTGAAAGTAATTGAGTCATGTTCACCCTCTGATGGGTTTGTTTTTGTTATTATTTTTAAGCTTACTTTACATCATTCTCTGAAGTTTAGCGCACCCTTCGGCCTTCATAAGCAATTCACAATATCATAAACAAGTTTGCATTGGTTTCTTATCATAAGCTTGACCTTCGCATAAAAGTGACAGACGAACAAGGAAAATAGGTCTACCCTTGTTTCAAGAGTTTTCATTTTGAATGCCTGCGTTTTTACGGAGATGATAGTCTTTGTGTTCTTTGTATTGTCGAGTTCTTTGTAGAGAGCGTGAGTTATGAGCACAATAGGGGTCCTTGCATACTGTAAAATCCTTTCCGCCTGGCTGCGTCCGGTGAATATCAAAGATCAAAGGCATTCGAAACATCATCGGTATAAAATCTTCCTTCAGATCGCTGATAATTTCTATTTTATCCATGTATGAATGTGAAGAACTGTCTGGATCTTTTAAGATACCCTTGCATGAGCCCCCAGAATAAAGAGTCCATTGTTCATTTCCTGACATCCTTTGACATTAATATGAAGATAATGATGTCACACATTTGATATGTTGATATCAGAGCGGTGACGCATGCTGACATGCGACTGATTGGCCAGGAGTTGAGCGTATTGGACAAACAAGTGTTAACAATCAATTTACTTGTAATTAAAAAGAGAAGTATGGTGTTATTAGGTAGTAAACAGACTCAGTGTTTTAATTTATTTCTTTTTGCATTTTATAGCACAAGTTTGTGCTGGACAGCAAAGTTGTTACTTTAATTCTTAGTAGGAGATCCTTGCAAATTACTAATTGAATAAAAGCGGTCTTAGAAAAAAATTCCTTTCATGGGGGAGGTATGGGTATCGTCTGGAACTACGCATATATTGCTGACTGATGGAAATCAACAAGGATCAAGTAGCATTAAGTAATGTTTCGCACATTGATCAAGTGTTCTTTTGCCTTGTGTTCTTGACTGTAGGTGCACAAGCTTGTGCCATAGTATTTTCAACTGTTGACAGAGACTCATTTGAGGCTGTAGAAAAATGGAAGTTCAAGGTATAGCTTTTTCATTATTCATATTTATTTTTTTGATACCTTGCAAGAATTTGCCAAGGTGATCAAGCATTACTTCCTATGGCCTGATATCATACATTTATGGGTAAGGAGAATCAAAGTTAGATAGTTTAGCATGCACTGCCAAGGACTGAAGAGATAACAATTATCAATGCAGTACATGTATAGGATTCAGCATTTATTTGGTATTTGGATTTTTAATGTATATATTTGGAGACAATTTTGAGTATCATGATGGTGTCAATCGCATTCAAGATCTAGAGTTTATGACTGGCCAGTGAACTCTGGTCTTTGACAAGACACTCAAAGCTTTGTTTTTTGTAAGGGTGGGTAGCACCATTGAGCAGGTGAATCACTGCCAAGATGATAAGGCTGGACAAAACCAACTACACTATGCTCCAAATAGTGATTAAACTGGTGAAAAAAACTACGATCCAACCTTTAAACAACCAAGGTTAGGATTATTTGAAATGGAAACCAGCAATTTGCTGCGGCAACGTGTCAAAATTGTAGTCTGTGTATAACTTTGAAGGGATTAGTATTTGGCCATCAAAAGGGCAGAAGCACTACATAAAGCTCTTTCTTGATCATACACATTTTGCGTCATCCTTTTACAGGTGGAAGAAGAATGTGGTGGTATACCAATGGTATTAGTTCAGAACAAAATAGACTTGATTGATCAAGCAGTAGTTAAAGTGTAAGTGAGATTGTATTGGTGGATTATTTCTTGTCATGTTTTCAAGTTAACGTATGTTTCTTTGCAATTGAAATATTGATCTTCGTAGTTGTTAGACCTGTAACCTCCAGTTGTGTTCAGGGCTGTCATTAAGTTTTGGGTCACCTGTTACCTTGATCTTCACTCCTTGATCTTCACACCCATTATTTATTTGTTTGGGGGTTAAATGTATCAACAACCAGCAAGTTCACTGGTGACATCACAGGCCCATCAAGCACAGTCAGCCATAACTGGTGTTATGGGTTACAGTCCTTAATGACAACTCTGGTGTTAGTACACATTACATGTAGTAGAAGTCAAAGGAATGCATCTACGATAAGGACAGTGCAAGAGTTATTTGAAAATTCTCTCAACAATGCACAAGTCTTTAGGCCTTTTGAGAGAATGTCCAAATATCATGAGTAGTGTAAATTCTTTATTGTTCAAGCTTTCATATTGTTACATTCATGTTTATGCTCCCTTCCTGTAGCAACTTCATTCCAAGTGTCCTGTAAGGCCTCATGTGTGTATGATAGTAACTTGAGAAAATTTTGGATGCATGCGTGTGTATTAACTTTCCCTCCAGTGCAAACTAATTAAGTTAATGTTAAGTTTGTCTTCTATCAGTCAATCACAAATTAATTAATAAGAAACAATTTTCTCAGTAATGTAACAATATGGCATATTAATTGTGCCATTAGTAAATTGGTCAGTTTCATTAAAATTCTTGATACCAAAGTGATCATGGGAAGATCTAAATTGTACTCCACTGCCTTAAGTATGCGATTTGATTAATGACCCAATCTGTTGCCTTCAGTCTAATGTCAGCTCTATTTTACTTCATTTCAGTGAGGAGGCAGATGAACTGGCCAAGAAATTAAGGTTAAAATTTTATCGAACCTCGGTGAAAGAGGATCTAAATGTAAATGATGGTGAGTGAAAATGAGTTGTGCAGATGAAATGCATTTTCGTGTAAGAATGGTTTCACACAGAGCAAATGGCAACTCAGAATGTTAAATGTCAAGGTAACATCGTATGAATTGAACTGATTTTTATCGTAGCAATAATCGACCTTTTCTTCAACTAAAAGCCATTATATCCAGCAAAAAAAATTTACGCTCAAATAATGATTAAGAGGTGCAGTGTCATGATGGTTAGGGTGTTAAATCAGAAGTTTCATTAAGGCATCGGGCAAATTGATAGGCTGTGAGGATGATTTTGCTTGGCTAGTTTGACCATCTAGTGAAAACGTTTTCTAATAAAAAAGTTCAGTTCAAAAAGTTTTTCCTGCCTGTAAAAACCAGTTACCCTCCTGCTGAGAATGATAATGAAACCCCTGGTTAAACCCCTGATCATGACGATCATGTGGTCTGGCTTCAAGTGAAACATTCTTGTGTAGTTCTTTTCATAAATTGCTTTGTGGATTTATTTCCTTGCAGTATTCATGTATCTCTCTGAGAAGTATTTAGAAATGTTGCAGAATGCAGATGTAGAAGAACCTAAATCATCTCAACACAAAAATGGTAAAGTTTAACAAGTTTTGTTAAGTGTAGTGGAAACACTGTTTCTGAGTGGCGAGGTAACTTGAAGTTTTGAGTGCTTCTCTCCCCTCTCCCATAAGTATAAATGGGTCTTTGCAAACTGTTGACTGAAGATAAAGTAATTACAAAATGGCGCTTACAGGTACACAAACAAATTCCCTGAGTTAAGCATACAAAATGTGTCAGAAAGTTCAAATGAAATCCAGACATTTTCCAACAAACAGTTTTAGCATTTTATGACTGCAGAAACTTGGGTTTTGACATTTCATGATTGCTTAAGAAGGGCTGAAAGATAGCTATTTGGGTAACTTGACTTGATTCTGAGGGGGAGTAGTAATACTTGTTTTGCCCCTAAAACTGTGAACTCTGTCAGTGTTGATAATGTACTGGACTAGGGCAAAGCAAAGTATGTTTTTACACATAATAATAGAGTGGTTTTCAATTGAGTGCTGTAAAACCAAAACCAAATTGACTACTTACCAAGTAGACTACTCAGTCAATCTTAAACTGTAGTAGACCAAAACCAAAGTAATTGCCTGATTACTTTTGACACCCAATTAAATAGCACTCTATGAAGATGAAGATCACTTTTTGATAAATATACATGTATTATTCATTGTTTCCCTTTATTTCACAGTTGCTGGAATGTTTAACACGGCCTCGCCAGTAAATAGTTCACAAAGTGCCAACAACAATGCACGTACAACACAACAAGTAGAGACTGGAGATATTATCACATTAAAACCAAACAAGCAAAGGACAAAGGGCAAAAAGAGCAAGTTATCATGCTCATTGTTGTGATATTTGAATTTCTGGGCACTCTACAATGCTTGTACAACTTCACTAAATGAAGCATTACTGTATGGAGACTGAAAAACTGTTTGAAAAGCATTCTCACCAGGAACATCAATTCTTGGACATCGTCCATGCACAAGCAACCAGAATGGAAAACATGTGTCCATTATCATCACTTATGGGTGAAAATAATTAATATTGGAACAGTTCTGTAAATCATGGTTCAGGTATTAGACAAGCTTGACCTTGTTGTTTTGCTGTCTTTAAATATATTACTACAGTGTAAAGACATCTATGGTTCTCTTGAATTAATATTGTTTCAAATTTGGGGTAATTTGGGTGGAGAAAAATTGCATCAACTGATCATTACGTGATCTTAACAGACAAAATAATATTGCTCAGTCAAACAAGGTGAATCAAGGAAATTGGTATCATTTTGGCTTTATAATGATAATTAGTTTTTGTTTATGGCAAATGGCTTGCACATTACACGGCAACATGGGCGTGATTGTTTATGAGAAATGTCCATTAAAAAAAGAGCTAGTTAACTCACTTGTACTAGGTACGATATCTATGACAGTTTACAAGCACAGTGGTATTGTTCAGCCGCAGTTATGTTATAAAAGGTCATTCAGGGACGTCTATGGCGTACCTTCGGTTCAGGAAGTTTACAGGATTTGGTCATTTTAGCTCACTTTGCTTTGGCAAGGATAAATATTAGCTCTCTCCCTCTTGCTTATCTTCTTAAATAGAGGGCATTCCTTGCACAATCTTCCTCCCCTCAGTGGGAAGGAAAGATTACTTGTTAACAAACCATGAGAATGTCTGCATAGGAGGCTACCTCTTGCCCAGTCAAGCATCACTCTTTTTTAATGAGTATGGAGTGTACAATTTTTTTCTCCCTTTTCAGATCACTTGCTCAGACAAACTGTTGCATTTTAATACTGTCAAAATTGAGATTTCATCCTTACTTTGGTTTTGAGAGGTGCAAGTCATAGTAATAGTGTTAGATTTTTTTATGCTGAGTCATTCCCCGTTGTCTGCTGGAGAGTCTTAGCTAAGTAAATATGTTCCTTATTTTTTGTTTTGTTTTTTGTTCTGATAATAATAATAATAATAAATTAGTTTATTCACTTATGCTTTTGATTTTTCTTAATTCATTGCCAGTAATTTAAAATAGTAACAATAACTACAACAATAATAATAAAATAAACAAACTTTTATATAGCATGGAAATCTGGTTGACAGAGTTGTCGTTAGTTGTTATCTAATTACAGACTGTGAGCCAGGCCAAATCTAAATATCAGCCAAAAGATAGAATAATATTTTGCAGGTTTATGCTTGGTTTCCTTGCCCTTTCGTTCTTCAATCAGAGATTGAGTCTAGAAATGTTATATTTCAAAGGACATCCTTGAAAAGCAGGGCTGTAGTCTAAGAAAAATTATAAGGAGCCCAAAGGTTCCTAACCATGAAATCCTGAATGCCCAGAACTTAAGCTTGCGTGAAAAAAGTAAGTTTTTCTGGTCACCAAAAGGCAAAAGCTAGCCTCAAGTGGCACCCTTGCACTTCCCAGGCACAGCCCTGAAAAGATTAAATTTTGTTCAAGTTCTTGATAGTACAAAAAGTCTATGAGAGCTTAAAGTTAAATGTTGCAGGGAGAAAAGTAATATATTTTTAAGTTACATTTCACTTATGAAATTTGAGCTCCATCAAAGTTATAACAAACAGTAAATTCAGCTTCGCAAATTAAACCAATTAAAAGTGTCCACTCTAACTTTGAGTAACTAGCTCTTCCAATAACATTCAACAATCATAGCTATTGTAATATTTATATATTTAAACAATCTTTGTGTTACCAGTACTTTTAAAGTAACATTTTAACTGTTTTACAGGGTGGCTATGGCATTAACATTTGCTGTTAACACAAGACTACGTAATATTTTCAAATTTAACTGAGGTTATGAAGAACTCGTTTTCTACCCAGAACGGTATTGTACTGGTGATAACAAACAATTTTGTGTTCCTGACAGCAAGTTTTTTTCCTGCTGAAAAATTTGGTGAAGGGGCTAACACAAACTATCTATTCACATTTATTGACCAGTATCATCTAGCTTGATAGGGTTCATTCCCCAGCTGGGGAAGACAGCCCTTTAACACAGGGGCAGATCTAGGGGGAGGGTGTAGAGGGTGTGCATCCCCTCCCCTGAGATGAAGCCTTCTTCTTAATGTTAGCTTTAATTTGCTTTTAAAATTTGTTAACCTCACCAGTCAGTTACACCATTTCTTAGTGGTGCAACCGTCCTAAGAAAAATCCTGGATCGGCCCCTGTAACATGTGAACTTTGTCTCACTAGATTTCAGTCCCCTAGCAAAGTGACCTTGGTGAGAATCTAAAATGAATGGTTGTACTAGACTGTCAAAGTACAAATTGTCCTTTTTGCCATGTGGAATTAATTTAACATTAAAATTTTAAGCCTAGCTAGGACTTTGAAAATAAGATAATTGTTGTGTTTATTTGGATAACTCTCTAATAAATTATAATTGTTTTGGTCATGGATTTGGTTGAGTTCAAGTAAGAAAGTAACATTATTTTGTTTATTAATATTTCAGTGGTTCAGTCTTGCTTTGTTCTACATGTGTTCTTAAGACATAGACATAGACATAGACATAGACACGTTTATTTCACTTGGACAACACACTTAGCTATGGTAACAGTGCATCCCAGTAGACTTGATAAGTGGAGTCTACAGGATACACAGCTAGTTTACAGGTGTGCCAAGAAAACAAACTAAATTAGGCAAATTAGGCAAATTTATCCCATCTCCTTAGGAAGGTGCTTTTTCCAGCTTTCTGTTTCGAATATCACACCTAAACGGTACTCAAGGCCTGGGGGGTGCTCATCGTACCTTTTAGGGGTTAAGAAAGTGGTTTTGGTACATCTTGGGGTGTTAAGCCTCAAAAGGTCCAGAGCCCGGGGAGGGGAGTACATTATTCATCTATGGATGCTGTTGAGGCTGAGTGTCAAAAATTGAAACTTGCCGATTTCATTTTTTGCCTGGCAATTCCTGGTTTCCTTAGTTTAGATAAAGTCTTCAACCAAAAAATGATACCCTATTCTATATACCCTATGCTAGAGTAAACTACTTGAAAACCATACCCTTCACAGCGGCACATACCTATATAGCCCATACATGGCAGTAACCCCCCCCCCCCCACCACCACCCCGGGGTCCAGAGCAAGAGTTTTTGATAAGAGATGTTTTGTTTTAAAACTGGTAGCTCTTAGGGGCAAAAAAATTCAAGCCACGCCGAGAAATCAGAATCTTGGCACCTCTTAGGGGTTCTGTTCAAAATTTGCGACAAGCACCCCCGTCCTTTTTATAAGGGAATCCCTGCCGCCCCCCGCCCATCCCTGAGCTCAGGGCAAGCTCTCCTAAATATGCTGCCAGTGTTGCCTGTCATTCCATCAGTAAAGGAGATCTTCTTTTGTATCAGAGAATGCCATTTGAGAATGCTTAGAATCTTATTGAATACCTGCGGCCGCGTAATCTCGTTCCCAGATCTCTTGTGGACGAACAGATCTGGGAACGAGATTAGCGGCCGCGCTGACAACTTTTGAACACGCGATAACCTGATCAGCAGATTTCTTTTCGCAGTCGTGCGCGGCCAACTCTTGAACAGCAGCTTTTCCGCGCATGTCGGTCTCTTTTCGGCTGCCTGCATTACGAAGCGGTGAGTGGCATATATTTTGGAAAAGATCGCTCAGCGTTATCCGTAGTTTGTGAATAAATGGTCACTTTACGCGTCTCACATAATTATTCAACTTCTTGGCTTTAAGATTGAACCACGATTGTATTAAGATGGTCTCCTTAACTTTCTTAATTTCTTCGTTTTCCTAACCGACTTTTTGTCATTTCAATCTAGATCAGCCATGCTTAAGTCAAAAATAATAAAGCCACAAGGCCAAGCACCCGATGAATTCGAGCAGACGATCGCTCAGGTATTGTGATAGCGTTTCTTTGTCAAGTTTTTCGCTCAGAACTTGCCGAATGAGGTGTTATTTGGTGGTTTGTGTGTAATATGTCTTCCACTTCTCTTCACGTGTGAGAATGTTCATAAGCTTCACTAAAATTCGAATCTTGTTATAGGCCCTTCTGGAGCTGGAAATGAACTCTACCGATCTCAAGTCACAGCTACGAGAACTTTACATCTCTGGAGCCAAGGTATTAAGCTTAAATATTGTCTTTTGGTTAATGCATACTATGCAAAGCTGTTATACTGAAACCTTTCAACTACGTTTCTGTCATTCAAGACAACTTACCTATATTATAGTATCAAAATTATCCCCTTCCAGGAAATAGATGTATCCGGCAGGAAGGCCATTGTTATCTCTGTCCCTGTGCCGCAAATCAGAGCCTTTCAAAAGATCCAGGTACGTAAAGCATTAAATCAGAAGCTACTCAAAATGAGAAAGCGGGTATGCAGAATTCTATTGCCAAACATTTCTGTTTTGGTCTTTGAAGATGTACTTGTTTTTCTTGCAGTGGTGATTACCATGCTAGTATTGGGGGACTTAAGATTTCAGTATGAGTACAAGATTGAGTACGAGAACAACTTTTCAATTCTAGTTTGTAGGCTTCACATTATCACATCACATACCCATCTCATCCTGTGAGCTACCCTCTCTACCTAAAACCAACGTGAAGAGCGAGGGCTCTGGAAACATCACTGGTTTGAAATTCGAAAATCGTACCCGTTCTCGATCTCAAATTCGTAGTCAAATCTAAACATCCCTGTTATGTCATTGTGATAGAGGTGAATCAAGTTCTATTCAGGGAACAATTAGGAAAGGTAAATCAAGGCTACATGCATTTATGAACAAGACTTATCTAAACTGCATGATGTATAGTCCAGTCAATTGTTTTCAAAATTCAAGATTTTTACATCGCATTTTCAAAAAAGGTTGTAATATAGGAGTCCTAATATATATGCCCTATTCACTATCCACAAGGACACTCGATGATGAAAGTAGTTGTCGCCCCAGTCTGACTTAATGTTATGATTGAGTGACAAATGTTATCTTTCTGAGATGAACCATCCAAACCAAGTGTTTGCAAAGTGCAAGTACTATGAAATTTTGATATTTCTAGCTCCCCAGTTAATGTGACCTCTAGCTTTCATTCTACATGTACATGTAGATAGACAAACTCAATCTACTTTGGGGGATTTGGAAGAAAATATATATGTACAGTGTCCTTACAAGGAAAAGTTAAAGGTGTTCCGTTATATCTTGTTGTGTATGAGAAATTTTCTGTTTTCAAAATATTTTAGTGATGCCTCATCTCACCTCTTGCCATTCAAGGAGTAAATTTGATTTAATTTAAATCTAAGCAGTGCTCAGTGTTACTTGAGATTCTCCCTATGATCTTGTGTAACCCACAAAATAACTGTATCAGTAATATTGTTCTCTTTGACCTGTATCTCAATTTGTTACTCTGTGCTCTTTTTGTTTCTGTCAGACCCGTCTAGTACGTGAACTTGAGAAGAAGTTTAGTGGCAAGCATGTAGTCATTGTTGCGCAGGTTTGTGATTTTCTACACATTTGTTAATTTTTTAGTTTTGCTTTTTATTGTCCCTGATTGTGTCTGACTTTTGAGTTTATGCATTTTAACCCTTTCTTTATCAGAGGTCTTTTATGCGAAAATCTTCTCAATTGCTTTTAGTACAGTCTGAGTAGGCCAAAAAAAGACATTTGTTGGCCGTTAAGAGTACCCCGGTACATTTTACACATATGTTACAAATACCTTAGTTATATACTTTCTAGAAACACTGATGCTTGAACTGGTCTGAATTGAAAGATCAAAAATAACTCTCACATTGATGTCAGTTGCATATGGCAATCTGTAATACAGTGACAGTATTTTCCTTTACAAATGTTTTGGCAATGAGTACTATTATGCTGTTGCTCACATAAAAAAATGTGGTGTTGTTCAAATCATGACCTACATTTTCTGACCATGAAGCGATCAAGTCCTGAGTTCTTATGACTTTCCCTTATGAGAAGTTAAAGCCTGATCTGTGACTCCTGTGAGATGAAAGGGAGATCTTCATGTTTTTACCTGCAGTCAGTCTGAATCAGCACATTGTATGAATCGGTGTAAAAAATTAAAAAGGTAAAGCCTGCATACAAGCCAAATGGTCCATCTGGCGAGCCAGAGCTTATCCCGGTTTCTGTAGCATGAAGCAACTAGGATTATTTCTACTCCCCCCTGGATGGGATGTCAGTCCTTCACAGGATCACCCCCAACACTAAATTTGCCGGTACCCATTTGTACACCTGGGTGGAGAGAGACATTGTGAGAGTAAAGTGAACACAACACAATGTCCCTGGCTTGGACACAAACCCGGACCACTTGATCCGGATTCTAGGACACTAACCACAAGGCTGCAATGCCTTGAGAAATGATTCGGTGTAGTACTGACTTTCTGTTGTTTTCTTTGTAGAGGAGAATCCTTCCCAGACAAACAAGAAAGTCACGAAACCAAAAGCAAAAGAGGCCCAGAAGGTACAGAGAATTTGTCTTGCATTTTTGTCAGAGTGCATTTGTTTTTGGATAATGAGTGTCAGAACCCATCCGTGATGAGTTTATGTTGTCGCCCCAGTCTGACTTCTGATGAGAGACAACGTTCTCTGAGATGAGCGTGTTTGATTTAATTGTGCTGCTATTATGAGATTTGCACAGGAAAGAAAAAATCAAAGGTAGCCACCTATTGACTCATTGAAATAACCATGTTATTGATTTAAGATCCTTTGTTTCCTTGTAGTCGAACTTTGACTGCTGTCCATGATGCAATCCTTGAGGATCTGGTCTTCCCAAGTGAAATTGTTGGAAAGAGGACACGGGTGAAGATGGATGGTTCAAGGCTAATCATAGTGTGAGTATGCTGTTATGGTTGCTTGAAATATCAAAGAAATTGTATTTTTCTCAGGCAAACACAGTGTAAAACTTAACTTGCCAAAAATTTTGGAGGTCAAAATTTTGGATGTTTTATTTCTGACTTTTAATTTTCGGACACTTTATCTCATTTCAGACAAATTTCGGACAAAAAGTTTGGACACTTTGCTGAAGTATAGTTAAAGTACCGGTAAATTTACGCCACCAAAACACGAATTAGACTGAAACAACATCTATGAAAAAGATAGTTTTATTACATCCTCAAGGTTTTACAGATACACCAGGGAGAAAATGGCACATATTCTATCAAGCCATTACGTATCTCAAGCTGTGTCTCAGTTAAAGCTGGCTCCATAAACAAAACTAAGAGCTTTGGTGCTATTTAAAAGGTTTATAAAACCTGGTTGGTTACCTGGCATCCAGTTAAACATTGTCAGCCTGTTTGGTTATTTTTGTTTGATATGATTTAGAGAACTACATGAACAGTTGCATTCAGCCATTTCAAACTCTCAGGGGAAATGAACAATAGTTCAAGATAGTGGGAGTGTGAAATAACCGATAGTAAATAACTGAAGAGCAAATCCCAGGAAAATAGTTTTGAGCTCAAAACAATAAGGAATTTGAAATAAAAGGGTTTAAATTAGGGAAGTCCAGCTGTATGTACAGTTGTAATGTTCCATTGTTCCACTCAGAATCACAGAGAGTATTCAAGGCATACATACTCAAGTTAAAAAGGACATTCATCAGCAAGGAAGCATTTGTTAGAATCTTTGTTCTGTCTGTCACTGCTTGTCTTTGAAACCCATGCCTTTGTTGGGCACCAGCACTTGTTGAAAGGGCCATATCGCAGACACTTGGGAACTCAAAAGTTATTATCATCAAAAGCCTTCTGTAAATGAAAAACCATTCTTTTGAAAAAAAGGTTGGTTATAATACAGTGTTTTTCTGCTTTGCTGATCTTGGAACATTTTCTTTATGGAAAGTAGACTCGATGTTGTCTTAGTCCACTGATACCAGTATGTTTCATTTCTGCATTATCTTTTTCAGTCACCTTGACAAAACACAGCAGACAAATGTGGATCACAAGGTGAGAATCAACTTTGTTTTAAAACTGGGAGGTGGCACAGTGGCCTCATGGTTAGTGCGCTCGTCTTCGGATCGAGCGGTCCGGGTTCGAGCTCTGGCCAGGGACATTGTGTTGTGTACTTGGGCAAGACACTTTACTCTCACAGTACCTCTCTCTACCCAGGTGTATAAATGGGTACTGGTGAACTTAATGCTGGGGGTAACCCTGGGATGGACTAGCATCCCATCCAGGGGGGAGTAGAAATACTCCTAGTCGCTTCATGCTACAGAAACCGGGATAAGCTCCGACCTGGTGGGCCACTGGCTCGTCTGCAGACTTTAACGTTAAAACTTTATAGTCACCACTTGCCATTTACCCTGAAACAGACAACCAGAAAACTAGTTTATTGCACTGGTCACAATTTAAGCACAGTCAAGTTATTCTTTGTAGATTGTGGCTACTTTTGGGAATGACTTTTTCCAGTGAGTGCTACTTTCAGTGCTGTCAGTTGGAAAATGTTCCCAGCTCTTAAAACTCTGCAATTAATTTCCTGGGTATTTTCACATTCCTTGTGACTTTTAAATTGCAAGAATTTGGTAGTGCAGAAGGAAAAGATCTTGAGTGCAGTTTAGTACAAGTAGTAGCATGTACTCAATTAGTGTGTACTCAACATATTGGGAAACTATAGTGATTAACTTGTCTCTGATGAATCAGTCAAATGTCTTCATCATTGACGTTATTAAGCAACATATATCACTTCATTACTCTGATGACCATCAGTGTGATGTTGGTGCTCATGTGCTATTTCAAGGGGCTGAAATAAAAAAGGGTACTTCTATGTCAAATTAAAGTTTCTGAAAGCAGCAAAGTTTTTTTAATATCCCCCAACTGATATGGCTAAATGGGAATTACCAGACATTATGGGCCAATTCTAGGGCATTCTCCCGTAATACCCACGGGCCGATTACAGGCCTGCAAAAGCAATGCAGAAAGCCACATAATAAACAACTTATTAGCCTTGAACGTCCGGTCTTTACGGGAAAATCTCAAACTTCGGTCTCAGTTTGAGAATTTTGCGTAAAGACCTCACTCTCAGTTAATAAGAACTTCATCATTGTGCCTTCTATGATTATGAGGCTTGTTTTAGTGGACTTCTGTACACGTAATTCAACAATCAACTAAAATAGCTTGAATTTTGGTTTTTCTTCAGCTGGACACTTTCCTCATGGTGTACAAGAAGCTCACAGGCAAAGATGTGACGTTTGAGTTCCCAAGCTATGACTGAAAAATGTGGTAGAAAAATTCAATAAATGTCATCTTAGATGTGCTATATAAAGTGTCTTCTTTCAATTCTTTTACACTCCCAACAAGCGTTTGTATGCATGCCCTGCAACTTTTCAAATATTAGATCTTGAAGCCACTGAGCAGATTTATGTCCACAGTCAAACCTCCACTAGTGGCCACCCCCTACAACAGCCAGTCGGACAGTCCATACCTTCCGGCTGGCGGACAGTACATACCTTCACTCTTGTTTTAACCTCTATACAACGGTCACTAAAGCACGCCTCAACTGGCAAAATAAGGTATTGACAACGGCCAGTTAATCAATGACTGACGAACGTTGCATACAAAACGCCATTCGATATTGTAAAAGGTGAAGAAAATTGATCCATACTGTGTGTCGCTGGTCTCTGTTTCTGTTTGGTTTCTGCTTTATGGATATATTTTGATTGTGTTGCGTATTTACATGCTACATTAAACATGTTTTTAAGATAAAAATGTTGAATCCCAAGGAAAAAACGTGGTGTCATATTACTTCCCTACCTCCCCATGACGGCCACCTCTCTACAACGACCACCCTTGGTCCCCAAGGTGGCCGTTGTGGAGAGGTTTGACTGTACATGTATATGCTTTTGATTTAGCATCCAAAAGCAGGGTTCTCAGACTTTTCGTGAAGTAATACATGGGTGTAAGTTTTAAAGAGTAATTAAGGGAAAACACAGGTTTTTTGGTCTGTCTTTTTCTGAGGACTGTCAAGGCCTGTAGCTAGGGAGGGGCAAGGGGTCAGGGTGTGGTATACCCATTACGTCTCCGATTAGTTTACACTAGCACTGTAGGATAAAAATTGAATAAAGTCTTTATAATCCCTTAATATTCTTGGCATTTTGACCTTTTCCAAAATTTATTTCCCAGGAGAACGTGTAAAATAGCATTTCAGAACCTCTCGATTTCAAAACCTTTCTTGGCGGACCACCCTAGATGCTTGTGTTTTTGGCATTCGAATTGGTGTCAGCCGTCTACTTCGTGAAACTAGCCCTCTACCTCCCAAATCAATTAGAACTCTGCAAAAAGTATATATGGATAAAAAAAAGAAAAAAAAAACAGCAGCATCCCCCCCCCCCTGCGCCCTAAACGAGGTATACCCCTGTATAGTTGACTATCTTAATGACACTAAACAATACTTAGCACACAGTAAGTTCAAAGCAGGTGTTCGAGGGTGAATTTGTTTCCTTTCCATTAATCCCTTCTTTTCATGTATGTCATGGGGGTGGGGCGTGGATGGGAATTGACGGCCTGCGGCGGGGAGTCTTGATATCCAAATAAAATTAATCTCTTTTTCATGATATTTCCCTGCATGAGCCATCATTGCAAGCTAGTTCCAGTCCAATACCGAGTATACGAATATGGCGTGCTAAGAGCGTTATTTCGTCACGTCTGAAACCCCACCCGTTCCCCCTTCCGGCCTCCCCCATCTTTACTTACTTCTCTGTCAAATCGAACCAGACTTCTAGGATGGACCAACCCGTCAAATGAAGTAGAGCCGAGTCATGGTATACCTACGATTTGGGCGAGACTGCAAAGGGTTTGGCAGATAAGGTGTTACCGTGTAGATCTCCTTCGTGGGGGGCATCTTTGCCGAGGAAGTTGAATTTCTGTGCCGAGAACCGCAGGGTTCATTTACGCCATAAGGGCCAAGTGACCCATCAGGCCGGAGCTTATCCCGGTTTCTGTTGCATGAAGCGTCTGGGAGTATTTCTACTTCCCCCTGGATGGGATTTAGGCGGATTACTAATTCAAAAGAACAAATATCTATATTTATTCATAGAAAAATAAATGGGAGGGGGTGGGGAGACAACGGCCGGCGCCATAAAACAAAGTAAGGGTTTCAAAAACAAGTGTTCCCAAACAAGCCAGGGCTAGCTAGTTGGTAAAGATAACTTTGACGATGGAAAAATGTCTCTTAAAATGTTCTTCATAATGTTCGCATCTCCAGTATTTTAAGGGAGCAATAGATTTGCAAAATATACCAGAGGTGCCCGGCAATCTTGGCAGATGAATTTAGTCGCCGTTTTGTTTTACAAGACTCCTGTATGACTTTCAAAGAATGAACAAACCTTGGATAAATAATCCAGCTTCCTTGTGGCTATCTCAAAAAGTGGGGGCCTCACTAAAAAGAGGATTGTCTTCAGTCGTAAAAAAACACGTTATTTTTTGCGTGCGTCAGTGAAAGAATAAAATTGCGCAAGAAAAGTTACGTGAGGTTGGGTAATATAACCGTCTTCACCTGATTGGTCGAAAGAACCTCATTGTATCTTGATTGGTTAGAGCCGGCGGCTCGAGTTCTACGGATCCAAAGCAAGCAACTACGCAATTTGTAGCGTGACTACAACTTCTAGAATGGTTCAGGTATATCAAAACAAGGGCCTCCGTTATCTTTAAGCATTTTTGATTGTTGCTAGTTGTCCTTTTACAGTATTTAATCACAGACAAACTTGAAACCTAAGATATGGGAAAAATGCACCACATAAACTTGAGATTGAAGACAACACAAATCTTTGTCTGTCCTTACGGATCACGACCTGCAAGATTCTTGCGGTAGTTTGTCATAGTTGTTTAATTGAAAATTTCTTTCACGAAATTCCCTTCCATCCGATTCTGCAGCGATGCCGGAATTCTGAGTTGAATGGCTCGCATTTCGGAAATTTCGCATTTCGAAAAAGGTTTTTCTTGAGAAAATTTTGGGAACCATTCGTTCCATCCCTTTCCGATATTTCCAGAATTTGGGTGGAATGGAAAAGCGCCTTTCCAAACTGAAAGTTTTGTGGGTAGCATAATGACCACAACGGTTCTGCACGTGCGTTACACATGATTGTTGCGACATTAAGGCAGCGTCCACACTGCGCTGGAGGAATTTGAAAACGCAGCTTTATTTCTACGGTTGGGCCTACCGTCCACACTAATCCGTCACGAGAGCAGAGTTTTTCAAAAACGCGCTTCAAACCGGAGGAATTTGAAAACGCCGGCGTTCCGCTATCGTATCGGACGGAAAACATTTTGGAAAACGGAGCTCCTCGAAAATGATTGCGTCACGATAATCACGTGATTTCCCTGACCGAGTTTTCCTCAAACACAAAGTATGTATTTTAATCGAAATTATTCTTAACCGCAGTGTGTGTCCAGTCTCTTGTTGTTATTTTCTGTTGTTGTTTGTAGTTATTTCCAGCACAAAATCCTATTTTAACTCGTTTACGTCAATGGTTAAAGTAAAACCAAATAAGTGAAGCTTA
>Ga0126339_10000321_pt1 | contig 24390 bp, 21 predicted proteins | sample OrbTmetagenome_2_FD_92532 | JGI IMG/M metagenome (GOLD analysis project Ga0126339, IMG submission 92532) | Coral microbial communities from Petempiche,Puerto Morelos, Mexico - Orbicella T R C metagenome | ecosystem: Host-associated > Invertebrates > Cnidaria > Coral | place: Petempiche,Puerto...
CTTTGTCCCACGCTTGTGTCATGTTGATTAATTCACCTTCACATTTCATTACCGAGCTAAAAATTCACCATCTTTATTAACTTATCACTACTCACAATGAATTCGATAGCGTCGATCCTAGCAGTATGCAGGATACCTATCATATATGAACTCAGTTAAATGACCTTGCTCTCCATGAGTTCTCGTAGCTCAGTGGATAGAGTGCCCACCCGGTGTTCAGGAGGGCATGGGTTCGATTCCTGTTGGGACTCAGAATTTTTCTTTGTCCCATGCCCGTGTCATGTTGATTAATTCACCTTCACATTTCATTACCGAGCTTAAAATTCACCATCTTTATTAACTTATCACTACTCACGATGAATTCGATAGTGTCGATCCTAGCAGTATGCAGGACACCTATCATATATGAACTCAGTTAAATGACCTTGCTCTCCATGAGTTCTCATAGCTCAGTGGATAGAGCGCCCGCCTGGTGTTCGGGAGGTCATGGGTTTGATTCCTGTCAGGGACTCAGAATTTTTCTTTTTCCCACGCTCGTGTCATGTTGATTAATTCACCTTCACATTTAAATTCTTTGTCACAAATTTTTATTCCTTTGATGGTGTTGTCATTTCTAATGGCGTAAGCTAAAATTTCCGCGCATCGAACAAAGAGACAGCCTGAGAGTGGACAACCTTGACGGACACCCCTTTCCACTTTGAAAAACTCAGATGCGAATCCATTATTAATAAAACAGCTGGAGCAATCGGTGTAAAAAGTTCTAATCCACTTTTGAATGCATGGACCAAAGTTAAAAACTTGCAGCGCCCTGAAGAGGAAGTTCCAATCCACCGTTTCAAATGCCTTTTTAAAATCAATAAAAATGGCCAAACCAGGTATACTTTCTAGTTTTGTTACCTTCATGATGTCTGTGATTAGCCTTGTATTTTGACCGATGTACCAGCCTTTGACATATCCGGTTTGGTCTTCATTGACAATGATTGGAAGAACACTTGAAATCCTGTGTGTTATAACTTTGGTAGCGATTTTGTAATCAACATTGAGTGAGCTTAAGGGTCTCCAGTTTTCAAGGAATGACTTGTCTTTCCTTTTTTTGGTATCACCTTGATAATGCCCTGTTTTTGCGTTATGTTCAGTTGTCCGTGTTCATATGCGTAGTTGAGACTTTGTACCATTTCTTCACCTAGCAAAGACCAGAACCGCAAAAAAAATTCTACAGAAAGGCCATCAGTTCATGGGGTTTTTTTTTTGGAACGCTGTTTTAATATGAGAAAGCACTCCTTGTTGAGAAGCAGACGCTCAAGTTCCTCCTGTTGAGTTGCTTTGAGTTTAGCAATATTTGAATTTTCAAAGAATAGTTCATAATTCGAGTCGTTACAGTGCGCCGCAGTATATAGGTTTTTATAGAACATTTTTCCTTGTTCTAAGATTGTTTTAGGATCATTGATCTCCTTATCGTCGTTTGTTTTAAGCTTTGAAATGTGTGATTTACAATGTTGTCTTTTTTCCATATTCAGAAAATATTTGGTGTTTTTTCCGCCATTTTCATGCCAACGTATCCTGCTTCTTATTATAACACCTTTTGTTCTGTATTCAGCAATCGCATTATATTCTGCTCTGAGACGGTAAAATTTTGATATGTTTTCTTTTGTTCTGTCAGTCTTAAGCTGGTTCATCAAGTGATCAATTTGTTGTTGGAGGTGCTTTTCGGTATTCTGGCGATCGCGTCAACATTTTGTGTTGAGTAAGTTTCTTGTAGGAATATTACGTCAAATTTATATTTATGAAGCCACCTAAACAACTGTCGTCTCTTTCGTGCTTGGTTTAAACCTCTGGCATTAAGTGAGCAAAAAGATGCTTTAAATGGGGTTGTCATATTCAAATCTTAATAAATTGGTTTGAATAAAATTGGAGAATTTTTGCGGTGATGACAAAGCCACTGGTGTAACTAGCATTAGAATTTGGGTATATAAATTGTTATAAAATCTTCTGTAGTTGGCTGTAAGACGGAATCTATTAAACCTAATTGGGTACTCATTCTTGATATGTAAACGAAGATCGACACTGAAAAATAAAACCAACCTAAACACAAATAAATGAAAAGGTGCCAGCATAAATTTATCGAATTTGTACAGTTAAAGCTGCGAAAATTTAGGAAATTCTAGGGCAAAGTTAGAATCTGGCACTTTTGACTGCTTTACTAACAATTAGCAAAGGAGGCAAGGGAGTCTCAAGTATGCATATGACCTAAATGTAAAGAACTCCCTTGAAAATGTGACAGCTTACCATGCAAGATGGATTCCCGAAGCTGTCTTGTGATCTAAATAAGATCAGATAATGATTTTACGAAGACAAAACTTTTGCATAGAAAGGAAACTTCTCAGTTTCAGGTCCACGGTAAATTTGACCATTAATTACAAGTCTGTCCACATTGAACAAGGCTGAAGCCTTTTCCCTCTTGGCCTTTCTTAGCACTGGTAGTAGCGCCTTCCTCATTTCATCTATTCCCTTGGGATAGTCATCTGCGACGCCGATCTTTAACTCAGGGTCGATATTCTTCACATGCTTAAATATACGGCCCTTATCCTTGTAAAAACTCAGCTTGGCTATAATAGGTCTTGGTCTATTCGTTGGTGTCCTTGCTGAACGTTTAGTTGGCATGCGGTGTACTCTTTCAAATTTTAAATTCGCCACGTCTTCTTGACAAGAAGAAGTTTTACGATCCTCTCTGTTTCGTATGGGTTACTTTCAGCTTCTGCTTCTCACACTCCAAAGAACTTAATGTTACTTCGTCTTGACTGAGCTTCAATTTTAATGTTGTGTATGGTCTGCATCTGGAGATCTTGCTGGACATATTGCAACATGTCTCTGGAGCTATTTAGTTTGGTTCTCATTTCATTCTGGTTGTTTCGCAAATCATTTACTTCGTCTGTTGCTCATTGTAATGATTTCTTTGGCTCTGTATTTTCTTCCTTTAGCAGCGCTAACTGGGTCTTGAGGTCTTCAATTAGAGGACAAAGAGTCAAGAGCTTGTCAAGCTTCTGATTAATTTCTTCAAAGCGAATAGCGCTTGTCTGATCGTTGTCTTGGTCAACTTGGTCGCCATGTTGACCGCCAATCATGTCAGAATCGTTAGTTTCTTCGTCCGTTTTGGAGCTGCCTCCTCTTTGACGTTTCCTACTTCTTCCTCTTTTGGGCTCATTAGGTTTTCCACTATCTTCAGGCATTTCAATGATCAGCTTCGGTATCGTGGTCACTTGTTACTCCGCCATTTCGAGGAGCAACGAAAAACACGTCTGACAACTAGCACGTTATGGTAATTACCATTGTGCTTCTGCTGTGCCGAACTAAATTGCAATTTGGCTCAACTGTAGCACGGCAGGAAATCAACTCTGATTCAGACATTGTGCCAGAGTTGAATCAGTTTAGGGTTTTCTGAAGCCTCGTAACAATTCTCCTCCTAACTCCTGTCGGGGAATACAATTTCACCAAAACACATTAACATAATTTATGAATTTAGTTTGGCGCGACAGAAGCACAACGTTTGAATCACTGTTGTGCCAGAGTCATGTAGCACGGCAGAACTTGTCGAACTTAATTGCTTGCCGAGCTTAATTCAAAAGTTTGATTCAGATGCCATGCTTCTGCTGTGCTTTTGTTGAACTTAATTCCTGAATTTATTTCGGCACGACAGAAGCACACCGTCTGAACTGGGCCTAAAATTCTTAATAGTGAATGGATTATGTACATAGTCCTGCTTCTATTATTTCCTGCAACCTTAAATTCAAACAGGGTTTGGTTTTTGGAATTGAGAAGGTTTTTCGTCTGTACCATGCAGAGACATGATTATTTATTATTATTTTTATTAATAGCTCTCATTTGAAAGATCCATACTCTAACATGGTAGCAGGACAAGCTACGCCAAGTGGAGTTTTTGATAATGATGATGAAGACAGAGACCAAGATTTCACTGTAAAAAAGTGTTGCAAAACAGTGGTTGCCATACCTGACAGGTTAGATGTATAAGATCAATTGAGCTAATTGTAACTATAAGCAATGTAGTTGCATCATGGTTGGCTCACTGGACTCCAGGTTGAGCAATCTAGGTCATTATGATGTGTGGGCAAGACACAGGGTATGAGAACATTTTTTACCAGTGAAAAATTGAATTGCAACAATTCACAACCCAGTAGCACAGACCAGAGTGCTGAATTGCAGTGTTTGATGATACAGATTCATTTTCATGGCAATAAGAAGATCATGGGAAAGTTGTCCAAGGCATATTCATTTATAAGGTGGCTAAAAAAAGTGAGGTTAGACACACAACATTTTTTTAAAAAACACCATAATGTTTGAATTTAGCACCTGAGATGCTCATTTACTTTTGGTTACTGATGAGAGGGTACTTGTTGGGTGGAGAGGGCACTTATTTGGGATAGAATGAGTTTGGGATGGAATGAGTTTGAAGGATTTTAATGAACAGTAACTGATACTATAACTCAAGAACTGTAGCAAAAGAGTTTCTCATTGTCATAGCATCATTTGTTTCCTCAACATTGCGTTCAGATGAGAAAGTAGACTAATAGCTAGTTGACTTGTGTCATTAGTCAATGTTATGTCAATGTCTTGAATGTCAACAGTGGCAGTGTTGGAAACTAGCATTCTCCCACTCGCCAATGTGGGTGTTAAAAGTGTCGTGCAAATACAAATCATTGATCAATTTGTTGTAGTCATCTTTTGGTTTAGGTCTTTTAGTAGAATTTTTCATTGATAGGAAAATGCCAGTCTTTCATGTGTCAACAAGCTGTTCACTCCTATGACTTGATTCTATGGATATATGCGAATTTGGTAGTGCCAGCTGTTCATTTAGCTGTTTTTCAGTTAAAACTATGGAAATGTGGAAAAAATTCCAAGGCGTGTCAAAAGCTGATGGTAAAAACGAGGATAAAACAGTAAAATTGGTCCCCAATCCTAACAAGGGGTCTCATAAATGGAACAGAAAAAGAAAGGTCAACGTGAAATGGCAAGCTGGGCCTCTGTAATTAAGAGATACCAGAGAAACGTATGTTTGTGAATTATTGCAAGTATTTTTTGTGGGGAGCATCCTTCTGGACGAGTGAAAATTACACCGGGCAAGTGGATTTTGAGAGTCATTCACCCCAGTGGTGAGTGCTGTAAAAATTTAGTTTCCAACACTGCAGTGGGGATACGTATTGGAAAAGGGTACAAATTAGAATATGGGTACTTATTAAAAATACCACTCAGAGACACTTGTTAGAAAGGAGGTACTTCTTGGAAGGAGAGTGTTAAATCAAATCATTGTCAGTCTGTTTAAGTAGGTGTCCCCCTTCCCCTTTGTAGGAAACTACTGAGGGGAGATGTCTGTCTTGGCAGGGGTGACTGCTTATGGGACACTGTGCAGGAGTAGTGCCTGTTTCAAGGCTGTCATTAATTTTTTTGAGTCAACTGTAGTTATGATCTTCACACCTGTAACAGACAAGTTTGTTACCTTTTGCGTGAATTGTATCAACTGTAGTCCAGTTCACCCATAACATCAAGGGCCCATCAAACATACTCAAGCATTGCAGGTGTTATGGGTTACAGCCCTTGTTGACAGCCCTGTGCTTAGTGGAGGTGTGTTCAGTTGCACGGTTCTTTTTACTTGTTTGTTTGTTTTTGAATTATCGTCTGTTGTTTTGAATTTTCCAGCCCCAGTGGAAAAAAGGTAGACAAAAAAGGTAAAAGACCCCTGGAAACCAGATCAACTAGAAGACGATATAACGAGGCGCACAGTGATGCTGAAGAAATAGAATGGCAATCAGATGACGAGACAGACAAAATGCCCAAGGCAGTCAGTGAGTCAATGTGATATTTTCATTCTGACTGATGGTTGGCAGCTGGAAAGGCAGCTGTACATACCAACTGGACTCACAACTAAGTCGGTTTAATCCCTGTTTTAATGAAATAATACTTGATAAAAAGCCTTTTGTACTCCAGCACCACATGAATTTCTTTTTCAGAACTGTCCGGCAGCCCAGCTAGACGAAGATGTCTTAATATAAAGCTTCCTATTGTTCCAGGAAGGAAGAAATGGAGTGTTGAAGAAACAAAGTGGTTAGAAGAAGGAGTGAGGCTGTACGGCGAGGGAAACTGGGCAAAGATTCTGAGCAAGTATAACTTTGTTGGGAGGACATCAGTTAATCTAAAAGATAGGTGGCGCACTTTACAGAAGAACAAATGATGCTGGAAAGTACTAGATGATATGGTAACATATGAAACTCATTCTCATTCAAAGAAAAATCAAAACTATGTATTTGGGTCCGAGCTAATGTTAAACAGGCCAACAAGTTCTTGTTTTTAGGCAACTCTTTTGTAAACAACTATACAGAATGGTTTGTTTGTTGTTGTTTGTGAGAGAAAATTCTAATTATGTTCTCAAATGGTACCAAAGAAGTTAAGACTAATCTAATTACCACTAGATACTAAATCTAAAGAAATACAATGTGTTAGAACTAGGCAGCTCAACAATAATCAGGCTGACTCCTAGCAATCTTCCTTGTTTGTGACATATCTGACAATAATGACCATCTGCCATTGAGTGATTACAGTCGAACCTGTATTTAGTGGATCTGTTTGGTACAAATACTATACTTTTAGCAATGTCAAGTATTTTTGACATATTTTGATCGTTTTTTGAACTTAATGTCATATTGAAAAGGATCTGCTTGATGACACCTGAAAATTGTACCCACCCCCCACAATTTTGTCTGTCAGTTGACCACTCTGGAACTTTTAATTTTTATCTGATTGTGTACATTTGGGATGTAACATAGTTGATATTTGTCACTATTTTTTCCCTTTGTTAAGGTATTTTTAACTGAATGATGACAGACTTGCCTCCAGTTTTGATATATTGTAGAACACTATATAATTTGTACTGAAATGTTTATTTGAGCATGCCTCGAATAAAATAATATTAATATTTAGTATTTGCATAAACTATGTATATTTTTGGTTGTCCAGTGACTATATTGCATGTTCTCTGACTTTTCCAGGTTGAAATAATTTTAAGTGTTGGAATTTTATTGCACAAGACTTTTCTAAACCACTTATAGTCTAAAGATCTTTGCATCTTTTTTGTATTTTAATATTATAATTATTATTCTATATCTACTGATTATTATAGCAGTGATCAATCAAGTAGTATTAAAAAAAGATTTTTACTAGACTACACTTTATATTTATCAACTGACTTATACACTTAACACAATTCAGTCATGTCTGACATCATTATTGGCAGTTCAATGATACTAATCATGCAAAACTGGAAAATTTCTAACATGTAACTTGACTTTCCTATTAAGCTGCCTATAGAATACCCTGGTATTTTTCCTCACATTGGTCATTCAGCTCATAATGTAACACTCTTCTCTAGTGGAAAGAAACATCATGTGACATTCAAATAATATGCCTGCAAAAGAGACTATGTTACCCCTCAAACAACAGCTACAGCTAGGATAGAAGTAACTGGTTCAGAAATAAATCAAAGCAAGCACACAAAAATGGGGATCAATACTTCCTAACCAATTCTATCTTTTTAGCTAAGAAATATATTTTGGATTATCCAGTGCTTGCAGCTTTGGAGTTATTGGCAATGACTAGAAATATGTTTAGATGGCTGTTGATTTTCAGTGCTCACTACTCCCAGGCAGTCTTTCAATAATATTGATGTTTTTTTGTTTTTGTCAAGTAGTGAAAGGTCTTCAGAAAATCTTCAACTGATCCTCATTCATTAGTCACATTTCTTTTATAAGATAGATGTATCTTGGCATTAGTTACCTTAGTCTTTGTAGTATCACTGTATATTTTTAGCAGTCTTGCAGTATTAATTTTGGCAAACCTGTAGGGTAACTCAAAATACAAATGACAAGTAGGAATGAACAGCCATGATATCCACTAAAATATCTCAATATCTAATATCCTACCTGTTTCTTACCTGGAAAAAAAACATGAAGTGTTTCCTCACAGTTAAGAGGATAATTCAATCAAGTGTACAATAAACTATGACAAAGTATTTACAATTTTCAAAGTGGAATTAGGATGCAAATTATGAAAATATTAAATAATTGAAAATATAAAGAAATGTTATTTCTCTTTCCACCTGTGTTTGGAATATTTTCACATATGGCTAATAAATGGATTGCAGGATAAAAACCAACCATGGAGATCTAATTCCCAGTGACACTAGATGTGAACAATGCTGCCACAAGTTTGTCGTTTAACCTAGGGTATCCTCAGAGCTTGAATAATTACAAAAGGAGCTTTGTATCAAAAATATGTTTGAACAAAAAGTGCAAAGACAGAACACTGGGAGAATTCAGTGTCGTTTTTCTGATACACATCTGGGTTGCTCTGCATTCCTCGTGAATTAAAGGTCAGTGCCCTTCAGCTTGAGACAATGATCATGGATGTAGAAACAGGAAATTTCATATCCTTTTTAAGACCCTTTTGTAATTTAAATAACAGTGCATTTTGGTACGTATTTCACTTGGACTTCCTTTAGGGTTTTCCCGGAAAACAGGAGACATTTCAGAGAAATGGTGGTATACCCAGGGGGCTTTGGTAAATGGGGCCACTGATTTTCTTATAAATTGATATTGCCAAACAGTCTTGATATTGGTATGAAAACAGAAGAGAAAGGACAGAGACTAAAAGAACTGAGAATTGTGTTTTGACAAGACGTCTCCACACAAGTGTATCACTGTTGATCATGACTTTTTCAGATTTGGGTGGCCCTGAAAAGGGCCGGTGTGTTGTTGTCATTGTTGTTTTGTCTTGTCTGGGTATGTTGAGCACTCGTCTTCAATATCTTGGTCTTGTTGTCCTCCAACCTCGTGGTCTTTTAGTTTATGTGTTTTTTGCTGTACTTTAGTCTCTGAAGTCTTCTGTCTTCTTGTCTTTAGTTCAATTTCTTTCGAAGGAGATCAGTCCATTAGCTGGCATCTCAAACTTCTATGGGGTACTGGATTCGGCTGTCAAAGCGGTTTTGTCTCTTCTGTGAGGTGATAGTCGGTCTTGAGTTGCAGTCCTTGTAAAAGTCCTATACTATTTTCGGTTACCTAAGCTGTCGTTGTTTCAGTCCCTAATAATCTATTTCCTAAGTTACAAAATACGTCTCTCAGACGCCGCATTTGCCTTACGCATGCAGGCGCATCTTAAACCTAAGGAGATTTCTAGTTTTCTACTTCTCTTTTAAAAAAATCTAACTCGATCAAACACGTACAAATAACCAACAATTAAATGAAAAAAGCAAAACGAATATTACAGGTCAATATTGCCTAAGCGTAGTGAACTAGACACGATTACAATTTGAAAATTGGAACGTATATAAATTCTTCTCTTATTTACAAATATACAAATTTGTACAAAATCTACAAATTTGTCTTAACGTAAGCTTAAGCTAATGTCTTTTCTTATATACACCAAGAAAGCGCTTTCACTTTCGGTCTTGTCGAATGGCATTATTACGACTCTACTCTCAGCAGCATTCGAAGATGTTGTGACATCGCTGCGATATCCTCGTCGAAACTGTGCATGGGAGAACTCATCCAGTGTGATGGCGGTTTAGGGAGTACGCTTGGTGGCGGTGGACTGCTAAATTTCGGTCCTGCGTACGGAATTACCGACGCGTCAGTTCTGTTCTCGCTTCGTCGTCGACGTGGAATGTTGACAGGAGTCGCAAGTCCCGAATCCAAAGCAACCGAAGTAGATTCTTGAACCGATTTAACTTTAATAGAACGGTCATTTCGGAATCTTGGACTCTTCTTTGACTTATTTTTGTGATGAACACTGTCCTTATTCGGCAAAATTCGATGGCTTTGTGCCACTGGTGTTCCGAACGTCATTATTCGTCACGGTTTGGTTCTGAAGCGATCGCTGCTGAACGGTCAGTTTTTCTCTCCTTGTCCGATTCTCTATCTTTGTCCTCTCTAATTTTCACTCTCCTTTCAACCAATTCTTCTTTAAGCCGCTCAAAACAGCGAAAAGGAAGAATCAAGCTGTTCCTTTTCCTCAATATGTCTCTGTCAGCAATGGCAAAGCCAAATTACCAACTCAAATGATGGCTTCTGTGTTTCGCTTCCTCTATTATGATTGCCTCATGAACCAATCAACTTAGTTCCTTACGTAAGAAGTGCCATGGCAACAGCCAATCAGCGTCCATTTACTCTCCACACCCTAATCATGTGACAAAGAATGACGTTTTGAGATGAAAATGGGATATGTTCTAATTTTAGCAGGAAGGGGGTTCTCTGTTTGTCTTTAGGTTTTGTTTCGTAAAACTGAAAGGATTTATAAATTGGGATAGTGCCTAGAGCGAAGCAAACTGGTTTATTCTCCTAAAATCATAAGAATGGGAAAGATGAATCTCCTTCTTATGGTCTAAGATTAAAAGCGGATGTGTCGAAACGCATCGTATGTGTTTTGCATACAAATGTCGTTCGTTTCAACCGCGAGTCTAGCCAAAGTAACCCCATAAAACGGAAGATTTCTGGTCAATGTCTTGTTATTCAGTGGTTTGAGATGCTAGTGCTTTACAGTTTAACACCAGTATTTTTGTGCAAAAAAAACAGCATCATTCCGTGGGGTGTTTTGATTTTTAAGCGCAAAGATGATTAGTTCGTGAAAACTAAGGAACAGGCAGATGTCACGCGCCAATCGTAATCCGTCTTTGAAAACAAAGGGCCTTTCTGATGTGCGAAAACAACCCTAATCTGGATGCATGCCTCGCTCTTTGCATTATTCATGCCTTTCACCATCAGTGCGCCTAATGTAAATCGTGATAATATTTCGTTGTGGAATATTCCACAAGGATCGAGAAAACTTCTAAGCCTTTCTCCCTAATTCTCGTTTCCCGGGCCACAAACATAAACAGGAAATGTAGAGGAACTTTTCTTTCGTAATAATGATTCTCAAACCCAAAACCGTACTCGCTATGGCTAATTATGCTTGGTAGAGCCCAAAAGAGAAGCAACATTCATTTCAAGAGCTGTTGCCTTTGAGAGCATTTTTCCGCCCCCCTAGACCGGAAGTGAGCTTTAAAAGAACTGATTTCTCTCAAAAGTAAAATATAAAGGCGGCCATATTGGTCACATATTCTTTTTATCCAGTCGAATTTTATCCATAACATGTCTCAAAGCAGCATACCAAGGAGATAAAAAAGGAAAATTAAGCCTTGGCGCACTCTACACCGGACGAAGTTGAATTAATCCACGGCGACATACAGCTGAACAAAATCACGATAACTTAAAAGCGCATCCGTTAAATTAAACTTTTTGCAATTACTTAAAGGACTGGGAAGTGATAAATCATTTTTTCCACGAATAAAAATCCTTCAATTCAACGATAACTTCTCGCTATTCGGAGAGGGAATGAATGCGATCGAGCGTACAATATCAAGTGGAAGTGATTATGGATTCAGTGGGTTGGGACTTCGAGAACTGTCAAATGACGTCACAATGTGATTGACTATGATGTCAAATGTCAACAAAGGCCAGGGAGGTTTTCCATTGATCAATTTCACAAAGAACCGCAAACCCATGTGCAGAGGAGTTCATTCTCGTATATATACATTCATTTTCTACCTATTCCAATTCGATCCGAAACTTTTCAGGGCTGGTTCTTGAGCAAGACCGAATCATTTCTACTGCGAAGACTGGGATTCATTTGGCCGTCGATTTGGGAACCAAGAACAAAACCAGAAGGGCAAACATTTTCTAGGTAGGCTACATAGATGGTTTTAGGATCCTTTTGGTATGAACCATATGTTGTTCTGTTGTTATTGCTTTCAAAAGCGGAGTAGTAGAATGTCATCTCCATAAATTATATAGTATAAGTGATCTGGAAATATGTGAAATGGTTTTGAAAGCAACATTCCTAGGTCTCACAACCCCCCTCTATTACAGTGTAACTTACTAGAGCGATCGATCGACCCTCAAACGGAAATGTTTGTGTTTTCTGAAATTCGTCCATAGGAAACGTTCAATCTGGGCCCAAACTACTGAGTGATAAATGCTTTTCGTAGAAGATTCTACGGCTGCTCAGAAACAAAATTAAAAAAAAAAAAAGATCGCGCGAAAAGTAGCGAACGCATCTATAGAAGAGAAAGGAGCGCTAAGCACGACTCGATCCTGTTGAGGAACAACAAACTTGCCCCTGTATCGATAGGTGGGTCTGCTTCTTATTCCAATCGGACTCGCAGAGCGGAGTTTATTCTGAAAGAAACTGTCGTGGTTGTTTACTTGAGTGTCGATGACGTCTTGTTAGTTTCATGTGTTATTTCATCGCATGTTTGTATCAGAGCGCGATGGAGTTCACTTCCCTACGACCGAAGTGAATATTGACTCAAATCACGTTTTACCGTATGGTCGCCCGCCAGGCAAAACAACGAATTTTGTCTTAAGAGGGACCCCAGTTCAATCGGCAAGTGCTAACTCAATCGTCCATCGATGTTTTGTCCAGAGGTAGATGTGTTTGGTTCCTATATGTTCAAAGACGAATGAATCGACCTTGGCTAGACCATTGTAGCTCAATCGCGCAGATCGAAGCACGGAAAGGCAAGGCACTGTGGTTCCGCTGAAGGCGAAAAGCTTATAGCTGGCGGCGATTTAGACCTATTCCAGCGTTCATTATCGTAGGCAGAACAATTGTTAGTCAAAGAATTCCGAACCTAAAGAGAATTAACTCAACTTTTGAATTAAGTTTCTAACATTTCAGGACTGAAACATGCCAAGTTTTCGAAAATTTTTCGAGGCAAGGTTAAGGGGGAGTGTTATGGAGCAATTTTGTAACAAATCTATTTGCATCAATCCTGAAAATAGATGTTTAGTGATTCACAGAACCCTGTAAGGGCGAAACTCTGAAATGAATCATCATTTTCTCTCTGTTCTGCCGAGGAAAACCATATGCAAATTTTTGCGGTATTTCCGAGTTCAGCTGGGTGATGTTATTTCTCTCTCATTTTTCTTGCAATTGCTATGTCCATCACTTTACAGGTAGTATTTCTCTCAAACTAAATGGCGTTTCAGAGGAAAATCAAGGTTTGCGGAAATGTCTAAAAATGTTTGAGCCAAAAATTTCTTTGCGGGGAGCGTTTCATGCTGTCTTCTTTCATGCATAAATTACAAGTCAAAAGGAATTGTTTGAAATGACGTTGTGGTTCAATCATTTTGCTCTGACAATATTGCTGCTGAGGCGTTTCACGTTAATTTCAATTTTTATAACCTAGGTTTATCTCTTGGCTATGCTATCTTTCCTTGACACAAAGAAGTATTGGAATCGGTGATCAAAGATTCGATCCGAAATCGTGCGGACGCGCGTCCGTCACGCCTGGTCGCAACAGTGGTAAAGTAGCGGCAAAATCAAAAGAAGAAAAGAACTCGCTTTGCAATGCTACGAGTTGGTAAATATTATATTAGAAGAGCTTCATCGTATTTTTCCATTGAGGAGGTTTGTTTGAAAATTTGATTAACACCTAAACATCCTGGTCGTGGCATGTATAGAAATCATTTCTGTAGTTTGTCAGGGGTGAAAAAAGACGTCCAAGATTTTTTGGCCCCAGATTCTTTTAGTTTGTGGTTACATTTACCTATCACGTTTCACTTCTTTGTCTGCGGTTCCTCTGTAGGCTGATTACAACCCTGGGGTTTGTTCTTGAAAAATGCATGCCCTTTCCACTTTCCATTGGCTTATCTTTCCTACTTTGAAATTCTCTCTGTATCTCCCTGTTACACGAAGATAACTTTTCTCAGATGTATTTTATTCACACGACATACCTGAGGGGTGAACTGGGTAAAGCTTCAGCAATTTTTACAGTCAACAGAATAAAAGTATTTTTATTAAACCGAAAACGTTTTGTGTTGCCCTAGTTCTTTGTTTTCTTTTATTTGGAGAACTAAAGCGGCTGTTGAGTATGATTTATTTACAATTTTAAGATTCCAATGGGTTTTAAAAGTTCACACATTTTTGATAAGGCACTTTGTTCTTGTTTTATTGGACCTTGACAAATGATACAAATCAGGAAAAGAATAAGCTGCTACAACGTAGCAAGTCAAGTTGAGTAAGTTTATCTTGAATTTACTTTGAGAATAGGCAACAAGAAAGGTTTTGGTGCAGTTTGCAACCATCCCAGTAATTTAACCCACACTGACTTAGCACTGGAAACCTAACAAACAGCTAGGTGCAGTAGACATTGACTACAGTTAGTACTGATGATGAATGTGAGAAATTATAGCATACTACAGTGATGTTCAAATGTTTCCTTATTCACTGTCATTTTTCAATATGTTTCTACTTAAATTCAAATCCTTTTGTGCAAAAAGCTGTATAGATAACTGACAGCTGATAACAAATTTTTGGACTAAGACCTTGCAATACCACTGTTATACAACCAAGGGCACGCTGTGACTATTACTTATACAGCTTCTTTCCCATATGGAACTATAACAGACTGGAACTGTATTCCCTTGCACTAAGAGCTCGAAGTTATCCAATAGTTTGGAAGCGTCTCTCTGAATAGTCTTGGCTGACCATAAAATTGGCATGATGGTGTTGTCATTTATGGATTATTTATTTTTAATTCTTTTTTTAGAATTTTTAATGTTTTATTTTTATCAAGTAGTGAGTTTTGTATTTTATTTACATTTATTTATGTATTTATATATAGAGGATAATACATGGGTGCACGTAGATATGGAATTTCTCTTTGAGTGTTCAACTTGATATCTTACGAGTAAGCACAGCGAATGAGTGAGATATTAAGATGAACACGAGAAGAGAAATTTCATATCTACAAGCAGCCATGTATTATTTTGTTTATTATATAACCATACTAATGACGACTTTTTTGACGATTTTCACATGAAAATAACATGTTATTTTCATGTGTGAAGATATCATGTTTATGCGTAAAAGCTCACCTGGTATTTCACTGGTGTTTATATGATAAATCTATTTATATATCTCTTCTTGGTACTATAAAGTGTTGAAGAACATTAATTATAAGTAGATTTAGGTGAATGAAATCAGTGCTTTGACCAGTTCATTTTGTATTCTTTTGTAGGTTTGTTATGATATGGCCAGAGAGTTAATTCCCAGCTTGTCGTCATTTCCTCCTTTAGAGCATCCTCCATCTTCTTGTGGCACTTTCATCAAGGTAATCTTGAGCACAGTGTCCTTATAAATATTTAGTTCTTCTAAAGGTGAACTAGCCACACATCCATTCACCGCTTTACTTGGAATTTGAGTTCATTTGGCCAGGATATATTGGGATTTTGCACACATGGTCTTAAACAGAGATTTTAGGGAGCTGGGCTGTGTTTTAATAATATTTTTATTTATAATTGTATCTGGTTCTGTATAACAGTCATGCAGCTTTTGATACTTATGAAATGCAAGCATCTGAAATTTATTAAACCTAAACTCTTGAACAGTGATTTGTTGGCCATGAGTTAATGATTTTAATTAGTTTTTGACTCAAATCTTGATCACCACTCAAATGTATTACTCAGTGAAACTTGTGCAGTCCCCAAGATTTGCTTCATACTAATTTCCACTCTACTTTCAGTAAACATCTTCTGTTAGTAGGAATTGTGTCTTGTTTTCCCTGAAAACATTCTACCACATGTTACCATTTAGCTATTTAAATTTGAGATATTTTACAAGTGTGGAAGGAGTCTGATGAAAATTGAACCATGAGTTGATATAAAATGTTTTCTTCTTTAGAGAGATATCAAACCAAGTTGTGGTCCACAAGTGATTGACCTAACAAGTGAGAGTTCTTCAACTACTATGTCGCATCAGCCATTGAGGCACATGCCACCTTATCCACCCCACCCCCACCATTCATCGGCCTTCCACAGAGTAAATCATCCACATGGCCATCTTCCTGAAAGCCATGGGTGAGTGATCTATGAAGCTCTCTTTTTCAACTTCAATATCACTCCTACATGTAACTTCAGAAGTATTTGGATGACCTATTTTATACATTGAACACAATCAACTTCTCATTTCAGGAGTTCCTCAAGTCATGCCTGTCCCTTCCTTCAACAACAACAGCAGCAACAACACCACCACCCATCACATAATAGACTATTCCATCCCCCAACAAACAGCAATTTGTGTCCACTCAGTATGGGGTCAACTGTACCTCTACAGCACCACCCACCCCACCCTGGACCTCCAGTTATTATCGATGTGGATCAAATGCCAGATCATGTTAGAGCAGTACCAGTAACAAGTCTACCAAATTCTTTATTGGTTGCAAGTGTGCCTGTCGCAGCACCAACATATATTCAACCACACCATCCTCATCAGGTGAGTGGTGTTTACGTAAGGTAGTTATTCAAACAGGCATTCCTAACCACTTATTAACCTTGAATGTTCAGTCTTAGGGGAAAATCTTGCTGTATTGACCGAACAATAGCAACGTCTACAGCAAGGCCAAGGTTTGAGATTTTCCCATAAAGACTGAACTATCAAGGTTAATAAGTTGTTTATTACGTTGTTTTGCAGGCACATAATTGGTCCATGAACATTATGGGGAATTATGCCCTAGAATTAGCCAATCAGAGTGCAGCTTCTAACACAAGCTATATCATAAGAGTTTATCTTGGCTTAGCTTGACAAATAATCTAATGCAAATTTTAAGATTCTTCTTGATCAGTACATTGTATGTGATTTCATGTTCTGTTTTGTTTCATCAGATGGATGTCGACCCAAGAGGAAATAATGGAGTCAGTACCCACCATCATCATCATTATCACCACCACCACCACCATCATCATCATCATTTTGTGCAGCCACCATATCAAGTTCCACAACCACAGGCATATCACCCATATCCTACACCTGGAAGCATGGTGAGATATGATAAACGGGCAGGAGGCATCATCTTTGATGTATTTAGTGTACCAAATTATTGTAAGGCAATTGTTAATGAAAACTGATGTTTTGAACTTTTAATTGAGACTTCCTATATTCTTTTTCTTAGCATCACAGGCACTACCGAAGATGGCACCAGAACAGTTCATCACATTCACCTTGGCCATCACGGCGTTCACATCCAACACCTCCACCTCCACCCTTGCACTCTGGAGTACACCCTTACCCAGATCTACTGTATCATTTAATATCTGTGATGTCAATGCAGCCAGTACCAACACAGCAACCTCCTCCTGCCTGGGAAGAAGAACTCCATCCTCGTGAAAACTATGAGGTAACCATTCGACTTGTAAAATTGATACCTTTAATTCTGTTGAAGTTTAACCTTTGGAGATTCAGTGAGTATACAGAAGGTTTAAATAGGCAGTTAACTGTTTCAGTATTAAGTGTTTTTGTCTTAAACTTCCTTGCAGACTCTTCTAAACTTTGCAGAGCAGATGGGGGAGGTGAAACCTAAAGGTTTGTCTCGTGTAGAAATTGATCAACTACCTACGTACCGTGTTACAGCAGGACCAAAGGATGAAGAGGAGGACAAAAGATGTGTGGTGTGCTTAGTGGATTTTGAAGAGAAACAGCTTGTCAGGGTTCTACCCTGTCTTCATGAGTATCACACAAGATGTATTGATAAATGGCTCAAGGTAAGGAGATTGAGGAAGAGCTAATGTCTTAGTACATGTAAATTTTAAAAGTAATGATGGTCAGTTGGTGGGTGAATTCATATTCTGAGCTTGGTCAAATGGAATTTTAAGCAATTGAACAAGTAAATGATTCCAGTGTGTTTTATCTTTTGCAGTCAAACAGAACATGTCCCATCTGTAGAGCAGAAGTGAATGTCAACACAGATTAAAAGATCATGATAAAAATGGATTTAAGTTAAGGCTCAGATGTCCTCTGTAAAGTGGGAGTGAAAGGATAAAAGCACAATTAAGGACAGTGAACAACAGCAAAGCATTTATAAAGCCTTTGAATTGTATAAAGTAATTGAAGCATCTGTGTAGCCTAAAAGGCACTCCACAGTTGTCAGAGGTTTGATATGGAAGTTGCGTGCTGAGACATTAAGATATTCAAGTGGTCCATGTATGGAAGATGAGTTGTGGGGAACCCATCATTATGTGTCTCTCTTTAACAACAAAGCGACATGACACCATCAATGCGAGAGGGTAAAATAACATGTAATGAATGATAAAGTTTGAAACAAATCAATTTGAGAAATACAAAGATCTTGCTAGTAATAATAATTTAGCTTTCAGTGAGCAAATTCCCAAACCAGTATGGCAGTTATTTTTATGCTAATCAAGAAAAGAGGTTGATGTGGGAAGCAAATCAGATTTAGATGTCTTGTCCCATAACTTTAAAGCAGATTTCTTTCCAAAGTTTCCGTGGTTTAATTGCATAGTTACATTATTTGTCTGTGTTAGTTGATTGATGTAGCTTGTTTCAACTGAAACAACCCACAGCCAAATTTTGTTGCCAAAGCCAAAAATAAATGAACTTGATTCAAAATTATTCCATCCATTTCTTTATCGAATGGTTTGTCACAAGGAAAGCAAGTTAATGTCCCATACTGTATGCTTTAAAGATTCATTTTTGTTATGGAGTGTCGTCAGTGTCATTTATATTTGAGTTTGCCAAATCTGAAATCAACGCATTTACACAAGCTGCCAAAATTCTTGTTATGTTTTGACTTTTCTGAGCAAAATTATTTTCCCTTGCCATTTAACGTAAGTCAGTTTGCCATGAGCAAACGTCCAGGGGACAGTCGGTCATCTCTTTACAGAGCTCTTGGGTTGATGTGTTTAGATACTTTTAAAAAGAAATGGATTGAAACTTTTGACCATTTTCAATGTACATGGTAAAGATCAATGGCTTAGGACTTGATATGCTGTACTTATCAGGTTTTAATATCTTTATGTGGAACAACACTAACTCACCACCCTAAAATATGAAAATTATCTGCTTTGTACTGCATAACACTGGGTGAACTGCAGTCAACAGTAAAATGTACTTTGTGTTTCATTATATTCCATACAGAAACCGATTCATGCCAAAGCAATTTGTAAATACATTGAGTTGCTACTCAAAAGTAAGATAAGCTAGGTATGAAAAATTTAAAAGTGGGAAAAAAAATAATTTTTATAAAGTAATGTCACATATATAAATATATTCTGCTGTTTTGTACAAAAGAAATGTATGAAGTTATCATGTACATTTGGATTAATTTGGCTGTGAAATGTTATAGTGTTTTGAAAGAAGGGGCATGACACTTCAGTTATCTAAAAGTGCCACTACAAGTGATTTTTTTTAATCAGTAGGATTTTAAGAATCACAGCCTTTTAAGTCTACTCTGTACTTGATGCAGCTACAATAAAATAACTTTTAAGATAAAATTTAATGTGTGATTGTGTGATTTATATGAATACTCTGTTGAAAATACACAAATTGGGGTTATAACTTTGTGCAAGTTTCTGATCAGCAAATCAGTGGGAACCATCCACTATCAAACTTGATTAACGCTTGTAGAACACAACCAACAGCCTGATTAAACAAGAATGTTAGTGAAATGGGATTGTTCTTGTTGTCATTTTAGCACGATGTTCATATCTGATGACAGCTTCAAGACAAGGGCTCTCACCTCTTTGAGAGATAGTAATTTTAAAGATGATTTCCAGTCCGCACTGCACAGTCTCAGTACCCTAATGTATATAAACATAAATCTCACTTGATGGAATGCAAATCGATGTTATTCATTATGAACCACGTACCTTATCTTTGAAGCCTTTCAAATTTTTTTTTAACAGCTTCATTGATTTTTATAGCTGCAAAGTTGTTTCATCAAGTGATATGAGGAAGAATGAAGCATAAAGCTTCGACCACTTCGCATCCATAATGGGGGTTGTTTTGAAACTTTGAAATTACTTCATGTAAGTAGTTGCAAAATGTTTACATTCAATCGATCCTTTTGATTTTTACTTAGTGGATTTTAATTTTATTTTTTGACTGTATATTTTGTAAAGCGCATTTGATCATATATATGTTAATGTGCACTATAAAAATATTGAATATTATTTTTATTATTGTCATTGTTATTATTATTTTGTGATGTCTTACATGAATAAAAACACACACAAACAAACTCTCGATAGTGTGCAGTACGGACTGGAGATAAAGTTTGTTTTGTCTGGCCATTTAAATGCTAGTTAATAGAAATGCATGTAGTTCACTTGGCGTAATCTTCTACAAACAACCTGATATAATATTGAACCTTTTTTACTAATTAAATAAAGCCAAAATTTCTATGTCACCAGCTTGCAGTCATTAATGGGTAGATTATGGGCATGATGCATGTCTAATTCTTACATATATTCAAAGATAGAAAAACAACTCCCACTATTCACCACAAATACAAATATTTTCATTCTATTATTCAAACAGCTAAAGACAGATGGCAAAAGTTGCTGTTTGCTATAAATGCCACGCTTAACTTCTGCAGCATAGTGACGAAGAACTCTCTATATTTCATTTTGGTAATTTTTTTTTAGAGTTGCCTCATATAGATCTTATGGTTCTCTTTACAGATTTAGTATTTCTTTTGCAAGATGTTTGTTGAAGGAAAGGAAAACAATAACACATTTACTCAGGACAACTATATGTTGAGTATCAAAATAACTTTAATTTACTCAAAATTATTTTCAGCAGATTACATTACAATGTCTGTTAATATTAAGAATCACTGTTGACAAACCCAAAGATTTGACAGTCCCCTAAGCCTGTTAAGTAGTAGTGTTACAATTAAATGCTGATTAATTAAAACAATGTTAAAATTATTTTCACTTCGTAATAATTTCAGCAATAAAATGTAACACTGAAAATTTTTACCTTCTTTTCTAACTTCAACAAGTTCAACAATGCTTTTACACATAGTTAAAAACATTTGATGCAATGTTAAAGTCTATAGTGATGTTAAAGAACAATACTCATACTGGAGCAGATATTCATTGTAGAAAAAAAGAGCGCAAAAATTTTCATTACTATCTGAACTGTAAAACACAGTGTTTGCTGACTAATACAGTGATATTAATTGTATCTGTAACAAAATTCTTGACCGTGATTGGTTCTCAGCCTGCCTATTTGTCATGTAATTATCAGCACAATAACGTGGGTGTTCAATTACAGGTATCTAATTACAACTTTTTGTATTACCTTTTGGAATTGGATACCCATGTGAATCACACATCAATTATGTGCACTCTAATGGCTTTCTTTTCAATTTTTCCTACAGTTTTTATAGATTGTGGAGAGTGCTACTGCCTTCTTTGTTCAAATGAGATTGTCATAAGACTTTGTCAATTTTGAAATTTGTTATAGTTACGATTGATTAGTAATTAGACTTAGTGTCGTACAATTCAGGGAGTCATCATGCTTGAAATTTCAAATTGTCCTTTTGCTTTGCGCTCATCTGATATTACTTTTGCAATATTGCTCCCTGAATTGTACTCCACTCAGTCCAATTACTATTACTAATCATGTTGCAATTAAGATTCAGATAAGACAATGTTTAGCCATGTCTCAAGTCCAAATCAGTGATCTAAAGAATTTGTTTCATCCCTAATTACAGAAAGGTAACAAGAACCAATTATGTTCTAAAAATTTGAACTAAAAAGTGAACAATCCCTGGAAACATGAAATTGTGTGGACGTAAAATGTGTATGCCTTTCTACGATAAATATTATTGCAACACCATTTTATGCTCAGAATAATCCACAGTCAATTAACACAAATTTAAATGGCTGAAGGCTATTGTAAATATATTCTGATACTTAACAATAAATTTAAAAATGGTTTCTTCTCATTGAAAGATCTCAAAAGGGATTTCTTGTTACAATTAAACATGGCCTTTGTCTGGACTGAGTGAGTGAAAAGTAACTACAAAGAATCTCAAATTTAAAACTCTCAGCCAGTAAGTTTTAGAAATCTATAAAAATGTGTTCTCTTTGATTATTTATTTTCGTAAATTTTTATCTACCTTTTAGAGTGAATGTCATAAAATTTACTAAGTGAAAAGGTTTAAAGTGGCAAGCCATCATTCATCAAACAGGCATCTAGATCAAAGTCACCAAACAGATCATCGACACTGCTTGGGGTGGATGTAGACATCATATCATCATCAGCATCACAATTACTGTCCACCTCCATCTTCACCTCACAGGGAAAAGACTGGACACTGCTGTTGAATAAAAGAGATATATTTGTAGATATCAGACAGACAGACAGACAGACAGACAACTTTTATTTAAACACGATTAAAATAAGTTTTAATTATTAAAGCTTAGTACCTTTGCTTTTATGAAAAGAAAATTAAAAGAAATCATTACAGCAGGATGTTGAATTGATTAAAACCTGAACTGTGTACTAGATGGCTCCACAATCTCCACTCGTCAAATGACAGGATGGGTAAAAGCCCAGTTTGCCAGCTACCCATACACATTCCTGACTGGTAACCACTTGGCACATTTTATTTTGCCACCACAAAATCAACAGAAATAGAGAGTTGATTCTAAATACCTCTGTGAAGAGGAGGAGAACAAATCTTCTTGTCCTTCAGACGGTGGGTCCCAGACATGGAGTTTGCGACGCCAATTCTTGATCTGTCCCACCCATGATCGAGTGCTGCACATTTGGAATTTGTCAGGGGTGTTGGGGTCTTCCTTTGTGCGCTGCTCCCTGTGAAACAAGTTCAACCACAAAAATACTCCATTTAACATGAAGAGGAGATGTGAAAGAGAACATCAAGGCCAGTAGACAATCCTCATACGTTTGCCCAAAGATGGGCTGAGACGTTGGTCATTAAGTTTTATGGGCACAGGAATAACCTGACCAGAAATCTCTGCCTCTATTTCTATGTGCAGACCATAGCAAATCATAGCATATTTTGCACCTCTAAAAGTACTCTTGCTGTGTACAGTAAAATTAATAAATATTGTGGAAGAGGATCTGCTTCTAAGTGGTGAATCAGAATTACCTTGACACTGCAGTTATGTAACGGCCATAAGATAACGTGTTCTTTCCAATATCAACTTGCTTTTGCCTTTGAAGCAGTTTATGTGCATCTGTCAGAACAGGTTTTGATGGTTTTGATCGCTGTGAATTCTCTTCTTGGGATTCTGAGAGAAGTAGTCTTCTTTTAAATCTGGAAATAAACAAAACTTGCAATGCTCAAAATGGTGTACTAATGTGCAGTTCCAGAAAATATCCATACTCCCCCCACATAAGAGATTGGAATTTCCTGGGAGGGGGGGGTTCTGGAAGACCAAAAAATTTAAAGAAATGTATGAAGCTTAACTGGAATTTCCAGAGGGGTGGGGAGGTGTTGGAAAAACAATCCCTTCCATTGGGGAGGTATGGATATTTTCTGGAACTACACATTGTCAAAAAATATTATTTTATAACAAAATGATTTTGAGCATGAGCAGAAGCCAGGGCCTTAGTTGATCAAAGGGTGCATAATGCTACGCATAAGAAAAATCACTATCCAGTGGATAACTATTGACAAAACAAACTTTGCTATCCATCAAATAGTTATTTATCCATTGGATATTATTTATTTATCAATCCTTTGAACAGCTGGGGCCAGATGTATCACACTGGTCTTGGTCCTCGTAATTTCACTCAACACAAAAACAATTAGAAAGCTGGATTTTGGATTAGAAAATAGTTGCATACCAGTATTGTCAGCTTATTTAGCATGTTCTGAAGAAAGAATGTTTCTCAAATGGAATTTTTACTTCATGTCAGTCTCTGTTGGTTTTAATTTTTGCCCTAGGGTTAAGAAATACCAAACCATAGTATTGGACAACTTACTGGTGAAAACTTCATTGAAGGTATTTCAACTTCTTAAAATCAAAGCAAAGCTGCATTTGCATAGGTACAGAAGGATTGTAATAGGATTCAGGCAGCAGCAACTTCAGGCTGTGAGAAGCCTGAATGATAAATACCATTTCATCTAACATTGTTAACTGTGCATATTTGTAATGCCTTTTATAATGTGCCATCAGTCAGCTTTTTGTTTGTGATCATGTCATAGCAACATGTAACACTGTGCCTATTGTGCCATCCTTATGAAAACATGATTTAATTCTACCAAATCTTGCTAGTCTCTCAAGGATGCCCAATTTGATGTTTGCCTGATCAAAGAAAAGTAATGCTATAAAAAAGTAGCATACTTCACAAAGTGTATAAAGCAGACAGACAGGAATGAGGCAACTGTCACATACGACTGGATAAGTAAGACAGATCAACATGCAATGTACAGAAGCAACAGTGAAAGAAACATGGAGAAAGATGTAGGAAGTGAATGAATGAATGAATGAATGAATGAACGAATGAACGAATGAA
>Ga0126339_10000322_pt1 | contig 24387 bp, 14 predicted proteins | sample OrbTmetagenome_2_FD_92532 | JGI IMG/M metagenome (GOLD analysis project Ga0126339, IMG submission 92532) | Coral microbial communities from Petempiche,Puerto Morelos, Mexico - Orbicella T R C metagenome | ecosystem: Host-associated > Invertebrates > Cnidaria > Coral | place: Petempiche,Puerto...
GCTGGAAAAATTTTGTTTTTTTTTTAAAATTGCCCCCCCCCCCCCCACCCCACCACACAAAAGTCAAACAAAGCATCCCTTAGTTAAGGCATTACTATAATCATAGACATTGTAATTCACAAATTGCATGTACCTTGTTCTTATCTCTTGCCGATGAGTATGTGTGTGCCAGGAGGAACATATCATCAACACCCAAGCCCAGTGCAAGGAAAGGCAAAATCTGTAAGAAATAAACAGCAGTTCAAAAAAAGTAGCAAATATATATAACAATTAAGAAAAAAGAATCATGTTCCATGTTTCTATTGAGTTAAAGAAACACTAGAGGAAGTTTGGGAGAATGAGAAATGCTGTGGGGATAAAAGCCAACAGGCAAGTGTTTCCACAGCTTTTTCAAGTTCTCTCCAACTTTCTCGAGTTTGAACTCAGTGCATGCTTCATCCAAAATCCAAATTTCATCATCCAGTTAGCCACTGCTACTTACGTGTAATCTGTCTCCACCTCATCCAAGCCAATTTTTAAACAAGCTTATCAACAGTGTCTCCTCACAATATTTTATTACTACTTCTCCATCTATTTTAATTAATAATTCATCAAGTTTAAACAAAGGAAATCATGACCATGACGGTGTTTGGATAACGGATCTTAATTAGCATAGATTTTTACAATTTTATTGCTCTATTTTAGTCTTAGTTTAGTTTCAATTGAGAAGATATATCAAGAAATACTCAAGACAGTGTTTGATCACATTTTCAAACACCTTGAAGTTCATCAAAAATACCCTGCCATACAAGGCTGTGGTCTAAGAAAAATTACGAGGAGCCTGGGCAAAGGTTCCTAACCATGAAATCCTGGATGCCCAGCACTTGAGTTTTGTAAGAAGAAAGTAAGTTTATCCAGTCACACAAAGGTAAAAGTTGGAGCATGCCTGTGGCACCTGGGCGCTGCTAGAGCACAACACTGCCGCCATGCGTTGTATTTTCAACTCTCTTCTCCATAAATGTAGTCAAACATGGTTTTTCCTGTTTGATGTATTACATCAAGCTGCAATATCCAACTCACCTGTGTTGAAGCAGCATTAAATTTGATGTTGACAAATGAACAAAATCCCAGGCCTGATGCAACAGCAACAGTAACAAGCAGAACCCCAGCAAATCCGAGAGCACCATGTGAATCCACAGAATTACCCCAGTGTTTGAGAGTCAAAAAAGCATAAATGAGCTATGGAGAAAGCAACAAACCTTAGATCAGCATATTAGAAATTAACTAAAGCAAAGTGCACGCTCTGATTGGTTAATTTAGCATCTACTATTTATCCATGGGTGTACACTGCTGACGTGTGTGCTAATGTTTACAAAGCACATCTTTTGACAGACATTGTTTCTAAAGTAATGACCGACGTCCTTCTGCCAGAAATGCGAAACTGTCTTCACAGTTGTCTGAAGATGAAACTTTATCGAGTTACTGGTGTGCAAGGTTGTCATGAATGAATTTTCACATGCTTGTTTTTTCTTGTCATGTAAGACTACATGAACATTTTTTTTGTGATGTAGCTCGATAAAAGGACTTCTGTTGTTCCAATGTCTCAATGTTATGATATAAAACAAATCATAAATGCCATAGCGTGCACTATTGAGTTATGGATGCACTTGGGAGGTTTGCTAAGCACTCAAGAAGCTAGAGTTGCATGAAGCGATAGCCAAGTGCAACTCTAACTTCTTGAGTGCTTAGCAACCTTCCGTGTGCATCCATAACTCAATAGTGCACGCTATGGCGTTTACCATTTGTTAAATTTATGCCTTTGCAATGCAGTCACTGTGTATAGTGATTATACACGGTGACTGTGTCGCAAAGGCATATACATTGTATATCACTTTGAGGTAAATGTACCCATTCACCATTCACCATTCACTTGACTTTTCACCATAGATGAATTTTTGCCGTTAAAACATGCTAACATCAGTGGATGGTGTTTGATGTCACAATATGCTTAGCAATAGGCCATTTCCACGTAGCCTTTCGCCTCTGTACCAAAACAAGTCTTGATGTGAAACCAATCAATCCATACCAAAATGTGACCCACCTACACATACATTTTCATGCAAATCAACCTCATTTTCATATAAAAGGTTTTGCACAAGGACTCATTTTGAAACTGAGGCACAAGGTAACTCGGAAATAGCCTAGTATTCTTTGTGAGATACAAAGTACACGTAGCCTTCAAATAAAATTGAAACCTTACTGGGGTAAACGAGCACTTCAGACACACTCTAAGAAACAGTCATTATCAATGGTGGCTAAGATTGAGGAAATATTGTTTGCAGAAACAAACGGCTTCCTTTGTTTTGGCTTTAAGAAAAGAAAGCTGCCACAAAAGTCCAGGCTTTTTGCATACATCACTTCTTGAAAACAAAGCACAACCCAGGAAAAAAAACCTCAGAGCAATGTTTCTCAAGTAAAACAAAGTCAATATGCCAAAATTCAGTTACCTTTGAACTCTACCAAAAATGGCCAAAAAAAATCTAGTGAGCGTTCTTGCCCATGGCCTTTCAATTGAGATGGATAAAGAGAGTCAAGGAAATCATCAATATCTGTCATTTCATTATCTTACCATCAGAACATATCCAATTGCTACTTTTGAATAGCTTGTTTGAGAAAACTCCTTCAAAAGATCATTGAATGATGTGGAGGAGAATGCCAACACTGTTGAATCTTCTTTGCTTTGATCAACTGAGTTAATGATCTGCAAGAGGAATTGTCACTTTAAGAGCAGAGCAACAGTAGATAATTAAAACAAGTTATGACTTTGAGACTATTGTATTTGTTATATTAAACTCTTCAGGTCTCCACAGCGACAAGTCTAATTTAGGACTTTGCCTTTGTTCCTGCAGTGATAAGACTCTTCTGTCTACTCCAGCGGCAAACTGCACTACACCTGGGACTAAAGATTCGCCCATTTCAGTCCACGCTTATAAAACAAGCGCTACCTTAGATTTTTATCCAAAAAGGGATAGGAGCCATGCTGTTTAAGAAAATTTCAAATGGTTATGACATTAATTTCAACAGTTCTAATAGATCTTAGTTTTTTGCATAATGTTTTAAACACATTTCAATGATCAATAATTTTTAAGATCTTTGCTGTAGTAAGGTAGTTAATTTAATTTAAAGTGTTTTGATGTCTAATGTTACATATATCATTAGCACTATACATAATTACATGTCATTGTTATCATTATCATTCATCTTACCTTGGTGAACTTGCGCTTCCATGCCTCTAAAACTTGCGTTGCTTCATCTTCAGTCCACTCCATGTGGTTCACTTTTGCTTGGTTATACCAATGAGTATAGAGCTGCTGCCTCCCCATCAACATGATTATGCTCTGATATGCATCAGCCCTAGACAACGTACATAAAAGAAAACAAAACACAAATTAAATCGAATACTGGCTAACAGACACTATCCTCTTAGTAAGCAGATATGATTTTTGGTTCACTGCCATTTGATTTGATTTGTCATTGCAGGGTTGAAAATACAGTTGAACCTTTATTAAATGGCCACCCCTATTAGGTGGCCAGTAATCAACGTCTCAATGAGGGCTTTTCTGTTGTTTTAACCTCTATTAAACAGCCAGCCCCTTTTGAGCGGCCACTATTAATTTCCCTGAGGGTGGCCATTTAATAGGGGGTGAACTGTAGCCTTCATCTACATGTAGAAGCACAACCACAAGAAAGCTCGTCTGCTAAGAACAGAAACTCACTTTAGCTAATAGATAACAGGGGGAATGCCATAAATCATGCCTGCACTTAAGACCTTCCCACTTGTCGACGCCTTCCGTACCCAAGCCAATAGAGTTACTTATTATCAACTTTGTTAGATTTACACTCAAATACGATTCCGACCTACAATAAATCTGTTATCTAAACTGCATCAATCTTATTTTCACCCTGTCATGAACTGTAAATCTTCAGGTTTATCAACATTGCACCACTGTCATGACAGAAGTGTGTCATTACTTTGATTAGTTTTCTCCATCCAACAAGTAGATTATCCATTATGTCCAGAAACAAACCTCACCTTCTAATAATATTGCTTCTGTTCTTGACAGTTCCTCCCACAATAAGTTCTTCCGGCCAGTCCATATATTTGGTAGCAAACCCCTTGCAGCCACCCGTCAATTCCACACCTATGTCGGGTTTCTGCAAAAAAGGAAAAAAGAGATTTATATGCACTGCAGACAACCTCTTGAAGTCTTTACTTCCCATTTCTCATTCCTTTTACCTCCTACATTTCCTCTAGTGGTTCCTACTGCTTTGAGATTTTTCTACAAGAAAGTAATTACTACCCAATGTTGAAAAACATTCACTCTCTGGTTTCTGCCACCTTGAGATTTCCACTCTCAACTATCTCTTCTTCCAGCTTCTGAAGGATTCACGTACCCCTCTGCACAATTCACACCAGTGCAGGGTTTCTCTTCACCGATTCTGTTGGTGGCCAAGATTGCCATACCCTTCTAAGACAAATGTTTGACTGGCTCCTTGAAGAGAACTGGCATAATTACCTTCTTGGTCTTGTAATTTGGTGCAGTTGTTGGACAGTCAGGGTCGTATGGATCAAGACAAGGTTTCATCACATAGCCGCTGTTGATTCCAGCCTTAAAATCAATCAATAATTAAGAAATAGATCATTGACAAAAAAGTATAAAGATCATTCTTATAATCTACAGTGTGAGACAGCGTGGCCGAGCGGTCGAGTGGTCAGGGTGCCGGTCTTTAAACCGGAGGACATGACCACTTAGCTGGAGTTGTTTCTCTGTAGACCCTAGTTTAACTCCTCAGTCATGCTTGTAAATGACAAACTGGTCTGCCTCCTGCCAGTTGGGATTTTCAAGCCTATTATGTTTACTTGATATATTTGTTTCTCTCAGTTTAAATGGCATGCCTGTGAACTACCTAGGTGTAGCTAAGTGCATTGACCACTATAAACAACAACATTTGAACATTCATTTCAACACATGACAACTAAGAACCCTTCATATGTACAGGTTTTAGTAACCTTGAACACATGCAACACAAATATGAGCCAAGAGCTGAACTGCAAGTTAGGGAAATGGTCACAGACAATGTAAACAATTTATTTACCTCATTCAGAAGTCCCATCAGTTTCTCATAATCTCTTGGAAGCATATACTGCTCCATTAATTGTACTTTTTCCTTCGGATTCATGCTTATCCATTTCAAATTGCCAATAGGATCATCATGATCATCCGACCTAAAACATGAAAGATATTACATTGGCCAGAACTGTATAGAAAAGTGGTACAACCAAAATACAGTTTGCAGTCAGATATTCAGTGACTCCAAGCCAGTAAAGATGTGTCAGTACTGTATGCAACTACCTACATAACATTGTGTAGAAATGACATTTTAGGTGCTCATCTATAGGGCCCATTTGGCTAAAATTAATAAGAACTACTGTACACTACAGTGTATTTAAATTGCAGGCACTTAACAAGAGTTACCAATAATTAATTATTAAAATATTAAGTTATTCATAATTATTATTAATCAGTTGTGAACAATATTACATGGATGTCCAGTGTCTTTTTTAAAATTAGAAGAAGGAAAACTGCACTGTCCAACTTCTGCTAACTGCATGTAAAATTTTCATCTCACGTCAACAAATTACAACACATTGCGTACCCAAAGGTTACTTTGTTGTGTGGTCCGAGTGGCTTTGCTCCTTCCCAGAAGCAATCCAAAGGACTTATCATGACACACGGCATAAGTTGCGGAAGGACCTACAATATAATAGAGAGATTTAGCCAAGCCTACAAGGGAAGCTCCAGCGGGGTAATTCAAAGCCTGATTGAGCTAACCCAGGATGAGCAAGAAATTTGATTTGAGTTCTGTAGCTTTGCGGAGAGGTTCTCTGTTTGTATTGTTTGGCTTTCTCTTTTGAGTTTGAATAACCTCAAACTGCACAAAACATAAGCTCATTGAACTTGTTAACTTTTAATCCTGGGTTAGCCTTAACCGGTTCTGATTACAACAAAATAGCCTCGGTTGAACCCACGATCCAATGAAAACCCACTACTTGGTCAGCAGTCAACTTCAAAAAAAACACTTGACCTCGATGAGCAATAAACTTGAGCCCCTTTGGGCCACCAGAACTTTGCGAACAACATGAATGATCCAGTCCATTGTCAAAAAAATACCAGTCTACTTGTACACAGTACCTAAGAAATATGCCAGTCAATAGATTTTGATGGTAAAACATTTAGACACATGCTGTTGAACATTTTAATTTGGCTCTCAAAACATTAATAATTATGTTTTTTGAATCAGGAATTCGACATGAATTTGAATTCTTCTGAACTTACGGTATCCAACCCAATATTATCATCCATAGGAGGAAGATCGAGAGTGTAGCAAATATCCTTTAATGTCCAGGTTCTGCAGGAAACAAAACAACACCAGTACATATTATTTATATCAATGTGCCATGGAAAATACAGCCAATCAGAATAGGGGAAAGCCATTGTATATTTGATGGTATTATACCCAAACTTCCCATCAAGCACCATGAGCATGTCCCCTTGATTCTGTTGGCCACGCTATTTTATATGGCATGGTATAAAATTAATAGAAAGGTGAGTGTGTATACCAAGAAAATAAAACTGACAAGTGGGATATTCCATGGTATGCCGCTCAAAAGTGTTGCATAACTAGTGTATACACATACATCTATAAAGGTCGCAATGACCAATAATTGTTCATTGCGACTGATTTACAAACCCAAGTTTGCTAATAGGGCATGACTGATGAACACAATTGTTTATGTTTCCATAACGTTTTGCACCATGACTTTGTTTTGTTTATATAATAGGAGCAAACTTGCGAGCAAAACTCTAAAATAGGCATGGACATAACCCCAACAAAACAAACCGTATGTTCTTGCTAGACTAAACACATAAGGGAAAAGATAAATTGTTTGAGAAACAAAACTGACACAAAGCCTGTACAATACACTAACAGTACAACAGTATCAGAGGGAGTTTTTTTTCTTTTCAGGTCAAAGTTGTGGGGATATTGAGATAACAAAGTTCAAGACATGAAGGAGATATGACAATTTTTTTGTTTTTTTCAATTTGTGGAAACAATTTGGGAGGTCTGTTAAGTCATGAAAAACTGAAAAACTTTCTAACAGCTGCAGCTTGTCTCGAATGACCTGCATAAAATAACAACTCGCAGCTGGTTGACACATGCCCACACATAAATATCCTGTTTATGAAATACAAACCATGTTCAACATATGCCACATAAACAAATTGACTTACTGGTCAAACAAATCTACGGAGACATTTGTGACTTTCATTAAAATGTCCAAGTGCCGCTTCAAGGCTTGTACAGTAAGAATATTTGTTCCTTCTTCATTGGGTGTTTGTATCAGTAGCTCGTTTGTGCCGCCGTAACCTTCTCCAAGTGCTTTTTTGGTATATTCTAGCTCTTTTTCCAGTCGTCCATCCACTAAAATCATGAACAACAGACAGGTTGAAACATTCTGCACTTGCATATAACAACCAAGTTGTATTTATCATCCACATACATGTACACAGACACATGTGCAGGGCTGTAGCTAGTAACAGGTATATGTAAACGTTTACTGAGGCTCTTGTCTCTGTCACTGTTTGCATTTTTCTAGTTTATAGTCATCATAAACACCCTAGTATTAATACCAAGCAAGAGATTTAACCATGGACAATGCCTTGCAGTCATAATTTCTTTCCTGGTCACAGCCCTGCCTGAATAAACAAGATGGTCAAGATGGTACTGCAGATTGTAAGCCCAGTGAATAGATATGAGTCCTTTAAGAAGAAGGGATTACTTCTTAACAAAAGTGTGGATGATCAGGCTACAATGCCACAATTACAGTGCTCTCAGTAACAATTCTTTTGTAGGAATCTCATCAGGGAGACAAATCTGATTCCCATCTCACACCATTTTGCTAGAGTATATAGTCGTTATAAGTAAAAGCTGATGTCGAACCAAACCAAACATTGGATTTTGCCACTTTAATGTTTAAAAGAATAACAACTTTATGTGGTCTGCCACTTTTGGACCTCTTTGAGACCTATCGTCATGTAAAATTGGCAACCTACCAACTTAGATCACTTCAACGTCAAATCTGACATTTTGTTAACTAGATAAACTCTAGAGTTCATAACCGAAGCTGGAGATTATAAATTTGCAAAATTAACTGTCACTCAGATCAAAGTAGCTGACACTGCAAGTATCTGCCCACCTGCTGAGTAGATATCAAGCGTAAATCTGAGGAGACTGTGCTAACAAGTAGTTAACTCCCTTATCCACTCTGACATGGGCCAATAAGTTTCTAAGTGTGGTCACTTTTCTGCTAATGCAGTGCTACAGAATCTTTAGTTACTAATCTCATGATCCGTTTAAGGTACTCGGAAATGTATTGGAAACCTCGGAGTGACTTAATTACCCTAAAGTTTACTCTAACAAACCAACACAAGCAAAAGAAACTGTGTGAGGTCAGCCAGGTCGACTCTATGAAACCACTGGACAATTTTACATCATTTGTGGTCTGTTTGATATCTCCTTGAAATTGAAGACAGCACTTCTCTGAATTTAATATGTTCTTACAATCACTAATGATGCATTAGGCTGGTGCGACCATAGTTAATAGAGGTGAAGGGTTACAAAGCCCAGCAAACATCAAAGGAGCAAACAAATATGCCAAGATTTATGTTGGAAGATCCATGACTGTGCACAATCTTTTGTTTTACGTTCATACACTATGCATGAGTTATGTAATCAAAACATTTCTATTGGTTAGTTCCTCGGTTAGTAGTACACAACTGTTGGGTTTTGTGCAGTGAAGGCCAAAAAAGAGAGCAGAAATATACAACAAAGAACTCTGTCGAGTTTCATGACCATTCCCCTCTATTAACTATGGTACGACCAGGAAAAAGGTGCTCATTATAAACAGGAATTGATCTACATTCAGATTATTTGCTTCATGTGTGATTGGACAAATCTCATCTTTGTTCCAAGAAATTGCTGATTTATCCAGTCATCTGTTACATTTGAGCTACTAAACAATAGTCAGCAATAATACAATACTGCAAATGCACTTTTCATGCAAATGTTTTGCTAAATATTAAAGGGATGGTTTTCACACAACCACTGCCAAACAGGAGCAAATTAGGAAAGTGTAACTGGACTTGGCCAAAACAGTTGGTCCTGGATGAGGAACAAGTTGAATGAATTTGGCAAGTGCTCTACATATTTGAATATCTTAAGTCAGTTTTCTTGATGCTCAAACTTAGAACACCAACAACTCAAAGATTTGAAAACCTCAAAATGATATGCAACTTAATTTAAGATGAGCTGAACTGAGGACAAACACCACCCCAAGTGGTACACACAGAGCCTCAGCTGAACACAACCCAGGCACTGTTACCAGCTTGTGTACAGTGCTTCACAAGACAAATTATATTGCACCCAATCACAGCCATTTCACTGGACTTTAAGTAAGTCAGGGCTGCAGCCAGTATAGGCACTTGCCTCAGTCATTTTTTTCGTGATCTCAGTGTTGCGTTTAATAGCAGTCATGATAAACGCCCTAAATATCTAGGAAGAGAATTAACCCATGGATAATTGCCTCAGTCATATTTTTTTTTTCTGGCTATGGCTATGAAAGTTAAACACTGTGAGGAACATTGACTTGTAAGAAACCTTAAGCTTTGTTATAGAGCACATTTTACACTGTACAATAAAAGGCATCCGCGCCAGTTAAAAGCACAGGAAGCTAACACAGGACGAACGCAATGAAAAACAATACACTTTGTTTGAACAAAGTCTGTGAAATCAAAGCTGTTGTTTACATACAGCATACAAGACGGGAAAACAGCACACCTTCTATCCAGAGATTTTCCGCGTTAGTTTCCAGTTTTGCCTTGATCAATCCAATCGCAGACACGATCAAAAACAGGAAGCCAAATAAAATAACTTTTCCGCAGTGCCTCTGGGTAAACCGTCCAAGTCTTTTAAGAACAGACTGTAACTCAGAGCGCACAAGCAAAGCCGTCCTGTTCCCCCTTGCATGGCCCTGAAAAAAATACGCATCTATCATTATTGCAAGAATTTCAACGGAAAATATTTTTATAGTCCTACCGACCCCTTAGTTCTGTCATTTAAAGTTCCTACTAATCCAAAATTTCGCGATCAATTTAATTCTAGTTCTAACGTAACATCAACGAGATACGACACAGAATTTTGCCACGTTTCCTTTCGCAAAATCCGAACCATGTTATCTCGGCATATTTACGTTAAATTGCTGTCATACCCGAAGATTTTTCGCGAGGTTTTACTGCAAACAATGTTTAAACAGCACGTGCATTTCCCGGACCAGCCCGGACCACCCAACTTCGACAACCTTGCCAAAGTTTTGCTAAACATAACAAGCATTACAACACAGGATGGGCGACGTCTCGCTCGATCAGCGACTTACCATGCAAGATCAGGGCGCTCGAGTCGACATCGAATCTTTTATGCTCCGTCTCGAAATATTTCGGTGTCGCAAGTTTTTAGCGATCACTTTGCAGTCGCTCGAGAGCCTTGCAATGGCCGGAATTCGTAACAGATTTAGCCATGCAAAGCGCTTGCTAGTCGACCCAAGCAAATGATCACCAGTCAAGAATATGATCTCTGTTATTAGACGTCAAAAACAACAGCACAGACGAAGCCGACAACAGAAGTGAAACTATTTCGGCGCCCTTCCAAAAACAAACCATCGGACAGAGTACTTCTTCTGACAAAACAACCAAGGGGGAAATCGAGAGAACGCCATCACGAATAGCAAAAGTTTATATACAGCTATCAAAACACTTGGTGGGCCAAGGACGGAGGTGAAATAAAAAATGTCGAAACCACAGATCTGTTGCATAAGGTCCAAGATAAACTACATGTACCTCACAAGGTGTCATGTTAAAATTTCATACATCGTAATTTGTCCTTTCAAGCGACTGGCGTCCGACAAGACAAATTTCTGTTAAGTCGAATTACAACTTCAAGGTCAAAATGCCTAAAACTTAGTTCCTGACAATCTTCGACCTCCCTCGTCGCAAATCCTTTCAAAAATATCGCCAGCCTGAAAAAAAAAACAATAACAAACGGCACCACCGTACCCCTAGAAGGTGAAACATTTGCGCGATTCGGCCATGTAGGTAACAGAAGCGAATGAGCTTCCAACATCGCATTTCAAGTACTTCACCAGACCTAAAACCGCAATAAATGGGACGTTTTTCGAAAGCATGGAACAGCTCGAGCTGGAATTGATGCGAATTCGAAACGTTGTAATGTAAACAATCTCCCAGACCATGGGCAGCACTTGACAATAAAATTGCGACTAGGCCACAATATGGAATCAAACTGGCCCACTAAATAGCGCTGTATTACTAATCTATCCTCACCTGGTCGATTTCTCGAAGACCCTCATCTGCCCAAGCCAAATTTCTGGACGGAAAAGCGCTCATTTTCGGGTTTGAATCCTGAAGTTGTCGACCACGCGGAGTCAAAACTTGAAACGGTGTGAAAGGTTTTCAAAGCGCGTTCGCCTCAGCGCTCACGGCACAGGAGCCAACGGTTAAATTCTACCCAGAACAGTGTTCCGACCGTCATGAAGAAACCACGAGGCCAAAACATGGCGTAGTAAGGCCATAATCCGTGCTAAGAGCCATTCACTTTGTTCGCAACTGTACATTCCCTGAGTTAAATGAAAACCGATATGCCCTTGTCATTCCTACGTGAAAAATAATCCTGGTAGAGCGCTCTTGTTCAACGTCAACCTTAGCGCTGTTCTGATTGGCCGATGCTGTCTATCGGAACAAGTGGTGTCTTCCATTAAGCGACGGGGACCACACAAGCAGGGGAAAGATGCACATTACATGCTATCTTTTATCTCTGCCTGTCCAAATCACAAAAAAACAATGCGTACTAAAAGGTTTGCAGCAAAGAACTCCGGCTAAAGTTGACTTTCAAAATAAATCGCGCTAAATCCCGAACTTATGCGGTGCAAAGATGGATGCACCGTAACAAAGAAGACATGTAGGAATGTTTTTTCATACCACAAAATTTTCAACTCTCGAGTGGTGGTTTGCCCGTTTGAATCGAAAACCCTTCCTGCGGCAGATTTTCATGTTAGAGGTTGCGTCGAAGATTAGCTTCATTGAATAAACAACACAACAAAAGGACAACAAAAAAATTGCAATAAATCGCTTTCTAGCATCTCTCCGCCCGAGTCACGTGTGACAAGCAATTACCATTTCTCCCCCGAACATGGCAATTTCCGGCGCTATCAATAAACGTCAGCTATTTTCTACAGAACAAATTTGACAGAGAGTTAATCGATTCGAGATGATTTTACATTGTTTCTAAAGACCTGCATTGCTCCAGAGCCGCGTGAAGGTATGCAATGGCCGCTTTTAGGATTTATTAACCATTACGGGTCATTTCCGATGCAAAAAGTATCGCTTTGATCTCAAGTTAAATGTTTCTTTGTGTCTCAATTTGACGCCCGGTTGACTTCAAACAAGTTTCCAAAGTGAAGCTTTTTTCCCGTTATCAGTTAAGCCTTTCATTACATTGATTGGGCCACCAGGAAAAACGGCCATTTTAGAACTTAAACAACATTCGCAGACTACATGGCGTCTCGGTAGTTTCCATTTGCAGCCTGTTGAAATTTTGCAGAAGTCCTCTGTTTTTTGTGTTAATATTTTGATTGGAGTTCGGCCTGTGGATTGTAAACAGAACTAGAACACCAGCAGAATTGCTTCTTAAGCCAAGCTATTATCAAAGGTATTAGTTATTTGACTGAACTCCAAAATGAGGAAAAGAACAACAGATTTTCCATTGTGGAGAACCGCTTGTAATGTAAAGATTGTACTTCAAGCGCAAATCCTCTTTGCCGTATTTTGCTGTTCCTCAGTGTAAACGTAACAAAACAATTGTCAAACTTAATTCCAAACATTTTCTCTTTTCCTATAGTTTTAGAGCATTTTCATTCGAGAGGTAAACTCAAATAACTTCAAAAGAAATCACCTGCATTTTCCCGGGGGAAAGTCAGTTGTCACGCAAAGAAGTAACGCAATGACCAGCGGATGTTGAAATTTTGGTAACTCAACTCCGTCTTCAGTAGTTCCGTTCTCCTGCTTTATAGTGAAAGCCTTGAAGACTGCAGAATAGGAACTTTTCTTGCATCAACACTGTTTCTCTTGCTTCAACTGTTGTCACGCAACGCGCTCCTCTACGAAAAGAATCATTGCGTGACGGCGCAACAAGTTCTTGTCGTTGCATGTCAGTTCTCGTCTTGTCTCGTTGTTGGTTGAGTGAAGACCCATTGAATGGATCATGGCCTGCAGAGGCGAAACACAGCTTGGTTCCCGGAATTTAGCCACCAACGAAGCCCTGATGTTTTTTACAAACAAACCACCAAGCTCTCCAGAACCTGAGCAACTTTTAATGTTATTTTTATAAAAATGCTCGGCGTGGGAGAAAGAGTTGAGAAAAGTGCTCATTCGAAAACATTTTTTTCCCTTATAACCTCTACATTGTTACCATCCATGACTATATATAGGGGCTTTTAGCGAGGGAAGCCGGGGCTTCTTTTAATCTTGGGGGATTGTAAACTGGGAAGAACGATGATTGGGATTTTTTCGTGCGTTTTCCGTTCTTTCAAAACAATCATGGACGAGGTATCAGTTACAAGAGGTGGACAAGAAATTATTATCTAACGGATCAGTCTGACGTCGCTGCTGCTCATCGGATATCAGGTTTTTACCGGGTTTTATCACCCTAGCTATTTTTAGCCAAACCCGGTGCAAGCTGCTAGACTCGTTAAAAGTGGACCAGAGAGCAATTTCCTTTGTCATAATTGGGAATGAACGGACCACAACAATGCCATTGTTTTGACCTGTTCAGTTCTCTTCGTACTCGCCTCCTCAATACAACAATTACAAAAAAGAGTGTTTTTCATCGCTTCACATATTTGAAATTCATGTCATCATTTCTACGCATTCCGGATTCTAAATCGGCTCGTATTACTCGGCTACTTTATTCGCTCGCAAACAACTTATTGTAGGCCAAAGTCACGATTTTAAGGCGCAAATTATCAAGGTATTCAAAGCTTTTAAATTTTTGTACACACGATGTCTGAACGCCCGCAAAACGTTATCGCGCTCCAGGGTCTCGACCTGAAATTAAAAATTCTGGCTCCCACGACTTTATTGCCCCAGGGCTAAAATTAAAAAGCTGGCTCCCACGACTTTATTGCCCCAGGGCTTCAAGAAACAAGACCAATTAAACAGAGATAGTAATGTTCGAAAACAGAAACACTTTGGTTTCAGGGCTAACCAAGCAAATTCGACGGGGGTACAGGGCTCTAAGTTGCCGCCCCCTCCCCTCCCCCCTTCCGCCTTTCGAGCCCTTATTAAATAATTTTTCATAATGAAAATAAGATTGTTTAGTTTTCTTCGTGTTTTTATGTTTTTATTGTCATGTCTATAGTTAATATCAGAAGCTGACGCTCGCAGTAAGTATTTCTTTGCTCTAGTCTCCGTCTTTTCTCTCCTGGGCGACACCGAAAAAAGTTCAAAAGGCCAGGAAAAAATAAACAATTCGCTGACAAAAGGAACGCAAAATTCAAATGTTAACAACTTTAAGCCGTGTTGGTGCGCTCATGTTGTAGTGGCGTTTTTTTTTTTGTTTTTGTTTTTTTTTTTTAGAGGAGGAAAAGGGGTGGGCATTGAACGGCTAACACGAATAGTCATCTAAGCGGTTAAATTTCTCGTTATGTTGATAACATCATTTCTTTAAGGACAGTGACGGAATTTACCGCCCTCTTGAAGGTTTTTCAAGATGCAATAATGTGTGTCTCGCCTAGTAAAAGGGCCGTTAGTGCGAGACAAAAAAATTCCATCCATTCAACCCTGGCCTTGCTTCGCTGATTAGCAATATAAACCCTTTGAAAGACAATTATATCTTCATCCAATTTGACGATAAGTGAAATATTTCCTCATTTTGCGGTTGGTATTTCAGTTTTATAATTAAGCCAATTTTGAAACCGTACAGCGCTTTGATATTTGTTTAAGATATCATAAATTACGTTTTGTGTATTTCCAGTGTGACACTTTGATCAGATGTACGTGTCTCTCCAAGGAATGCATTTTGAAGCACGACCGCTGAAACAGAGTGCCGCGTTACCGGTATTATTTAAATTTTGTCCCACTAAAAGAAGTTAATGGACGATTCTGTAATTTAGAATTGTACAGAAATGCGCCAGTGCTATAAAGACATCAAATTGATTGTTTAAAATAGCACAAATCAGTTTAATCGTTTAGTGATCTCACAACGCGCGCCAGACGGATTTTGTGCTTTAGTACCCTCTCAAACACGGAGAATTCTGACGCCAGGAAAGATTTTACACTGATTAAGATATTTAAAACAGGTAGAACATCATAACGCGTGTAAGGTAGGTCACAATCAGTGTAAAATATTTCAAAAACTAAAAGTTTTGCTTTCACGGTATAAATAATTAATTTTTCAACATCAGGAAGGGAAAAAAATAGAAAAATGTCAGATCAGGTCCTCTACAGAAATTTGGCGCAAAACCCCGGGGGAGGACACAGTCGGAAAATGTGGGTGGGAGGATGCGGTGCCCTTGTTGAAGCCCTGAACCTTCTTCGACCAAAATACAAGCTATTTTTCCCAACTATAACACCCTTTTAACATTTCTGACCAGACGACACTTCACCCGGCAAGGGAGGATTAAAATATGCAGTGAAAAATGCTTTCTAAATTCCAAACAAGTATGCACAGACTATAACCTTTTTCAGATTTGACCCAAACATTCTGAAAATTCGCACCATAGTTCAGACCAGATTGCGCTTCTCGAGGAATGAAGAAAAGTAAAAAAAATAATTGCTTTCGTAAACAATATGCAATTCCCGATGAGAGTGTAAAAACCGTATCCTAACCCTGGCCAAAATGATCCGGTAATTCAAATTACACCAAAGTGGTTCAAGACCCATGTATTACGTGTAGGAAACGGAGCGAATCGAGGTTTGTACGTGTGATGAGAATGAGAATCGAACATTCAGTTTTTTGTTTTGTTTTGGACTATGTTCACAGACCATGCTGAAGAATTTTCTGATCCAATTGAGAAAGCAGAAGCAATTACTTTTTTCTAGTTTTCTTTATATAGTTTGTTTCTTTCGTAAACAATATGCAATTCCAGATAAGAGCGTAGAAACTGTACTGTAACCCCGTCAGACTAAAATGGTCCCACAATTCAAATTACACCAAAATGGTTCAAGACCCTTGTCTTAAAAGCGAATTGCAATTCATGGTATGTGTACATTCATTTCATTTAAGAATACATTCACAGACCATGCTGAAAAATTTTGTGATCAAATTCGAAAGATGAGCTGTGAAAGCAAAAGCAATCACTTTTTTTAAAAATTTCTTCATATCGGAACACTTTCCTTGAACATCTATTGACTTTGGCTGAGAACTTAGTCAGTTGGTGAAATTTTTTTTTTTTTTTTTCATGGCCAGGAATCATATCAGGTTTAATAACAAACTGTAAATATTTCTACAACACATTTTCACGGGGATTATAATAAATCACGTAACATCGGATGCTACTCTGATCCAGTAAACTATGTTTATCTCGCCGAAAATTTAAAGGTCAATTGTAGAAAGTGAAACTAAAACCCTCACTTTTGTAACTATTGAAACTTGCCCTCCTGGCCTTAAAGTATTGCTGCCGAGATTGTTAGACAATAGTGCCGTTTTGTTCGCAAAAAAAACAAAATTTCTACACAATTTTAAGCTGAAGACGCGAAGCCAAAAACCAGGAAAGTTGGGATTTTTAACCACCCGTGAACCCGATCGTTTGCGTGCGAGAAAAAACCGCATGTGTTATCGTCACGCGAGAACACGCGGGAATGTGATGTCATTTACACGCAAGTTCGGTGACTTCCGCCAGGTTTCCGCCGTTCTTCGTTTCTTACTCTAAAATGTCTTCGGAATCTGGCCATCTTGATCGTTTCGCGCTAAGGCTTTTTATATCGCGCAAAGGAAGACAGCTTACGTTTTTACCAAAGACACATCATTAAAATGATTGATTTTTCGTTCTTTTCTCAGTGTAAACCATCTTCATAATTACTTTCTAAATTTTTCTACAGCTGCGGTTCTTGGACGAAGAAGAATAAAATGACCTGTCTCTAAATGCTTGATGTAGCTTTACAAGAGCTTGCCAAAATGAAAGTTAATTGCGTTCTCAAATAGTAGTGCTATTAAAGCTGTTTCCATCAACCAGATGACGGATTCATTTTGGACCAAAACTCAGCGTTGAAAACTATAAGATTTACCGGATGACTGTTCAAGGGTCAAGGCAGGAGTATCATAAACCAATGGCGTGTAATGAAGTCATCGGACTCCCTTGCCTATCATTTTTGAGAATCTCCTACGTTCTAAAACCTTGAAGACAGGATTGAGAATACATTCAACGGCGAAAGTAGATCGTTTCTGCATCATTTCTGATGACATGTTCGAAAGCGTGTGCCTGAAATGGACACAACTCATTTCCGCCTGTCCCACCAAACGCGCTGATTTATATGCTCAATCCTGTTTCTTTATCTGATGTCCTCTGTTATTACCTTTGTCTGTGCTTGCTTTGTCTGATCCGATCTCCTATCTGCCGTCGATCTGACATTAAATTTGATTCGTAACATGGTATTCCGCCAAGTCGTCCCGCAACTGCGAGTGTGTGTTCAGCAACCTCGTGACAACTCATTGAATGCTCACCCGGCAGTGTCGATCGCTGAAATCAGGAACGAACTGTTTGCCCGCTAATCGATCATGTATCAGGTTTGTGCGTTCTTCGAGTTTCTGCCCATTGTTTATATCACTCTTCAGTTAAGCAAGCAATGCGGCATTAAGGTCACGGTTCAAGAGCGATAAGGGAACCAAGATCAGCCTTCGGTCAATAAAAACCCATATTTTTCCTCCCGTGTGCAGATACAATGTAAAATTATGTATCGTTAAAAATTGTCAGCTTCACTGCCATTTTGTCGGTTGGGTTGACAAATGCGTTTTTTAAGCCGGGTGGGGACATACCATTCCTCTGTCTGGAAAAGTGTCAGCCTCGACCCTCGTTACCAACATGGAGTGATTTTCAGGATTTTCTAAAGAAAGTAATGCCTTTTAACTGAAGACTCAATTCCATAAAAGGGTTCAGCCATTATGTCTATTAGTCCGGTGAGGGGAGGGTGGGGGGGGAGCTGCTGGTAGAGAAGGAATAGAGCGAGACTAGTCATAAATTGTGTGCTCTTGCGACTTATTTCCAAAAAAAATTAATGACATAAAAAAAAAAATAAAAAAAAAAAAGCGCAGAGAAATCTTGTAAGCTCTACAAAGGGCAACTGTCCTCTTGTAACGCACTGTACAATATCCTGTCGTCTTTAACACCATAATTAATGGGTTTATTTTTTCATATAACAAGGGATTCCCCTTTGACCACACTTGCGGACGTACCCCTAAAGTTAACACTAATCTGGCTTTACTAGGTAAATGTTTTTCCATTGAAAAGTAAGCAAAACTCAAACACGCAGTGTTTTCTTTTCTTTTACTTTTTTCAAGCTATACGAGCCGGAGAGAACTCACGGTTCGCTACAATGACGAGTTCCAGATATCTTGTATCTGCTGCTAGTATATCAATAGTACTCCTTTCTCGCTCATTCCAGACAACTCTAAGACAACTGCAATGCGCCTCACGTAAGATCATTGTCCTAAACGACACTCTTCTCTGATGAAGCTTTCGAAATGTGGACTTCAGTAACGAACTGAGAAAAGATAATGAAATTTAAGGCAATGCCTAACTCTACGTGGCCTGCAGAGCAGGCCACACTCTCTAGCTATTCGCCTGTTCTGCAGGCTAAACTCCACGAATCGCGCCATGCTGTTATAACCTGTTTTTCAGGTGTGGCCGGCTCAAAGGAACTTGTTTTTACAAGTTTCATCAGTACAACTAATGACTGTTGTTGCAGTACAGGTAATTAATTTCTGAAAAAAATTCCCGCCTTTTGCGAGGCGTTTTACACTAGAGCGAGCAAACCAGCTGGACCGGTTTACCAACCTGCCTGCTTAATCGACCACCTCTGGGGAACGGCCAACACTCGGAGTACATTAGCAACTGGATAAAGAGAAAGGTATCTTCATAGCCAACTGAGGAAGCCCTGGACAAGTTTTTCGTCAAAAACCCAGCGGAAAACATTTTAAGCCGAACTGCGGAAAACAAATAAACAGGCCCTTGGGATATTATAGACAATTAATTAAGTAGTTTGACGTTTGTAATCAAATTAATCAAGAATAGGTTACACTCGAAAATGATACGCATTCAGAGACGTTGAACTGGTCGGTATTTTGACTTTGAAACTTGAGAACCAGTTTACATTACCGGATATAGGTTTAATCAACCTCTAACACTGAAGAAATTAGGTGTTTTTTTGAAAGTGTATTTCTGACCAAAGTGCATTTCTGACCAAATTTGTGATTTTCCACTTCATGTGCAAAACCTTATCTCAAAAGCCTGTTGAGTTTGTAAAACATAAGAAAAGTCACAGACTTGCTTCACGTACAGTGCTGTAATTCCGTGCAAAATCGATCGGCATTTCCAATATTATACCCGAAGGCAATATCGTGTACTTATTTGGACAAGAAATAATCAATTAACAGTCCTATATCAGTTTTATCAACTCACGTACATGTTCTCTCCAAGCCCCCCTACCAAGATATCCGCCTTTTTAAATTGGAAATGTTTTCCCCGTGTTTAGCAACGCCCGGCTACTGAGAATCGTAAAATTTACTCTTGTTTCGAAAGTGCTTCACTCCTAATTGTGTTGAGAAACGTTGCGGTATAGTGTGCTTAGATCTAGATGTAGTTTGTTGTGTCTCAGAGCCCTTGGCGGGGGGTTCTAAACCAAGATAAGTCAGGTTCTCCGTGAATAAATCAATTGCCTTAGGGTACAGAAATAATGTTTAAAATCGGTTGTTTAATGCGCGTCCTGAACAGGATAGCCTTGACCTCAGAGCTCCAGGCTCCCCCTCCCCTATCCACCCACTTCCTTCTTCGCCTTAGTTCTCGTGTGCTCGTCAGCTCCTCTCCCAGGGCTTTCTCATTAGAAATTGGAAGGAGCAGAAAAGCGCTGCTCAATTACTAGCCAGTCTCGCTGGAGTCTTTCTGGATCACGGAAATTTAGCGATTTGTAGTTTGGTTGGGCATCGGAGGAAAAGTGTTTGCCGCTCAGATTTCCTAGAGGAGAGAAAAGCATACAGTGGTCTTCCCAGGAGCGGGAAGAATTAATTGCATGCAGGATTAATTATCCACGCGCATTAACGACATTGCGTCAGTGGCTGTTTGTGGTCACAAATGGAAACACTTGGGTTAATCCCAGCACAGAATAAGATATTTATCTTGTTCTGCAACCAGGAAGCGATTAATTCCTAAATTTATCTTTATCATTTTGCTAACAAATTCATCCGGAAGCAAGACATGGGATTAAGGAGACTGCCCACCCTAGATGAAAAGTCTCGGAAAACATCAAAACGACCAATATTCTTCTTCTCAGTTTTTTTCGTCAGCTATCATCACGATGGGGCAAAGTAGCGTAAAAAGAGGTAGTATTTAATATCACTTAAAAAAACATAGTTTTGTCATACTTACAGTGAACAGACATGAGATATACCTTTCTAACTGTGTGTTTTGCTAATAATACAAGGGTTGTAGTTAGAAGAGGAGTTCAAGTTTTTTCGTCTCTTTTCCACGCATGCGCACTCTTTTCAATGGTTCAAAAAGTCGAACAGCCGGCAAGCATCGGCTTGTTCATTGCTGCGAATTACCAAAAGCACCTATAACCCCATAGTACTAAAAATGAGCTATTATGTACAGTACAAGAATTGCAAATGTACAGCTCTGTTCCTCTCCTTTAATTTAATTAATGTCACTTATAGGCGCCAAGGGTCTTCGGCCTGAGGGCATTGTATAAGATTATGATGCTGTTATTTCCAGACTATATGGGGTCTGTCTTGGCTAGTCTAAGTAATTTTAGACCATTTTAACTTTCATGAACTTTGTTACCAGCTTCAAATGAAAAAGATTGCCTACAGGATCTACTTTTCGTGAAGTGAAGTTCAATGTTGAAGCGAATTCTCTTAGTTATGCAAAAGACTACTTTCATGGTAAAGAAAATCTTCAGGCAAAATTAAATATCCAGACGGCCTAATAAACCAAAAACCAAAACAAAAGTATGGTTTCTGAGAAAGATTGAGAGAATTATGTGATCAACAAGCGATGAACTTGAAAAGGTGTGCCTAAATTCTTCAAGATGCGTACGGTAGTTTATGAATATAGTTTTGCTTTCCAAATATATTCATTAGGCGTTTGACAAGCTCCAAGCAAGGTCAGTTTAAATCTTAGCCTTTGTAAAGTATAATTAATTTTTGTTAAAAAAAAGGGCCATTTGACTTTTCATTCGATATTATAGGTGTCTGCATTCCAGTTTAAAAGGTGGCCTGCTCGAAGTCCATAGTCTAAATAATTTCGTCTAGGTCCTTTCATTCAGTGGCGCGCGTGAGAAACAACCTTTTGGACAGTAAAGGTAACGGTTAAGTCTGCATGCAAACCAAGTGGCCCATCAGGCCAGAGCTTATCCCGGTTTCTGTAGCATGAGGCGACCAGGAGTATTTCTACCCCCCCCCCCCCCCCGGGATGGGATGGTAGTCCATCGCAAGGTTACCCCCAGCATTAAATTCACCGGTACTCATTTATACACCAGTGGGCCGGGTGGAGAGGAGCACTGTGAGAGTAAATTGTCTTGCCCAAGAACACATTAGTCCATATTCTAAATAATTTTGTCTCAAGGTTCAGTGGTGCGCGTGAGAAACAACCTTTAGCACAGTGTCAAAAACAAAACTGGAATTTTACGATGTCAGACGATAGCCAACTAGCCATGACAAGTGCATGATGTTGAAGTCTCCTGTCAATCATAACAACTCCATTTCAGTGTATAATTAATTAGCGGCCGGGATTGGGTAATAAACTATTGAAAACGAACTAAATCGTTCGTCAAATTCCCCGTTTCTCACTTTTCACCACTATGTTGACGGAGTTCTGTCTAATCTTGTGAAGCTAACCAACAAAGTAGCAGGCCTGGAGACGTGCCAAACAAAACATTTGGTGCCAAATTAAATGAGCCATTTTACCTCTTGAAAATCAATTGCCTTAAAAATACTACTTTTTAATTCTTTCTTCGCGTGTTCTCAGATTTGATCAAACAGTTACCAAGTGCTCCAGTTTTGAAGCACGTATAGATCTGTCCCAGAGTCAGGCATGGCAATATTGGCATGCTATACATAAAAAAATTAGAAGTCAAGCATTTTCCTAGCTTTGATATATGCATTTTATTTTGAAATAAAAATATGTAACGTAGATTCTTAATTTAGATACGTCATGGGAAGATTGCCAATTTTCACTTCGCTGATAAACCATTTAAGTGATGAACAACACGTCTTTTGAGTAACGTGCCACGATCATTTTGCACACAGACTTGCTGAACTGAATTAAAGGTTTGGGGAAAACAGGTCCTTTCATTAAGACGCTACAAACTTAACTTAAAAGCAAGTCATTACTGAAAATCAATTTAAAAGCACTTTGGCCCGCCCCGTTCCTGATAACCCTGGGAAAAGCTCACTAAGCGAGTCAAGGAGAGTCAGTCTAGAGGAAAATTTTCCATCCGCAGCGAACCACTTACTAAAGAAAGGAACTTTCAAAATTTGTTTTTCCTCAGTTATCTCGATCTCAGCTCCGTCGGGCGATAATTTTAATGCCTTTTCGGCACGCGTGAGTCTCAAATCTTGTCTGCAAAGTAAACATATCACGCCCAACTCGATGTGACCATTCGACACTCCGGAGCTGTTTTCGATTCCATCTTTGGTCGGTACCACTTTGTTCCTTTGTGAACGGTTGAGCCTTGAGCAACATTCCACGAATATATATAAGCGTTTCAGCAACTCGGGTTTCATCGGCGAACTATTGATCGTAAACATGCCCGCCTGATCGGACATAACCCTGTCGCTATTTTAGGGCTTCAAGTTGTGGTTACGCTTTAGTTAATGAGTTTTTCATATCGTTGCAAGCTGTGATCCTAGCAAGACTCTCAAGGTTTACCTCTTCTCTTCCCCCATAGTTTTTCTGTGCGAAAGATATTTCCTTAGCCAGATCTTGGAAGGAACCTACATACGGCATTATGTTACCATTTCGTCTACTGCGGCATATCAAGGGAGGCAATGTCATATAAGACGCTTCGGACAAAAAAGTAACCGCACCATTGTAAAAGCATGAAGAGTATAACCAAATTTGAGCAGCAGGCGTTGAGGTCACGAAGACTTCTAACCCACCACGGAGCGGATTTAACTTAAGCCATTTACAAGAATAGTGGCAATAAAATTTCGAACCTAATATCTTGGTTCAAGAATTTGTTGAATTTTTGTCTGTAAGGTTATGTTGAACTCCGGGAGGGAGAGGTACTCCCTTTTTTGGGCTATATAGGTATGTGCGGCCCCAAAGAGATGGTTTTTGCACTCTAGTCATGAATTGGGTATATTTCTTAGAAGAAGCTACTCTTTCATCGTTGTCGATCAAGACCGTCAACAAAAGCCCTTCATAACTTATGTTTAGGGCAACTGTGCCAGCCACAACGGTTATAAATAGGGTATCGAATTTTTGGTCTGGTCATAAATAGGGTAGCAAAAATCGCACACTTTGGTCATAAATAGGGTAAGGGTTTTGGCCGCACTCCCCCACCCAACTTTCCGGGGAGTACCTCCCCCCCGTGTTGACCTCTGTGGTTTTCCGGGATTACCTCCAACATAGTTATGAAAAATTACCTCTCATCTCAACCGAGTTCTAGACATATTTTTGCAACCTCAAAATTAGGTTCTTAATCTGACCTGCTTACTAAGAAAAATGGACACTAATGTTCAAAACAAGTCGAAAACAAAACGTGTGCGTGATAAATGCAGATTGTGTAAAATAGCTGAATCCCTTTGGGATCGAAATTTTTCCCATATTGCGGGCTACCGCGGCTTCGGCCTTTTCTCCTCAGATCCGATTGTTATCTTAGAGCTGTGAGAAACTACTAGCAAATCGCCAAAGTAGGGCACTTAAACCAGAGGGCCTTTCAATCGAAGTGAGAAACGATCTATAAAAAGCTCTCATGTTTTCTTCGTGTTGCGGTTTTCGTGTCA
>Ga0126339_10000323_pt1 | contig 24361 bp, 23 predicted proteins | sample OrbTmetagenome_2_FD_92532 | JGI IMG/M metagenome (GOLD analysis project Ga0126339, IMG submission 92532) | Coral microbial communities from Petempiche,Puerto Morelos, Mexico - Orbicella T R C metagenome | ecosystem: Host-associated > Invertebrates > Cnidaria > Coral | place: Petempiche,Puerto...
ATTTGTAACTACACAGATTAAGGTATGGGGAATTCGATGTTTAAGTAATTCCGTAAGTAAATTCTAGCTGTTTTCTGCTAGAGCTTTAGATCAATGCTGTCCTAATAAATGGATATTTTATTCAAATTCTCTTATAACAACGCGGTGATTAAATTTGACGTGTAAAGCAAGCGGTTTCTAAAGATACCGACAAGTGTAATGAATTCATGGGGAAAAATGCTATTGTTTCACGGAAATTCGTGTCACCCTTATATAACACTACATAGCAAGTAAGATGTCCTGATATTCTGATGTGTATTTGCCTTTGAACTAATGGGAAAAAAAGGAAACAAAACCCAAGTGAAGACGTTTTCGAGATATGTACATGTGTAGACATCTTCGAGTGTATTTTTAGTTAAATCATGGTAGTTAAAGCTATACGAATATTCCTGGCTGCCGTGGTCCTTGTAATGTCCGTAGCAAACATCCTATTCATCGTTGAAAACTGGAACACGGCTCAAACTGAAGCAGCTAGAAGGAGCTGGCCGTTCGAGAAAGAAGAAAGTAACAGGATTGTGCCGAGCAAAGCTTTCGAAACAACTGCAAGTTCTGTAGAAGGCGGTATGTATCATTTACTTCTTGATTAATACGTGTTTGAACTGAACATTTGTAAATTAATTATCAAGTACTGGAGCGTTGGACTCGGTTCTTTAGTCTTATTTTAAATCAGTTAAACCCACTCTCAGTTCAACTAAATGAACGTTTGTCTTTTTGTGGAGGCAGTAGAAGTTTAAAAACTAAATCGAAGTAAAACGCTAAAGTAAACGGTCATGGTTTTATTTAACCGTCAGATGAATTAATATTGTATTTCCATTGAACAGTTGCCAAAATAAGTTTGGAGAAGTCCGTGAGAAAACTGGTTTTGTTTTTATCATGGGCTGGATAAAAAGAAACATTGACTGGACAAACTACGGTGATTTTTTAAACCACAAAACGTTAAAGCTATACTGAGTAAGGTCGCTTTAGAGGCAAAACTAGCGATGCCCGAACACGAGAGCCGTAATAAGAAACCACATTGATTGAAGGAAGAAGGAACTCGGAATCGACACTTAACATCCACATTCTAGGGGTAAAAAAGGATTACAATATTTATGTGGTTTCAGTTTTATATGAGAAACCCTTAGCTATCAGTTTCCCTTCGCAAAAGAATACAGGTTTATTCCACAATAAAGACAATAAGTCAGGCTGAATTAAATTAACAAGCTACTTACCCGGAAAGGAACTTCACGCGAAGATATGTATATTTTGCCGATGCTTAAAATATGTAGAAGAACAACTATGATAGCCTTAAAGTTTACTGAGGAGAAATTGAGAGCTTTTTGCTAGTGTTTACTTCAATATAAGGTGTAGGATATTGCTGTTAATCAGTAAACCTAACAATAAAGTATATTTAATCGTAAAATAATTTATACAAAAGCAGCCACATTGAAATACAACGATGTTTTCGTTAGTTTAATTTCATGCTGGACATAAGGTTTTCGTAACAAAATGGAGAACAGAACGAGCGGAATTGTCGCTATAAGAGATCTATGGCTACTAAGTTATTCAGATCACCTAGTGATCAAAAATTGTCCAGAACTATGCGACACTCTTGGTCCGAGTTGGCCTGGGAAAGACTTGAAAATGATGGATCAATAGCAAATCAAACAACTTCAGTTTTTAGAGGACAAAAACCCTGTACCAGAATAATTTTAATTATATTACGTCCTTTTTGAATTTTCTAAAAGCTGAAGATATAAATAGTTGCCCGAAATAGCGCCAAAAACCCATGGAAACTCTGAAACTTTGAAAATAAGTTTCAAAGCCCAGAGAATTGTGCAAACACAGGTAAAATTTATCATCAGTTTCATTTCACCAGTACTTTCAAGTGTTTTATATGGATTTAAAAATTTTGTTTTGAGAATATATTTAAAACAGTCGCAAAGACGTTTGTCATACATAAGTTTTTGTACATTTGTTACTCGAACTTCTGGTAGATTTCTTCTTGACACTCTTTATCGAAATATCAATGAAACCTAATATGAGCCCCTGGTAACTTTGCTGCACCTTATACACTATCATCAATTAATCACAAGAATTACTTTTGTTTCATTTATGAACTCTTTGCTATCCATGGTCAGCTCCAGTTCTTAGCAAAACAAATTAGGTCTTTAGGCCCGCCAGACCAGCTCTATTAGAATGACTAAAAACAAAACTAGAACTCTTGTAGCGCCAGCCAAAAGCTTAAATGAGAATTAATATAAGAGGCGTATTTAATTGCGCTTTGTTGTTGTAGGTGATATAGATATACAGGTTTACTCCAGCAAGGAAAAGGCGTCGGTAATTGTTAATGGTGAAGTGGTGAGTAATTTTCTTAATGGAGTTCGTTGTCTGCATGCGATATAAGACATACACGGTACTTCCTTTTTCATCAATTTACGGCCCAAGTGTAAAGCAAGCAGACCATAAATGGACGACAAAAACGAGGATACCCATCTTTATACAGTTCGGACCGAGAAAAGCAGTTAATAGGGTTAATTAAGCGATTTAAGGTTAATAAGATCTAAATAAGATTAGAGAGAAAACTCCCCGACAGTGAGTCACAGAGGCCATACGTAAGTGAAATGTATTCTTTTTCTTTTCGCGCATATTATAGACTTTTAACAAAAAATATCAAGCTATAAAAGTCTTTTTCAAATGGTAAAACCGCTAAAGACACTTTTCAACTCAATATCGGGAGTGAATGCACGCCAAGAACAAGAATATAAAATTTCTGCATGTGCCGTCCGTGGCCTAAAATTAAACTGGCTGTGCTTTGGTTTCCTAATGGCAAGTTTTAACCATACAACAACAATGGTTCTTGAGAATGTATCGCTATTTAAACGAAGTTGCTGTTTTAGTTTCTTGACATTTTGACTAACATACTCTTCTCGTTTGCAAGGTATCAGAAATGAACCTAGAGAGAATGCGTGGAATTGCTACATTTGTTTTAAACCAGAAAACTGGCGCTCTCATGGCAGCCAGAGCGTTTGATACGTACGCGTCGAAAGAGGAAGGCGAGGAAATTGTCAAATTTATCGAGATTCTACAAGACGGAAGAATCGTTTGCTTGGCGGTAAAGGTAAGGAATTTTTCAAACTCATCACAAGAAATTGAAAAAGATTTTAATATAAGGAGACTTGCTAAGAATGGCGCATGTTGAAAAATATAGCCGTAATTTTTCAAGGCTATCATTATAAATCTACATTAGCAATCCATCTTATGTTATCTTTGTTCTCTTTTGTTTTATAAACACCTCTCAGTTTAATGGGTTTTTTTTATCTTAGGCCCAGTTCAGACGTCGTGCTTCTGCCGTGCCGAACTAAATTCAGGAATTAAGTTCGACAAAAGCACTGCAGAAGCACGGCGTCTGAATCAAACTTTTGAATTAAGTTCGGCAAGCAATTAAGTTCGACAAGCTCAGCCGTGCTACACGACTCTGGCACGGCAGCGATTCAAACGTCGTCCTTCTGCCGCGCTAAACAAAATTCATAAATTATATTAATGTCTTTTGGCGGAATTGCGTTCCTACGGGGAGTTAGGAGGAGAATTGTTACGAGGCATCAGGATATCCTGAATTTGGTTCGACTCTGTCACGACGTATGAATCAGAGTTGTTTTCCTGCCGTGCTACAGTCGAACCTAATTGCAATTTAGTTCGGTACGGCGGAAGCGCGACGTCTGAACTGGGCCTTATTGAACAGGTTTCTTTCGATTCGAGGTAAACTTCGCTTATGGTAATACACCTTGGCATAGCTCCCATAATCAATTTTTTTCAAAAATTAAACTTACAAAAAGGCTTTAAAAAAATCACACGTGTCAGCGAAAACTACCCCTGTCAAGCTGTAAAATGTCCAAGAAGAAAAAGGAAACCGAAAAATGTAGCGAAAAAGTTTCGTTCTTTCTGGCCACTGTAACACAATGAGCCGATAGCTCTCAATTAATCTCCCAATCGTAGTTTTGCGATTTACAAACATTAATTTTTCTTCCAACAACAGGATGAAGCAGCCAACAGCTTGGAAAGCGAAGTTCGCAAGTACATTGAGAAGTTGGGAAGTGGCTTCATAAGAGATCTCGGCTGGCGAGATATGTGGGCTTTTATATTTCAGCGAAATAGCAAAGAGAAAAACGTCTTCGCTGAGAGTCATCAGAAAGCTCCCGATTTTGACAACTGGGCAAAAGAGGTTATGATTAGAACGTCTTTGAAACGAGAACAGGGTGTGGCTAGTGAATGCGGCTGGGATAATAACGACAGTAATATGCGAAGAAGAGAATTCTGCGAGAGAATCGAAGGATATGGACGTGTCTGTCACTGTGAGTATTCAATAAAAGTTCAGGTAAATTATAAAAAAAAATGTCTTAAAGACGGGATGAACCGACCGAGAGACCATTGAGAACTGAAAGATGGGAACTGCATGTTGTGTATTAAACACAAGAGACCATGTTTAACACATTTTCAAACAATGTGACGAGAGTGAAAATTATGGAGTATATCTTTGACGAAATTCGAGGTGTTTGGAAATGCGGCAAAAGACTGTCTCGAGAGTTTGAAATATCTTCTCAATCGAAACTTCAACTAAGTAGAAAACGAAAGAATACAATCGTAAAATTTTCGTATGCTAATTAAGGTCGGATATCCAAATGGTCATTTCCTTTGCTTAAGCTTGATAGATTATCAACGGTTTGAGATAAGCGGAGCTAGTTTTCTTCAACTCGAGCTCTAATCTAACACGAGTCGTGTCGAGTCGTGTCTCCGAGTCGTGTCTAGTCGTGTCGAGTCGTGTCGAGTCGTGCCGAGTCGTGCCGAGTCGTGCCTCTTTATACCACCAATTACTCCTTAAACTTCCGGTAAGTAGTCTACGCTGCTACAGTATACAACAATAGACGACTACGTACAATTTGTTCTTCACGACCTAGCTTCCGGTAAGTCGAGTCGACTACAAAGTTAGACGACTCAACTCACTTTGGACCCGGTATTGGACAACCCTCTACTTGTGTCCGCTTTTATGAACATTTGAGCAGCTTCAAACTCGACGAGGGTCCCGAAGGTACACGAAAGTAGTATGAAAGTGCAAAAGAGGCTTCGGGAAAACGAGGTGACAATTTAAACTCTCAGAAACTCTTCTAGGACTGATGAATTCGCATTACAGCTGGGAAAACAGTCAGTACTTCTGTTTCCGAGCTCACTCCGATATCTCAGTTTCGTCTCGAAGTTGCTAGACAACTGCTTGCACAACGATGGGCTACAACTTTCGGAGTATTCTCAAATACTTACACTATTCTTAGATTGATTATCATAAATCGGAAAATTCAAAGGTGCCTCGAGGAATATTTACCCAATGAAAGACCCCTAAAGACCGTTCTGGTAGTGAAGATATTCTGTAACCCCGAGCGTAAAAGTCTATAGTAAGTTTCCTAAATCAGCTGAATGTTGTTCAGAGATTTTCAGAACAAATTAAAAACAAAATGGCGATATTTTGTGTTTCCATTACAACACATCTACTATAGGGATATTTGCGGTAAAATGTATTCCCTCAAGCGCCACTGTCATTTGCATTGCGGACCTATATATTGCCGCTTTTTTTTTCACGTTAATTTGTCAAGGGATTTAGAAAACAATAATTGTTTTGAAGCAGAAACCTCTTGTGTTTTCTTAGGCGAGGATCCAGAGTCGATCGATTTCGACCCTCCTGCTCTCGAAGATGGCAGCCGCATTGATCTTCCTGTGTTAATCATGGCTGGAAATCGCCCACAGTACTTATTCAGAATGCTCAAGTCACTGCGTAGAGTCCAGGGTCTGAATCCTGACATGGTAACAGTGTTTATTGATGGATTCTTTGATGAACCCGCCTCAGTTGCCCGAATGTTTGGCCTCAGAGTTTTTGAACATGAGGGCGTTAGTAAAAAGAATTCAAGGATCTGCCAGGTAAAGCTTTGCTGACGTCATTGTTCCCATTTTTGTCATTAACATACGATTTTTGGGCAGAGAAAGCATCACGCTAAACACAAATTGACTACAAACATTTAAAGAGCTTGTGAAACTTAGTAATTGGTGAAATGTTTGCCTCTTTGGGTGTAACTCTTAGATTTACCATTTGTTGCCTGTATACTTCGACATAATAAACATTCTCGGATTATCTTTCATTCTCGAGGCTACTTAAACTTTATCAATTTCAAGTTGATAAATAGTAAACAATTAAAAGTTACGTTCGTGGGGTTCTGTGACTGAAATCTCACAATGGGCCATTTTACAATCGTCTACTCAGTGACCTGGCCTTTGGATGGCAGCGAGGCCGGCGGTGGCCTGGTTTCGCCATACAAACCTCACTGCTTTTGTCGCGTAAGTCAAGTTGTTCTAATGTTAACTAGTTGACATTCAAATTGAGATTTATATCAAAACAAGGTCACCTCCAGCCTCGCTTACATTCATAGGCCAGGTAACTGAACACACAACTGCAAAATGACCCATTGTTTTGTTTTTCAAATTCTAGCACTACAAGAGGTCACTAACAACATCTTTTGACGCGTTCCCTCAAGCCAAATACGTGGCAATCATTGAGGAAGATCTTGAAGTTTCTGTTGATATCCTCACTTACTTCAACCAGCTTCTACCAGTCTTGGAAAACGATGAAAGTGTTTACTGTATATCGGCTTGGAATGATCAGGTTTGTAGCGCTAATGCGCTTACATTAACATGTAGTTCTGTTGTTGTTAAAGACACTATGATTCTCGTCCCCAGTGTCACCTGTCCCAGTTAGACGGTGGGGCCTTAGCACGAGGAAATAGCCACTCGTGCTGAGACCCCATCGACCAAGAGAGACAGGCGACCCTGGGAACGAGAACGAGGACTGTGGTAATGCAGAGCTTCCTTTCTCTTACCCAGTGCTAGTCGTTTTAACATGTTGCAACCACTCCGTTCTGTTCAACATTTATAAGAAAAAGAAACTGAGATTCCGGGGACGAGAATGAAGGAAGGCAAGAGATGGCGGTGGTCCAAGAAACCAGCTTCAAATGAAACTGTTATTTAGAGCACGTATCCCCAAATGCCCATTCATTAAGAAAAAAAAACTAAAATGCGTCAATCTCTCAATCTTTAGAAAACTAAACTACCCTATTAACCTGTTGAAAATTCAGAGTTGCTTGTGAAGGGGCTGTGAACTGAAAATGAAAGCATTCTTACTAGAAAAATGGTGGAATACAGAGTAAAAGCGGACCCCTTTTTTGCTCTAATAGAGCTGGGGAAACCGACTAATTTTCAGCCCCTCACGTTTCATAAACCACCCTGGCTTAATATATCGGGGGACCAAAATACCCAATTTGATATCCTATTCTCAAAAGTCATACCCAAAACATATCTTCGCACTCACTGAAAAGGAATACATCGGCCTTCTTAAATTTCTCCGCCATTCACAAGACAGACCGAATAGGAGGATATGGTCTGAAAAATAAAAAACAATAGCTTGTGTTTGTTGTTTCTGATGTAGGGCTATGACTACACTGTCCATGATCCAGCCATGACTTACAGGATTGAAACAATGCCAGGTCTAGGTTGGTAAGTACGGATACATCAACAATTTTATTACACAAGAAACAGTCACAGTAGTTTGTTTAGGTTTCTTAATTTCATGCCCTGTCCATAATACGCCGCAGCTTTGCGGTTAGGCTCTACGGCTAGGCTTACTGTCCACACTAATCTGTCACGAAAACGGAAAAACGACGTTCTAGTGTGGACGGAAAACATTTTGAAAACGGAGCTTTTCGAAAACGACGACATTTAATACGAATATCTTGATATTCCCGTGCCCGAAATCCATTTGTGACCGTTGATTGTTGCTTTTTTAATTTCTCCGGCGTAGTGTGGACAGAGAACATTTGATGCGTTTTCAAAATCAAACCCTTGTTTTCAAATTCCTTTGGCGTAGTGTGGACGCGGCCTCACTCTAATGCCACCAAATATTGTGTTTGAAAAGAACTGTTTCCTGTACATATATAAAGGACATGAGTTTTTTTTTTTTTTAACTCACTTGTTAGTCGATATTCTATAGAAGTAAACCGGAAATCTCTCCTTAAACAGTCGAAATGATGTCTAAGGCAAATTGCTTTATTTTTTTAAGGGTTTTAAGTCGTAAATTATACAAAGGCGAACTCGAGGCAAAGTGGCCTGCCCCCGATGTCTTCTGGGACTGGGATATGTGGATGAGAATGCCTAACCAAAGGAAGGGCCGTGAGTGCATTATACCGGACATCTCGCGCACCTATCATTTTGGGGCCAAAGGCCTGAACGTGGGCCCGGCGATGAACGACGCTTATTTCAAGAGACATGCCATAAACACAGTACCTAACGTCAAAATAGACGCTGACCTCATGTACAAGGACAACTATGAGCAGGAGATTAATCGGCTATTGAGGTGAATATCCCCGGGAAGACTCTCACATAAAAGTGGCAGGGGTGATCTCCGTAAAGGTTGAAATTTATAGTTTTTTAACCGCTGACACTCCTGTGTGCAGACGTGTACTATTTCATCTGTAACAGCAGACATGTACGAGCACGCAGGCGAAGGCCCCGAAGGGGTAAAATGGTTCTGGGATTTTCCAATTCTTTCACCGGGAAAATGGGATTTGGGTCACTGGGACTGCGAACCACAAACAAAAACATGGGAAAGAAACTGAGATTTGCACCAAATTAGGCTTGGAAATGGGTTTTTAGGCAACATTTGTAGTGGGAAATGGTATTTGTAACCCCCCTCCCCCCCCCCCCCCCCGCGCGCGCTCCCCTCCCCTCAGGACCCTGTTAAAACATAACAACAGTTAAAGGTACTCTAATACCCATGGAACTTTTGGGTGTAAAAACAGTTGGAACAATTTTACAGGAAAAGTTAATACCTCTTACGGATGAAAGTGAATTCGAGCCACGCTTATTGAAGGCGATCTGCTTAAATTTAGGAGTTCGTTTGAAACTTATACTTGGCAACTTGTTCTTAGTTCAGACTATAACTCAAACAACCTTCCACGTTTCACCTAGTTCGTCATTTAAAAAAGTTAACCGATAATTCCCCCGTCTTTTAAGTTCTTTCCCTTGCACCGCTAACAATGCATGCTTCTTGACTTAGAATAAACTCCTACAGATTGAATCTTTCAAAACTCATCATTTGTATCTAACACTACTATTTTGTTCCTTCCCTCCTTCCTTCCAGTCAAGCGGAACTTCTTGATCATTCAATAACACCGTGCACAAATCCCAAAAACTTCATCCCTGACACCCAAAACAAGATTTACCTGTTCTACATCAGGATGGACAACACGCACGACTATCTCACGTGGACGAATGTGGCCAGATGTTTCAGAATCTGGGACTTGGACGCTCGCGGATTCCACAAAAGTCTGTGGCGAATGTGGGTTAAGGGAAATCACGTGATATATATTGGCTGCTCTGCGTCTCCGTATTGTAATCAAAAACCCAGTGATGTTGAACCTATTTATATGCCGAACAAAGAGACTCGACCATCAGATGAGAACTTCTTTGCTAAATAAATTGACGAACACTTCCTATACCTCAGAAGACGAAAAGGTAGTAATATAGACCCTATTCACAAATGGCTGCCAAAAGAATTTTTAATTGGCGACCATTTATGAATAGGGTCTAGAGACAAGAGAGAATTAATTAAGGGTAACACACTTAATCCCTCATATAGGTCTTGTTTCCATGGTATTCCCTCTCAAGTTATTTTTAGACATGGTATCCAGTTGCCTCGCGGGTGATGTTAGTTACCACGCGCGTTGCGTGGATGTTTTCGTGGAACATTAGAAAATAGGTGTACGACCGTTTGGGCTGTCCACGTGAGCAAAGTTCGCATAACAGGATTGGCTATTTTTAGACCTGCCTTGGATTTCTTAGACTGGCAGTGTTCTAAAAGTAACTTAAGACGGATTACCTTGAGAATAAGGTCTATAGAAGGGAATAACTCCCTCACCCTTCACCTTCTCTTGTTATGGACAGAAAGGTGGTAATGGAGATTTAGATCACTACAACGGATGACTGTTTGTTTTATTAACACCAAGGCTTGAACACCAGTTGACAGTGTTTTTACCAATTTTGTCTGCCTTGCATCTTGAGGAAGATATGGTGTTTCCCAGACAAGATAATGGTCGGGCGAAAAATACGTTAAAAGAATATGAAGGCCACCGCAAACAATAAAACAATTTCACGGAAACATGTATGCATCGTTTTCAAAACTATTTTTTGGGTTCGCGAAAACGGAGAAACCCATGCTTCGAAAACAAACTGTTTCTGAATAAGTTCAAAAATATCTTTAGCTTCTTGAAAACAAATTATGTTTCCGTAACCTTCAAGGCGCTCAGTCACGGTATTGTGAGCATGTAAAAACTAACCTTCAAATTGAAGAAACCCTGAAAATAGTGGTTTACTAAGATAGAAAAACACCAATGAGATAATAACAAACCATAAAGGAACAAGGATGGTGGAGGATGGAGACGATTAATACGGGTTACAAACGACAAGTTTGAAAAATTTAATTGGGCTGAACTTTTCAGGATGCCCAAACTGTGACGTAGTCCCTTTAAGTAATCAATGTAAGTCTCAGGAAGAGGCTTAAAAATACTTTAAATAGTTTAACTAGTTAGGTGTTTGCATTTCAAAAAAATATTTCGTGGCCCTTGTCATATAACAATGTTTTCAATAAAGCTTTCAAATTTTCAAAATGGACGATATTTTTGTGGATGAGGCGAGAGATAGTTAATCACTCATATTGATCTTATTTCTAAGGTAATCTCTCTCAGGGCCCGTCCACACTATGCCGGAGAAATTTGAAAACGGCGTCTTCTCTCTGAAAACGCATCAAATGTTTTTTGTCGGCATTACCCCGGAGAAATTTGAAACACAACAATCAGCGGTCATTTTGGATTTGTGTTTGAGGAAAACTCGGTCAGGGAAATCCCTTGATTATCGCGATGTCATTGTTTTCGTAAAGCTCCGTTTTCAAAATGTTTTCACACTATTAAAAACGCAAAGCTAACGTTTTCTAACTCCTCCGGTTTAAAGAGCGTTTTCGAAAAGCTCCGTTTTCGTGATGGGTCAGTGCGGACGGTAGGCCTGACCGTACGTAGAAATAAAGCTGCGTTTTTAAATTTCTCCGGTGTAGTGTGAATGTGGCCTCAAGTTACTTTTAGACTTTACGAGTTCTTTCGGTTTGAAAGAAGTAAATGTCCATCGCAACAAATTAAGGCCCATTTGCACTACGCGGAAGTTTTTGTACAGCTCTCCGGATAAAATTGTTACTGAGTACGGTCGAAAATTGGCACAGGTGGCACTTCTATCCAAGCCGTACCAAAACTTTCGCGTAGTTTTAAAGCGTGGGCCATCGTTGCGAAGTAAATAGTGACCCGTCCTCACTATAATGAAAAGCCACGAGTGAAATAAACTTTTCCTGTGTTGTAAGGTTTCTCATGTTGTTTCATTCATAAGGAGCTTAGGCCTCGTCAACACTACGTCGGAGAAATTTGAAAACTGAGTTTTTGTCTTTGAAAACGAATCAAATGTTTTCCGTCCACACTACGGAGGAGATATTTAAAACGGAACAACCATCGGTCAGTTTGGATTTGTGTTTGAGGAAAAGTTCGTCAGGAAAATCACAGGATTATCGCCATGTCATCGTTTTCGTAAAGCTCCGTTTTCAAAATGTTTTTCTGTCCACACGGAACGAAAAGCCGACGTCTTCAGATTCCTCCGGCGTACTGTCGACGGGGCCTTACATAAACAAAGATCGGTCAATATTTTGGCAGTCTTTTCGGAGCATCAATTTTGGAAGATTGCGCGGCAGTTCCTAGGTTACGGTATGCATCACAGCAACAATTCTTTTTGATAATTTTATTCCATTTAACACCTTTTGGTTTTCTCCACATCATCGATACAATTGGACTACCGCGGACTGTCTGGTTCAGACAATATCTGAGTACGGCGTCAAGCAGCCTCCAAAGAGTCATATTTAAGTCGGCAAAACATTGAACAATGCTATGAAGACAAGAAAAGATTCATCGTCAAAATCCGTTCCAAACTCCTCGGCTTGTAACGTTCAAGTACCCATCTACGGAGCCGTTCACAGGGTACATCGTAAATTCACAATGGCGACTCTAATTCGCATTTTATTAGGTCTGGTAGTGTTTTTAACCTTTCTAGGTAATATACTATTTATACTGGAGACGAGGAGAATGAACGCTGAAGGTGAAAAGTCAATTATTGATCCTGAAACTCCTCGACAATCTCTCTGGCGATCACGTGACGGTGCCGATAGCAATGTCGTGAAGACAGCCACTGTTCCAAGTGAGTAAATCTGGTTTTCTTGCGGGACAGATCGGGCAATCCCGCGCAGGTAACCGTTTAGTTTATAGTTGGTTCACCTTGCCCGCTAACCGCATTCTTTGTAAAACCTTTCGTTCGAAGTGTTCGAATTTTTAGCAAATGTATACAGATCAGGTTGTCAAATTTGAAGAATTTAATGTTATGTTTAGCTTTACAAATAATCTTTTTGGTTTTCTTCTCCTTTGTCGTTGCTCTTTAGGTCATTTAGACATACAGGTTTTCTCGAGCAAAGAAAACGTTTCAGTGACGGTGAATGGAAAACTGGTGAGCATATAAATCACACGTGTCTATCCTTAATTATGCTGAGTACGGAATAGACCGCGGCTCTCCCTAAAATAAGACAGTTATTAAACTGCATAGATTAACGATCAAAATGTTGGCATTCTCTGTATCCTTTCCAATTAGTTGTATTTCCATCTAAAATCGACAATAATGTCCGGAATGGAAGCTAGTGAGAAAAATGAATTCAATGTAATTAACAAAGGCTCTGATTACGATACAGTAAGGAGAAGCTGGAGTCGAATTGGATTATTGAGAAGTTTGTGGTTTAAAGATCAGTCACGGCATTTTGAATTATTTTGGCCACGTAGAATGTTAGCTTAAAACTGAAACAGCAGTTCACTAAGGTAGAAAAACACACTACATGTGATAGTTGACAATTCTCACTAAATTTGACAAAATCTTCAAATATTTCAAAATATTTCAAAATTTGAAAGAATTTTCAGATATCACGAGTAGTGTAAGTCCTTAGTTGCTCGTGCCTTCATACGATTACTCGTATATTATATGACTGGGAAGATCACAAATGCGTGCGCGTTAATTTGCTCTGCAGTGCAAATTAAGAATTAACGATAAATTGGCCTGCTCTCAGCCAATCACAATACAGTAATTTCCTAAGTTATATAATAAAGGACCTAATTTAGAACCTATCTGACTGAAATTGCCAATAACTACTCCAAAATGCTAGAACCTGTTTTGCTAGATTCAAAAAAATGTAAGTTCTTATAAGCGGGTTTTCACTGTATTTTATCTTCCTCGGAATAAACACTCTGACTTGCCCTTTTGCACTGATTCAGTGAAAAAAAAAACGAATATGGGTTTCTCGTTACTGATCTTTGCCTAGCCAAACAAGGTTAAGAAAAGACCACAAGGCAGTGATACCTTTTGCATGTGAGCGTTCGTTTATTTCCTTTTCATTTCAGGTTTATGAAGGAACCCAATCAATTGGGATACACGTTGTGGTTCTTCATCAAGCCAAAGGAAGTGTGACGACCTGGCGAGTTTTTGACACATATTCCACCGGCCAAGAATCCAAACAACTAATAGATTTCATCCGCAGTCTGCGAGAAGAACGGATCCTTTGTTTCGCTGTTAAGGTAGGGCCGCCAGCTTAGAAGACAAACAAATGTGCAATCCTTTAAAAATTACAATATTTGGCGAGGAAGCCCCATCAGCCTTAACTGGTGTTCATACGGGTTTTCGATCCTGGTCAAATTGGAATTTGGAGTGTTGGTTTTTGTGGAGGGAGGAAAACCGGTGAAACCGGAGCAAAACCCTCAGAGCAAGGCGAGAACCAACAATAATAAGGACAACACACTAATAAAGTTCTGATCTTATTTCTTTTCAACAGGACGAGGCGACCACGAATTTGATGAAATCCGCGCGAAGCTTCCTCAAAAGCTTGGGCAGTACTTACATCAACCAATTACAGTGGCGCGACATGTGGGCATTTGTGGTTCAGAGAGTCAACAATGAACACTTCGTGTATGCTGAGGGATTTCAGCATTCACTGAATGACCAGGAATGGGCTTCTCCTGTCAGTATTCACACGACAGTTCCTTTCAGAGCGGAAAAGATTGTAGGGTGCAGTTGGGAAAATAACGAAGCCAACAGTCGAAGGAAAGAGTTTTGCGATAAGTTTGATGGATACAAAGACATTTGTAAATGTAAGTAGTTCATTTTTACCTTTGAAAAGCTGTAGTTTATATGGAAAACACAGCTGGAAAAGAACATTCCATTTCGTACTTATTTGTCATCATGGTGGTTTAAACTCGGTTATACTGAAGTCATCATCATTATCATACTTGATCGCTTATTACGCATACCTGTCACTGACTGAGTTTGAGGTCCGCACCATAAGTTATCGACCGAGTCTCAGTTTCCCGTCACCGATTTACTAATTTAAGCCACAAGAGGGCGGGCCATGACTGAGACCAATAGGAATTCAAAGTGATTAAGATGTTTGTAACCTCACACTCTGGAGAACTGAAGAAAAACATTTGACTCTAGTGCCGTACAATACAGCCCTAGAATTGACCAATGGTTGCACGCGTATTATCTGAGAGGTGTCAAAAACAATATTGTGCACAGTTCTCAGCACATTTGAGGACATTACTTTTTTATATTTCATTGTTTTCCAAAGGTGAGAATCCCGACTCTCTAGTCTTTGACCCTCCTCCGTTACCGGACGGAAGCCGTATCGACCTTCCTGTGTTAATCATGGCCAGTAACCGCCCACAGTACTTTTTCAGAATGCTGCAATCACTGCGGAGAGTCGTAGGACTGAATGCTGCCATGGTAACAGTCTTTATTGACGGCTTCTTTGAAGAGCCTGCATTGCTTGCTGGACTGTACAAGTTAAAGGTTGACCAACACGAGGGTGTAAGCAAACGAAACGCCAGAATCGCCCAGGTACAGTGCGAAGCTCTTGAAATGTGGCTTCGAGGAAAGAGTTTTCAAATTACGAAAAATTGGAAACTCTAAAAAAATGAAATTTTTTCCCCAACAAATAGATAGAATTCTGAAGCAGCTGAGTGTTGTTAAACCTTATTTCATTAGGAAGTATGCGATAACTTATTTATAACACAAAGCACAAAGGTGTTCTCTGAGGTGATAATCCAATTCGACTCCGACTTCTCCGTACCTGTGTTAACGTTACAATAACTACAGATTCTGTGTATGTATTTCAAAGCCCTTGCCTACTTCTATTCTAGGTTAAAATAAAATGGTTGATTTTCCTAGCATTTGCCTGATACCTATGTTTTCTCCTAAGAGGAGAGTTAAGTGTCTTTCCCAAGAAAAAAAGATGCAGTGAATTGAGGATTGAACGAGGACCCCTCATCCCGAAAGACCGTAAGCATTAGCCATTAGCCAGGCCAATTTAACACATATTCCACATTTGTGTAATATGAATTGAGAGCGGTTTTCACTGATTGAGTGTCGTAAGATCAAACCCAAAGTAATCTCTCTAGCCAATCACAAAGGACACAGACAATTCAATGAACCAATCAAAACTCAAAGTAATAACATGTAGCTGATGCAAAGCGCGGGAAAACGCGTGCGAGTAAGTCACGATTGATTTTGGTTTTACTTCTCATTGGATGAAAAAGTTGCGCGACTTTTTTTAGCCAATCATGTGCGGTAGTAAGTGCAAAACCAATTACTTTTGGACACTCAAGTGAAAACCGCTCTAACTTGCAACTCTTGTTGTTTATGTAGCATTACAAGAAATCACTGACTGCTTCATTTGATCGGTATCCCGAGGCAGACTTTCTGGTTATTCTTGAAGAAGATCTTGATATATCTGTGGATATTCTCACCTACTTCAATCAACTTCTACCGGTATTGGAAAAAGATGACAGTCTTTACTGCATATCAGCTTGGAATGATCAGGTAATAACTCTGATGTCAGACCCTGCAAAACAACAAAAGGACGGAAGGAACGGATGGAGGGAGGGAGGGGGAGAGGAGAGAAAAAGGGAGAGGCATTAAGGAACGGAGGGAGGGAGGGGTGAACGAACAGGGTGGAGAGACAGACAAAGGATGGGATTAAGGGGAGGATGGAGGAGACACAGAGGGAGTCAGGGAAGGGAGGAACCGAGGAACGGAGGGTTAAAATAGAACAGAGGGATCATCTGGCATTTTTGGTTCTTTCTGGGCTAATACGGAACAAGCCAGTGACGCAAACCAAACTGTAATAGTTATGGTGGTCGATTATAGCTGGCTGACTGTTTCTGTTTTAAACCGAGTATTGGAATTTTCGTTTTGTCAGGGCTATCAACACACAGTTAAAGATCCAGCCGTGATGTACAGAGTGGAGACAATGCCAGGACTCGGATGGTAAGGAGTTGATTTGCTTATACAGTAAAAAGACATCGGAGAGCATTACACCAATGTCTATTTGTCCACTCTTAGCATGAGTGACTACGAGTATCATTGCAGAGGGGAGGGAGAAACAAGGGACGGGGAACCATAAAAATAGGGGGATAAAATGCCGGATGGGTATGGGAGGCAGGGGAGGAAAGCTTAAGGGCGCTATATCCTGCAATCCAGTAAGCACTCTCAAATGTCCCTCGAAACAGAGGTTTCAAAGAGGCGAGAACCCTTCGGAAGTAAGGAAGTAAGGAATGGGCTAGAAGCTGAAGTTAGACATGCGGTAGCTCAGAGGCTGTTGGCCACTCTTGTCTGGGTACGACTCACTTTACTTTACTTATTTTTGCACTTAACATAGACTGTATTTTTGGTGCTGATTTTTGAATTTGAAAATTAAGGGTTTTGCAGCGAAATTTGTACAAAGACGAGTTAGAGGAAAAATGGCCTGGACCCGACGACTTCTCGGACTGGGACATGTGGATGAGGGGCCCGGATCAGAGAAAGGGCCGCGAGTGCATTATACCTGACATCTCTCGCACCTATCATTTTGGGGCCAAGGGTCTGAACATGAACCCATACTTTCAAAGCCATTACTTCTCTAAACATGCGCTGAACACTCAGCCAAATGTTAAGCTGGATGTGAACGTCATGTACAAGGACAACTACGAGAGGGAAATAGAGAGACTATTGAGGTAAAATGTGGTGAACATTAAAAAAAAAAAAAAAAAAAGAATGAAGAATGCTATTGAAAGATAATATATCGGCTGTCAAGGCAGTGTGTTCTATTGAAAAGCAACCAATCTGATTGGCTGTCTCATCGGACAGACCATGGCCTACTTTAGTCGCGCCTAGGGTTTATCAACCTCGTTCCCTGGGGATTTTCCATAGAGATTGGGAAAAGACCTGGGAAAGAGGTTGGGGTTTTAATGCTTTAAATACACCCGAACGGGGCTGCTGAATTTTCATTTACCTGTTGTATGAAGTCTACGATTGACATAATATCTTTCTCGTCTGGTTTTCCTTTTTTCAGAGGTGCTGAAATCTTGGATCATTCAAAAACGCCCTGTACAAACCCCGAGGATTTTGTTCCCTTCACAGAGGACAAGATTTATGCGTTTTACATCAGAATGGACAATATCTACGACTTCACCACGTGGTACAACGTGGCAAAATGTTTCAAAATCTGGGATTTAGATCCACGCGGTTTTCATAAAAGTTTATGGCGACTGTGGTTCAATGGAAATCATGTATTGATTGTGGGGTGCCCAGCCTCTCCGCATTGCATTCATAAGCCAAGCAGCTTACAACCTATTTATATTCCTAAGACGCAAACGAGGGACTCTCATACATAAATAAATACATAGACTTTATTTTTTCTCGAATTTAAGAGTAGCTATTAACAAACTAATTCTTCCGAGAGAAAAATAACAAAAGAAATCAAAATAATATACTGTAATATACAAACTACAATTCAGTACAATATTTAAAACTAACGGCTAAAATGAAATAAATCTTTTAAAATACCATATTAAGCAGAAAGTTAATTTACAAAATGTCCCAAATTTACATTAAGTTAAGGCCAGCTAATATATTTTTTAAAGTCATTAAGGTTCAAAGTTCGAACATTGTCCGGCAGTGAGTTCCATTGTTTAACAACATGATAAGAAAAGGAGAGGTCATAAGTAGTAGTTTTAGGTACAGGGAGGGTCAGAATGTAGTTACAGCGTAAATTATAGGAGGTAGTACGGACAGTAAACATATTCCTCATGTAGATAGGATACTTAGTTAGAAATAAACTGTTGTAGAGTACAATTAACATATTGTGTATACGTCTGTTATATAGAGAAATACAGTTGACTTTGTCCAATAAGGTATTGTGTAGATTCAAAATCGTCTAGAGTGAATCTAGGATTCCTTTTATTGAGAGCACCATCTAGTTTCTAGTTTCTCAGTATTTCGCGCGTCGCAGAAATGCCACACCGATGAACAATAATGTAAGTGTGGTAGGGTTAAGGCCTTATACAGTCTAATTTTAAGTGTCCTCGATTAGAAGACCACTTGTGGTCGGCTAGACGAATTTGACACAATGATAAAGTTACGGACTGACTGACCAAAGTGGCTTTGGAGATCAGTTTTCTAAATCTCATCATGACATTTAACTGATTATTTACGGCTTTTTGCAAAGCGAACATACGCGTTTATCAAACTGAAGTTTGGTGTCAAAGTTCATACCAAATATGTCAATTAACTCTTTTACTAGAAAGAGAAAGTATGCTCCGTATCACCAACGATCAAGGCCTGATGTTTAGTTTCGTTGACAATCATACCGTGGTCATTGTACCATTGATTTGCTGTTTCAACTTCCTTACAGAAGCATTCTTCTGGTACCACCGAATCCCTGTCCGAGTAATAAATTTGATGGTCGTCAGCATACTCGTTTAGCTTCGCTCTCTTTATATGATAGAAAAGGATCGTCTATGAATATATTAAAAAGAATAGAGCCTAAAACTGAGGCACCCCGCGCTTAACAGTCTCCCATGACGAGAAAGTGTCACGAATCTTCACCCTCTGTTGTCAATTTGACAGATAGTCTCTTAACAGGGCACAGCTGTCCTCGTCTAGTCCGTAGGGTTTGAGCTTGGCTAATAACAGGGGTACTGTGTAACATCAAAGGACTTTGACAAATCCATCGACACTATCCCCACGCGTTGCCCATCATCACGCATTGACCTCCACTCTTCTGTCATTCTTGATAACGACGTCTCACAGCTGTGGAAAACTCTTCGCTTCTCGGAACAGATAATGCCCGCGGACAATTATCCTAGCATATTTTCGCGCCAAATGGAGGCTATTGTTGATTTATCTTAAGAACTCGAAATTTACTTTTCTGTAGTCCACTGAGGAATTAATTAATGTCGATTTCAACTTCGCCAAAGTCTTAAGGGCATTGTTGAGATTTTCATCGTAACGACTTCCAGACAATTTTGAGATTTGTTTGCAAGAGTATCCTGCTTGTTTTACTTTGATTTGCTTGGACGCCATAACTAAGGTTAGATGATATTCTTGGAATTAACCCAACCTACCAGCTTACGGTCAGTGTTATGTACACTGATTTTGTGTTCCCCACTGTACTGCATTCAGTAAATCACTAACAAAAATTATTCCCTGACAATAAAAAAAAATCTTTCTTAATTCATCAACTGGCAGAACTTTCTGTTTGGTTCGTTTTCTATAATTTTACTCTTTGCTTGTCGGCCGCTTTATCCTAGGCAGGTAAACACAAACGTTTCAACTATTAACAGGCCAAACTCAGTGTAGGCTTGGTTAGACAATACTTTATTTAGGTTCGTGTACATGTCCATTGTTTTTACTTATGTACTCTAGCATTCTCTTAGTCTGTCGCGTGTGGACCTCGCGCGGCCATTATTCCTCACGCGCGTTCTTTCGTGTCCCACTCGACGATAATAGTGGCTGCCACAGTCTATATACATCTACTATAATTTGGAAAACACACAATTGCGTGACAAAAGATCACTAGTAAAGACAGTTCTGTTAGGTTCTAGGCCTTGGTTCCGCCACAAACGAACAATCCACTTCAGTTTAGAACAATTCCAGATATTTTGTGGCAAAAAAGCTTGAATTTTCAGTTATAATTCTCGCTTTACAATTGCAATTGTACAAACACATATACGAAATCGCAATTTCAAGGACCACGCAGCTGTGGAAAGCTTCTCTACAACCCATCTATCTTATATGCTGTGCGTTCCCAAGTGAAAATACATGTACCTCTCTGCTGAAAAACGTCATCACATTAACATATGAGACACAACCTTGAGAAAATAGTTATTAACCCTTATGGATCAGATCTCCACACCATGTCAACGATACTTCTTCACCTCTCTGCTGGAACTGAGATTTTCAAGTTGAATATCAGTTGCATCATCTTGCTTCTTCTTGAAGTACTTGCCCCCGAAAAACCCCACAATTCCCCCACCCAAGGCTACTGCAGCACCGGCTTTCAACCCCACGGCCAAACCCACGGGTCCCCCACATACTCCTCCTACTGCTGCACCGATCAGGGGAAAGGCAACCGCTTTGAGCTTGGTGGCCTGAAAAGCAAAAAATAACAAAATTATAATAATTAAAATAAAAACACTAACTGGAGTAAATACTGAATTAAATGTTTGAGATTTGAACCGAAAAAACTCTATGGTGATGATAAAGCTAGAAAACTTCCGTGTTTGTCTCGACCCTGGTCTCCCTCCTTGGTTAGAGCCCAGTGCGTGCGGAGCTTTTGACCTGGTTCCCGCCTAACCATCAAGCTCTGCGCTTTCTGTTTCCCGCTTGTAAATGGTGAAATGGAACGACGCTCGGGGAGGCGGCACGTTCCGTGTAATGTCACTAAGTGTTTTTTCCCCTCAATTGTCGGTTGAAATTTTTGCACGAAAATAACAACCAATCGACAGCAATACACAAATCTCTGACCTGAGTCCAGAATGGAATTTCAGGAATTACTTGGGTTGACATGGAAAGCACTCACCACCATGATAGATACTCAAAATTTTATCGAAAATATGGTGCACATGTATGCTTCCAGGCAATGCGAGTAGAGATAGTGAGAGTAAAAATTAATGTACGATACAGTTGAGCCCAACTGTCTCAAAACGAAAACTAAATAGTTTAAGATGTCTGGGGTTTGAGAAAGCCAATAGCAAAGGACTGAAAAAATATTTCCAAGGGAAAATGATTGGAGTTCCAGATAGCTGGCAGTTCGAGATAACCAAGTTCGAAACAGCAGGGAGTTTGAGACCGCGATGTTCTACTGTAAAGTTACATGTATTCATACTAATCTGTCAAATATTTTTGCTTACTCACGATTGGTCTAAATGCGTCACGTGACTGAACATGCCCCAGCTAAAACTGGGGATATTCCCGAATATTAAAAACTCCGCGTGTTGCAAAAAATATGTGAAGAATAATAAACACAATAAACTCCATTTGACTTTAAAAATATGCTTGGATATGATTTTGTCCTTGGACATTATCTGTCCTGCAAAGCTCACAGTTTATCCTCTAGCTTCGCTCTTAGAAGGCTGTTCGGTTCTCAGAAGAGTTAATGTCCATAGTCAAAAATCCGAGCACCTTTTCGCGCCAAATGGAAGCTATAGTATTTATCTTGCATCATAGGTCTGTACGGCGTGCAGAGGGATTAAATGCATTACACAGCAATATAGATCTGAAGTGCTTGCCAGAGTTGAAGAGTTTTTCAACAGCTTACCTTGCCTAATTGCCGGGTTCCCTCCTGCACATTGACCTGAGCACTCTCAATGTTGTTTTCGATAGAGTCGATTGTTTCTTGTTGCTCCTGAAGTTTGCATTTTAATGACAAAAAAGCAGCAGAATTAAAGCTAAACAATCGCACCTAGGAAGAGTCTTCAAAATTTATTTGAAATGTTACAAATAATTAAAATTTGTCTGCAATTCCTCATGTATCTGCTTGAGTATTGTGCTGGTAGATGGTCATTTAGCCCCCAAGTTGACTAGCCACTAACTTTTCAGCCCACAGCCATAAGCTGATTAGACCCCAACCAGAAGTTGGAAACACTGTCTATTTCTCATCCTTTACGCGTGAATGAGGGCTAATTAACTTCTGATTGGTGGTTAACTGGCTAGCGGCTAATCGACTTGAGGGGTAAACGAAGAGTAACCCTTTTACTGCAAGTAACTTGACGCCTGTACATTTTGAATCCATGCGATATTCAATCATATTATCATATTACTGAGACTGGGGTTCAACCTCCTTGAGGTCATTGAATTGTATTCAGTGGCAAGACTCTTTGCTCTCAAATGCAGACCCTATCTCTACCTAGGGCTTAATAAATGGGCAGCGGTGAATTCTAAGGACAATCTAATAAAATTCTTTGGGGGAGGGGGGTGAGTCAGGGGGGTGGGGTGAGGGGTTAACCTGAATCTGTGTGCTTCAGGCTACAGAAACTGGAATTAGTGTAAGTGCTGATGTGTCATCTGGCTTCTCTGATTTTAAGGACTGGAACAGAATACATATGATATACCTTAAAATTAAACTAATTCACAATGACCAGAAATAAAATAATTAAAAATAAAGAGTTGATATTTTGACTTAATGATTTTGTTTTCTACGAGTTTCGGTTTGCACCAATGGAACACTGCCGTACTTAGGAAGAATATTTAACAGACTTACATGAACCAAAGATGAAAAGTCATGAATCAATTCATTAAGCTCCTCTAAACCCTGTTGTAGAAAAGAAGAAATTCCTGAAATCAGTTCTACTATACAAAGAAGCACAAAGAAAGGTATGCAACATTAGTAGAATTCTCTTTGTATACTAATGTCAATGCTGCAATCTGATTGGCTGAGTTATCATACATCATAATCCATGAAATATTTGCGCTCACGCACAATTGGTCTAAACGTGTCATGTGACCGACTATTCCCCAGCTAAAACTTGGGAATATCCAAGAATATTCCCCAATTTTCAAAACTGCGCATGTTGCAAAAAATATTTTAAGGATAATAAACACAATAACCTCCATTTGACTCTGAAAATATGCTTGGATATTTGTCTTTGGACATTATCTGTTGCTCAAAGTTCACAGTTTCCCTCGAGCTATGCTCTCGGAAAACTGTTCACTTCTCAGAACAGATAATGTCCGCAGACAAATACTTGAACAAATTTTCATGCCAAATGGAGGCTATTGTTTATCTACATGTATCAGCTGTAAGTATAAATCTACATTCTATCATGCATACCATTCTCTGATTGGCTGCTCTACCCACTATCTATTCTGTGATAGATAGTTAGTAGCGTGGCAGTGTGCGAGTGTTAGCAAAATGATGGCCGCTTCTTTCCACTTTTGAAGTGTCTGATTCTATGCTTGATAGTTGTCTGTGACCTCATCAACTATCATACGATAGAAATCTCAAGCTCATAATCTAATTGTTTATTAGAGGGCAGTGGCTGTTGGTTGTATATGAAACTGCATTTTTCTGAAGTTTTGAAAGAACATTTTAGAAGCAAATGGATAACCCTGAGAAGAATAAAAGGATATTCAGTTTGTTGACTTTAAAATTTCAAAACTGTTGAAAAATTGGATGCACAGAAACACAGATGCAAATTTTGAATGACAATTCAGTTTGCACAATTTTTCTAAAGTAAGAAGTTTAATACTAAAACAATTAGATTGTTTGCTCTTGATTTCATATGAGATGATTTGGTTATCATCAACCATTACATTATGTACTTCATTGGAATATCTGGCTCATAATCGAATGGACCTTTCTATCGATGTCACAATTTCCCATTTTTTGTCTCGCCACTAGCTTTATCATGTCAAATTTAGTAAAATTATATGCAAAGTTTCATGAGAATCTGTTGCAAACTCATGAAAATATGGGACCCAAAACTTGTCAATTTTTACAATCAAACGTATGTCTGGGGACAAGTGTAACCCCCCCCCCCCCCCCCCCCCCCCCCCCCTCGGTACACTTTTTTTATTTTTAGTTTTAAAGCAACTATACGATGTATAGAATCGAAAAGTTAAAAAAAAACTGAATGCCCTTTCCAAGTTGTTTAGGCCCATACTCATCAGCTCGGGTGGCTACTAGATTAGATTATTTCAGCTTCTCATTTCCTAATGCGGGGCGCATTAGGAAGCACGTGGCTTTGTTTGTTAGCCCGAAAAGCATCGCGGACTCACGCGAAGTCAGTGCGACGAAGTGACCCAGTTTAGAAAAGCA
>Ga0126339_10000326_pt1 | contig 24347 bp, 19 predicted proteins | sample OrbTmetagenome_2_FD_92532 | JGI IMG/M metagenome (GOLD analysis project Ga0126339, IMG submission 92532) | Coral microbial communities from Petempiche,Puerto Morelos, Mexico - Orbicella T R C metagenome | ecosystem: Host-associated > Invertebrates > Cnidaria > Coral | place: Petempiche,Puerto...
CCGGCGGCCACCGCCTCGGCCAGGATCGGCGGCTCGATGGGAGCAGCCAAGACCTCGGTGAACGGCATCAGCAGGGCGAACGCCACCCCCAGTGCCCTCAGCCGAGACGACAGGTCTTGACGCGCGGCGCCCCCGACGATGCCGTCTTGATGTCGCTGGAGACGTTCAACAGCCTTATGGAAACCGTGCATCTGCTGTCCTCTCCCGCGAACGCCACCCACCTTGCTCGTTCGATCGCCGCATTATGATTGATGGAACCGTTCCAACGACGCGCCTGTCCCATGGCGGATGCGCGGTGGATACCCCAATCATGCGTCCCCTCCCACGGCCACCAAGTGGTCCTCGCCGATGGGCTCCCATCGGGTCGCACCGTCCGGGCCAGGTCGGTAGGGCGACGGCCAGCACGTCGGGTCCGAGGCCCGGCAGGTCGCCGCCACGGCGACATCCAGGTGCCACGCCGGCGCCGGGTCCGGCTCCGGGACCGCCGCCAGCAGGGCGCGGGTGTAAGGGTGCCGGGCGTCGGTCACCAGGGTCGCCGCCGGGGCCGCCTCCACCAGCCGTCCGGCGCACATGACGACGATGTGATCGGCCACATGGCGCACCACGGCGAGGTTGTGCGATACGAACAGCATGGTCAGCCCCAGGGCCTGGCGCAGGTCGGTCAACAGGTTGAGCACCTGCGCCTGCACCGACACGTCCAGCGCCGAGACCGGCTCATCGCACAGCAGCAAGCGCGGGTTTAGCGCCAGGGCCCGGGCGATGCACAAGCGCTGGCGCTGACCACCCGAGAAGCTGTGCGGGTAGCGGCCCATCATACGGGCGTCCAGGCCCACCAGGCGCAGCAGTTCGGCCGCCGTGTCGGTGCGCCGGCGGGCATCACCCAGGTCATGGATCAGCAGCGGCTCGGTGAGGATCTCGCGCACGGTCATGCGCGGGTTGAGGCTGCTGAACGGATCCTGAAAAACGTACTGGACCTCGCGGCGATAGCGGATCAGCCGAGTCCGGTCCATGGCGGCCACGTCGGCCGCCCCCTCGCCATCCCCGGCATCGAACAGCACCCGCCCAGCGGTCGGCCGCAGCGTGCCGGTGATCATGCGCATCAGGGTGGTCTTGCCGCAGCCGCTTTCTCCAACCAGTCCCAGGCAGGTGCCGGCGCGCAGGTCGAGCGACACCCCGCGCACCGCGTGCACACGGCCGCCGTCGCGACGGAACAGGCCGCCGTGGCGCAAGGGATACGCTTTCTCCAGCTTCTCCAGGATCAGCATGGGGTGCCCGTCGCGGCGCGTAACCTCGGCGGCATCGGCGGCCAAGGCGCCCTTGTGCGCGGGACCCAAGCGGCTGGTGTCCACCGGAATCTCGCGCAGGGGCGTCAGCCGCGCCCTAGCCTTGCCGTGGAGCCGCGGCACCGCGCCCATCAGCGCCCGCAGGTAGGCATGCCCTGGGGTATAGAAAAGGGGCCGTACCGGCCCCGCCTCCAGGATGCGCCCGCGATGCAGGACCACCATGTGCTCGGCCAGTTGCGCCACCACCCCCAGGTCATGGGTGATCAGCAAGATTGCCATGGCGGTGTCGCGGCGCAGGGAGTCGATCAGCGCCAGGATCTCGGCCTGGGTGGTGACATCCAACGCGGTGGTCGGCTCGTCGGCGATGAGCACGTCGGGCTCGCCGGCCAACGCCATGGCGATCACCGCGCGCTGGCGCAACCCTCCCGAAAGCTCGAACGGGTACAGGGTCACCGCCCGCGCGGGATCGGGAAAACTGACCCGGGCCAGCAGATCGGCGGCGGCGGCGCGGGCTTGGCGACGTGACAGGCCGGCATGCAGACGCAAGGGCTCGCCCACCTGGTCGCCGATGGTGTGCAGCGGCGACAGCGCCGTCATCGGCTCCTGGAAGATGGTGGCGACACGATTGCCGCGCAGCGCCAGCATGGCACGGCTGTCCCGGGCCAGGGTGGTGATCTCCACGGGGGGCTCCCCATGGCGGCCGGTCTCCAGGTGCACGTGACCACCCACGACGTCGGCGGTGTGGGGCAAAATACCCTGGATGCATTGGGCGATCGTGGACTTGCCGGAGCCCGATTCGCCCACCAGCGCCAGGCAGGCCCCCCGGCGCAACGTGAACCCCACGTCCTCGACCGCCCGCAACCGCCCCATGGGCAGGCGAAACTCGATGGTCAGATCCCGCACGCGCAACAGGTCGGCATCGGACCGGGCCGCCCGCGGCGGCGCGGCTCGCGGGCGGAGATCGGCGCGAGGAGCGGCGGCGGAATGAGTCACGGGACGCCGGCCTCCTGAATCAAGGCGCGCACATCGCACCAGCGCACCGCCGGGTGGACCAGGCGCGGCAAGAGTGCCGTCAGGAAGTCCCAGACCGCGTCGGAATGCACGCGGTGATGGGTCAGCAGACCCACGGGCTCGTCCGGGTCCTGCGGCAGGTCGTTGGCATCGCGGCCCAGCCGGCGCGCCTGGAGCGCCGCCACCAGCCGGCGCACCGCCTTGGGTCCGCCGATGAACTGGGCGTCCGGACGCCAGCGCAGCACATCCACGTGGGTGTTGACCACCGCCACCGGCGCGGTCCCCCAGGCCGGCCCCCATTGCGCGCGCGGACCATGCACCGACAGGGCGCTCAGCCCCACCGCCGGCAACGCGGCCGGCAGGTCCGCGCCCACCTTGTTGAAGGGCGCCACCAGCATGGGCACGGGCACGGTATCGCCGAAGACCTCGGTCAGGCGGCGCCAGCCGGCGCCCAGGTCGGCAAGGCGGGTTTCCATGGGCCGCGTCTCGGGAAACTCGCTGGCCGGGCCACCAGGGGACGCGTGGTTCTGATGCGTGTGGCCATGCTGTGTGATGCTCACGCTGGGACAGTCCGCGACGAAGGGCGCCAGCGCCGGCTGCACGAACGCCGGGATCACCGCCAGGGTCAACGGCGCCGCGTGGCGCGTCGACAGGTCGGCCAGACGCTCCAAGGCCGGCGTGACCGCCACCGCATCGTCGTCACGCCACCAGAGCGTCGCCCGGCGGCCGGCCTGCCGCCAAGCCGCCAGTTCCGCATCCAACACCTCCCAGGGCGTGGTCACCGTCATGGTGTCGTGGTCCCCCAACAGGCATCATCCCCCGGCCGACGCGTGCCAATGCGCCCGAAACGAGCCTAGCAGACTGTCCACCGACCGGGCCACACCCCGCAGCGATACAGGTGCCATCGGTGTTGGATGCGGCAGGGCATCCAGGGCGGACTCGATGGCCGTGGCCAGCGCGACGGGAGTCGGCGCGGCGGTTTCCAGAACCTGCGCCACGCCCAGACGGGCCATGGCGGCGGCACGGTCGCGTTGTTCGGACTCGGTACCCTCGCCCCAGGGGACCAGCAGCGCCGGTACACGCGCCATGAGGGTCTCGGCCACAGTGTTGTAGCCGGCCTGGGATATCGATAGCCGCGCCCGCCCCAGCAGCAGGCGAAAGTCGGGCCGCGCCGGTTCGACGACAACACCCGGCGCCGCCCGCGCGGCCAGGTCCAAGCATGCTTGCGATCCCAGGGCACCGCCCACCAGGACCCGCCAGGGCAGGGCCCCGCCGCGCGCCGGATCGCACAGCGGGCGGGCCAGAATGACGGCCTCCAGCAAGGCCCGGCCCATGGCCCCCCCGCCCACGGAGACCAAGACCTCACCGGTACCCTCCGTCCCGGCACCGTCGAGGGCAGGCGGCGGCGCGACCAGATAGCCGGTGTGCACGACGGGCGACCGCAGCCGGTCGACCTGGGGAAAGGTCGCGGAGAACGGCAGCAGGGCGGGGTCGCCATGCACCAGGACCAGGTCGATAAGATCATTGGCGGCGGCCAGCATGCGCGCGTGCTTCTCCGGACGGTCCTTGCGCACCAGGATGTCGCGGACCGAGCAAACCACACGCGCCTCCGGCCGTGCCGCCCGGGCGGCGTCGATCAGGGCGCGCACCTCGGCGTCGAAGGGCCGGCGACCGAAGGGATACATCTCCAGGATGAGCAGAGCAGGCCGGACCTCCGTCGCCAGGGCCTCCAGCCGCGCCCGCCGCGCTGCCCACAAGGCGTCGGTCACCGGCGCGCCCGCCGTGTCCACCAGCCCGGAGAACGACAGGTCGGCGGAAGCCAGGGGCGGAAGCTGCTCCAGACGCAACGGCAGGGCCGAATCGACATGGGCCAAGTGCGGCACGGGGCGTCCGCCGGAGACCAGCACCACCGGTCGTCCAGCCGCCGCCAGCCCACGCGCCAGCGCCATGGCCCGGTTCAGGTGGCCGACCCCCATGACATGCTGCACCCAGATCAACGCGGGACCGTCAGGGGGCGGTCCACCCTCCCAGCGGTCCTCGCGCGTGGTCATGGTGCCAGCCCCCGCAAGGCGTCCCCCAGCGTCTCCGCCGCCGCGTCCAGGCCGTGGCGATGACGCACCCGGGCGCGGCCCGCCTCGCCCAGCGCGGCGCGTGCCATCGGGTCGTCCAACAGCGCCGCCACCGCGTCGGCAAACGCCTCGGCGTCGCCCTCGGGCACCAGCCGGCCGCCCGCCCCATCATCGACCACGTCCGCCACCCCGCCGCTGTCGCAGGCCACCACCGGCAAACCATGCGCCTGGGCTTCCAGGTAGACCAAGCCGTAGCCCTCGCGCAGGCCGGGCCAGACGAACAGGTCGCCTGCGCCGTACAGGCCGCGCAGGACGGCCGGGTTCAAGGCTCCCGCCCAGGCCACCGGCAGACCGGCAAAGGCGGCCTCGACCTCGGCGCGCGCCGGGCCATCGCCGGCCACGAGCAACGTCCAGGACCGCCCGGCGAGGGGCCACAAGGCATCGCTCAGCAGCCGGTAGGAGGCCAACTTGTCGCCGGGACGCATCATGGCCACGGTGACCAGCCAGGGGCAGTCCGGATCCAGGCCCAGCCCGTCGGCCAGCACGGCCCGCGCGGTGCCCCGATCCAGGGACGCCGGATCGGTCATCGCCGGGTCCGCCAGGAAAGGCGCCAGCCGTGCCAGGCGCCCAGCCCCGGGCGCCCCCACCACCGGTGCCAGTCCCCGGGCGCCCCGGGCGGTCATGGCGAAGACCCGGTCGGCCCGCGACAGCGCCGCGTCGGCGGCGGCGAAGCCGGACGCCCAGGGGCCGTTGGCTTGCTTCAGGGCGCGGCTGGCCTCGGCCACCACATAGGGAATGCCCAGGCGATCGCTGACCGCCGGCCCCAGCCAATCGGGCGCCTTGTGATAGAGGTGATAGGTGAACCACAGACGCGGCCGCGTCGCCTCGGACCGTGCCGCCAACCGGTCGGCCAAGCGATCCGCCAGCCAGCGCCCGGCGCGCTCCAGCCGCCGTTGCCGGCCGGCGTCGCCCCTGCCCTCCCAGGCGCGAAAGCGGCAGGCCAGGTCCACGGGGAAACCGGCGCGTTCCAGGGCCGCGATGAACCCGCGCGCGATCTGCCGGTCCCCCGAGGGTACCGGATGATCAGGCGGCTTCATGGGCGCATAGAAGGCGATCGGCCGTTGATCCCGTCCGCCCGCCATGATCACCCCCGCTCGGCCCTGGCCAGGCCCTCGGCGATGAGGGCCGCCAGCCGATCCAGTTCGGCGCGATTGTCAAAGGCCGCGCGAACCCGTGCCTGGCCGGCCGCGCCCAGCCGCGCCCGCTCGGCCGGATCGGCGATCAACCGGATCAAGGCGGCGGTCAGCGCCGGAACGTCATCCGGCTCGACCAGGACTCCGGTCTCGCCGTCGGCGATCAACTCGGGGACCCCGGACAGGCGGGTGGACAGGCAGGCCAGACCCTGGCTCTGGGCCTCCATCAGCACGTTGGGCAGCCCGTCGCGATCGCCGTCCGGCGCCACCACGCAGGGCAACACGAACAGGTCGGCCGCCCGGTAAGCCTCCAGCACCGCCGTCTGCGCCTGGGCGCCTTGCCAGACGATCCGGTCGGTCACCCCCAAGGAGGTCGCCAGGGTCTTGAGAGCCTTCGCCTCGGCGCCACCGCCGATATGGGTCAGCGACCACCGCACCCCGGCGGGCAGCGCCGCCAGCGCCCGCAGCAGCCGGTCGAAGCCCTTCTTGGGCACCGCCCGGCCCACCGCCAGCAGGCGCACCGGCGCGGCTGGATCGGTGCCGTCGCGGTCACCGGCGACAGGAGCCGGAGGCGGCGGGAAAGTCTCCAGGTCCAGGCCATGATAGAGCAGGGTCACCTTGCCCGGAGCCAGGGTCTCCAGGTGGCGGGCGCCGCTCTCGGTGCAGGTGACCGCCCAGCGGGCGTCGGCCAGCTTCTCGGCCTTCTCCCAGTCGGGGATGGTCCAGATGTCGCGGGCATGGGCGGAGATCGAGAACGGCCGCCCGGCCAGTCGCGCGGCATAGCGGCCCACGGACCCCGGGGTGTGCAGGAAGTGGATATAGATCCAGGCGACGTCCGGCGGCATCTCGGCGGCCAGCACCAGCGCCTGCCCCCAGCGGCGCACCCGGTTGCGGGTCGGATCACGCCTGAGATCGCGCAGCCACATCCCCAGGGCGCTCCTGTATCCTGGCAGGCGCCGCGCCCGCGCCCAGGCGCGCAGCACGCGTAGCGGTTCCTGGTGCAGGTACTCGGGCAGGTATGTGACGGGCGCCGTGATGCGCGCGTGCACCGGATGGGTCTTGGCATCGTAAGGCTGGCGCAGGGAAAAGAGGCGCAGGGCGAGACCACGCTCCTCCAGGCCCAACAGTTCGCGGGCGATGAAGGTTTCCGACAAGCGCGGATAGCCTTTCAGGACCACGGCCAGCGTGGCGCGTGCGGTATCGTCCCTCACCGGCCGCGCCCCCCCGGCCCGGCGGCGGCGTGGCCGGCCAGCGGCGTGACCAGATCGGCATGATCCATGTCGTGGTCGGGTTCACCCACCACCCGGCGGCACAGCACATCCAGGCCCTCCAGCCACCCGGGCGGCAGGGAGTCCGAAGGCAACCGGCGCCACGCCAGGCCGCGCAGGGCACGCGCCATGGTCTCCGGCGAGCGGTCGTCCTCGCGGATGAGCAGATCGACGAGGCCCAGGTCGGCGGCGCGGCGGGCGCGCACGAGCTGTTCCTCGCGCGGTTCGGTGCGCGGCACCATGATCGCCGGCTTGTCGAAGGACAGAACCTCGCAAAAGGTGTTGTAGCCGCCCATGCAGACCATGCCCCGGGCGCCCTCCATCAGGGTTTCCGGTACCGCCTCGAACTCCAGCGCCACGCCCCGGCCCAGCGCCTGCACACGCGCCTGGAAGCCCTCGCGAAGCCGGTTGTCCATGAAGGGGCCGAACAGGAACACCGGCGCCATGGGAATACTGGCGTCGGCCTCGTAGGCGGACAACACCCAGTCGACCAGATCGGCGCCGTCGCCGCCGCCGCCCGGGGTGATCAGCACATAGGGCTCGTCCATCGGCGGCTCGGCGAGCCCGACCCGGGCCGAGGGCGTGGCCGTTCGCTGGAAGCCGGTGTAGACCACCTTGTCGCGCACCGCCTGGGGGATCGTCAGGCCCATCAGGGGATCATGGAACCCCTCCGGCCCATACACCCAAAGTTCGTCGTACAGGCGCTCCAGGGCCGGCATGACCCCCTTGCGGTCCCATTCCGCCTGCAGCCGATCGGGAGAGTCCATGACCTCCCGAAGCCCCAGGACCAGCCGGCAGCCCTGCGCCTTGAGGCGTTCCAGGGCGGGTTCCACCTCGCCCCCGAGGCCCAACGGCTCCTTGTCGACGATGAACACATCCGGCGCGAAGGCGATCGCCGTGTGCTGAATGATCGAGGCGCGGAGCGTCAGGGTCTCCTCGATGTCGATCAGCAGATTCAGAGGCGTGTAGCGGCCGTTGCGCAGCTTGACGACGCCGGGCACCCGCACGAAATCCACCCGGGCGCGGAAGTCGAAGCTGCCGATGATCGGCGAGCCGGAGATGATCAGCACCGTGAGGTTCTTACGCGACCCCACCAAGCCATGGGCAATGCGCCGACAGCGCCTCAGGTGACCGAGGCCGAAGCTATCGTGACTATAAATCAGGACCCGCATGGGCACGGTTTCCCCGGGGTTGGCCCCTTGACAACATACGTCCCCGGCGTTCTTCCCCGCTGCCCGGCGCCAACCAGTCCCGGGCCGCCACCACCGTATGGAAAACTGGGTCTCCCATCAACCCACTGCCGGCGGGGAGGTGCGAAAAGGCGGTCGCCGTCCCCCCGCTGGCTATCCACGGGTTCACGTCATCGCCCGCATGCGCGGTTCCGGCGCCGGTCGCCGCGTGCGGCGGGTGAACCAGGGCGGGGACGACCGTTGCGCAGATGCATCGTCTCGACATAAGCTTGCAAGAGTCGGCTCCATACCTTGTGGTTCGACAGCGACTCCGATACAATGTGTTGGTTCCAAGGGGACAGCCGCTCTGGCGATGCCTGGGTTACCCCTGCACCCATCGTCGTCGCGCGGCCTGATCCGAGGGGATACGGCGAAAGGATGCCCCGCCATGGCTGTCGAGATCGTCCGGTCCACCTGCCCGCACGACTGCGCCAGTGCCTGTGCCGTGGACGTGGAGCGCCTGGCGCCAGACCGCGTAGGCCGACTGCACGGCGGTCGCTGGAACCCCTACACAGACGGGGTGATCTGCGCCAAGGTGGCGCGCTACACCGAGCGAGTGCACAACCCCGACCGCCTGACCATGCCCCTGTTGCGCGACGGTCCGAAAGGGTCCAGCCGCTTCCGGCCCATCGGCTGGACCGAGGCCCTGGACCGGGTGGCCGACGCTTTCCATGCCGCCCGCCGGCGCTTCGGCCCGCAGACCCTCTGGCCCTATCATTATGCCGGGACCATGGGGCTGGTGCAACGCGACGGCATTCAGCGGTTCCGTGCCCTGCTGGGGACCTCGCTGCAACACGACACCTTCTGCACCAGCCTGGGAGACGCCGGTTGGGCCGCCGGCATGGGCGCCAAGAAGTGGGGCGTGGACCCGCGCGAGATGGCCGACAGCGACGTGATCGTGCTGTGGGGCCTGAACGCCGTCCATACCCAAGTGCAAATCATGGGGTGGGTGGCGCGCGCTCGCAAGGCCCGGGGCGCCAAGCTGGTGGTGGTGGATCCCTACCGCAATCCCACGGCCGAGAAGGCCGACATGCACCTGATGCCGCGCCCGGGCACCGACGCCGCCCTGGCCTGCGCGGTCATGCACGTGTTGTTCCGCGACGGGCTGGCCGACCAGGCCTACCTGGCCGCCTATACCGACGACCCGGAGGGGCTGGAGGCTCACCTGCGCGACCGCACGCCGGCCTGGGCGGCACGGATCACCGGCCTGTCGGTGGCGGAGATCGAGGCCTTCGCCCACCTTTACGGTGGCACCAAGCGCACCTACCTGCGCATCGGCTACGGCTTCACCCGCTCGCGCAACGGCGCGGCGGCCATGCACGCGGTCACCTGCCTGCCGGCGGTCACCGGCGCCTGGGCGCATCGGGGCGGTGGCGCGCTTTGGAGCATGTCCGGCCTGTTCCAACTGGACACCAGCCTGATCACCGCCGCCGAGCACCGCGACGGGACCCAGCGGTGGCTCGACATGTCGCGGCTCGGCGCCATTCTCACCGACGCGGCCTCCGACGCCCTGGCCGGCGGCCCGCCGGTGACCGCCATGCTCATCCAGAACACCAACCCCATGGTGACGGCTCCGGACAGCACCCGGGTCGCCCAGGGCTTCGCCCGCGAGGATCTGTTCGTCTGCGTCCACGAACAAACCCTGACCGAGACCGCCCGCATGGCCGACATTGTTCTGCCGGCGACCACCTTCCTGGAGCATGACGACCTCTACAAGGCGGGAGGCCATACGGTCCTGGGGATCGGCTTGCAGGTGATCGATCCCCTGGGGGAGGCGCGCTGCAACCACGATGTCCTCAACGCCCTGATGGCGCATCTGGGCGCCCAGGCCCACGTGGCCAACGAGATGAGCGCCCGGGAGTTGCTGGAGGAGACCTTGCGGTTGTCTGGCTTGCCCAGCGCCGAGGACATCCGCGACGCCGGCGGCCATGACCACGCCGCCGGCTTCGACGTCCACCACTTCCGCAAGGGGTTCGGCCATTGCGACGGGCGATTCCGCTTCCATGGCGTCTGGCGGGGTGCCCAGGCGGCGGTGATGCCCGACCTGCCGGATCACCTGGCGACCATCGAGGACGCCGATGCCGACCACCCCTTCCGGCTGGTCACCGCGCCGGCCCGGCATTTTCTCAACAGCAGCTTCAACGAGACCCCCACCAGCCGCGCCATGGAGCGCCGGCCGACGGTGTTCGTCCACCCGGACGATGCCACGCGCCTGGGCCTGATCGACGGCGTGGCGGTGCGGCTGGGCAACCGGCGCGGCCGAGTCACCCTGCACGCCCGCCTGTTCCCGGGCCTGCCCGCCGGCACCGTGGTGGTTGAGAGCCTGTGGCCGGCCGAGGCCTTCCCGGAGGGCGTGGGCATCAATGCCCTGGTGGGCGCCGATCCGGGACCTCCGAACGGTGGCGCGGTGTTCCATGACACGGCGGTCTGGCTGCGGCCGGTGGATCTGGACGACCGGCCGGACGACGCCCCCGTCGAGAACGCGGCCGAGCCGCCGGGCATCTCTACTCAAGCCCTGGAGACCGTCTGACCATGACCGCGACGTTCGAGGCAGCCCGTCATGGGTCCCAATCGGCCTCCCAGTCGGCCCGGGTGGTTGTGGTGGGCAACGAAAAGGGCGGTTCCGGAAAGTCCACCGTCGCCATGCACCTGCTGATCGGCTTCCTGCGGGCCGGGTTCTCGGTGGGCAGCATCGACCTCGACGCTCGCCAGGGCACCTTATCCACCTACGTCCGCAATCGGGACGCCTACGTGCGGCGGGCGGGGGCGTCCTTACCCATGCCCACCCACCAAGCCATTCAGTTGTCCGGGTCCGAACAGGGTGACATCAACCGTCTGGACGACGCCGTAGGCGCGTTGCTAACCGAATGTGATCTGGTGCTGATCGACACCCCTGGTGCCGACAATTATCTGTCGCGCGCCGGCCATGCCTGGGCGGACATCCTGGTGACGCCGCTGAATGACAGCTTCATCGACCTGGATGTGTTGGCCAAGGTAGACCCCGGCACCATGCGCATTCTGCGCCCCAGCCACTACAGCGAGATGGTGTGGGACATCAAGAAGCGTCGTGGCCTGCGCGACGGGGGCGCCATCCACTGGGTGGTGTTGCGCAATCGCCTGTCACAACTGGACGCCCGCAACAAGCGGGACATGGAACAACTCTTGCGCGATCTGTCGCGGCGCATCGGCTTTCAGCTCATCGAAGGGCTGTGCGAGCGCGTCATCTACCGAGAGATGTATCTGAAGGGCCTGACCCTGCTGGACCTGCGCGAAAAGGGTACGGACATCACCTTGTCCATGTCGCATATCGCCGCCCGTCAGGAACTGCGGCGCCTCCTGGAGGCGCTGGGCGTGCCGGCCCAGGCCAGCGAACCGGCCATGGCGGCCAACGCCTGACCCAGGCCCGCCCAACACCCCACTCTCTACCAAAGCATGCCGGATGGTGGCCATATGGCCACAGCCTGCAACGAACGCGATATCCCGGCGGCGAGAAGGGACTCCGGCCCTTGATCGTCAGACGAATTTTGGCATGACTGTGACGGTTTGAATAACAAACCGGGGTCGTGCCGAAACCGAAAGGACTCGTGCCGACCCCCACAACGCGGGGAAACGTCGGTATGACCATGAGGATGATCGGGGAGCACGCGCCACCGTCACGCGTACTCGCAGTGACCCTTTCCGTGGGCTTGGCGACAGGCTTGGCGATGCAGGCGACGCCGGCCGGTGCGTCCGGCTTCCAGCTCAAGGAACAAAGCGCCGAGGGCCTGGGCAACGCCTTCGCCGGCGCCACCGCCAAGGCCTATGACCCCAGCACAGCGTTCTGGAACCCGGCCGGCATGACGCGTCTGCAAGGCAGTCATGCGTCGATCGTCGGCTCTTACATCAGCCCGTCGGCGCGTTTCAAGGGCAGCGCGACCACCGCCCTGGGCACGTCCGTGTCCGGCTCCCAAGGAGGCGATGCGGCCAAGGACGCGTTCGTGCCCGCTACCTACGGCGTCATCAGCCTGACCGACGACCTCAAGCTGGGCCTGGCGATCAACGCCCCCTTCGGCCTGAGCACTGAATACCCCTCCGACTGGGTTGGTCGCTACCAGGCCCTGGAGTCCCACCTGAACACCATCGCCGTCACACCCACCGTGGCCTACCGGATCACCGACGACATCTCGGTCGGGGTCGGGCCCGTGATCCAGTACTCCTCCGTCACCTTGACCACCGGGATCAACAACCTGGGCCTGCTGCCCTATGACGGCCAGGGCAAGGTCTCCGGCGATGACGTGGGATTTGGATTCACCGTCGGCGCCCTCTGGGAGATCGACGAGAGCACCCGCATCGGTGCCAGCTACCGCTCGCGGGTGAAACACACCTTCGAAGGCGACGCCAGCTACACCAACGTGCATCCATTGTTGGCCGCCGCCGGTGGCTTGGTGAACAGTGACGCGACCGCCGAACTGACCACCCCCGACACAGCCAGCCTGGGCGTCTATCACGACATCAACGAGCAGTGGGCCGTTGTCGGCGAGGTCGCCTGGACCAACTGGTCGCTATTCGAGGAACTGAGAGTCGACGCCGACGTCGGTGCGGACTCCCTGACCATCGAGGACTGGCACGACACCGTGTTCGTCTCCGTCGGCGGCATCTACCGGCCCAACGAGAACTGGTCCTTCCGCCTCGGCGCGGCCTATGACATGTCACCCATCCCGGACGAACATCGCACCGCCCGCATTCCCGGCGAGGACCGCTACTGGCTGGCCACCGGCGCGTCCTACCACGTGGCGGACTGGCTCAGCATCGACGTGGGCTTCACCCACATCTTCGTGAACGATTCGTCGATCAACGAGACAACCAATCAGGGCGCCCTGATCGGCACCTACGAGAACGACATCGACATCGTGACCATCGGCGGTCGTATTCGCTTTTAGAGTCCCGACTCCGAAGGTCGTCACACGTCGCCGTATACGGCCGGCGACCTTCGGAGCGGATCCGAATACATGCAAGACCCGCCGATGCTCAGGATCAATCTGTGCCGTCGGCCAGCGCAAATGGGTCATGATCGACAAACCGGGTTGGCCGGGATCGCGAAGCGAATACCGTCCTTCCGAAAGGACAGCACGTGCGGTCGACACGGTGGACCGGTGGCGGCGAGTCATTGGCAGCATTCCGCACAACATCCATAAAAAAAGACCGACGCTATTGCGTCGGCCCAATAAATCACTATCAATCACCAGCGCCACATTGACCGGATGAGAGGAGACGTCTCCAGTCGAAATGATCGCGGCAATAGCGTCCTGTAGACGCGTCCGGGTCAGTTTGTCTCGTTTCCTTGCGCCCACGGAGCGGTCGACTGGCCGGACGTGTCCACCTGGGCGGTGGTCACTGGACGGTCGGACTCGGCCGACTTCCAGCCGCTGCAGGCAAGCGCGCTGGACGAAACCATGAGGGCGGCGACGAAGGCAACGGTAGCGGTGCGGCTCATACTGAATCCTCCTGTGGTCAGGCCAGGGAAGAGCGAGACACGCATGCGGCCCGATCTCCGCTCAGCAGTGTCTGGGAGTATGTGGTTGTTGCACATCCGGAAACAACCCTGGTGTTTTCAGGGAAAACTGGCCGCCCGCGACGACCCCATTCACCGGACAGAAACGTTTTTTTCGCAAGGTAGAGTGGGCAGCCTGGGTCCGCCCAAGAGCCTGCAACCCTGAACCATCGAGCATACGCCCATGCCCGGCATGCGCTCCACGCTCGACGACGCGGACCGAAGTACGGCAGACTAGGGAGCGACGGGACACGCCTGTCGTGGGGCGCATTGCGTCCGGCGCCTCGCGGACCTGAGACTCCAACCCCATCCCGACCCTCGTAACCCCTGGGTGACCGTCATGGACTGGTCCCGGTTCGACCGAGAACGGTTCCGCAAGATCATGGCCGTGGCGTTGCGTGCCGAGGGCGCGGAGGCCTTGACGGCGCTTGAACGCGCCCGCGCCCACCTGGATGGCGCCGGCGGTTCCATCGACGACGTCCTGGGCGGCACCGTCAGTGTGCAGATGCATGGCGCTCGGGAAGGCGCCGCCCAGGACCGTCCCCCTCACACTGGCACACCCGGCCCCAACGGCCGTGCCCCAACGGGCTCCCAGGCGCCCCATCCCGGCGGCGTCAATGGCAATCCCTCCGTTGGCGTCAACGGACGCCAGGCAAGCCAAGGACATAGCCGCCCGCCCGGGACCGACGATCCCTTGCGCCACGCGCTCTATGCCAGCCACATCGTCACCCAGTTGCGCACCGAAAACCGACGCCTGAACGACCTGCTGGACCAGGCCACGCGCTATATCGCCGAACTGGAGGCTGAGGTGTCCCGCGCCCAGGCACCCCGGCCCGAGGGACAGGACGGCGGCCATGATGGCTGACGGTGGGACTCTGGAGGCCGATGGCGTGACCGTCGTGACCCGCGCCCTGGACGCGGTCCTTGAAGACGACGATACCCGCCCGCGCCCGCTGGGCGATCCACGCGCCCCGGACACCATTCGCCGCTGGGTCGCCGTCGCCGACAAGGTGGACGACATGGCCCTGGACGCGGTGCTGACCGAGGCCGTCAGCCGGCTGGCCGCCGACCCGCAGGGACGGGCGCGGCTGTTGGCCTCCGGGCTGATACCCGAGGTTCCCGTGCAAATGGCGCTGATCGCCGGTTACGTGCGGCTCTACCGCCGCATGCGCCGCATCGCGCGCGACGGCGGACTGGACGAAGCCGCCGTGATGGCCGAAACCCGCGCCGACATGCGCCGGCTCAATGCCCAACTGGCCGAGGCGTTGACGGCGATTCGCCATCAGCGCCAGGAACGCACGGTGCTGGAAGCCACTCTAGAGCGGCGCGAACGCCGGCTGGCCCGTGCCAACGTCGCGGCGTCGAAGGCGCGCGAGGACCTGCGCGCGGCGCAAATCGCTCTCGCCACGGTGGAATCCGAACGCGACACCGCGCGCCAAACCGTAGTGGCCGTCACCAATGAGCGCGACGGCCTGCGCCGCGAGTTGAACCGCACCCGGGCCGGCGTCGAGGACCTCAAGGCCAAGTACCTAGAGAAGTTCGCCCTCGCCCTGCACGATCTGAACAGTGCGCGGGCCTTGCTCTACAATGACCCGCGGTCCACCCTGGCGGCGTCCAAGGCCAGCATCGCCCAGGGGTTCTACATGATCCTGGAGGATATGGGCGCCGATACCGAGGCCCAGAAGCTGATGGCCAACATCCTCAAGGAAGGAATGTGAGCGTCGCGCGACGCCCCCTACCCCACCGTCTCCTTCAAGCGCTCGATGATGTCCGGCACGGTGACACCGTCGGCGCGGGCGGCGAAGGTGGTGGCCATGCGATGCACCAGCACCGGACGGGCCAGCGCCAGGACATCGTCGATGGATGGTGCCAAGCGGCCATCCAGGATAGCCCGCGCCCGGCAGGCCAAGGCCAGCGCCTGGCTGGCGCGCGGTCCCGGCCCCCAGGCGACATGCGCCCTCACCTCGGGCAGATCGGAGCTTTCCGGGCGACCATTGCGCACCAGGGTGAGGATCGCCTCCACCACGCTGTCGCCGGTGGGCACCCGGCGCACCAGCCGCTGCGCGGCCCGAAGGTCCTCGGCGTCGAGTGCCGGCTCCGGCTCCACGGTCCGGTCGGTCGTGGTGGTCTCCAGCATGGCGCGCTCGGCGGCGCGATCCGGATAGCCGATATCCACCTGCATCAGGAACCGGTCAAGCTGCGCCTCGGGCAGCGGATAGGTGCCTTCCTGCTCGATGGGATTCTGGGTGGCCAGCACATGGAACGGCAACGGCAGGTCATGGTAGTGCCCCGCCACGGACACCTTGTGCTCCTGCATGGCTTGCAGCAAGGCCGACTGCGTACGCGGGCTGGCGCGGTTGATCTCATCGGCCATGAGAAGCTGGCAGAAAACCGGCCCGGGGATGAAGCGGAAGGAGCGGCGCCCACGATCGTCCTGCTCCAACACCTCGGAGCCCAGGATATCGGCGGGCATCAGGTCGGGCGTGAACTGCACCCGCTTGGCCTCCAGGCCGAGCACCACGCCCAACGTCTGCACCAGGCGCGTCTTCGCCAACCCGGGCACGCCAATCAAAAGGCAATGCCCCCCCGCCAGCAGGGTGACCAGGGTGCCATCAATGACGGCCTCCTGACCAAAGATGACACGGCCAATGGCAGCCCGAGCCTCCTTGATTCGCGTGCCAAGTCTGTCTACGTCTTCGAGCAGGGTGCGGTCCCCCAAGGTCTCGGCAACCGGCCCGGACGACGTGGACGAGCGGGCCGGGGTGGGCGTGCTGGTCACGATCGGTTCTCCCAAGGCAAGCAAGGATGAGGAGCAGGATGGGTCCGAACGCAGGCGGGTCGGCGGCGGCCCGGTCCAAAGCGTCGGTGGACGCGCCCGAGGACATGCCGCGGGGACGGCATAAGACGAACGCGGGCGTGGCGGCGTCCCCGAACGCGGCCTCCCCTGGCGAGACGCGAGAGGGGCCACCCAACTTGGCGGCCCTGGAAACGCCGGGGGCTGGCGGTCGCGCTCGGCACTTCTGCGGCGACCTCGGTCTGTTCATAGATCGGGATGGTCAGTGGCATTACCAAGGGTCCCCCATCGGCCGGAAGGAGATGGTCTGCCTGTTCGCATCGGTGCTGCACCGGGCCGAGGATGGCAGTTACTGGATGGTCACGCCGGCGGAAGTGGGTCAGGTTCAGGTGGCCGACGTCCCCTTCATGGCCATCGAGATGTTCGTGGACGGGGGCTGCGGGGCCTGTCAATGCATCAGCTTCCGCACCAATTGCGACGAAGTGGTGACCGTGGACCCGGATCATCCCTTGCGCCTGGACCATGATCCTGTCACCCGCGAACCGCGTCCTTATGTCCATGTGCGCGACGGACTTGATGCCCGCCTGACGCGGTCCGTGTACTATGAACTGGTGGCGCGAGGCGTCGAGACCAACGAAGCGGGACAGACACGGTTCGGGGTATGGAGCCGCAATCACTTCTTTTGCCTGGGCACGCTGGACGCGGCGGAGTAGACCGCCCCGCCCTGGCGCGCGTCTTGCGGGCCGGGCACGGTCGCGGCAAGGGCTCCGACATGGCCATCGCCCGCCTGCTGGGCGGTGAGGCCGCGCGTCAGTTCCAGGCCGAACGCGCGCATCCGCGCGAGCGACAACGGCCGGCGGCGGTTCTTCTGCCGATCGTCGATCACCCCGAAGGCACACCGAGCATGCTGTTGACGCGCCGGGCCAGTCATTTGGCGCATCATCCGGGTCAGATCTCCTTTCCCGGCGGGCGCATGGAGCCGGGCGAGGCGGACCCGGCGGACACGGCCTTGCGTGAGGCCCATGAGGAGGTGGCCCTGCCCGCCGACCGGGTGGACGTGGTGGGCCGGCTGGACGACTATGTCACCGTGACCGGCTTTCGGGTCTCCCCCGTGGTCGGCGTGGTCACCCCCCCGCTGGCGTTGGTGCCCGACCCCACCGAGGTGGACGCCGTCTTCGAGGTACCGCTCGCCTTCCTCATGAATCCCGCCAACCATCGCCACGCCTTTCACGACGTAGGCGGCAAGCGCCGACCCCACTTCGCCATCCCTTACGGCGAGCACTACATTTGGGGCGCCACCGCCGGCATCCTGATGAACCTTTACGAGGTCCTGATCGCAGCGCCGGCGGCGGCCATCGGTGATCAGGGCGTGAGTCTGTCGGATGCAGGGTAGCCCCCTTGACCGGCACCTCATCCGAGGCACACATTTCTCCTGAATGTGCCAGAGTGCGATGTTTGACGATGACAGGCCTTGTCACCTCAAGGCGCAAGAACTCCGAAGCAAACCATGGCACCGGACGGTGCCTTTCGTCCTGGATGGCGTCGATCCCAACTTGCGATGGGGATTCGCGAGGACAGCGCGTTTCGGGGTCGGCCGCACGACCCCGGCGAACGCCGCGAAAAAGCGTGTGAATGCGGTCGCCATGGGGACAGGGGAGAAGGCATCATGCGTGTGTTTCTGACGGTCGTCCTGCCGTTGCTCACACCCAGTCTGTTGTATGTGATCTGGCTGCTGATTCGTGCCCGCCTGGTGGCCTCGGCGGGCGGCGGCGCCCCCATCACGACCGCGAGCCAGGGGCCGGATCAGGCCGGCGACCGGGGCGGTGCACCGGCCCCGCATTTCCTCGGCGACGACGTGCCCTGGGTGACCCTGACCCTCAGCGGCGCCCTGCTGGCGGTGGCCGCCACCATGGCCATGTACCTGATGCAGCCGGTGGGGTCGCCGAACAGCGACTACATCCCGCCGCGTTATGAGGACGGCCAGATCATTCCGAGCCAGACCGTGCCGCGCGGCGAGGACATCGACACAGCGCCGGCACAATAGGGCCAGAACGCCACGGGGACGACCGACCGCCCAACGACCGCGCGGAGAGAAGACAGGGCCGCCAGCAATTGCAAGCCGGAGGGCGGCGCAGACATGACCCGGGACTGGAAACATCTGCAGGCGGAGCGGCCACCGGTCGGACAACTGTCGCCCGACCCGTGGCTGACGGCGCCAACGACACGCCGCCTTGTCGAGGCTTTGGAGGCGGACGGCACACGCGTGCGGTTCGTCGGTGGCTGTGTGCGCGACGGATTGCTGCGCCGACCGGTCACGGACGTTGACGTCGCCACGCCCGACGAGCCGGACACCGTCCAGGCCCTGCTGGCCAAGGCCGATATCCGCACCGTGCCCTGGGCGCGCGGCCTGGCGCACGGCACCGTACTGGCGGTGGTCGACGAGACCCCCTTCGAGGTCACCACGCTGCGTCATGACGTTGCCTGCGACGGCCGTCACGCCAAGGTGGCCTTCACCCGCGACTGGATGGCCGACGCGGCCCGCCGCGACTTCACCATCAACGCCCTTTCGGCGACCGGGGACGGCGCCGTTTACGACTATTTCGAGGGCATCAGCGACCTAGCCGCCGGACGGGTGCGGTTCGTCGGCCGCGCCAGTGCCCGCATCGAGGAAGATGCACTGCGCATCCTGCGCTTCTTCCGCTTCCACGCCCATTATGCCAGCACCGCCCCGGACGCCGACGCCTATGCCGCCTGCCAATCCATGGCCGATCTGGTCGAGGGCCTGTCGGCCGAACGTGTACGCACGGAACTGTTAAAGATCCTGCTGGCCCCCGACCCCGCCGGCGCCATGCTCCTGATGCGGGGCGCCCGGATGCTGTCGCTGGTGCTGCCCGAGGCCGGTCATTTCGGGCGGCTGCGGGTGCTGGCGTTCCTGGAAACACGCGGCGTCGTGGCCCCCGGGGTGGCGGCCGACGCCTTACGCCGGTTGGCCGCCGTGACCACCCTGGAGACCGAGGATGAGGCCCTTTCCCTGGCCGAGCGGCTACGCTTGTCGCGCGCCGAAGCGAAACGACTGACGGCGATGGTCGCCACCCCGGCGCCGGCCCGGCCACGTGCGGACCTGTCACCGGCCGACCGGTGTCGGTGCCTGGACCGGCTCGGTCCGGGTCTGTTCATCGACCTCGCCCTGCTCGACTGGGCACGCGAGCGGCAAGGCGAAGGTCACACCGACTCCCGCCGCACGCGGGGCTGGATCGCCCAGATCGATGCCGCCGGCGGCTTCGAGCCCCCGCCCTTCCCCTTGACCGGGCGCGACCTGCTGGCCGCCGGCCTGCCGCATGGTCCGGCGGTGGGCGAGGCCCTGGACGCGTTGCGCGACTGGTGGCTGACGGAGGGATTCCGGCCCGACCGGGCGGCCCTGCTGAGCCGACTCAAAGACCTCCGGGTCAACCGGCCCGGGCCGCCGTCATCCACCTGAGGGACCACACGGCGAACCCAGCCCGGACATCATCCCCCCGACCAATCGTCCCTGGCGGGCCGCCCCGGGCGCTTCTATACTCCGCCGCCATGCGTCTGATCACCCGCTATATCCTGGGCCAACTGGTCATCGCGCTCGTGCTGGGAACAGCCGGGCTAATGGCCTTGCTATGGCTGATTCACTCGCTGCGGTTCTTCGACGCCTTCATCAACAAGGGTCTGTCGGTGGGCGTCTTCCTGGAACTGACGCTGCTGCTGATGCCGGGCTTTCTGACGTTCTTCCTGCCCATCGCCCTGTTCGGCGTCATCCTGTTCGTCTATCACAAGCTAACCATGGACCGGGAACTGATGGTTCTGCAGTCCTCCGGGCTAGGGCGCTGGCAACTGGCGCGCCCGGCGCTCGCGTTGGGGACTCTCTTGAGCCTGATCACGTTGGTCCTGACCCTTTGGATGGTTCCTCATCTGGAGCGCCGGTTCAACGAACTCCAGCATCGCCTGCGCAACGAAGTCTCCCGCCTGGCCCTGACCGAAGGCGCGTTCACCGAGGTCACCGACACCATCACCATTTATGTGCGCGAGACCACCGAGCGCGGCGATCTGAATGGGCTGGTCATTCACGACCGCAGCGACCCCGACACCGACGTGATCATCACCGCCGCACGCGGCGCCTTGCTGTACGAAAGTGACGAGGCTCGGGTGATGATGGTCGGCGGCGTGCGTCAGGAACGGGACCAAGCCACCGGGCTGGTGGACTTTCTGTTCTTCGACAGCCATTCCGTCACCGTGGCCGGCACCAACGAAGACCCGCTGATGCGCGTCCCCAAGTCGCGCGAGCGGCCGACCTGGGACCTCTTTACCTTGACGACACAGGATCGCATGCTCCCAGACATGCCCATGACGTTCTCGGACGCCGGCATCCGCCGCATGCGTATGGAAGGGCATCAGCGGCTGGCCAAGCCTTTGACCAACCTTGGCTTTGCCCTGCTCGCCCTGGGCGCGCTGCTGAGCGGTGACTTCAATCGCCTCGGCCGCAACCGCCGCATTTTCATCGCTGTCGCCGGCGTGGTGGCCGCCCAGGCAAGCCTGCTGGGAGCCGGCGAACTGGCGCGGACGGACATGATGTATTTACCGTTGCTGTACGTGGGAAGTGTGGGAACAACCGCCCTCGGGATGGCCTGGCTGCTGCGCTATCCACGCCCGACGCGGCTACGGCGCCTTCGGCCCGGGATCGGCCCGGCGTGACGATGATCCCCGCACCAACCGACACACGCGCCGCGTCGGCGTCCACCGCCTTGCTGCTTCTGGCGCTGTGCCCCGCGGTCTTCGCGGTCGGTCCCAAACTGTTCACCGGCACCATCGTCGTGGGCGTGCTCGCGCTGGTCGCGGCCTGGCTGCTGGATCAAAGCCGGTCGGGTCCATGGCGATGGGCCGGACCAACGCCGGGCGCCTGGTTGATTCTGGCCCTATTGGGTTGGTGCCTCCTGTCGCCTCTTTGGAGCCTGTTCCCAGACCGCTCCCTGGATCGCTTGCCGGCGATGGTGGCGGTTGGCGCCACGGCGGCGATCGGTCTCACCGCCGCCGGGCGGCTGTCAACGCGGGTGGATCGGACCAGTTTGTTCCGGATCTTCGCCGGTTTGTATGCCGTGTTGCTGGGTACCGCCCTCGTACAGTTGCTGTTCGACCTGCCGCTTTTACATGTTTTGCATGCGGTTGGTCTAACGGGGGACACCCCGGTCGTGACCATGCTCAACCGCTGTCTTACGTTCCTGGTGCTGAGCGCCTGGCCGTTGTTGGCGGCGGCAGCGGCGCGCGGGCGTGGATGGCTGGCCCTGCCGATGCTGCCGATCCTGGCCTGGGTCCTGGCCCTCGGCGAGTCACTGGCCGCGTCGGTGGCTCTGATCGTCGGTCTGGGTGTTGCCGGACTGGCGCTGCTCGTGTCGCAGCGCACCCTGGCGCGCGGTTTGACCGCCTTGGTTCTCTTGGTGGTCCTTGTCTCCCCCTGGCTGCTGTGTTTTGGACCCATGGTGGTCAAGCCAGGTCCCGAGTTCCTGCCGATCACCGCCGTCGCGCGCCTGGAGATCCTGGCGCTGTTCGCCAACCCGTTGGAGACCCGGCCGATCCTGGGGTGGGGCCTGGACACCGCCACCAAGGTGCCGCACACGGCCCTGGACTCCTCGTTCTTCGAGGTCATCGATCCCCGCTTCATGTCGGTGCACCCCCACAACAACGTGGTCGAAATCTGGGTGGAGTTGGGATTGGTGGGCGTCGCCTTGGTGGGCGGCATGGCCCTGCTGGCGGTGCGCTGGATTGCCCGCCGTCCGACGCCGGTCGCCCGCGCCACTGGCGCCGCCGCCCTGGCCTCGGTGCTGGTCATCGCCCTGACCGCCTATGGCGTGTGGCAGGAAGACTGGCTGGCGCAAGTGCTGTTCACCACCCTGCTGTTCCTTCTGTGGGCGCCGTTGGCGGCGCCCCGGATGGCGCCCGAGGCGCCGGCGTCTCCCCCGGGCTCCTGGTCGGCCCCCCCCGAGCCGTCGCCCGTCTTCGACAAAGGCACGGCGGTGGTTCGTGCCGGGCCGCTTCTGTGGCGCTTCGTGCGGCGCATGGGCGGGCGCGCCTGGCCCTGGATGGTGCTGGGCGTGGCCGCCATGGGCCTGGTGGCCGCGGCCAGCGCCATGACCGCCTGGCTGATGCAGCCGGCCGTCGACCGGGTGTTGGCCGAAGGCGACCGCACCATGATGTGGGTGGTGGGGCTCGGTCTGCCGGCGGCTTTCGCCCTCAAGGGCGTGGCCAACTACGTCCAGCGGGCGGCCATGATCCGCGCCGGTCTGGGCATGGTGGCGGTGGCCCGAAAGACCCTGTTCGCTCACCTGCTGACCCTGGACGCCGCCTTCTTCCGGCGGCACACGGCCGGCGACCTGACCTCGCGATTGATCGTCGACCTGGACACCATGCGCACCGTCGTTAGCTCCACGGTCACCGCCCTGGGACGTGACGTGGCGACGCTGGTGGGTTTGCTGGTCACGCTGCTGGCCATGGACTGGGAACTGACCCTCCTGGGGTCCCTGGTGTTCCCGCTGCTGGTGCTGCCCGTGGTTCGGCTGGGCCGGGCGGTGCGCGGCCACACCACCGGCCTTCAGGAGACCATGGGCCGCTACGACGCGGCGCTGCATCAGACGTTCGAGGGCGTGCGCGTGGTCAAGGTGTTCGGCGACCCGGTGCGCGAGGCCGAGCGGATGCGGGGCCTGACGCGACGCCTGTTCGAGGCCATGAGCCGCACGGAGGCCGCCCGCGCCCGCATAGAGTTCCTGGTGGAGGCGACAACCGGCCTGGCGGTGGTGGCCGTGGTGTTGTTCGGCGGCTATCGGGTCATCGCCGGGGAGTCCACGGCCGGCACCTTTTTCGCCTTCGTCACCGCCCTGATCCTCGCCTACCGTCCCATCAAGAAGCTCGGGCATCTCAACGCCACGCTGCAGGAAGGTGTGGCCGCCCTGGTTCGGTTGTTCGCGGTGCTGGACACACCGCCGGGCCTTGTGGACCGACCGAACGCGCCCGACCTGCCCGTCGTCCGGGGCGCGATCCGCCTGGACGCCGCGCGCGTGCGCCACGATGACGCCGGCCTGCCCGCCCTGGACGGTGTGACGCTGGATATCCCGGCCGGTCAGACCGTGGCCCTCGTGGGACCATCGGGGGCGGGTAAGTCCACGCTGCTGAACCTCATCGCCCGCCAGCTCGACCCGGACACCGGGCGGGTGCTCGTCGACGGCATCGACATCCGCACCGTCACGCGGACGTCGCTCTGGCGGCAGATGGCGCTGGTGACTCAGGACGTGACCCTGTTCGAGGGTACGGTGCGCGAGAACATCCTCTACGGCGCGCCGGACGTGAACCCCACCGACACCTCGCCGGCATGGCAAGCGCGCGTCGAGGCGGCCGCCCGCGCCGCCGAAGCCCACGACTTCATCCAGGCCCTGCCCCAGGGCTATGACACGCCCGTGGGGGAAGCCGGCGGCCGACTCTCCGGGGGGCAGCGCCAACGCATCGCCATCGCCCGGGCGATGCTCAAGGATGCACCGATCCTGCTGTTGGACGAGGCGACGGCCGCCCTAGACCGACAGACGGAACAGCGCGTGCAAGACGCCCTGACCCGGCTCGGCGCCGGGCGCACCACGGTGGTGGTGGCCCACCGCCTGGCCACGGTGCGCGACGCCGACCTCATCCACGTCCTGGACCGGGGGCGGGTGGTGGAAAGTGGCACACACGCGGCTTTGATGGCGGCCGGCGGACTCTACGCCCGGCTGTGGGCGTCGCAGGGTGGCCCCACGGACGCTGGCGCGACCCCCGATGCCCCCGCCGCCGCCGGCTCGGCCCCGTGACGCCGGAGATCGACGCGAACGCGGGAGGCGGCCTCGGACGCCGCGGCCATCAGGGCAATCGTCTTTGATAGCGGCCGGCCTTGGTCCTGACTCGTCATGGCGAGGAGGTTTCTCCGTCCG
>Ga0126339_10000327_pt1 | contig 24343 bp, 13 predicted proteins | sample OrbTmetagenome_2_FD_92532 | JGI IMG/M metagenome (GOLD analysis project Ga0126339, IMG submission 92532) | Coral microbial communities from Petempiche,Puerto Morelos, Mexico - Orbicella T R C metagenome | ecosystem: Host-associated > Invertebrates > Cnidaria > Coral | place: Petempiche,Puerto...
ATCTCCATCACTTACCCTCCCTAGGCAATCATCTTGATTGATCATCTCCATCACGTGCCCTCCCTAGGCAATCATCTTGATTGATCATCTCCATCACGTGCCCTCCCTAGGCAATCATCTTGACTGATCATCGCCATCACGTGCCCTCCCTAGGCAGCCTCCCACCTTTTGGACACCTCTGGATTTTGTAGTTCCTTCTGTGCCTAGCTAGGAAGTCTCTCTTGTGACACAGCTAGTATTAAACAATGTTCCTAATTGGTTGATTTTCAACAGGCGATGCTGGCACTTGCCATGGTGGTGGTATGCTGCAAGTGTATAACTATGCTCATAAAACAGGTATACCCAGTGAAACATGCAATAATTATCAAGCCAAAGACCAACAGTGCACACCATTTAACCAGTGTGGTACCTGCACCACATTTGGGGAATGCCACCCTATCAAGAACTACACCTCGTGGAAAGTCAGTGAATTTGGTGAGTGGGTAGCCTAGTGGTGAAAATACATGATTGAATGAATATTTCATATGAAAAAGATACTATAATACTGAGAGGATATGAGTTAAAAAAAAAATTCATTCACATCTTGGATTTATTTATGAGTGTTATAAAACTTAGAGAAGGAGATTTATTGGGGAACTCTGGTGGCCCAGGGCAGAGTACCATACTCATATAGGAAAGAAAAGGAAACCTGTGAATTGATTTTCTCATGGTTATCATACTTAGCGGTATTGCTCATGGGCACATACGCTCAACGACGATGGTGGAGTCGTGCAACATACTCCAACTAATGGGTTGACATAGACATGCCGCCTTGTTTTATAGCATACTTCTTTGATATTGAACAACCATGTTATGGTCAATTGGCACCTCTCAAAACAAGGTATCCACTGACCAGTATCACGTGACCATATCACAGGCTCAAGTTTAGAGCTCATCGAGATCATTTGAGACTCAGCTAAATCTATATATATTCTATATATTAGAATATTGATGATCTAGACTTTAAACAGGAAACAACTGTTTGATGAATTTCTTTTGCAAAATGATTGTAAAACAAAATTCTCAGTTGCCTTGCATTGTATTATTAGATTATTTTTAAATGCAGTAATTCTTATGCAGAAATGATATGTTTTGAAGGATAATAATTTTTACAGCAACTGTATGTATCATCATCTTCACAATATCATGAGTTCAGCAGATTTTGTTATGCTTAGAAGGTTTGTATCTATTCAACAGTTTTTTCATCTACTGTATACTCAAAATAACATAACCTTGCTTTTTCAGGCTCAGTCAAAGGACGTGAAAAGATGATGGCAGAAGTATATGCCAGGGGTCCTATTGCTTGTGGCATCATGGCTACTCCATCGCTGGAAAAATATGAAGGAGGGATCTACACAGAATATAACCCTGATCCTATGATAAATCACATAGTGTCTGTTGCCGGCTGGGGCGTGGAAAACGGCACAGAGTACTGGATTGTGCGCAACTCCTGGGGGGTACCATGGGGAGAGGAGGGTTGGTTAAGGATTGTAACTTCTGAATACAAAGGTGGACAAGGGGCAAGTTACAACCTGGCAATTGAAAAAGACTGTGCATTTGCTGTTCCCATTGTTGAATAAAAGATCAAGTGTCAGGAATTGTGAGATCTTTCCAGGGCATTGGCCGTACATTTTTGCTGTGCTTTGTTTTGTTTTTTACAATGGTGTGATTTTATGTGACCTGTGGAATAGTTACAACACAAAGGTTTACTGTTAAATTTCATCCCATTGTTTTCTATTGTTTAGTTTAGACACTGTAGCACTTAAATTATTGTTAGATGCTGTTACTGTCAGGTTACCAAAATCATTTGAAAATATAGCTAGTGCTAGAAAAAGCCCAAATTTGAGAATTATTATATAGGTGGACCCTGCTAAATGGAACTTGGTTATTTTGAATTCCCCCCATTATCCCAAACTCAAACCAATTTCCCCTGGATTTACCCTGCTTGCTTTTTCAGTGATTTACTATCAATATTTGGCTATTTCAAAATATTCAGTTATTTCAAACTCCCCGCTGTTTCAAACTGATTTCTGTTTCCCTTGGCCTAAAATCAACTCCGTTCATTTGTACATAAAATGAACATCATCATGACATCGGAGCAGGTTTGAACATAGCTGGAAAACTGCAATTTGGGCTTTTCATTGCACTTTAATAAGGTCCTTACAGTACACAATTGTTGTGTACTGTAAGGAACTGTCCTCAGGTGTTCTCTTCTAACCTTTGGTCAATAAAAAAATGTTGATTACTTTAGTTAATTAGCATTTGATTGTTATTTTCATTTAATGCTTATCTGGTTATTAATGTGTTGAGTCCCCACTATTTCAAACTGTTTTTCTTTCCCCCTCATAGTTCGAAATAGCGGTGTTCGACAATGTGAATGATCTTTTCTTTTATTTGTCTATGCTTCAGAGCCCAGTAAGAATTGAAACATATATCCATAACATACAAGTAGTTCTTGTTTCTTTTATTATTGGAACAGCATGTTTGAGTAAATATTTACTGAGTTGTGAATTCAATTTGTAATTTTAATAAAGCTAAATTGTTTGGCCAACGTAATGGACGTTGTTTATCAAGTTATTTATGATGCATTCTTCTTTCTTTCTAAATTCAGAATGAAATACAGTTATTCTACTAGTCTACACAATCATGAACTAGACAGTTGTGATAATTCATTCATTCCTATGTACTAAGGATTCTTTGTAAATGTTCCTATTCTAACATTCCTGTGCAACAATTCTTGGCATGTCTTATGTAGGATCCCTGTGCAAAGATTTTTTTGCCTTTTAATGTAAGACTCCTGTTTAAGGATTCTACACATTTCCAATTTTGAGTAAGCAGGTCCACAGTTCGTGCAACTCGCTCACAATTTAATCAATTTTACAACAATAAATTTCAAATGACTGGCTTAAAACGTTGAAGTGATGGCTGTTTGGATAATTGGCTTTGGAATGACAGGGTAACTTCAGTCAAGCTATTCTGATTAGACTTTTTAATAGGTGCTACTGGCAACAGACAAATCTAGAGATTCCAATGAGCTGATGACAGAAAAATGATTGTATGAGAATAAGCAAACAGATATAATCAATATGTAACTAGTGTCCTATCATGAATGGCATTCCCTGATTGGCTACGCTACTCAATACTCTGTTGCAGATAGTAGTGTAGCAGTGAGTGCTTTTTGATAAACTGGCAGCCGCTTTGCATTTTTTAAGTGTCTGTGAAGAGAATTCAGATGAAGTTTTGAATGACTAGTAGATTTTATACTAAAACAATTAGATTATTTGCTCTCAATTTCTATGCATGATAGTTGACTCGGGCGATAGAAATCTTGAGCTCATAATCAAATTGTTAAATAATTATACTTGCATAAACACTGACCAAAAAGTTCTTGTAACCTGGAAAGTTACCACCCTGACTTTTCTATTGTCCTTTCGTAAGCATGCCAGCAATTTCAGCAACAAAATTGATTACAGGCTTAAAAATTTATGATAGGCAAATGCTGCCACATGTCCAGTGCAACACTAAACCAAGTGATACAGGGCAGCCCAAAGAGCTTTCATTTCTTAATTCTATAGGCCTTGCTTTAAATATCGGCAGGCTGGTGAGGTATGGGCAGTTGACAAGGCTTGGTTACATAACATGGCAGCTATTAAATGGAGCAAAGATGCAGGAGAAGATTAATAAGCTTGACAAAAGTCAACTAAGGGAAAGAGCCACAGGTTGTCACTCGGTGTCTCTGTAATAACAATGTTCTTCACAATCCTCACTCGTTTCACCAGAAAAACCTGGGCCAGGACTTGCTAAGTGACTAGGCTGCCATGAAAGTGAGACAACTGATCATCCAGCCAAAATTAATTTTTGTTGTCTGATGTAGAAATGTCTCTGCTCCTACCTCTACTCTTGCTTCAAGAACCACCAGGACAGAATTGAAAAAAGAGACTGCTCCCTATTTATTAGACAACCACGTCTGAAAACTTGGTACAGGCCTGGAAACTTTTCCCTTCCCTCTGCAAACTTCTATTATTAACAGAGCCCAAACAAACCCTTATGGGATGCTTTGGTCACCTGTGGTTTACTCTTGGATTTGTGCATCCCTAAACATTGCAAATAGTGAATAGAGCCTGAGATGGTAATCAACCACATTTATTAAATATATATTTGTTTAAATCTTATATTAATAACACATGAATATTTAAATTTGATATAATAGTACACATTTGATTTTTAGATATTGATTAGTAACTCATCTCTCTATAAAATGTTTCCACAAAACACTTTTTCTTAATTGAACAGTGATAAACTGATGATCATTAGAAAAGAAGATCCAACATGCCTAGTAATATTAGTAAAATTCTCTTTCCCTTAATTACGAAGAAAAACAATAAACACTTAAGAAAATAGACCTTATAGTAATTAAATTCATAGCCAATTATTTCTGTTACTTCCCTTGTACATGTATATCTAAATTATCTACACATTTATAGTCAAAAGGGCTGAAGATTACTGCTTAAAAATGGCAATACTTAAAAAACCAGAGAGATTTACAACCTAATTTGTTTCAATTTCAACTCCAAATCCACTATTGACTGATCAGCAACTGCTGTTTAGAAACAAATATAGTAGCATGCTTTACATTGAAGTCATGATCTTCACTTGAATACTGTCCAGATTTTTCGTGACTGAATGTATGTCATCCAGTTGGAAATTAGAAACAATCACTGCTCTGGATTAATTAACACTATTTGCCATTGTTAAATAAGCTGAATACTTCAGCCATTTTAGACTCTGTATCATACCAGTTAAACTAGTGAATGGAAGAAAAACTAATGATATAAAACACAAATCAACAGTTATGCGTTTAAACTAACTTTTCTACAAATTTGGGTTACAATCTCTCATTAACAAAGTACCAGGAAACTTACATTGAGAGAGCAACATTATGATCAACATTCATTGCCGCCTTGCATGAGAGTCTTAATATTTCATGATATAAGAAACGACAAACCAATTTAAGGTACCCAAACTAGCTTAAACTGTATCTAACAACTTCCTTTTTTCATCAATAATTATTTTAACTCACATGTCATTTATTTTAGACTAGATTTTACTTAAATTAATTCTTGTTTTAGTTTTTAATCTTAGTTGGCTTACCGCATTGGTTTTTTTTGGTCCCTTTTATTGTATTTTAGATTTTAATGTATTTTAAAGGTTTAACATTTATTTTCTCAGAGGACCCTCCTGAAAACCACCTTATGGTGATTGGAGGCCTCCTCTTAAAATATTATGAATTATTATTATTTATTATTTATTATTTATTATTATTATTATTATTATTATTATTATTATTATTATTACATTTGTGACAGATTAGAATTTTCCAGTTCAAATTTACTGCAATGAAGTAACTTGGATTTCTAGAGGAAGCCAAAAATACCTTACTGTTATAAGCACATATTAGCTAAGAGAACTTTACGAGGATAATTTTAATGATGTGAAATTTGAGGCTCTCAAGGCAGATCAGCATCAAGTGAAGGTAGAGAAACTAACTTCACCAAACCTTACTCTGTGCAATGTTTCAGACTCAACTCCTGGCACAGCCAACAATAGTTTGTACCTTAATTGAGGGAACATTATTTTTATTTACCACAACGCTTGCTGCATGTTACTCAGTGTTACCCCAAGTCAACACTATGGTAGGGGGAGTTTACATGATACTGGTACCATTTTTATTCCCATATGAGATGAAAGAGTCATACTTACATAAGCTGTCTTTATGGTGATGAGTTTTGTACTGCTGTAAAATCGATGAAACTTGAAAGGATATGAAACAAACAGTCATACCACAAAACTGGAATGAATTTTCGCAATGGAATAAAAATTCTGCTTCAGTACAGCCAACAGGGGTACACTAGCACTGGTATGACTCACTCCATTATGACATTTTGTTGTGGTACCATGTGAACAAATACAGAGCCCCAAGGGAACTGGTATGAAAGTCACCAGGGTATCATGTAAACACCACCTTCCATGAAATATTCACTGTCAGCTTGTTGACACTTCGTCATTGGTTGTTAAAATTTACAAGATCAAGCAGTGTTCTGTTATCTGCTGAGATACATCGTTGTACATGTACAATTGAATGCCCAAGCCTGTCACATTTCTTTTGCATGACAATAGCTGGAATTGTGAAGCACTGTGTATTTACAATGCATCTTGAGTTAACACAGTCTGTAGTTTGTAATGCAAACAACAAGCTGATGCCACACAAAAGCACTCTGCTGTAAGTAAACTACCAAAAATATTGAAATACTTAACCAACTAAAACCTCAAAATTCAATTAATTCTAAAGTAAAATAATGTACATGTAGCCAGCACTACATTCAACATGAAGTGCTTGTTCGTTATGCAATCTAACTTTGCCTAGTATTAAAAAACAGTTGAACAATAACAATACAAATAAATTGAACTCCTGTATAATACTGTAAGTGCTATTTAGAGACAGAGAGACTTTAATAACAGCAGTATCTCTCTTCTTCATACGTACATGTATAACAGTGTAAAATAGTGACATCACTGTACATTGTACATAAACAAATTGTATAATGGAAAAACGTACTTAAAAGAAAACATACATGTACAAATATCTCTTTGACATACAATAATATAAACTTTACTGTAGTACTAAACTTCCTATAAATAAATCTGCAGTTGTTTCAAGTATGCTATACTTACAATGTTGTTATAAAAGTAATCTCAATAACTCTCAATTATGTTGTAATCATAACCAACACATGCATGTACTCTTAACAAATTTTCAGAAATTATAACAGATTCGAGATGCAAACAACTTCAAAATTAACAAGTAACTCTTGAAAAGGAAAGCCAGAGGTGAACCTTACATGTGTAATGTTTACCTAAGAGAAGTTTTTATGTGTATGTGTACAAACAAAACTGTTTCTCAAATGCTAATGGTATTCATGTTTGGTCTGCTTTGTGATTCATTAATTAATATTTGATATTTAATACTGACCACAGTAATCATAACTCTTATTAGTACACTTAAGTATGATTCATAATACATACCCGAGTCTTCCCGTATAAAATAAACTTCAGAAACTTCAGTAATTTTATATTCTTCTTAGAGTGCAATTAGCTAGGGAAAAGTGATCTCCACGAACCCAACACACTACTGACACTCTTGAAATCCCAAAACTAATTAACTACACATTACAATGCCTCTTCCAAAGGGTACAGGGTAAGGAAAAGTCTATACTCCCATTTTCAGTACCACTAGAAGTACAGCGACATGTACTTTCCCTGGATACCCCTAGAATTTTGTCAAGTTGCTCTTACAGTTTTGTTAGCACTAAGGGTAAATTGCCTTCAGATGTTACAAACACAAAACAATGACCCCTAGTCAGTGCTGAAGCCTGGACCACTTGGTCCAGAGTACAAGGTGCTTTGGGATGGGTCAATACATTAGGGAGATAGTGCGCTGACTACATGCTCGTAAGAGGAAAAAATAAACTTATCGAGTTATAACAACTAGCACTGCAATGATACACAATTTTGGTGTTTCTTATTTTAATAATGTATAAAGTGAAACAGACTGCTGCAATTCTGCTTCACTGCAAACAGTACTGTTAATTCACCTTGTTATAAAGGGGCTCTCACAGACAGCTGCACTTTCGTTTGTGTCTGATGTGTTTGTGTGACTTGCGTAGCTTCTCTGCTACCTTCTCATTATCAAGCTCTCTTGTGGCCTTCTCATACCAGTCAGCCTCGACAATGTACCACGGTGGCGGCCAACGCTTCGTTTCGATGGACTTGAGAGTCGATGAGTCAAAGTTCTTGATATGCTTGGGACACTGTTGGCAGACAGCATTGTAGTGTGTTGCAATGAAGTGTATGCACCAGGATTCCAGCTGTGTGGCATTGTGAATCTGAGCCTCAAGAAGATATCCTAGAAAAACAACATTTCTTACTGAGAAAACTTTAAGTGCCTATGAGGTAAAAAATAATTGCTGCTTATTTGAAAGGCTTTTCAAAGTAAAGAAGAATGGCGTTTCCCTTTTTGGAATATCTTTTTTCGTTCTAGAGATATTTACCTTTTTGTATTATGCAAATGAGGAAAGTGATTACATCATAGGTGGTTCCACTTGAAAAGTAAAACAATGAATCAAGAATATCTCTAGGAATATTGGAGCAGTGTTCTTCAAATTTGGCACCACAAATGTGCATCACTAAAGAAACAGAATGACACCTTCTGTGTTGTTGCCATGGCAACTCTTCTGGGTCCAGTCTCTTTCTGTGAAGAAACAAATATGCTAATTTGCAACCCTTTGAAAAGGGACAGATGGTCTTGCTTGGAACACACATGATTCCCATATTGTCTTAACTCTCCCCATCAGATTGTTGGGAGTGGATGATCCTTGTTTAAGATAAAATCTGGTAATGTTAGTTTTAATTAAAACAAGACCAGCGGCATAACTGTTGTCATGGTGACGGCACGACGGGTGTCATTTTGTTTCTTTTGTGATGTACACTTGTGGTGCCAAGTTTAAAGAACACTGCTCTTATATTTCTAGAGATATTCTTGACTGAGTGTTGAATTGTTTTAGTGGAACCACCTATGACATCATCACTTATAATACAAAAACATGAATATCTCTAAAACGAAAAAAGATCTTCCAAAAAGGAAAATGCCATTCCTCTTTACTTTCAAAAGCCTTTCAAATCAGCAGCAACTATTTTTTACTTCATAGGCACTTTAAGATTCACATACCGGTAGATCAAGTGGGTTTTATTATTAATAGTATCTATAACAACATTCTCATCTGTGATTGGTTCTTCATGTGACCATTTATCATGTAGGCATGCAATCATGTAGGTGTCCAATTACAGGTATCTAATTTGAACTTTTTGTAATTGGATACCCACGTGTGCTTTAATGGCTTCCTTCTTAATGTTTCCTACAGTTTTCAAAACTCACGAACAAGCGCTACAAAGGTTTTCACTCGAAAGAAGTTCTCTTAAGACTTTTTTAATTTTGAAATTTGTCATAAATACGATTAATTGGTAATTGGACCTTGCGACGTACAATTCAGGGAGTAATTGTGCTCGCAATTTCAAATTAGCGTTGTGCTTCATGCTCATCCGATTCTGGAATTACTTGTGCGATTAAATCCGTTTTGAAATCACTGGTTATCCTTGCAATCTGATTGGCTCTCAGTGGTGCGATTTATTCACAAATCGCACTATTTTTTGCTCTAAATCGCATCTTTTTCTCAGCCAATGAGAATGGGACAGTAAAACAAAACAACCAATCAGATTCCAATGTTAGTTTAAAGTAACCAATAAAATTTCAGCAAAATGAAAGGCAAAAAGCCATTGTGTGACGAATTTTGCAACTACTATTGCCAAAAAATTGTTGTTATTGTAGTGTTTTTTCCAAAACAATTAACGAAGTTAATGAATGACAGTTTTTGAATGACGATTATGAGCTCCTTCAGGCTGAAGACCTACTTTAATGGAAGTTTCCAACTTTCAGTGTCCATTTTGACGAATATCTTTGTGATTTTTCTTCAACATCTGCTCTAGATCCGTATGATACCGAGTCAAGCAAAACATAAACAAACGAAAACCACACAGCAACAAATTCAGAGCTATCTTAAGAATGCAGATGCTTCCAGGTTTCCGGCAGTTTCAAATGAAGCAACACAAGATCTCAACTCTGTCGCTGTGAAAAAACATAGTCAAAATATGCCCCACTCCACAAAACAGTGAATGAACAAACGTCTTCCGAAGCTGGTGCCGGTCCCGCCATCTTGAAAATATCTTGAAACTGATCAAGTGGCGCAACAAGAACTTGAATGTCTTGATTAAGTTCTACGGTGAGGTCACAAAAAGAAACGGAGATGGTAACAAGCTGGAATCCCTGAAAATCATGCAGAGTGCCACTGAACGGTATTTAAAAGAAAAAAAAAACTATCCACTGCATGGGCATCATGCACTTGAGGGAGTTTCACAACTCAAAAGAAATTCATTGCAGAATTGCACAGGATGCACCTTGAAATTCCTTGTCTAAAGACAACGAAAAATTCTCAGCCTCAGCCACAGAAGAAAGGAAGGCCTTCCATCATTGATTCAGGCGATGAGAATTGAACTTTTATGGATGAAGTAGACTGTTTTTGTTCTGACTTTAGAACTGCTTGTTTCTTTTTTATGCTTGAATGAGTTTTCGTCACATGACATTGTTTTGCATACTAAATGAGACGTAAAGACGTTTCCGGTTCCGCTATTTTCAACCAACCAGCTAATGGAACAATACACCAAAATATAAAATTTAAGGTGATAAAATTGTGTGATTTCAAAATGGATCTAATAAAGTAGCAATTAAACTTTGTGTTGTGCAATTTTGGTCTGAAATCATACTTGTGATTTCAAATCGAACTCGTGCTGTGCGCTCGTTCGATTTTGAAATCACACGTATGATTTCAGACCAAATTGCACTCCACTCAGTTCAAAATCCAATTATGAATTGTACTCCACTAGGTACAATTACTAATATCTTCCAAGAGGAAGACCATGGATCCAAACATCAGACCGCAGCTTTTACCCAGTTAACATGTACCTGTAATAGAGAATGATACATGAGCATGCATAGATATGGAATTTCTCTTTGAGTGTTCAACTCTATACCTCACGAGTGAGTGCAGTGAACAATAATTGTTCAGTTATTGAGGTAAAGCTTTGAACATGAGAAGGAGAATTCCATATCTACAAGCAACCATGTATTATTTTGTTTATTATATAAACAAATAACAATGTTTTGACAATTTTCTTAAGATTTCCATCCACTTTCTGAAGATTTCCAAAGATTCTCCAAATATTTTCTAAAAATTTCGAAAAACCTTTCAGTTTACAGAAATATGTAGCTCCCAGTGAGCAGAACTGAGCTGGAATTTGAAGATTGTTGCAAACCCAGACTCTCTCCAACTGATTACTGGTAATTGTATAAATCAACAGCATTACAGACAGTCTCTTAACTGTGTAGTCTGATATTTAGTTCAGTTCTTAAATTAGAGTCACATGTCTGGGTGTACCAGTCTGGAAAATTTATTAATGTCGCTGTGCTAAAAACAGTGACTGCTAAAGGTGAGAAAATTACACATTAAGGAAACCAGCAAAGGTGTTAACTTTGAACAAGCAATAATGTACATCCATACCAATGACATCCTCAGTAACAGCCATTTCATCTGCTGCCATAGCAACCTGTAGTTCTTTGACAATGAGCTTTTCACAAAGAGCAACAAGTCTAGGCAGACAGAAGAAGTTTGCCAGAGCCAGCACACCAATGATGTCATCCACAGTCAAAACTGGGCACTGCCCAGTGTAGAGGTATTCAAGGACTTTTAAAAATGCATCAAAGTTGGTGTCCTTAAATTCCACCTACAAAAGGAAGGAAGTAGCAAGATATGTCAAGTGATATACATGTATTCAGCTCTAGAAAGAAATACACAATGCACAACAAGGACAAGTAAGATGCCCAGGTCAAAATTAACATTATTTTATCACTGCAAGGCTTTTGGCTGAATATATAATAGAGCAGCAACATCTTTTTTACATTGCTTAATTTAAAAGAGTTCAGTATTAGCTCCAGGTGTCAAAATATAACCTCAAGCTGTGTAAACTCAGTTTAACAAGTTCAAGATGATCCCAGTTCGCCATTATGTATACAGAGAATAAACACAAAGTTATTTAACTCATGTATTCATTTACTCTTATTCTTTATATGTCATTTACCAGCTGGAGGTCTGCATCTCCATGGATTCATTTGAAAATATCTTTCCCAATTCAGCGCAGACACTTTTTCAAGAGACAGACAGGAACCAAAAAGCAAAATAATGTTCTCCTATTTGGTACATGTATTATCAACTTTTTGTGAAAAAAGAGTCAAGTCTTGCATAGAAAATGGGGTGGGGGGAAGGCAATGAAACCTGTCAAAAGCAAGTTCGAACATAAACTTCCAGCTGACTTCTGTATTCAAACACGTCTGTTATACAATGTCTTACCACTTGTACTCCACTTTCTTTGAAATGGCCTGTCATGAACATTGCTGCCATCATTTCACACTGTGCCACTAAAAATGCCTTGTGTGCCACAACAATCCGGCCTTCAATTTGGAATACAATATCAGAGAACATCTGAGAGTTCACCAGCTTCTTAGCACACGAAGTCATCTCTCGAACCATCCGTGAATGGACTTCAGTGTTCATGTACTCTGCATTGCTTATTACATTAGCAACATAATCAACCAGATTAACGAGCTGAAGATTTCTGGCAGCTTCTTCAAGTTCTTCAGTGCATGCCTCAAGGGGAAGGTTGCCGCTATACAGAAATTCAAGGATATATACAAATGTTCTGTGTGAAACAAAGTTATCCACCTTCACTTGAATGATAGAGCTGTGATCTTCACTTGTCCAGCCACTGTTGAAGGAGTCAATGGACACAAAACCTCTGGGTAGGCTTCCTGGCTTTCCAAACACAAGTGCATCTTGTAACAATAACTTTTGTGAAACGCCAAAACCAATGCGAAGTTTAGCTTCCACAGAAGAGAAGAGTTTGGCAAATGTTGGTGCTGCTGCACACAGTATTGCCTTGTGAGCCTTGATGGTTTGACCATGAACAAGAAATTCCACATCAGCACACATCCCACTATCAAGCAACCCCTTCAAGTTTTCCTTGTATAATGAGGATGGTACACTGACATTTGGAGCGTCAGGTTTTTCTGGAAGGTAAGGAGGCTGAAGCTGTGGTTTCTGGACCCCTCTCAGATGTGAAGACCAAAACCTGGTCTGTCTTCTGGTGATCAGTGCTGAGCGGATTGCATTTTCAAATACCTGCTGCACTCCCCACATAGTTACAACACTTGTTTCATAGTATGTTGCACCAATCTCTTTGGCCACTTGGCGTCCCATATCAGGTGTAATGAGGGAGCACTCTCGCATTCGCTTTGACAAGCTAATGCTGGTGTTTACTGTAGTGTCTTTGCCATGTAATCGCCAATCAGACTGCATTCCCACCAATACAATTGGGGTTCTTGGACAGTACTTCTTGATTTCACTATACCATACAGCATTGACATTCTTAAATGTCTTAGGGCAGTTGATGGCAAAACAAAGTGCTACTACATGGGCATGCTGATAGGCAAATTTACGGTTAAACTCATGGTCGCCAAACGTATCCCAGAGCCTCAGGGCTACGTCTACTCCATCAACACGAAAGTTGCCTCGCTCCTTTATATCCCGAGAAACATGGTACTGATCGATGGCAAACACTGTTGGAAAGTGAAGAGGTTGCTTGGTGTCTTGTGGTGCAGGGATACCAACTCCAACAGCTTGCGCACAAATTAGTCGAGTCTTTCCAACACCTGTGTCTCCAACCAAGACGCATTTGATGAGCTCACGTGGTAGCTCTTGATCATAATCGATTTCGTTCATAGTTGTTTTGAAACTCCCGCCCTGTCTAGAAGGCGCTCCAATAAGGTTAAATAGCTCAAAGCTAAATAAACCGTATTCGAGATAGGCGACGCTTTTGTCCGCACGCACAGGTATAAAGAAGTTAAGCCTTTACACCAGAAAGAATGGAAAACTTTTTCTTAAAAGAATATTCCCGTGAGAAGTCTAAACAGTGATACTGAGGTTTGTTTTGGTGACGTCTCTTCCAAATCGTACTGCGTGCTGATGGCGTTTAATATGGCGGGCGAACTGGCAAGAAAAGCGACTTTCTCAGTTTGGTGTGAAAATGCCTGTTTACGTCAATCAAGGCTCCTTGTAAGATTACCATACCTCAGACCAATGCTCTCTTTCTACCAGAAAACGTAGCACGTCCGGTTTCGTCTCTTAGTGGACCAAGATAAATCGTTGCGCTGCGGAAACGTGATGGTGAAAGCTGGTCAAAGCAAGGAGTGGCGAGGAGTCGACGCGACGCATCAAAACAAACGACGAAAATCAATAACGTAGAACATGCCAATGGCGACGATCGAGAAGTTCGTTCCGTAAATAGCCAACATCCACGAGAACGGCCAAATTTCTGAGATAAGGTACAAGTTGAGTTGTATGAGGAGTCTCACGGGTCCTTTCATAAGCTTGGCTATCTGACAAAGCGCACGAGAGCGTCTTTGTTGTTAAGCTTTGTGAAAATACCAAGAAAACGTGCGGTCAGTTTAAACGCGTTTTGTCCTTTAAAGTAGACTACAGCATGAGAGAAGTGGTTATCGAACAACTCATCAGAGCTCGCCCGTTCACTTTCATTCGTTTGATCGATACTGATGAAACCGAAGATGTTTTTGTTTTGTTGTTTCGCATACTGCCTCTCAATTTCTCTCCCCAGGGAAAACCACCAATTGGCAGTGAGATAAATGTCACGTGGTCTTGCGCAATTTTCAGAATTTTTCTCGGCCGATTTTTCACATTGAACGGCATAGAAGATTAAAAACCTTTTAAATTTTTAAGTCAGCCGTTCATGCCCTTTATCAATTCCAAGCTGATACATACTTCCGGGTACGTACTTAAGTGTTTTTCGCTTGCAAGTACACGAAAGGCTATTATATAAAAAAAATTCCCGAACATTTGAATTTGCCTTATGCCTAGATGGTTTTGGCAAGTGACCGTGTCTAAATGTAAATCCCCAGAGAACGAAAATATGTAAAAAATATATAGTCCCTTGGAAACAAAGATTGAAGCGAGTGATCTTGGGAACTTGATAGTCTTGTTGATCACCTACAACAACCGCGGTAACAAGGAAACGTGACGGAATGAAACGAAAGGTTTATGAGCAATATGCCCTCAAGCAACATCGGCTGGCAGGGACCCACGTTCAAAAGGTTAATAATTGAAGTGGTTTCCGTAGCAAACTAAAATTTACTGATAACACGTCGGAAATAATTCACGTCCGGAATCCTGAATCCCACGCGATCATTTACATAAAGTTTCGATTGTCTTGAGCAAAGCTCTGACTGGGGTGCAGGGTCGAATGCGACAATACACACGAACAGCTCTTGTGGTGGGTGCGGTATCACATGACATGCAGATATGGTTGGCATGCACTATTTTTAACAAGAAACGCTAACGCTGCAAATTGCGAGTGAGATGAAAATTCTCAAATTATTGAGCAACCAACGTATTAAATCTCAGCTTCAGTTGCTTGTGTACCTTGCCCTTGATAAGCATTTCTTTTGTACTAAATTTCAAAGTCTGTTTGGGAAGTAGAACGGAATAAATGTAAGGAATATTTGATACTTACGCAATATGCAAATACGTCAAATGATTGGGGATACCCGTTTATAGCCTTTTTCTCGTTTTGGTGGTCGGAGAAAGGCGAGACCGTTATTTTTCGCGCAGGTTTTAGTATGACATTCATGATAGTCTAATGTGCACTGATCGAATACCCCAAATACCTCCCTTGATGGCTGCTACAAAATTTCTTTGTTATGTAATTGATCACGACCGTCCTCTTAAAAAAGACATTAAGCCAAATTATATTGTTGCACTCAGTGATATTTTGAACTTTCACTCACTGTAAATATAATTTCCTGTCGCCTCAACAAACCCACGCTACATATATCGCAAAACCAAAAATCTCGACCTTGATCGAGATAAAAAAAACACAACTTTTTATTTCGAGTCGGGGAGTGCCATTTTATTCGAGAGGAAGGTCAGATTCCTGAATGTACGAACAATATAGGACAATATAGTCCAAAGATGGTAAAAAGTGAAGCATATTTGAATGTCGCACCTTGCTGTTGTGTGTATATTCAGCTGCGTTGTTAATGTGTACGTATCAGGGGCTATTGTTTATATAGTAAGTTGATACTTTGCATCATACCGTGCGAAAGTCCTCAGGGAAGAGAAGAAGGCGATAAAGATGGAAATTATTTTAATGCTCAAAAGACTGAAAGGCTGCCATATTTCCTTTTTACAGCAAAGAGGGGTGCAAAAGGCCCATTCCGCTAGATACGGATGCTTCCAGATCAGAGTCATGCAGAGTCTAGGTATCGGAACGCTTCTTGCGGTTTTTACAAAGCTGACCCTGAACACGTATTCGACCTTTTTTTGAAATAAGAAACAAATGTGACGAAAAGCCGCCCTTTTCCAGTCCAGTGGAAATCGCTATCAACGGAAACATTTAAGGAAGAAAATCAACGAAAGTAATAAAGCAACATGACATTTCGATGACCCCACGTCATCATTGTCAAATGGATAAATTAAGAATAACGGCAAGGCATATTTATAGAAATTAGGATGTTAGGAAATAAATCAGCAAAGGTAACATGAAAGCATTCTGACTGAAATGATATCAAACACAATGTTCAGATTTATATATTTTGGTATAAATCTTTCACACTCAAAGATTCCCGAAAATTTCTAACCCCAGCGAAGTCCTCAGACTTCAAATTTCAAATCTCAGTCCTCCTCCTCCGTCACTATTATAAGTATCCCGGTTTGATAGCTGGGAGTTTGTAAGACGACGAAAAAATGATCCGCTTGTTTGATGGCAATAATTTTAATTTACAACGCTCACTGTTGTCATTATAATTATATCAACGTATAATTTACATGCAGGATAAAATTTCCAATGATCTCATGCGTCTCAGTTAAGCTTGCGACTTCTCAAGACACCAACATCTTGTTCAACACATGTATGTACGTATTTAAATAAGGTTTTTTTTTTGAAAATAACGTTCAGGCTATGATTAGCCTTACCTGCCGTTCATCCGACGGTATTTTGAAAACCAATTAACAAGTTACGGAGTTATCCGAAACAATTTACACTAAAACAAAATGCGTAGAAAAATAAAATACTATACTATGACAAAACCCAATGTTCACGTTCCTACGCTATTACAAACTCTTTCAAGTATAAACATAGGATGCCTCTTGTCACTAGCTTGAAGGAGACTATCACTGACAAGCTAAACTTAAGCGTAAAACTTAACCTTACGCGTGTGAAGAAATAAATTCATACTTGAGACTAAAACAACAAATAAAACGCTTCTTATCACTTGACATTTTTTTCACGAGGTAAGTTCAAGTTATAAATGCTAAAAAAATTAAGCCCAAAAGATATGAAATTTCAAACTGTACAATAAAACATGACTCAACGAATTGACAAAAGTACCTAGATATTTGGTGCAAATATTTTGTGACTGTTCTGATGATTCTGTCAACACCTGGATTAACTTCGACATCATTTTGATTAATTGCATAATTCAGCTAAATTATTTTAATTTTGTTATCTTGCCTAGCTTAATTTAATTTTCGATATTTTCACTAAGAGCGAAAGCAGTGATAAATTATTATCTTATCATGAAGAGAATCCTGTAACAATTTATTCCATAAACCATCCTATTGATGGCGGTTCAGGAGGTCCTTCAGCACGTACACGATTTCAACTCACGCGGGCTTTGTCCCAGGTCGCGGAGGAATGGGGCCTGGGGGTTTAAGAGGTGCTTTCTTTAGTCTAGCATTTGCAGTAGACAGAGGTCGCTCGTTACTCGCGTTAAGTCCTTTCTTGATATCAGATGGTTTGAGTGGCAGAGAGGTTGGCCTTTCCTCCGAGGGTCGTTTCGGGAATCTCTTGTCAATCGGTTTTGGAACAGGCTTAAGTGCAACTTTCGGTTGACTTCCAGGGGCTTTGGCGTCATTAGCTGTGCCTGGATTTGCGTCCTTTTTCTGGTCAGGAGGAGGCCACTCCCTAGGCGCCTTTTTAGCAGGAGGCGGAGGCAATGGTGCTTTATCTAGGACTCCCGCGTGGCTCTCTGGTCGAGGAGGCTTAGTAGGTTTAAAAGGCTTAACAGGTTCCGTTACTACTGGAGGACTGGAGGCTCGATTTAAGGAATTCTTTTTGTCGCCTTTGGGTGGCCACTCACGGGTTCGAAGTGTCACGGGTGGAAGCTTTGGAGGACGTTCCTCCCTGTTCACAGCAGGTGCTCCAGGTTTAGCTGGTTTTGAGGAAGTAGGCTTTAAAGCTACTCGAGGTTGCGAAGCCGGTTGATCTTGTTTAACAGGTTCAGCTGAGAACCTTGATGTCCTTAGCGGATTAGGAGTTATAGTAACAGTAGGCTCTGCTCGGGTAGAGCTCTGGAGTGTGGGTCCTGATATATCAAGTCTTGATTTAGGAGCCTCAACGTTTGCCTTTGCAGTGGCCCTTGTTCCATTACGCGCTGCCGCACTTCGTTTAGGAGACCCAGCGGACACACCTTGGTACCTATGGAAAATATTAAGTTAAATGTCAGCGGATCAAAAATTGTGTAGATAAAGTAGAGTTACAATCCGTCTGTCGATAGAGCCATTTTTTAAGAATTACGCGCACATCACTTGCCCAGTGGGTTCAAACTTTGAACACCACTAGAATTGCAAATAACAACGTTCAAATTACAAGGTTCGAAATTAGTTTGCAGAGTTCGATTTTGAGTGCTAACTTTGATTTTTGGAGACAAAATTCATTAACCAGAAATGGCAACCGTCTCCCAGGCTTAAGAACTTCACACATGCCAAGAAACCAAGTAATTTTGGTTTCCTTTGCGTAACTGAGCTAACCAGGGTGAAAATGTTTCCCTATCAGCGAATCAGATGCCACCCATTTGAAGGGTTTCTTCAGATAGTGGCGGCCGCAGCGATTGACTCCGTAATGATTGGTTTTGTACGATCGTCATTAGAGAATAAATCTTAGGGCCCGGTTCATACGTTGCACCTCTGCCGTGTTGAATTCATGATCAATTCAATGCGACTGTCGATTCATACGTCGCACTTGTGACGCACTTAACTCAGAATTAATACTGTTAGGTATGTCGCTCAGCGGAAAATGTTTTAAACGTGGATTATTCAATTTGGCGGACAAAGATTTTGAGCGACGAAGGATTTTAATTTTGCGAAAAATAGTTGATGGCATGAGAAGAAGGAGGGGAAGACTAACAATGCAGCCGTATATGTTGCAATATGTCCAGCAAAGGCACGAGTTAAAACTGCAACTTGTCCTTGCAAAGAAGTCGTCTGAGCAGATCGCATCTAGCATAGCAGCAACGAGATTATCGAGCCTCTGCGCTTTCCTGCCAGGTAGCATTGGGACGAGAATGGCCAAGTTTCTTTCTTTTATTTGGCGGGACCAAATTTACACATTCTCAGTACATTAACATAATGTATGTATTAGATTCGACATGGCAGAAATACGACGTCTTTGAATCGGTGTTGTATTTCTGTCGGATAATGCGACAAGGCCAGTCGAACATGCGGCAGAAATGCAGCAGCCGCTTCAGATGTCGAATTTAATTCGTTCTTAATTGAATTCCACACGGCAGAAATGCGACGTATGAACCGGGACTAATAGTGTAGTCAAGACAGACTGCACTTCAGATAAAAAAAATATTCTCATAAATTACAAATGTTGAAGACCATTTAACGATCAATACCAGTCACCACACACATATAGACGTCAGGCAGGCGGGCGGGCAGGCAGGCAGCCAGGCAGGCAGCCAGGCAGTCAGGCAGGCGGGCAGACGGGCGGGCGAATGGCCGGGCGGGCAGGCGGGCGGGCAGGCAGGCAGGCAGGCAGGCAGGCAGGCAGAGAAACAAGCAAGAAACGGAGCAGGCAGGTAAGATTTACAGACAGACACAAAGAGATTCATATCTTAATTACTAGTAGCTTGGTACTTACCTTTTACTGACTGGGGCCTTTTGCTGGAAGGCGCGCCATTTCTCCATCAATTGTTTTCGGTAAATGATGGCACAAACAATACCGACCACCAACAAAATAATAAGAAACACACCGATTAAAATCCCTGCTAAGTTGCTTCGCCTGGCCTCTGGCTCATCAGTTGCTGTTGATACAAATCAAGTGCCCAGTGTCAACCCTCTTAGTGCAAACATGAAAACCGATATTCTTCCAACAGTTTCTCAGACGCTTCCTCTAACCCTTCTTAGAAGAATTTCGGACACAACCACCCTACTTATACTTGATATAAACAGCCAGAAATTCAGAAGCTGGGGGCTTACATTGTTAAAATTATACAGACATGCAGTGAAAATGTGATATCAAAATTAACCAACACGTTGACGTGAAATCCCTGTAACTAACAACCCCTCCGACAATACGGTCCCCCCCCCCCTGAAGATAACAATCCCCTTACGAGATAAGAACTCCTCCACCCAAAGTAACTAAAGTGCATGATAATTCGATTGCACTGTACATCACTGAGCTGCTTATCTATCAATTGTCAATTCTCAGCCCGCTTTATTTGTGCGGAAAAGGCATAATTTTGACGACCCAGTAGTCATGGTTACGACATATTCTCATTATCTCTGTACCTTCGCCGTTTCTATTCATTTTTAGTATAAATCTACTAGCGTTCTATTACGAATACCGTCCTCTGATTGGCTGCGCTACTATCTATTCTGTTGTAGATAGTGGGTAGCCTACCATTGCGCGCCTGTTAACAAAATGGTGGCCGCTTCTTTGCGTTTTCGAAGCGTCTGTGAAGAGGATTTAGATAAAGTTTTGAACGACTAGTAGACTTATACTTAAACAACTAGATTATTCGCTCTCGATTTCTCTGCGTGATAGTTGACTCGGACAGCACCCTCGTCAAGTATCATGTGATAGAAATCTCGAGCTCATAATCTAATTGTTTAATATTTTACGCGGACGTACGTGCAGACAGATAGGACGGTGGACTTGTCAAGAAGGTGAAAGCGATAGAAAATACTGGCGCATTTATTTTGAGATTTTAAGATATTTTAGAAGAAAGTGATATGCTACGACACATACAGTTCATCACAGCATGCAGTATGATATTTCACCCAGTGGCTTGATGCAATGTCCGCTGATTGGGTAATAACAGCACGGATATTAAATTGAGTTTGATCATTAGTTTTCAAGGTCTGTCCACTGGTGCAGTGCCAAGTATCGACATTAGTGAAAGAGTGACGATAGACATTTTAACTTACCAAACATTTGTATAATCCAGATTACTTGATCACCTTTTACATTTAGCAACGGTTAGATGCATCAAACAGTCTACATAATTTTATGTTTATGCTTATACTGTTCTCAGCATCATCTCGTTAAAGCATTAGCATCGCTGATGCATCAAAGCGTTATTAAAAGCATTAAAGCATTATTAAAGCTGTTTAAAGCACATACGTTATACAAATTTACAGCATTATGGTTACAATTCAGAACACATATTCATATGTATTAGTCGTGCAGAGGGAGAGTTAAAGAAAAACCGGTCTTACCTGGCACCTCATGATCTGTGTAGTTATTTGTTGTAGGGGGGACTATAGTGCGCTCTGTGCCGTTATCTGTACCTGAGGAAGGTTTTAATACAGCAGCGAGAGTGCATATGTACTTCAGTGGGTTTTGAAGAAAAGAAAGCAATAATTTATTCGTGCATATAGAATAACTAAAGCATGCATTTATACCTGAAAATAGTTCAGGAGCTCAACATTTTCACGAGATCAGCCCTCCAACACTTTGATTCTTTTATTAAACAAGTTTATATTCATTATTGAACTAAAAATAGAACTATTTTCTTATGACTGTTGTACGCCTAAACCAGAGTAGCACCATTTGGTCAATCACACACAAGTAACGTAATTAAGTAATCAAAACTCGATCCGTAGCAAGCGCGCCGGGAGAACGAGCTACTGATGCAAGCGCGAGAAACCCAAGCCATGGTTGGTGTCGGGTTTGCCTCTGATTGGTTGGAAGCTTACTCAGATCGTATGGCTTTTTCTGAAGTCAAAAGAAATTCGCTCTACTGTGTTTTCTAACTTTGTTATAGTCAAGTTTGATCTTCTAGTGAAGCACATAGCAAAAGTAAACTGCAAAAACTGAGCTGACTTTACAGTGTTTGTAGCAAAAGCAGCTCAGCCGTGATAACTGATTCTGATGACGTGTTAGTGACACGGCGTTAGATTATGTATGGGTTATTGACCAAGTGTGAGGTCAAGATGGCTGGATATTGGCCAAGTTCTTTTTTTGCGTGTTTATGGACTGGGACGGAGTCGAGGTCAATAAACTCGCAAAAAAAGAACGAGGCCAATATCAAGCCATCTTGACCGAACAAGCCTGGTCAACAAAGGATTTATTATACGGCTTTTGGCGAAATTTTACTTGCGGGACACGGCAGGTAGTACCGAGTGAGCAAGATAGCTCCATCTTGCCTGCTCGGATAACCAATTACAGAGCAGGATTTGATTCATCTTGCCCGCTCACGGAGCTAGCCACATAATAAAGACATTTAATTTAACGCCATACTGAGTTAACTTTACATTGTTTGTAGCAAAAACAGTTCAGCTGTGATAACTGATTCTGACTACGTGTTAGTGACACGGCGTTAGATTATAGACATTTAATTTAACGCCATAACGTTAACATGCTGGTATTATTAAGACGTCACAAAGTCCAGACTCAACTGATCAAAACTTAGTCTTAGTAATTCAAACACAAGTGTGTGAACTTTGAGGAAATCGCGGTTTACTGCCGGAGTCGAACCACGAGGGCTCTAGCTTTTTATTTATGTTTGGTAAGATAGCATTTGATTTACGGTCAGATTTGAGCCAGTGATTTTGGGATTTATTCACGTTAGTATCATGCATTTAATTCTATTGCTCAATATTGTAATCGTTAATCTTTTTACATTTTATTCGCACTTTACGTTTTAAAGTTAAATTATTGTAACTCGTTTTAATTTATAACATTTTTATCGTGAATGCATCGTTAGCGCAATCGCTGTTTTATCCTATTTTTTTTATTTGCGATGTTTGTATTTGCTTAGCGCCAGCGCGGTAAATGAGGATGAAGAAGATGGCAGAGAGTGAAACACGTTTTTTTGTGTAGAGATGTGACGCAAGAACTGTGAGACGCTGTGCATGACACAATGTTGTAAAGCGTAATACGTCTGATTCAGAGGTTGTCGAGTTAGTAAGGCGGGAAGTGACCTTGTAATCACACAAAACTCAAATCAGTATGAAACTATAACTTCTGATTTCGTCGCGATTTTTAACAGCTCGAGAAAGCGCACCATATCTCACACCGCACCCTATTCGCGGACAAGAGTACGGCGCGCTTTGAGGGATCATCTGCTTTCCCAGGCTCCAACGACAAATGAAGTACCCCGCCCCTAGCTCTGTTGTAATACGGACATACACTGAGTTCCTGCTCTTACAAGAAAACATGCAAGCCTTTACAGAGTAGCCATGACAACCAAAGGACCAAATGACGCCGAAACGGAGCGACATGTTAGACTCAGTTGGCCCGCACGTACCTTGTGTATTGCATTCTTCCCATACACTGCAGTCTGCTCCTCGCCAACAGCTATAACAGAAACACTCGAACTCGTTGTTGCATACCTGTGGAATAACAACCGAACAAAAAGGCCAGTCACAGACCAGTCAAAGAAGTAACTGATCAATCTTCATGACACTCGAGCCATCACGGAGTAATTCCAGTGCGTTTCGTATCGTTTTTGTCGCGTAAGGTACAGTCCGTCTCTAAGGGCCTGTTTACAAGGAGAGAGGGTTACCCTAGCGAGCGGGTTACCCTAGCACTCAAATATTTCCTCATTTTTCGTTAGTCGTGTTTACAAGGCAGCTAGGGTTACCCGGGTGGGCGAGTTAACTTTTTCCCTTACAAACACTCCAGGTAGGGTTAACCCGCCTACCCGGGTTAACTTTCTAATTGTTTCCAGACCCTTTGAGTGTAACCGCGTGCTAAGTTGTCCCGGGTTGTAGGGTTACCCTACCTGTGAAATTTTGCTTGTAAACCAGGGTTATCTTTTGCCGTCTAGGGTTCACCCGCTTGCTAGGGTAACCCTCCCTCCTTGTCAACAGGCCCTAACATAAGTTGAAGACACTGCCCGATACCAACACTACATTTGTGGTGTTTGGAAAGGGGATATTCAAAAAGAAGGTCCGTCAGCTACAAACGAACCGTGTTCATTTGTAACCACCAGTAAGGCATTACTTCTCAAACGTGCACTTCATGTTCAAGAACACCTGCATTCGCGCAAGGACGCTTTGCAAAGATAAGAGAGCTCATTAAGCACAGACGTTTTTGAACCACAGATCTCAAACAGAAGTTTATGTTCTTGCTTTTAGCGCGCTTTCACCCCCTCCCCCCCCCCCCCCCCCCCCCCCCCCCCCCCACATGGAAACATTAAAGAAAACCCCACCAAAAATAAAAAAACCAGTTTTCCTATTTTTTTTTTCTTTATTATAAAATATATAACAATAACAAAAAA
>Ga0126339_10000328_pt1 | contig 24337 bp, 12 predicted proteins | sample OrbTmetagenome_2_FD_92532 | JGI IMG/M metagenome (GOLD analysis project Ga0126339, IMG submission 92532) | Coral microbial communities from Petempiche,Puerto Morelos, Mexico - Orbicella T R C metagenome | ecosystem: Host-associated > Invertebrates > Cnidaria > Coral | place: Petempiche,Puerto...
AACTTGGCCAAAACAACCGCGTTTTCGAAGGCAACACGTTGGTTATTCCATCCCCCTCCAGGTGGTTGATAAGACAGGTATTTCATTTCTTGGTTGTTTTCACATAACAGTCGCCCGTCAATATAAATTTTCTGTTCAGATAAACAAAACATTTCGCTCAGGGATGCAGTCCATAGATTCGAAGATTTGTGGGTAAATTTCATCATCGTGTATACAGTCACGAAAATTGAACAAGTAAAGATAAAACACAGGACTCTTTTCTTCAATAGCATAACCATCACAACACGCTGTTGACCTTTGAAGGCAACACATTTCAGTTTCCACATGATGATTCGAAGCATTGAAATAAACCAAGCGATGTAATACCTGCTTGCGTTGTTCTTGAGCGAATGGACCAAGTTGTTTCGGTTCAAATACAACGGTAAATAACGAGGCCTGGAAGGTTTCCTGTCCATTTTTCTGGTTCAAATGCTTCGTGGGTTTTGGAGAGTTATAACCGGAAGAAAATAGGTCAACCATGAAAAAAATTAACTCATCCATGACTTCATCACAGAGTTTGTCCCGGCTGCCGGGCTTTTCCTTGTGGTCAAATTGTTGTTTATGAATAACTAGACGGTACAGTTTGTGGTTAAAGAGAACACACACAGGTGTTTTACACACTATGGGACTTTTGCTTTCAAAGCCCGGGGCTGATCTCTGTCAACTCTTGAATTTTTTTTTTTTTATCAACTTGAGGTTAATAAAACTCACCGCTGTCAAGAATCTCGATAGGTGACGCTTCGAGTTTTTCAGGTTAGGAATTAAATATCTTTTTGTCGGGTTTGAGTATTTTTCAGCCAATCTTGGTGATTTTCTGAAATCAAAGATTTTTAGAAATCCAAGATCGCGGCCAGCGTCGTTCCCAGGGCTTTTTCTTTAAAAATTCATGGGAACGAGGTTGCCAGATGGTGAATGCAAGATGGCGGCTGTTGACTTCGGAAATCAGACGTAATTTCCACGTCAAATGACGTCATATCAAATTTTCACTGCCGGTCTATAAATGAAATCCTAGCTTGCGTGACCATTGAGATGAAAGCTATTGAGCAATACTTTAATGTGGTACTGTTTATTATGCTGTACAAGTCGGTTTTAGCTTTTAAGTCTTTGGACGAAATCCTAGTCTGTGATCATTCAGATGAAAGCTACTAAGTAGTTCTGTCATGTACTTTTAGCTTTCTGGTGAAATTGCAGTGTGTCGACATTCAAATGAAAGCTTCTGAGAAGTACCTCTACGAGGCGTTTTTCTTCCGTGTTTTTGTATTATTTTAACTGATTTGGAAATTTAGTTTAAACATATGGTTACACAATTGTTGATCTTATTTCTCACAACGAAAACCAACTATCGGTGGACTGGGCCCGAATTTTGGAAACGCTGCCCTACCCACTTTGGTTCCCCCCGCCCACCCCCTTTTGTCGATGCATTCAACAATTCGTGAAAGACATGAAACTGCGAGGAAAGCAGACGGCTGGTCTGTGACCAACTGTCTGGAATTGCCCGACTTTTTTGTAACGCTAGTTGCCCCACCCACTTTGTTTCACTAACCCGCCCACTCTTGCTGATGAAGTCAAGAATTAATGAGACTGCAAGAACAGTAGACGGTGACCGTCTATCTCGATCCTCCACGAGACTAGGCTTGCTTTTCTTTGTAAATGACTATTACCCTGTTTTTTTGGTTTAATTTTATAGCAAGGCGTAAATTTGCGCGATTTTGTGGCGGTTTTTATTCACAGGCGACCATCATAACAAAAACAAAACAAAACAAAAGCAAAAATAAATCAAAAACAAAACAAAACAACACAAAATATTCCTAGTGGAAACGTCGAGTACTAGTAGATATCAATCATTTTCCACCTCTTTTCCGAAAGTTATGCAAAAATTTACTTAGGCGGGAGTTTTCAGTTGTCTCCAAACTAGAAAATGTATTAAATATCCTATGTTGCGCATCCAGGTGCCCGAAAAAATAACATTTGATTAGTCAGAATCGGCGAGTTCTTCGAAATCTTACTCTACTTTTAATGACAATTATTTGACCGCTTCACATTAAAAAATGTATATTACTAGTGGGCAAATTTGTTGGGATCCTCAACGCTGATTCGCAAAAGATCTACACTTGCCAAATTATTTTTAAGCCATATTTGATGCCACAGCGATTCTTGTTGTTATGCAAAGAAACGAAAAGCATGCTTTCGCATACACAATGGTCGAGACCAGAACACAGATGGCCACGGCCGTTTGTCTTCTTTACTTAGGGAATTCATCAACAATAGTGAGTGGGTTAAAAGATAAAAAGGTTGGCCGAGCAGTGGTGCGATCGCTTAGCAGCAGTTGTTTGCCTGCAATCCAGGTCTAGCGGGTTGGCTGTCTAATTACGTCATCCAATGTAAACAGCTGGAAAGATGTTTCTATGATCTCATGGCCTGGTCTAACCGGGTAACATGAGAACGCGCGGCGCAAAGAAATGGTCTTTTGCGCCTCGCTAAATCTTTGCTTTGCGCTTTTTGTGTTGTTCTTTACCATTATTATCACTCTAGGATGCTGTTCATGTTGGTTTGATTACTACTCTATGACAGTGGTGGAGCGAAGCAAAGACAACGAGAATTGGTAAGCGCGGAAGGCTTCGTTTACAAATATAAAATCAAAGCGCCGAGACCACTAGTCTAGATCGAAATACCATAATAACAAGATTATTCGCTTTCAATCTTGCAGCCAAATACAAATAGAAGACGACAACGTGAAGCCCATTTCCAAGTGAACAAAAAGATTAGCCAAGAAGAAAAATACTTAACAGGTAACAAATTTTTTTTCCTCTGGGTGAGTGTCATGCTAATCTTGTAACTTGTCAGGTAAGGGCGATTTTTTAGGCCAATTGAAATAACTATTTTAAAATCACGATCACTGGAGCTGTTTCTTGAGTCCTAGTTCTTGTTTTATGCCGCATTTCTCTTTGAAAGTTCTTAAAAGCCTTGTGAGAACTATATTCCGTGAGGATTATCTTACGTTCATGGGTGAGCGATCAGGAGTGTTAACATCAGTGTTTCCGGGAATGAGACAAAACCTGCCATAGACCTATACACTAAGCCATAAAAGGACTTGCTTTTTGCAACCTGCTACATGAGAGCAAACCTATCGCCTTGCGCGTTTTATTCCACCTTTGTTTATGACAGAAAGTCTAGGAGCAGTCTGAAAAGGGTTCTGCGGTTTATTTTGTTGTTATTATCGAGCGATAGATTTGTAAGGGAGAATCTCGATGGAGTTCCTAGTACAGTGTGAACGGAACGAGGTCTGTATTCAAGATTCTCTCCTATAGACCAACCAGACTCGAGATTTACATGATGTTGATAGATTGTAATTATTTTATATCGCCAAACAAGAAAACGTTACATTTTGCTCAAGAACTCGAACACTGAAAAAGGCCAGCCCTAATGGCAAGTGTATATACAAATTTTCATTTTGTCTACCCGTTTAAGTCGCTCTTATAGTTTTGTGTTTTCTTACTGCAAGGCTCGCAAAAATCTCTTAATTGTGTTCGAAGTTTGGGTAACGCTATCCAGCGGACAAATCGCTATCCAGCGGATAAGTGTTAACAAATCAAACCACGCTATCCACTGGACAACGATTTATCCGGTGGATAGAGTTATCCACCTTTCTAACTATCCGTGCCTGGTGTTTTGCAAGAGCTAACCTTCGATTTGCCAAAGTTTGCTTGGCGACTTTACAGCCTTTCTGATTGAGTCAGTATAGTAGATGTTCCATCTATGGCTTTCAGAAGCCACTGCATATAGCCACAGTGTTTGTAAATATTGTAACTTTTAGGCGGCAAATGCTGCAGTTAGAATGATTCAGCTGCCGGATAAAGTGGGAGAAATCTGGAATTCGATGGATAAAATACTTATCATCAATATCGTTTTAAGCCAATCGTATTCGCAAATTTGGCAGTTTCTAGCGGTTGCGAGAATCGGGCAATTAGCCTGAAATGAATAAATGATTAATTTCAATCTGTACCACAAAGAAAGTAGAGTATAACTGAGGTTCTAACTAAGCTGGATCTTACCCCTGTCTCCCACAAAGGTGCTTAAGTCTAACATCCCCCCAAAATTCGAAGTGGATTATTATGGAAAATAATTTTGGCCTCTCACTAAGGATTTGTTCAATAGCTTTGATTCATTTCATGCATGAAAATATCTCCAAGAAATTGAAATGGGTCACACAATAAGTCTTTATAAACAGATGTAAAATTATAACCACAGTATTTCAGTGAAGGTTTTTACCTTCAATCGACAAATGTTTCTGTTGTCGATACCTTGAAGCGACAAATCAGCGAGGGGCACGGTGTACCATCACTAGTTTAAGCAAAGTAGATGAGAAACAAAATTCTGTTTTCAAAACAGGTAATGCCATTAAATTCATCTATCTCAATTCACATATACCTACAAATTACCCGCCAACCATGATTTTCTTGCAAACTATAGTGAAGATTCAACATACCACATGCGCGCAAGTTGATGAAAGTGTTGGTAAAAATATGTCACCTTACTTCGAATAGAAATTAAAATCCCAAGGAATTGGTGCTAATTGAATTTTATCGCAAAGGATTTCAGTTCGAAGACTTTTTTGTTTGGATAACAAAGGTCACGGATTGTTTAATGTCAACTTACGCTTTCAAAAGGTTAATTTTTCTTATTTCTAGAATTAGACTATAGAATTGGATATATATCGAGATTTGGCTCAAGGATGCGAGTTTGCAAACAACATTTTCCATTATATATGAACGAGAATTTCATATTCTACTTCCCATGTCGAAGCTTCTTTTATGAAAATTAAGCATAAATTAAGCTAAAGAAAGCTTTTGAGGCCTGAGTTGTTATTCTTAGAATAGTCAATTTATTTCATCATATCTGAGAGTGGAAACAGAGTGACCACCTATCGAGACAAACTGACCCCACCTGTTAAAAGATAACACGCTACCACGTACAACAGAAATAGAACACTCGCTCGAATGGCAATAACAAAAGCCAAACCAAGTTTACATATTTTCGAGAGTCCATTGAGTTATCCGCGAACATGACGGCGAGAAAAGGTGTGTGAAATAGAGTGGTCATTTGCCTTTTTTCGTCAGTTACTTTTTTGCTTAATCATTGTCTTTGTGGCTGGCCATTAGCCACATTCATTCACTGTGTTTTTCATTAACTACGTTAGTTCGGTTATCAAGGAGTCGTTGTATTAGTTATCACAATAACAATCCACAAAGTTGTGTTGTATTCCATGATAACTTTTCTTTTGCAAAATTCAACGTAATTTATATTTGAATCATGTGAACAACAATCTCAATTTCCTCCCGCAGAACTAACATTTTATATTAATTTGCGTCACAGAAATTAAATTGCCACTACATTTTGTTAGCTTTGTTAAGTGCATGAAGAAACCTGCGTGTAACTATCGTGTTTACTTTTGAAAACGATGTTGTTTAGTGTGAAGAAATTGGTACAAAAAAAAAAGATTTTCTTTTGTCATAAAATGCAGTATAGTCTCGTTACTCATCTAGCCTTGAAAAAGTTTATTTTTACTTGACAACTGTCAAATCAATATAGTTGTCTTAATGGTTAACGGGTTGAATTGTTTAAAAGTCTAATGTGTTATAATTTAAAGCAAGTAGCTTTGTCAAGGCATGTCTTGTTTACCTTATGAACGCAAAAGTGACAGAGAGATATTTGCCAAGATGGCACAAACGTTTATAGTGCCCGGCTTAATCGTGACCGAATACCACTGATAATAACAATGGACACTGCTTATTCTAAATTAGTACTTCCTATGCAAATCATATTAGCACGGTTTCATGCGAAGACATCAATGATCATCACAGTTATATACACAACTTAAGCAGTTGTGAAACTAAAGCCTGCGAAAAAAAAATTTTCAGGCTTTAGTATCACAACTGCTTAAGTTGTGGATATAACTACGTTGATCATTGATGTGTCTTCGTATCTTTCTTCAAGGGATCAAACATATGATATTTCATATATTCACTGGCAAGGTGTCATGTGATGAAAGCCTAGTTAAAAGTTCTCAATTTTTTTCCTGTATAGGTTGCTCTCACTGTCTAAGACCAAGTACAGCTCCTAGCCTTCCATTGAACACCAAACAGTCGAAGCGAAGATCTTCATTCAATAGACTTATTGTCCTTTGTATATTGTATGCACTGTGCTGGATAAAGCCTATGGCGCATGCGCACCACTGGATACCGAAGAAACACGAAATGAATCACAACGTCCATGTTGGACTGCCATACATCGTAAGAGGTGAACCGTTTTCACAGAAAATGCGCTTTGAAGTGGTTTATGACGACAGCATCGGCGATTTAGATGAAGAGAAATATGGTTTAATTACAGGAAAACTCATACCCGAGGCAGTGGATTACTTTCATGAAGCTTTTAGCGTAAAACCTACCAGACTCCCCGTAAAACTACAAAGAACTTGTAAAAACAATGCGTACTTTCTGAAGGACATCAAAGGCGACAAGGCGGGAGATGTTCAGTTTTGTAAGCTAGATTGTGTTAACACGCAGTGCGGACCTGTAAATGTACCTGCTGACCACTTGGATCAGTGTCGCGTGTGTGACGAAAAAGGTATCAAGTGTTTTAATGTCCCGGGTGAAGAGTGGGAGTCTGGAATGGGTGTGGACTCACGGGATTTTATACTGTATGTGTCTTGTATTCAAACGGATCACTGTAATCTTGCCAATGCTGTTGCATATGCCTCCTACTGCCAGCAGGAGCATGCTCTTGATCGACCTGTTGCTGGATTTGCGAACATTTGCCCCAATCGCCTCGACACAGACCCGAGACACTACCCGAATCTTTTGTCAACTGTGAAGCACGAAATATTTCATGCGCTGGGATTTAGCGCGGGACTTTTCGCATTTTACAGAAATGAGAACGGCGTGCCTTACACGCCGAGAGAGAAGCATGGCTTGCCTCCGTATAACGAGAAGTACGGGCTGTATCAATGGAATTCAAAGATCGTGAAAAAGGTGGAACGAAAAAACTGGGCAACACGACACGGAGACATCACGCATCAAGTGCACATGATTGTTACTCCTCGAGTAAAAAGGGAGGTACGAAAGCATTTTAACTGCCCGAGCTTAGAAGGAGCAGAGATCGAGAACCAAGGAGGGGTGGGAACAGAATATACGCATTGGGAAAAGCGTTTGTTCGAAAACGAAGCAATGACTGGCACGTACACACAGAATCCAGTTTTCTCAAGGATTACGTTTGCCCTGATGGAGGACACGGGATGGTATAAAGCTAACTACAGCTTGGCGGATGAACTTGACTGGGGGAAAGAACTCGGCTGTCTTTTTACTAAGGCAAGCTGTAAAACGTGGATGGAAAAGCACCTACGGAAAAAGAAATCTGCGGTGCCTTTCTGCTACGCCATAAAGAAAACTCCACTTCATATGCGTTGTACGCACAGCAAGCTGTCAGTAGCTTTGTGTAATCTTCGTAAGTACAACAGGGCTCTCCCGGAGGAGTACCAATACTTCAATCATCTGCCAATCAGTGAAACGAACCCAGATGAAGATGAACCAGTTGGTTTAGTTATTCGAGACACAGCATCTTATGGTGGTGCTGTTCCTTTAGCGGATTACTGTCCATTTTACCAGAAGTTCACGTTAACAGGGACGGACGGCGCGAGACGCGAGACTACCTGCACGATGGAAGAAAACGCTCCCGCCATGCTTGATAACTACGCTTTGGAACATTACGGTCCTGGCACCAAGTGTATCGAGCAAGGGCGGGAATGGCTGGCAAAGAAAGGCTATTTAACAAGAACAATGGTAGATTGGGGAAGCGGGTGCTACAAATATCATTGCGATGGAGGGTTACAAGTGGAAGTCGCAGGAGAGTTTTACACTTGTCATCATAAGGGACAACATCTTGACATCTCTGGTTCACTGAACGACTGGAAGATAAATGGATCGCTGATTTGTCCTTCATGCGAAGAATTCTGCGGCGCTCACAAAGGATGCCCTCAAGAAGTTAAAAGCCTTTCAACAGGAATTGCGTTTGTAGAAGGGGAGAGACCAGATCACAAAAATACTGCACAGAGTTTAACGAAGTCCTCGGTAGAACTCCACTATTTAATAATTTCGAGAATCCTTCTCGCATTTAGCCTAATTATCTTTCTCGTGCCGGACTTCAATTGTATCAACATTTTCAGCTGAAACCAAACTCACAAGACTTAACTACAAAGAATATAGTTTTGATATTAGTTAGGTATGATTTGAAGTGTGGCAGAGATGTCTAGATAAATAAATACGATGAGAGGGAGAATTTACTGTGCCTTGCCCAGTGCTGTGATTCCCAAGTAGGACGGAGCAGTTGTTCACTGCTAGGTCTGTGGATAACTCGATCTGGCAGTGAGTAAATGCTTTGAACACCCATGAAATTAAGTGTAGTGATTCCATTTCAACGGTAAAAAAGGTGGCTAAAGTATATATACACAGAAAACTGGATACATATAACGAACACGTGTCTACTTGGCAACCTGACTCAAAAGTCAGCCTACAATAGCTGCGCTTAGCTTGTTTAAAAAATAATGGCCGCAAATTGTAAAAACTGACCACTAAAACATTTAATTTTAATATCGAACAAGTTGAACGAATGGGAAATTAAAGGACAATAGACAGGCCTTTACTCCTGGCCTGTAGGCAAAGGACCAGGGCAAGAAATCAAGGGCTTTTCAATGCCTTTCCGTCACACAGATTAACTGCAATTTCGCTGACTGACGATTGCAAGTGACCAGTGTGATGTTTTTGCCGCTGGAACTCTCACGAGAAACTTGTCCTCTTAGAGGAAGGTTAGCGGGTATCTTCGTAGCATCAGTTATCTTAATTTCTGAGAAAGCGAAAAGCGCATGAAAGCTTTGGAAATGACTGGAATATAATAGAATACCTCTAACTTTCTAGGACAGGACACGTCTGCTACACAGACTGGTAAGGCGTGAATACCAATAAACAATATTTTTTTGTATAACCAGTTGTCATGTTTAGTTTAGGCAAGGAAAATAATGGTAGTAGTTTAAATGTTATGACATAGCGCCTAACGTCTTATCGAGGTTGAGAAATGAAAATCACTATAAACCAGTCAAGTGCGTGCTCCACAGGATCGCATTTGAGAAGAGAAATACATCCTGAAATACGCTGAATTCGAAAAGAATCGTAGTGAATTTAGAATGTGAATGTCAAGGGATGATCTGGATCTCCGAGATCGTTCGGAGAGCTGAGTCGTGGCCGAGCAACTGTCGTATTCTTGAAGATTCTGCACGTAGTGGAAGCAAAATAACTATAATGTTATGTCCCTTTGCTTTATTAAAAGTATGCTCTTCATCGGTGGGTAAAACGTCAGCCGAACACATGCACATCCCTCCGTCCCTCCCTCCTTACTAGGATGCGGGAAAGATTTGCCAACTCACACACCATTGAACTTCCGAGCTCAAGCTTCCGATTATTCGAAGCAGATTGTTTGGTTGCTTTGCATGAAAATTGCGAGAAATTTACGCGGGATTTGAACCTCCAGATTCTTGGAACAAATTAACTTTCCTCTGGGTTGTTGGAAAAATAATGATTTCACTTTATAATATTTTAAGGGGTTCAGTGTCCTCTTGCATTGGCTACTGAGTGCGTTGGTTGTTGTGTTGTGTTGTTACGTCGCCTTCTAAGAGTGTAGACGAGTACTTGTAGGGCTACTAGGTACCTTAAAATTCCTTCCTGGGCGAGTGCCGATCTGGTTGCTTCGTACGTGCTCTGGAACCCAGATTTAATTAACGGTTAACTTTATAACAATCTTGACCCCCGTGCAGACATTACCGAGATTTTACGGGGGGTCTGTCAGTCTGCCCGCCGTCCTCAACCTGTGAGGCAGCTTATTCTCAAAAGTCTAAGAAAGAACAACTAAGAGTGTAATGGGAACTTGCAAACTGTTGTGGAACCTAAGACAAAATTTTGGGTTGACCCCGCAATGAACTAGTATCCCATCCAGAAAGAGTAACAATATTCATAGTTGCGTCGATGGAAATCAGATTTATGTGCTATCTGTGTGAAAATCCTGGGCCATGTACAGATATTACCCGGATTTACGTACAAAAGTTTATTAAATAAGGTGCAACTTTGCACATCCATTCATTTGTGATGAACAAAGTTGGTATCTTGGAGTTCTCTGCATGAATTTGCAGATGGTACAGAAAATATAATTTGCTTTGTGAGCCCGCTGGTTAAATTGCCCGTGAGCAGTGACATTACGAGGTGTGATAAAGCGATGCTTTCTGTTTACAGTGTGTACAGCCCACCTGACAGTCACGTGATCGACAAGAAGACCGTCCTTCCTTTTGGCCTCGTGAATACGCCCTCGACGAATGAGATATGGTTCTTTTGAGCCTACATACAATCGAGCGTATTTACAAATCACTAATCCTAGGAGTTCTGTTACATCGTATCGTACAAAAGAGCTAATACCATTAGGGATAAGGCTTTTAGATAAGTAAATTTCGTAGCCTTCTGTTATAAATGGTTCAAAAACTGCTACGTTGTTAATATGTGTTATAATGTACAAAACATTCGTCATTTCTCGAAATTTCAACCTCTCCATTTGCTTCAGTCTGTAATTAACGGTATTGGTTACGTTTCCCGCCTCATCTTCTGTTGAAATTAGCACCGCATTATATGGCTGTTTTATCATGGTCATAATTGTTTGAAGCTTTTCCTGAACATAACGGGTAAAGCGAATGTAATCACTAGTCCATCTTTGGGCAAGTGCAGTGCGTTTCTTCGACAGAAAACGGATATCCCTGGTTGCTAAGGATCCTCCACGAAAATAGACAACGTCCTCCTTTACTTGGCTTAGTTCGGAGATAATTCCACGGATAAAAGGCTTTGGCTGGTAAGAATCAGTTTTGATCTGTAATCCATAATCACAAACAGGCTCCGCTACAGGAATAGAAAAGGATAAAGGTACAAAGTTTTGCGCCTCTAGCACTTTCCACGCATTGTGATTGTTAGGCGATGGTATAAAGTCGACCCAGAATCCGACTGAATCTCGATGACACACGTCAAACCATGACAGGTTTTTGAATTTGTTGAGAAACTCTCGGTGTGATACACTGTGAATCCTCACCAGCTTTGATAAGTGTTTCAGATCCACAATGGAAGACATTGGAACCGTGAATTTTTTGTCCAGAAAGTCATAAACTTTTGAATCAGGTTGTAAAGTCCTCCTAATGATTTTCTTAAGTCGTTTAATTTCGAGTTCACTTGCGAGAGGTTGGGCTAAAAGAGTTCTATTCAACAATTTGGATATTATGACGGCGTTTTCGAACGCTTGAAGTTGTTTGCTCCAACTACCAACCGGTGGCTCGTAAGACAGGTATTTTTCTTTGTCGTGCACTGGAACGAACATAAACCCATCATCGGCGAAATCACTTGAGAGAACAATGTCTGCAACCAGTTTTTCGTTTGCGTAAATTCTCTTGTGACCACGAAACAGTGTCGAAGGCCTGTACATCAATGTTAGTGACACCATAACCAGAACCATGACAGCGAAGCAGTCGAGGAGTCGCTTTAACGAGGTTAACGAACAGTCGCGAAGAACGTTTAGAAAACATACTTTGTCAACAATGGCCTTTGTCCTGGGCATGGCGAATAATGTCTTGCTGCAACATTCATTGTTTTTCTTTGCAGATAACTCAGACAGAGCTACCAAGCTCAGTTTTACTCAGAGTTTGTTAATCTCGTCATCGTTCATTGATAGGGGTTAATATTGGAAGAAAGGAAGAGGTGCAAATTAATTGGTAGCTGACAGAAAGACGTGTGGTTACCTAGTGTTTGTCTTGAGCTCGAATTTTAACTGGTCCAAACTAGTCGATGTAGAAAAAATGACAGGTAATTGATCACTGAAGCGACAATTACCTGCTGAAAACATTTTTTTTTTGTTAGAGTGTTCAATAGGCCCAAACCCTCAGCCAGCCTCTTATTTGTGAAGGGACATCAGTTTTGTAAATACACCGCTACGCCATTCTAGCGGGCGAGTTAAACTGTTATGACCTGTTATGCCAATAAGTTTGTTATTAGTTTGGGGTTTATGAGCCGGCAAGGTTTTCGTGCTAAGGGTTAACACTCGAAACTTCCGCTTGTTAAGTTCATCTAACAAAAGGCGGTCAAATTGATCGAGGAGTACAATAAGAAAAGAAAAATAGAGACCAATATGAACCTAGATCTTTTTGTGTGTGTTTGTGAACCAAAACGTCTGGCCCTATCTCTACATCTGGACAGAGCAAACTTGCTTAATAATACTTTTAGAGTTTTTCTATAGCAAGACTGCTAAAAATGGCTAGCACACGAATAGTTTTCGCTATAGATGAACTTGGAAGTGGTTGATATAATGGTGGTCAGTCTTGATTAACCTCGCTTCTTTCGTTTTCTTATTTCTACTCCTCACTCATTACTCTAATTTCCTCATTTCCCAACGACGTTATCGTATACATCTGAATTCATCACGGACGTGGAAATGGTAGTTGAACCGGTCAAAGGAGCTGCGAAGCGTTTTGTGCATCTTGAAAAGCTAAGCCTAAATCTTTCAGATTCGTCGTTTGTAATCCGTGTTAATCTTCTCCATCTTTAACCATCCTTGTTCTTTTATGGATTATTATTATCTATTTGGTGTTTTTTCCATCTTACTAAACTACTATTTTCAGTTTTCCGGTTTCCTTCGATTGAAGGGCAATTATGTACGTCGCCAAAATAATTCAAAATACCGTACCTAGCTCCTTTTAAAACAGTCACATTACGTGTTGTAGCGGGACTTAACTCCCGTCGCGACTTCGCTCTGTGCTAGAATGGCAAACATTATGGTAAGATTTGAGAAATCAAGAATAATTCAGCTGTGATGAAAAGTTTATTTAATCCCTTGCGCATTTTGCATCCTCAACAAAAATAAAACTAAAAGACAAACTTAATGGAGCTGAGTAAGACTTCTTCTTCTTGCAGCAGTTATGATTTCAGCGATGAAGTTGTCTGAAATGATCAAAATAACTGGATCAGAAATTATCCCAACATCTCAGTGATAAAACTTGTTTTAGCCAAGTGTTCACAACAGCTTATACCAGATAAGATATCTACTAGTTATACAACACTTTCGAGTGGTATACCATAGAATATCTCACGAGTCACTGTATTTTCTCGGTATACACACGAGCCTTTAGATGACAAGTGGGATATTCCATGGTATATCACGAGAGGGCGTTGCATAACTATTTCATACCGTGCCATAGAAAATACAGTGGCCAACACAATCAATGCGACATATGCACGGCGCTCGATGGGAAGGTTGGGTGTAATACCATCGACTATACAGCGCCTTTCCTGTACTCTGATTGGCTGTATTTTCTATGGCATGGGATAAAATGTGGTATTGACAGGAGGGGTCACGGTCATGGGCTCTACACAAGGTTATTAGACTAACTGCACACCTGAACATGTGGGTTAATCTGTAGATGCTATTAAGACATCCTTACCGAACTTCTATAACACGCAAACTGCGGCGATAAACATGGCAATAAAACGCATGTTAAAAAACAAAGTTCATTTACTTGACGTTTCGTATGTTTCAACATACATCTTCAGAAGTGACCGTTAGGGATAGAAGTAACAACTAAATTTCAATTTAAAATAAGTAACTAATTAACAATTACAATGACAGAAGCTGAGAAAAATTTGATCGTGTACCTGTTGATTGTGGCATCCAGTGTTTGCTTATCCTGTGTTTGCCATCTTGCATACATGGGAGCATTGTTTCATCTTGGCGAGAGGCTTTGTCGAGCTGCACTTCTCGTCGGTTACTGCCTGGTCAGTTACCGTGTAGATGCAGTCTACGAGTGGCTGCGAGACTAAACCTGGTGGTAAAAACAGGCTTCATATATCTAAGAGTGGTTGGTGTATGGCGTATAATACGGTCAAATACATCTGAACCTGATTCAGCCGGTACCGGGTCTTAAGTGGAAGATTTCGATTAAGCAGCGCTAAAAACGAAACTTTCCTCTTTAAGCGGATGTACAGCTTGATCATAAGCCTAAGCTGAGGTGTAAGAGTGTTGATGTTAAGAACTGAATATTTGAACACAGCCATTCCTACAATGGCCATGAACTTTACATGCCACTAACAATACTATAGAGACTTTCCCTAATGGACCCCTGATGGCCGCAGAAAGAAAGGCTGACCGAAACAAACCTGGAGGAGGACTGTGGAGGACAGTGAATAGAGAGATGAAGCACAGAGCCTTGACATGGGGTCCTTATAACGACGAGCAGCTGACCGAAATCAGTGACGGTCTGGCAAAGGCCTTATGCGCACCCATGCACTATGAGGACTAATGAGTTAAATAATCCTACTACCCGTCACTAACACAACCTTGAGTAATTACCATGGCAACAAATTCACTTACTTGTGAAAGCGTAAACGTAGTTGTTACGATTCCTTCCCACTCCCTCCCAACAGCCTTGCAAGTTAAAACCATCCTTATCGTATGTAACGTAGCCTGATGGCCCAGACCAGCATTCGCCATAGAACTGCACTCCAAAGACGGCGAACTGTTTTTGCCAAGCATCATCCGCGCACTTCTTTACTGTTTCGGACATGTGATACCAGTTGATGTTCTTACGATGATTTCCGATCATCTCCGGCAGCGGTCGTCCGTCGTATTGGTTGTCTCTGAAGCAGCCGATCGGAACATAAGTCTTATCCGACCCTAAGATGCGAGTATAACGTGTGTGAGTGTTGATGCAACAACATCATCATCATAATCACCAGCACCCATTCCAGTTTTAATGCCAAACAACAAACCATAGTCTGTAGAGGGAATGGTAATGAAACCTGGCAAAAATTTTTGTTGTAGGTTTTTGTTGGCTATTTTGGGGGTTGACCCTGCACGAAACCTGGCAAGATACAAAAGGTGGTTACGTGTGGTCATACAACTAACCAACAGAACCATGCATGAGCATGCGCAGGATCAAGGACCTTCCAACATAAATCTTAGTCTGTTTGTTTGCTTCTTTGATGTATACCGGGCTTCTCAACCATCCCCTCTATTAACTATAAACAAAATAAAGTTCCTACTTCCACAGGAAGCGCAGGGGTATTCCACTCGCCAAGTGTAACAAGGCATTTCATTACATGACATGATCGAGGATGGTTTATCATCGCATTGATCATCTGGCAATACCGTCCAGTTGCCATCAGCCAGTTTCTTTTTACAGTCCACACTCCGTGTTTTAGTGCCATTACCGCAAAGAACGGAACACTGGAAGTATACAAGGAGAGATATGCAAAATGTGCACTTTGACCACAGTATGTTGAAAACAAATGTTAAATGTCGAATATTTATAGATCTTTATAGTGGTCGATGCCCTTAGCTACAACTAGCTAGTTCTCAAGCATACCACTTAAACTGAAAGAAAGAAAAAATAAACGTAATAGGCTTAATAATCCCAACTGTTAGGGAGGCAGACCAGTTGATGGCTATTTACAAGCATGACTGAGGAGTTGAACTAAGGTCTACCGAGAAACATCTCCAGCTTAACGGTCAGGAGCGGGACTAGAACCCGAGACCTCCGGATTTCTAGTCCGGCGGCCTAACCACTCGGCCACGCTGCGTCCATGAGAAGCAAAACTGCAATAACTCTTCACGACAGTTTAAATTAAAAATAGCAAATAAGAAGCAACATTACGTAATTAAGCCTAACCTGCGTCCACTCCCCTAAGATCCATTTCTGCCAACAGTCTACGTTATTGCATTTTTGTGTACTGGCGGGTCTCGACAAGTGGGCGCATTCCGATTCGGGGAGAATTTTGGTCACATCTTGGGAAACTACTTGAACGCATGTCAAGTTGCGATGCTGCCGACCACCTCCACAAGGCTCTGAACACGGGCTCCAGACTCCCAGGCTAAATCTGAAGCAAAAGGTTACTAAGATTCCACGAACATTCAGTCAAAACTAATCAATACTTATAAGGTCAATAGAGCCATAAGATGATAGTTATACAAAAAATTTAATAGCGGGAAATGTTATAAAACCTGGCAAAGTTCTTTGTGTTATGTTTTTGACGGCCATTCTAGGGGTTAACCCTGCACAAAACCTGGCGAAATATAACAGGTGGCTATGTATGCTCATACAACTATCAGACAGAAGCATCGCGACTATGTAATTCATAAGTCTACGGGTATAAAACAAAAGAATTGCAGGGTCAAGGACCTTCCAACACACACCTTAGCCTGTTTGTTTGTTTCTTTTATGTTTACCGACCTTCTTAACCATTTCCCTCTATTAACTATGGTTATACTTACTCTTTAGGGCAGGGGGCTAGCTTGCATGGTTTGGATACCGCCGGCTTGGTTCTCTTGTTGCAGTAACCAGGTGACACTTCAGTTTCATCATCGTCGCGGTGACACGTGACCTTGATTAGCTGCACGCCTTAAAGCAAGTGAGATAAATCATTTAATATTTAGTTCCTAATCCCTTAATAGTACACCGGTGTCACTCACTGCATAATTCATCGATTTTTGTACCTTTAGTTTGTGATGAAATGCTTTGGTTTCAGAATTTTAAAAGTATGCTTCCGTTCACTATGGCTATGATGAACGGACTAACGGACTTTGGCCTGGGCCCAAAGAAACATCAGTCAGCTCTGACTAGCATGATTAGCCAGGTCCACAAACATTAAATCTCTCCCAAAGGCGTCCATGAAGTTTTATCATAAGTATATTTTTAATTCTTAAAGAAACTTCTGTGTGGTAAAATTGTGAACTGTAAGCTTAAGGAAGACAAAGGAAATTTATCAGACTATTTCACAGAACACGCAAGGAGTCATGTGCATAAGCCAAACTGAAAAAGCAATTTTTGTTTTCTTTACCTATGAAATTGGCACACCCAACACGATTGGCTATTGAATAGCGAGGAATACCTAAACGTCAATTGTGGGCGCTATATGGTTGTGTTTCTTGGAAGATGATGCACCCTTAAAACAAGTAATACAGTTATACCTCCGGCGCAAGCGGTGCTGCAGCCACCCTCATTTCTTGCTTTCCAGTGAAATTTTGTGCTTTTCCCTACTCCGGGGACGTAGAAACTGTACGAAATACCTGGGTTATTGACGTGGATTCCTGAATATACATACTGTGGAAATAACAACAAAAAAGTGCAAATGAGCCCAAGACGTTACTAGTAATAGGAATTAATTGTTCCCTACATTGAGAAAATCTAGAGAAAGGACTTCATGTGAGTACAACAAGACAATGTCTTAAAAGTTATGATTTTCTTTATTCTCACAAATGTTGGCTTAGCACCGACCAAATATTCTAAGGAGAAGTAAAACTTGGATCAATCGCGATTACCATGGCATCCAAAGCCTCATTGGTTGGTCCTCTGATGAAAATGATCTCCGCGTCGTTATACTTTTTCATGTAATGGTAGATTGATGTCCCGGCAGCTTTGTACGTGTTTGTCCAGCTAGGCACTGGAACATAGTAAGTCCCTGTCGTGTTTGACACTATACCTACACATGAAGAGATCACCAGATTATATTCAGAAACTTAAGAATGGTGATGCAGATGAAAAAAATGTGAGTGATTAACGTCCTCACTAATAATTCGTCAAGCCTAAACAAAGGAAATCATGACAGTGACGGTATTTGGATATCTGATCTTAATTAGCGTAGATTTTTACAATTTTAATTCTCCGTTTTTCCTTAGGTTTAGTTTCGATTTAGAAGATATATCAAACACTCAAGACAGCGTTTGACCACATTTCCAAACACCTCGAGACTCGTTAGAAATACTCCGCTACGTATCGTATTTTCACCTCACTTCTCAGTGATTGGAAATTTGGTCAAACACGGTCTTTCTTGTTTGATATATTACATCAAGGATAGCAGGACAGAAGGTCTAAGATCAGTCATACACAAATCACCAAGTTAAGTATCAGGACAAGGAAAATCTTTGTGGATGTAAGTGTCATTTGTGTAATGTATCTTTGTAAACCTAGATAACATGTCATATCCCATATTGACAATATATAAGCCTTTTTTCGTCCATACCAGTGTCCACTGTTCATTGATCCCTTTAAACTGTATGGGCTTTAACTGACATAAATGTAATAAGAGTGGCAATTCTACTTTTAGAGGTGCTTTGTGTAGCTCGGTTTGACAGTCCACTTTGGTATTTTAGTTTACTAGTTCTTTTCTATGATTAATTTTACATCGTACGTACTCAAGAAGTTGTATGATTTGCTCATCTCGACAATTCTGACGTTTGTAGCTCCTTTTGGAATGGTGAACATGATGTCACCGTTCTTGGCACCTAACGGATACATCGAGACAAACAAATTAGTGATCGTAATTTCGTAGAGTGAATATAAAAGCCGAATAAGACGACTGCTACATCTATATTGAAACCATTTTTCACTGATGATTATTTATTGTATGCGTTTTCTCTTTCCACAGTGTCGGATAAGGAAATATCACAAAAAAATTCTCACATAAACCATGACAACTGAATTGTACAGTACGTTTATAAAAGTTGACCACCACACGCCATAAATTTAATGTATGAAAAGTATCTAGAATTTTGGCGAAAAATATCCATTCACGTTGCGAACTGAGCCTACAACAAATATAACATAGCGTCGAAGAAAGATGAAAGGGATATACACAGGGTAAGTTAGAACATAGGACAAATTTAGAGCTGTTCTTTACCATATACTTTATAGTGCTTTGTGTATGTTCCGCGTGTCAAAACACAAGAGCCACCATCTCCTCCACAGTTTAAACATCGATCAAACACCTTTTTAGATCTCAACGTCTTATCACATCCAACAACCTGCATAAGGGAACAAAGCAAACCATTCTGAGTGTTGGAATGTTTTCCAATCGGGTGTCGTGAGATTAAAACCAAATGGCCAATCACAAAGAACGTAGGAAATATCCAGTAAACCCATCAAAGCGTCAGAAAAATCCATCTAGCTGGTACAAAGCGCGGTAAAAAAGTGAGCGAATGTGTCACGATTGGTTTCGGCTTTACTTCTGATTGGATGACGAAGTGGCGCGAGATATTTTAATGCCAAACGCGCAGGGTAGTAATGCAAAATCAAATAAAAAGGGGATTTACTTTCGACACTCGGGTGGGAAAAACTTTCTAAGTTTCAACGTATATTTATGATAATTTACTCAATGATTCGCTTTTCAACTTTCAAATCGTGACTTCTATAGAGAAAGCTGCAATACCAGTTATAATCCCTTAGGACACCTATCCCAGCAGCAAAGAAGCGCAAATTTGTCACCAATGCCTGGTGATAAGGTGGTTTTGCAGAGTGTACTCAAAGAGATTCAGGTAATATATCAAATGGGAGAGACATTGTTTTATCGGCATATCCAAACACCGAGAAGAGAGTTAAAAATACGAAGCGCAGCGGAGTATTTTTGACGAAATTCGAGGTGATTGGATAGCCGATGAAACACTGTCTCGAGTGTTTGATATATCTTCTCAGTCGAAACAAAAACTAAGGAATAAACGGAGAAGTAAAATCGTCAAAATCCATGCTAATTAAGACCGGGTTTCCGAACCTTCTTCACGGTTGTGATTTTCTTTGTTTTAATTTGATGAATTATTAATGAGTGTGAGAAGTATACATCGAACAGAGACGAAGTTGTTGTACATACCTTGCATTGTCCATCAATGCATACGTCATAGACATACGGATTGCTTACACATCGTGTTCCATCCTTGACGTGGCCAAAGAAATATCCAGTGCTTCCAGTTACACAGGCTAACGTACACTTGCTTGATCCTGAGGACAAGGCAAAAAGGTATTTAACAATCAATTAGTTTAATATATTTTTTATTTAATATAATCCTTTGCCATTCAAGATCATAAGGTTTGCGAAATTCCGTAGGGAAGTTTTAGTACAGTTATCACCGATTGTCTGTAAACAGAGACAAGTTTTCCTGGCCAAGATTCTACTAGCTAAACCATACTTCATTGCAAGCAACATATACTTTAGAATGAATATAAATTTCAGTAAGCTAAAACAGGATACCTGCTGAAAGCTGCTATCTTAAAAAAAGGTCTAATTGTAAGTTCTGCTGTGAAAGGGTACTTGTAGTAAAGTAGGTAAAGTGTCACTCTAGCTTAACAGGTCCACACAGTGGACTTTACTCCGCACTCCACTGGTATGAAATAACGAAAAAACTGCATGAAACACACACTATTAATTGCATAACTAGTAACCATACCTCCCAAAAAGTGAGCACGGTATTTCGTGGTGTTAGTGTTGTGTTCTTCGCATTGCTCGAGACGGAAGCGTTCAATTTTGCACTCCTATAAAAGATGTTTAGAGTTTTAGAGAGCACATTATAACGTTGGATTTAAAAAGATAACACGGGCCGTTGGTAATTGACGTTTATTCCACATGAAATCTGGGTGACAAACCTTAGGGTTGCATAGCCTAAAGTGTCCTCTTGAAGATCCCTTGCAAGGTTTTCCGTAGTATTGAGGTCTGAAAGAAACAAAAACAAAGAATCACTTCGTCAACATTGCAATGGTAGAAGTATTAAGCCCTGGCCAAACGGACTCCCAATAGTCGCAAGTAGCCGCAAGTTGAACTTGCATAGGGACTTCGTTGGGTGGCCAAATGAACTCGCAAGTTTCCTCGCAAGTACATTACGGGCTTAGTTCCGCGCGGCAAAAATCCTGTATTTCACCGGCTAATAGGTTGCTATAACAACGCGGATGGGGGTCACTCAGCTTGCGTTGACTTGGGTTGAGTGGCCAAACGGTGAAAAACTTGCGTCGACTTGAGTGCAAATTTGTTGTCGATCAAAGTGAGCGCAAATCATCGCAAGTCAACGCAAGTGCACGTAAGCCTGTCCAAACGAACTCGCAAATATACATACATATATATAAGTTTTATTTCAACTTGAGTCTACTTGCGAGTCTGTTTGGCCAGGACTTTAACCATTTGGTCAATAAGTTGACCTCTGCTTCCTGGACTCACAGCAGGTATATGTGAAGGCGCCATTATAAATTTCGTCATGAGCATTTTCTCTTGCAAAACGTTTAGGGTTTCACAGACTTACTTGGGATTGTTACACTGTCGACTTCGATATTTCACCCCTCCTCCGCAAGTTCTGGTACATTCACCATAGGATCCCCAGCGACCCCACCCACCATCAACTGGTGGCGGCAAACTTGGTCCTACATCAGTGCAGATTCCAGCGCGGCACCACTTAAAACAAAACAAAGAGACAAAGAAAACAGCACAAGATTAATAATGATATGAACTTTAGTTCTATTTTACATTGCGCGAAGGCGCACTCGCAGATACAAAGAGAAACTCAATAGTCCAGTTTCTGAATAAAATGAGGAAAGGCTCATCTGTGTACAGTGTTAATCTGAAGTAAACTATTCACTAAATACCGGCAGGAAAATGATGAAACGTAGGTTGAAAAAATACACAGAAGTGTCATTGTTCATGGTCTTATGGTATTTGCGAATATTTTACATCTGATCGAGACTAACTCTGTACGTATGCGTCTTTAGTCTTTTTATTCAGCGGTCTTGGTTAACTTAAAACGGCACTATTTAGAATCTAGGCCCAAAGATAAACAGTGTTTGACTTTTTTCTACAACATTTTAGCTTGCTAGGACCATTGCGTTGTGTTTTGGAGTAGGTCATTTCATTCTCTATTGCCTTTCTTCTTTTTTGAGGCACGGCAGCCTAACAAAGTGCCAGGTGCTAACCAACGATGATCTAGCAGCATTTTGTCCTGGGGGGAGTAGCAATATTGAAAATTGTTTCATGGGAAGGGGACCAGGATAAGTTTTGATTACGTGCACGTGGACCATTTGGCCATAGGCAAACGGCGGCCTCCAGGCGCGCATTCAACTATAGTTTACTCGGTACCTTCTTGCTTTAATTATATTCTTACCTTCCTAATACCGCACACAGTTCCCTCAGCAACAGGGGCTCCTCGGCTGTAGCAGCTCCCTCCCTTTGTACAGTAAAGGACGCCGCAGCTCCACTTAAAAATAAAAGTTAAAAAAAGATAAAATATAAATCAGAAGTTACCGCGATTTAATAGGTACCCCAAGCACCAACCATGAATCATCCACATTTTTGTTTATAAGATAAAAATCTCAGAGAGTCGAATATTTTTCGCCCTCGATCCCCCCTTTTGTAATGTAACAGGGTCAATTAAATTCCGCCTTCCCCCACTCCCACGCCCCGCTTGGATAATACCATCCCCCCGGATTTGCCGCTAATATTATGCGTTAGTGTTTACAGGGACATGGGATAAGTTCGGATGCGTGACACTTATAAGCAGGCTTGTAAATAATTTCCTATTTTTTTGCATTCAAACGTAGGTTAGTGTTGAAGGTGTTGACCAAATCCTTACAATTCAATGACGCAAAATGTCAGTTCCAACGTAAAATGTGGGCGTAAGCATCTTTTAGCTATTGACATTGAAACATGAGATAATTCAAGTAAAAAATTCCGTAAAAATGATGGGGATTAGATAAACTTACTTTCTGTGAAGAACATCCTCTATATTCTTCTCCGTGCGCCATCTGGCATTGTTTGTCTATGTCAGTGGTATAGCCTGGAAGAAGAGTGGGACTGGGAAGCTGTTTAGGAGGCTTATTGTGGAAACATGTGTGTTCCCTGGAAAGATGTTAAAGATAAAAGTTTAATACAAGTGAATATATGAATGATCATAAATTTGAACTGCGGAGAAAGATACGAAGACACGATATGAAGACATGACATTATATCATTTCTTCATATAAAGGTTTAAGTCTGCTTAGGAGCCAAGTGGCTGATCAAGCCGACGCTCATCTTCGATAAGGAGTGTTTCTACTCCTTCCTGGATGGGATGCTAGTCCATCGCAGGGTTATCCCCAGCATTAAATTCGCCGGTACCCATTTATACACCTGGGTGGAGAGAGGTACTGTGAGAGTAAAATGTCTTGCCAACACAACACAATGTCGCCGGCCAGGGCTCAAACCCATACCGCTCGCTATCTATAGTCGAGCGCACTAAACCTGAGGCCAACGCCTCACCACGAGAAGAACCAATGGAGAAAAAAGAAACGTAGATAAACTTACGTAAATATTTTTCTCAATTTGTCTCTGCTACAGGGAGACCAACGATGTGCGTTGGAACCTGCGGCCTGGGAGCCCTGCATGATATATCCCTTGGCACAATCACCTCCTCTGTCATGTCCCAAACCCAAGCTGAATGGAAAAGCAGATTACAGGATTGGAAACCAAAACCAAATTGATGATGACTGAACTTAATTAATAACGTTTGAGAACATAGTGTACGCTAGCTGTGCCGGGGAGAAATCCCAACCGTTTGTTGTTTTTTTAAAAAGAAACTGCTGTTGTTTATAGTGGTCAATGCGCTTAGCTACATCCAGCTAGTTCACAGGTATGCCGCTTAAACTGAAAGAAACAAATATATCAACTAAACATAATAGGCTTAAAGATCCCAGCTGGCCGGAGACAGACCAGTTGGCTATTTACAAGCATGATAGCGGAGTTGAACTAAGGTCTACCGAGAAACAACTCCAGCTAAGTGCTCAGAGCGGGACTTGAACCCGCGACCTCCGGAATTGCGAGAGAAAAATAACTTATCGTTAATTTGTTGATAGTCATATATTTAAGTGAACACGTGTTTTAAAGGAATTACTGAATGAGATAGAGTATCAGTCAAAAGGTTTTGAATCTTCCATGTGTCCCGGCCTTTCCACCCTCATGACGCGACAGGGCTGCTCCAAACATGAAGAAAATTGTTGAATTGTCAGCTATTATTTCCTCCGATTTCCAAGTTTTTCCAACAATCTATGTGGGTTTGTTTGTTATTCTCTCCAGCTAGGCTAGAGCACATAGGTAGATCCAGCGCCATGAAGCTACTGTTTGCTCGTCAAAAGGCATTCAGTGAATAGTTGGAGGAGATCTAGAACTAACCCGGGGGTGGTGGGGGGGGGGGGGCAGAGCCCATATAAAAAGGACGGGGGGGCTCGTCGGAAATTTTGAAAAGAACCCCTGTTTTGTGGGCGTGGCTTAAAATGTCTTTCACCCCTTAGAGGCACCAAGTCTAAATCAACACATTAACTGACTCTTCCGTAATTTCAAATAGCGATAAAGACGATTGCTTCGAATACCTTCTACTCAAAACGTTGAGTGTCAAATATCTC
>Ga0126339_10000330_pt1 | contig 24333 bp, 9 predicted proteins | sample OrbTmetagenome_2_FD_92532 | JGI IMG/M metagenome (GOLD analysis project Ga0126339, IMG submission 92532) | Coral microbial communities from Petempiche,Puerto Morelos, Mexico - Orbicella T R C metagenome | ecosystem: Host-associated > Invertebrates > Cnidaria > Coral | place: Petempiche,Puerto...
AGATTGTCGCAAGAGCACTAAGCAAGTTTTCTGGTGGGCCTGTGGGCGTTGTTTCTTCGAACGTCAGAAGAAATCGAGTATAAAAGCTCACATCATTCAAAGGGTTTGTCAAAGGCCGATAAACGTTAAAGCGCCAAGGAGAAAATCGACAAGCTTGAGTCAGAGCGAGTTGCAGGAAGACACGTTCGAAGGATATTGGTGGGAGGGCCCTCTTTCTGTATAATGTTATTTCTTATTGGTTGGTAAAATATGTGAAATTAATATATACTTTCCTGGTGTAGACTAGTTATACAGCAGCATTTTTTTTTGCTGTTGTAAATATGACAATAAGCGCGCATGTGTTAAAGGCGCTGGTGTTCTAAAAATGTAAAGTATTTGTGGTTAGCTTTGATTTGAAATTTATGACGCATTGACGAACATATCTACAAGCTCTGTACGCATGAAGCTGTTTAGTAGATAGTAGGAGGTCCACGAAGACAGTAACAAACCTATAGAAATTATAATTGCATACAATAATGTGTTGTAGCATAGTAATACCATTGCTATGATAACCACTAAAGATAAGTTTTGAGTACAATTTATTCACCAATGCTTGGGAAATTGTTTATGTAGCAACAGCTCATAAAGAGTGGTACTACTGATGCATCAAAGGATAAGAGGTGGAAAGCTCTGGCTACCACTGCCTTCAACTTCAACTTCAACTTCAACTTCGAGTTCACTTTATTTTGCACTTACATTTTGAAATTACAATATTAGCATAAAAAAGAGAAAAAAGAAAAAAAAAAGATAGATATATAACAATTAAAGGTGACAATGGTATATGGTTTGTGCATGGAGGCTAATAGAACCGCGTGGTTATCGAGTTAGCCTCCATCTCGTTTAAACCAGCCACCTGGTGAACAAGTTTTTAGAAAAAAGTTTAAGGTGGCTTTGAAACCTATGTGCAGATGATTTTTAAACTTTGCCAAAAGTTGTATCTTACCCTGCTACTCAAAATTGGACTATGAAAAATGAGTTTCACCATGCCGTTTTTGTGATATAAGTAATTAAATCTAAAGTTAAGGGTGTTTTTAGCAGGTCATTCTGTTACAATGGTAACCTATCTTATCACAAACATGATTGGGGAGTTTTTTGATTCCTTGATTGTAGCATCAACTGATAAAGAGTGGCTAAAACGTTCACTTTTGTACCAGAGATGTGAGATATAAATCATGCAGTTGAACCTCTCCACTGCAGCCACCGTACCGTAGGGATGAGAACAGAGGTGGCCAGTTTTCGAGAGTTAGATGCATGCTATGTTAAAATGCTTGTATGAAATGTAGTATATGGTTATGGTTTCAAAATACACAATAGAAAACCCTTTAATAAAGACCGGAACGTTTTACTCAGTTAAGCATTGTCACCTTTTGAAACCAAGAATCTATTCTAAAGAAACATTTGTTAATCCTTAATTTGTATCATCATCATGCATCCTCCTTTCGTTTCCTTCACCTCATACTATTCGTTACTTTTATTTTTCCTTTTGTTCATGGCGATGAAAAGCCCACTGCACTCTCTACACATCGTTTCTTCACTGCCCGGCCCAGTTCAAGTCTAGCACTTATCCGTCCTTCACTGCCTGGCCCAGGCAGCTGGAAGAGATTAGAAAAATGCATATGACGAGCGAGTGTATTTACTTGTTCCCGAACGCACTGATTCCTCTTCTTTTGATTCCCTTGAGCGAATTTACAAGGGCTGGCGCGGTGGACTTTCATCCCTTTTGCGCGCCAAATTTACCGGGGGAATTCAAACAAGACAAGCAAAGATGCTGCTGTAAAACCCCGCTCTACGGACACTCGCTTAATGCGGTAACCTGCCAATAACGGACAGTCTTGTTTGTCCCGACAAAAGGCTGACATGTTTTCTCTTATTTTTAATAGCCGCTAAATACGGAAACCGGTTAATATGGATAACGGAAGTTTTCCACGGACGAGTGACATACGCTCATACTAAGTAACCTTTACGGACTCTGGCTTTGCGCTTCGCTCCGTAGATTTTCATTTTTCAAGCCGGATCATTTTGCCATTTTAACCCTTTAGGAAGCAAAATATCTTTGCACTCTATATTAAATAACGTGGGTATTTGAGACAATTTAAATAACTGATTATTTTGCCGCTTTTGAAACGGACAGGAGAGTATTAATGCAAGTGCGAGACATCTGACTATTTAAATGAGCACAAGCTTAAGTTACAATTTAAGTTGCAGTTACCAGGCCTTAAGTGTCGTTTTGTCTCTGTTTATATTGGGTGCTTTAGTTCCAAGCTTTTACAGATAAAGCGCATGTCGTGACGTTTATTCTTAGAGCCCGCTAATATGGACTTACGTATGATACCGACAATTTTACAGGTCAATTTAGTGTCCGTAACAACCGGGGTCCACTATACCGCTTTTAAATAGCCAGGGAAACTTTTACTTGGCTTTCATTTAAACTGACGAAGTGAAAGAAGTTTAATTTCGCAACGAAAAATATCCCTGAGGTTTTGGAAGCCCAAATCTACCTCATGCAGAGCTGTGACTACGTCATGTCGGAGAAGCCGGTGAAAAAATGCGTTTGTAAACAGCTTTGTTCAACACATTATGTTCTGTTTTGACATCTGTAATGCAGACGATTAATGAATATAAGTTTTTCAAATTTAACTCGTTTCTCAGTACAATACGTGTAGTTTGCTTTGAAATAACTCACGGCCTGTGTTGAACACTGCCGACAGCGGCGAAACACTGACTTTTTGTTTCGGCGGCGAGTCGATTATTGGTTCCTTCACAAACGTCACCGCGAGAGCAAAAACCTGTATCACCGGTTCTACGTTGTGAATTTCTTTGATAGAAAGTAAACAAATTTTATAACCTGCTCTACTGACACACGACGGCCAGAAAATTTCGCGCCATAATGACGTCACTTAATGCCGTTTCTTGCGAGCTAAACTAGTTTAGCTTGCGCTTCTCTACCTCACGCGCCCTTCCCGCTCAAGTTTTGAGCGTCGCAGACATTTTTCGCCTTCCAAGCACGCCTTACGCGACATTTGTATTAATTCCGCCGAGGCTTGCGCATGTGTGTATTGGGTTTTAGGTGATGGTAGAACGGTGATGTTTTCACTCCACCACATGGTAGACTGCATAGAAAAATGTTCTGATGAAGGGCTAAATTACTTTTAACAACTTCAAAATTGGTAAATAGCTAAGTATTTGCAAAGTTGGTATGACGTGATGCTACCATGTGTAGGTCTTTGTGAGCAGATGTGGTAAGATGTACTTAACATTGCTTACAATGCCACACAAGGACGGAAAGATATAAAACGGTTAAATGACGTCCGAACTGCGTCGAACGGTGGTCACAGGTGCTTTCTTGACTGTTTATTCAGAGTTCATGTATGTAATGAGCAGGTACGCATCGCAAGTATTGTTTCCAATCTGACGTAAGCCTTAGAAGATATCCTTATTGCCTGATCCATTAATCTGTCATCCTCCAAGCATTAAAACTCGAGCGTGAGGTGTCGCACTACTACATATTTAGATAAATTTATTGAAATAATTTTTGACGGAAATTATACCAAATCAAGTACATTTTTCGCTCTCGGTGAAAGTAGTTTCCGCCTTCGTCCTCGCCAGCCATCACTGACGTCATAGAAATCTCGAACTCAAAATCTAATTGTGTAATAGCACGTGGCATAAATTATGAAAATCACATCACACCCAGAAAACAAGCATTCTCCATTGATGCCTTTACCCGTTCCGTAATGTAAGGTGGCTTTGCAAGAAAATATGCTTAGAAAATATTGTTTTTAATGTAATGACTGGCTAAATAACTTACCATCAAAATGTGCTAATCGCTAGTCAATGGTCTTGACTTCAGTTGATCATTTTTGTTTTTCAGAATCTGTAGTGGGCAGATGTTTGTATTGAAGTATTATTGTTTTCACTGCAATACAAGTATTGAATTGATATCTGAAATGCCCTGTCCATTTAACTTTCATCCTTTAAAACTTTAAAATCAAGACGGTATTTTCAATAGGTTCTCTTGTTTCCGACACCTTCAGGGCATTGTTTGAGGAAAGACCATTAATGAGAACGAGCGCTAAAATATATGAATATCAGTCAGTAAACGAGAGTTTATTTTTCGAGTATAGAATATATTCGTACGTTCTGGGTGGCTCGATGGGTTGAGGAGAGTTTTCTGCAGGACACTGATTAATTGTTCGGAATGCAGGATCGCGCTGTTCTCGTTACAACTATTCAGCATATGTTAAACTAGAGATAATACATGATACAGTGGAGAGCGAGGAAAACGCAAGCAACACGAAGCGAAATCTTGATAACTTGACATGTGTCATGTTAATAAACTCAGTTTAGCCGGAGCACCAATATTTTACATAAAAACATACACAAGGTCATTCTGCACATCCGTGCAAAGCATATCCTTGTTCCGAATTAACTACTTTTATTAGCCAGGCCTACCATACAAACTATTTGATAGTTAATAAATAATGAGCCATAAGCCGTTAACTTGGCTAGCACCCAGTTCATATTAGTTGAGGGAGCTTAGTCACGGCATTTCGAGTTATTTTTGCCTCGCGCAAAATTATCTTTAAATTGAAGCAAACCTGAAAATGATAATAGTTTGCTAAGATAGAAGAACACCAGAGAGTTGATGATAGAGACGATTGACATGGATTACAAGCAATGAACGAGGAAAATCTAGGCTAAACTTTTCAAAATGCGCAAATCGTGACGTAGTTCCGTTAAACATTCGTTGATTTTTGGATTTTGATTCCGTATTTAGATTTATAGACTTGAAAGCTCCCATTTTTGAAACTACAATATGACATTGTTTGAAACGCGTAGATTGTTTGAAACAGAAGTTTTAGTCTATCGCTATCATGGCAGTGAATTCCACGCAGCTGCGTTAATGTAGCGTTCTCATTATTCTATAATTAATTGAATAATTCATGTCATTTTTATGTTCATTTTAGACGTTTGTTGTACTTGGTTATTACAAGAGATAAAAACCATTCCAAGAAATAAAGTGCCTGAGGCTATTACAAGAGGTAAAGACTATTTAAGATCACTTCTGCAGAACAGTCGAGCAATAATGGCAAAAATAAAGTTACCAAAAAGCTCTCAAGCTGACCCCGCGAGAGTAAATTGAACTTGAAGTTATCCATATTTCAATTAAAACGGACGTTTCGCGTTAGTTGAAAACACAATAACACAGGAATGGAGCATTCTTACGAGGTTGGACATTAACTTTTTCGAGAACACTCGAGAATTTAATCGCGGGATCACTTCTTTAAAGAAATTAATTAAAGTGAGATGTTTGAAATATTATTCAAAAACTACCGTGCTGTGAGTAGATTTTTAGTAATTAATTTTTGCACATATTGCTCGAACTTTGAGCGGAACCCGTCTTAATACTAGAGATAAAGATTATTACAAGAGATAAACATGAGTAATGTTATCCTGTCTGTTGATCCTTGTCGTTCCATAAAGGTTTTCAAAACATTTCATCAAATGATTTATTATAGGAATTAACTTCACTAATGATATCATTAATCTCCATAAAAACAGCCACACAGAATATATAATTTTCAGCTTAAGTTGAACCCCGCTATTTCAAACTCGAAGGTTGTAAAAAAAATTCTTCGAACTAGCGGGGTTTCGAAATAACCGGCTCAGCATTAAATATTAAAATAACAATTAATAGTAATTAATATGTAATCAACACGATGGAGTACATTTTTGTATTGACACAGAGACCGTAAGAGAAACACCCGAGGACGAAGTTCATTACAGTACAAGATTAAAGTGCAATGAAAAGCCCAATTTGCAGCTTGTTCTAACGTGGTCTGACACCATGATGATGTTTATTTTTCAAACTCTAGGAACTGAGCTCGAAATAAGTGGGGTTTATTTTAGGTCAAAGGAAAGAGAAATCAGTTCATGATAGCGGGGAGTTCAAAATAGCCGAGTTCGTAATAACCGATTGTAAATTACTGGAAAACAAGGGAAAATCCAAGGGAAATGCATTTGCGTTCGATATAACGGGAATTTCAAAGTAACCAAGTTCGAATTAGCGGGGTCATACTAAATCATAAGAGAAGGTGATGTTTGTCCATACGAATTACCAGCAGTAAATTTTTTGAATTTTAGCTGGTTTAATCATGGAGGATGATAATGGGGAGATGGGAAAGCTGAACTAAGTATTCTGCGCCAAAGGTATATCATGACTGTATAAAAGAATCTTCATGAATTAAGCAGGTCTTTAGGATTTTCTGAACTTTCTTGCTGCAGACATATGATTAGTGGCTGTCTTCTCTCTCTCTGCTCAGGAAGGAGAGAACTGATTTTTATAGTAATGATCATGTCCTTACGAAATTGTTCTCTTGTGGTTTATTGAATAATGTTTCTTCCTCACTTCAGTAAAACAAAGTCCAAGAACTCCATGAGTTGGCCATGAGAAGTCAGGTATAATAGACAATTTGTAATCGTGATAGACTATTGATGACCTTATACATGGAAAAACTATTAGTACCCCGACACCTTTTATAATAACAATACCACCCCTTTCATAGTCTAACTACCTTTTTTGTAAGCATATCTATCATCTACCAGATAAACTATTTGATTATTAATAAATACTACTTTTTTGCCATTACCTTGGCTAATACCCTGCTCGCATTAGATAAAGTGGTTTAAATTCTTAAGTTTGTGCCTTTAGATCATTTACTACCTATGTTCATAGACATCAAAGCTCCCATTATTACAAGTACAAGTTAATTTATTGAAACCCCGTGGTAAACCTAACCCTGCTGAGTTAGTGTGAACGAGATTTTTTCCATTTCGTGTGGTCGAAATAAGTACTAACTTATATATGATAGTTGTGTAGTGTTATGAGCTCAAAATATTTACTAAATTAAGAGTGCACGTTCTGACTGTTTTGGTTAATCTAGAAATCTGTATAACTGTTCCACTTAGGTGAAAAATTAGAAATTAAACTTGTGTCGAACGTTTCGTTCTTTACAAACCAAACTGAACTTGTATTTGAACCTCACGCTTCAGAATAGTTGCATAAAATTGCGCGGGCCTTTATTGTCAATTTGCTCGTCACCATTTGTTTAACGAAGTTGAACCAGTTTTTAGGTCTCATAAGGGTCAAAAGTTCTTAACATTTCCTTCGCCTGTGAGAAATCTGCATTTAATAATTTATGTATTGAATCAGTTGGCATGCATTCTCAGAGCGAAACATTTTTAATTTTAGGGAAGTACTCCATCAATAATATAAGATCTCTCTCCTTAAGTCATTCTGAAACGTCTCTCCTCTCTCAAACAACCTTAGATGCGGAACTCTTTTCGGTCATAAGCCCACTAAAACACCTTTTGCGCAATTATAAACTCAGGGCTTGTCGGGATATTGAGATGGGCTTACTTTGCACTTTTGATATACTTTTGGTCGGAAACTAGCGATAACCCTAGTAAGCAGGCTGTCTTTTATTGCACTGATAGCGCTTTCACAGCGCCTAGTTAGTTATCTAGTCTTATTTTCCCTTCTAGAATGATAATTAAGTAGCATGTGCTTCAAAGTTTGATTCTTGACGAACTTTAGAAGCCCGAGGAAAAACTTACCCTGCCTGCGGTGGGCGCTAGTACGGCATAGTGTTAAGTACAACAGAGCTTATGCATATTGGGTTAGTTGATTTAAAGTCACTCCCAAGACTCCGGTTAAAAGGGCAATTCCTTCTAAACCTTGGGTATCATCCCACCGTTTTGGCATGGGCAATGTTTTCATCCTTGCAGCCTTGAGCCGTGATTTCTTTGATGAGAAACATTACCGATTTGCTCTTCAAAAGCGATGCTAGTGGGTTATTTAGTTCGATCGATATAAATATGAATATGGGCCATAAGGTGACCACATCTGCGATAAAATACTAGTATAATTATTGTTACTAAATAATATAGACATATGTTTATGTGCCATATGTTCCGGGGTAGTTCTTAGATATATTTCTTTTCTGTCTATGTACTATGCTATTTGATTTTACTGCATGTTCTTAATATTTTCCTTTTCGCCTTTATTGGAAACGCGCTTTCAGTATACGAGTTGGGCTCTTGAATCCATAAGAAGACTGAAATGTCTGTAGATCACGTCTCAGTAATATGTTGATGCACGATGCTGCAATACGCAACGATTCTGGTGTTGGGTAGGAATATTAAGATAGTGCAGTAAATCATATGCAGTTGGAACATCTTTGCTGTTAGCCGACTACGTTTCGACAGATCTAAATCCGTAATTACACGAAGTATAATCTGCATCTACTTTTTTGCACTTCGGCTTCGATCCTGCACTTTGTTTGAAACCACAGTCTTGCTGCTGTAAAGTGTTGGGACACAATCCGAAGTGGATGGTTCTAAAAGTACCATTTGATTCAGCTAGACGGAAAGAGGACTGTTCCATGCCAGTGGCTCAATGTCTTCAAATCCTTCAGTGCTAAATTCACAGCTAGCGTATCGTTTTAAGTGACCTAACGCCTTTCTTCTCTGTCTCATTTCTTTCCTCAAAGATGTTTTCTGGCAAACTCTTTGTGTTACGTGGGCTTTAACTGTAGATTTCTTTCGCCTCTCAAAGAAACATAGCCCGCACGCCCACCAAAAGTCTTCCTCGGCGGTTTTGAAGCCATTTGCTCGTCTTCTTCCGCCACTTGTGCAAGTCGTTCGGCGGCTCATAAGTTTTAACAGATCAGGAAGGTCAGGTTGTTCGACAACGTACCGAGCGCGAACATCACGATTGTAGTGCATTGAGACCTGGAGAAACAAAAGAAGTCCACAAAACAAACGATAAGCGTTTCATTGCACATAAATGTATTAGCAGATCTGCAGAGACTGACTGGTTTCAGCTGGTCAATGACGGGTTGTAAAGGTGGGTGAGGAGGAGGAGGAGGAGGAGGAGTAGGAGTAACCGTGGGGTCCCGAACCTGCGTTTATAAAACTAAGAAATACTGATGCTCATCAAAATGAGGATAAATAGTACTGCAATTAATTCAGTCAGGTTTAAAAACTTGATGATCTATCAACTTGATCGATACTTTTCATATAAGAGTGACATGACATCATTGTGTCGACGACTCACCTTTCTTTTGTCAAGTTTCGTATCTGGTCGCAGAACAACTTTGCCAAAAACAAGTGGATTTGTCTTCAAACATGTTGGAGTTGAGCTGGGGTTCTCGTCATTAAGATGAAGCTTTGAAAGCTCTTGACGAAGCTTCGAGGCTACTCTGTTAACAACAGCGTTTGAATTGAGGGATTCTGCTGAAGAAATGTTTAATAGGTCAGTTGTAGCTTTAAACTCTATGGTACTACATTACTACGCCAATCTTGTTGCTACGAATGTAGCACTATAAAGAGTTTTGCCTTAGTGTCTCGCTCTTCTTATCCTTGAAGCTCAGTGAACCTCGTTATTTCGAACTCGGTTATCTCGCACTCCTCAGTCGCTTACCTATCTGGAACTATTTTCAAACAGCTTAAACAGCTACAGTGTTTTCACCTTCTCTTTTGTCGTGCGTTGCTTGACTAGTACTTGGTAATAACCTACCTATCGCAATTTCGTCAACTTCTGTGAAATTGGAGCCTTTGAACGAGTGATTCTGGACTTCACAATGTTGCGAGGGTATTCTCTGAATGTCATTTCCAGCGACACCTAACAAAGGGCAAAGAACAATTAACTAGTTACTCGAATCTCTAAGAAAAAGACCTTCCCTTATATAGTTGTAACGTTTTGAGAGTGAAGCCAGCGTACCTGTCAAATACTTCTATGATTACTAGCGTTGGTAGCTACAGCTGTTGTATTCGTACCTCAGTGTACAGTTTGCAATGCAGTGGCTTTCAGTTCTACTACTGAGTAGCCTAAGAAAATTTTACATCACTGGCAACATTCTAACATCTAACGATAGCAACCTGGATACCTGGTAATTACTAAAGCATGCTGGTTTTACAGAGCACTAATCGTAGGCCCCCGCTTTGACGTCATTCCATTGCCCACTCACTGAAATAGATCCTCCCCAAAATTAAAAAACGTATATACAAAAAAGAAAAACATAGCCTCGTACATTTCAGCTTGCACGTTTTCTGGTTTGCCATGATTTTTCTGGTTTGCATTCCATTTGGCTCTCACGTTTCTTGGCTTGCCATGAGTTAAAATGCCATGAGTTTAATGACATTCTGTGGGGAATTTCCCACTCAGTAAAATAGATCTCAGTCTGAAAGAAACCTAGCTTCGTACTTTTCAGCCCGCAGGGTTTTTTTTGTCACGAGTTTACAACCATGAGTTTTTCGTCATTCTACAAGGAACGTTCCCACTCACTGGAATAGATCCAGAAATAAAAACTCAGCCAAATTTCAGCTCGCACCTTTTTTGGTTTGCATGCGTTTTGCGTCATTCTATTGGGAACTTTGCCACTCACTGAAGTAAATCCGGTGGAAACCACTCAGCCTCGTACCAAATTCAGCTCGGACGTGTTTTGGTTTGCCATTAGTAGGCAGCTTTGTAACGAAATCGGACTGAAGAAAAAATAGTACGACAAAACATGATCACTGGCTGACTAAGTCGGGCTGGCCGTACATAGAAAATCTCTGGTTGGGATGTAGACACCTGTTACTACTTAGCACATATGTCGTGATAAGCGCATGAGTGAAACATTCTCCAGTACGATCTTTGCACAAATTTTATTAGTAGTCTTGCACTCTATGCTGCGTGCAGTTTGCCCTATCTTTTCCGCGCCAAACTCTTGGTATACTCTCCTATGTGGTACATTTCTTTAGCATACCAAGAGGAAATCGTTTTTATTTTCATGACTTATTTTTACCAAGCTGTGATGGTACTGGAACATGGCGTTTGGAAGCTCCACCAATGGTCGATTCGTTCGTGCTGAGTAAAGGTTTTACTTACTTGACTTCTCTAGTGGTAGTTCCGGACTCCTCGTCTTGTGGCTAGCCCTTGTGGTGATTCTGAAAGGTTTTGACTTGACAATAGTGACGACTCCTGCATGAAAACCCATCATAATAATCAGCTCCCACTTATTTCTCTCCAAGACATCCGCCTTTTCTAGTCGGTATACCGCATTGCCGTCGTCAGTTCTGTGCACTGAGCCTAAATCAACTGACACGACCGTCTGCGAGTGGTCGTGCTGCTGCAAGTTTACCTGTAGCTCAACAGGACCTGGAGAAAACGCAATAGTGTAATAATGTTTATGCGTGCAATTTTATATCGAGCTTTGATTATTTTGACTTTTTTAAACGGCAAGTAAAAAACGTCGTGCATCAGTGGGTCTTTATCTTTATCTTTATGCAAGATTCTGAGTTCTCTTAAACTTGGACAACGGGAACTAGTTGTAGTGCAGTTGTTGATAGAGCAGAGTGAATTGTTTACAATTGTGGGTGGGGCCCACCCCATTGCTCGTTGTATCGGAGAACTTGTCTATGTGGTGGTTCTTTTGTAAGCCTATGTTAAGGCGATGGGCTTTTGAAGTCGACTTACCCACTGTGTCTTGTGTTCTAACTGCTGCTTCAGGACATCTCTGAACGTAAACTCGGACTCTTTTTATTTCATCGGATGCACGGGCCACAATAGTCACCTCTGAAGATCCCAGTCGATATTCGTACTTTCCAGACAACTTCTTTGTTCGCTTATCATAGGTGTCCATAAGGTTCATTATTTGAACCCCTACCTCAGGCTGTAAATCTTTTGGAGGAGGGTCCTTAGAGAGCCCTTCCATCTTGGCACCACAAGAGGATGGAAAACTCTGGTCGGCTGTTGGCAGAAGAAGATGAAAAGTTTAGCACTCTGAAAATCCTGGAAGCCATTATAGCAGCTAAGAACTCAAAAACAAATAGTTCGTCTGTAAGAGATTATGTGATTATCCATGAGTCCAACAAAAGATTATTTTTTGCTACTTTGAAAAGGTAACCATGCATACATAATTCAGATCACGGTCAGAGCGGATTTTCCGCTTCTGCTTTCTACGTGATACTTTTAAATTATTTAGTACAACTTTTGTCTTTCGAATGATCTTTTTGTAGAATCGAATATTGCCTGGAGATGGATTATGCGGGAATGTTGATATAAACCTTGACCCTGGCTATTCAAAATGAACGCTGTGTTCATCACGCGTATCTGAAGCCGGTAACAATTGAGTCAGGGTTATTTTCGCTTGCTTCCTCGGGCAAAGCTATATTCGTATGAAATTATATTGTAATTGCAGTTGAAGCGTGCAAAGGGGTTTGCGGTTTGGAAACTGCAATTACCAGCGCAATTCTCGATTCCGCTTTACAAGAAGGAACTTGAAGTAATAACATAAGATACGTTTGTCGACACATATTCTGACACTACTTTCTATCATAGGTCGCTAGATTAAGCGGAAAAAAACAAAGTGAAAACAACTCCACTCCCTTAAAACCGGATGTAATTTAAAATTGTTTGGATCTTAGCACACGCATGAAGATGTAGTAACATTCAAAGCAACGAAAACGATTGTAATCTAGTATAGAGATATTAATGTCCGTGGTAGCTGTAACTTTTCTTTAATAGATGTATAGTGCGATTTCTCGTGTGAAGTCGATTAGCGCGGTGAGATATTCAGTCGTTCTGTACAAACACCTTGAATTCTATCACCTGCAGTTCGTAGCGAACAGGTTATTGAAGTCAAGCATTATCTGCAGTAATGGTGTTATTTTCCGCTTGGCGTGGGCAAAATGCATCATTTCTGCTCAGAACATGTTTTCGAAATTTCATTAGAACACGTCAGTCCACAAAAATATCGTTGAATATTTTCCTTTCTTATGAAAATGCGGCGGAAACGCTCTGAGTATAGTCTGAGTATGGTGTATAGTGATGCACAACTTTGTAGACTTGATATTAAAGAAGTACAAATGCTGCTGCAATAAAAATAATCACAGAAACGCATTTCGGTGTTACAAAGCTTCTCAAGTCGTTAAAATTGTTTTCAAAATTTGAGTGGTTGGCTCCTTCTGATGTTTAAACGGTTAATGACTTTTAAGTACCACTAGTAAATGTAAAAAAATGCTAATTTGGATTTTCTAAATGTACTTGTTGTTAGCGGCTAAACGTACTCTTTGACAATATGGCGGCTTGATGAAAGCTGATTTGATGTCGAAGACACTCTGCTGCTGCTGGCGGTATGCTTTAACAATATGGCGGCTTGATATATGCTAGCTCGATGCATGTCGAACGCACGCTGCCTACTGCTCTGTTGTTATGTTAATTCATTAATTAAATCCACTTGTAATGTATTTCAAAGGCGAATTACGACAAGAACTGAGACGCTTTAACTGAATTTATTAGGTGGTTACTTCGAGTGTGTGCTCTTTGTACCGAGAATTCATGGATTAAATCTTTTCTGATTTGACTTCAAAGTATACGTGGGCGAATGGAACAAGCGGATAAATAGTTTTGACTTTAAGGGTGGAGAAGACTACTTGACATACTTCCTGTTTGTTACAGACTAAAGCCGTAGTTTGCATATCACAAGCAATAGCCATATTGGCATAATTGAAAACAGCGAGGATTTGGCAGATGTAATGTTAGTAGATTATGCTATAGTTAAAAGTCTTTGTTGAAATACACGGTACCTGTAGCGGAGAAATTGAAATACGACCTACGACTGGTAAAGCACCTTGTCGAATTTTATTAGATGGTCGCGTTGTAAGCAAAAGTCGTGCTTAACCCTCTCCGAAGGCAATCGTGTCATTTTTTCCATCACATGTTATTATTAGCCGCGTTGTATTTTCTTCTCTCGACTGAATAACTTAATATTCGACCCAAGTTTAAAATTTGTACTAGCCGTTTCTTCTTAGAAGTTAAGTGCGGTCGCCTTCTGAAACGAGAAGTTCTATTTCAATTTAACGAAGAACCGTGAAATGCTACGAAATCAGTCATGTCATGCCCTTGATAACAGACGACAACGCTTTACTGTCTTTCCTTTTTTTGAGCTATGTAGGACCTGCTGAAATTAATACGTAAGAAGTTAAATACGACCTCTGTGACTGAGAAAACACCATGCTGAATTTCATTAGTTGTCCAAGTTCTAAGCAAAATCGTGCTTAAATCTAAGACAATCGTGCTTTATCCTTTCCGGCATATGTTTTCACGACTGAGCTGCTTTGTACTTTTGTACTCTCGACTGAATGTCAGCTAACAAATTAAACCCAAGTTTAAAGCTTGTCCTAGCATTCCTCACTGGAATTTAAATGCTGTAGCCTTTTAAAATGAGTAAAAATCTTAACAGAGGACCACGAAAAGCTACGAAAAATCTGATAGTAATCCAGTTTGTCACGCCCTTGATAGTCAGGATGACAACGCTTTACTGTCTTACACGTCTTCTGCCTTAGGTTCTTTGTCTGAGCTACCGAGGTAATTTTTTCACTTACACTGATTCCCATGGAAGTTGAACTAGTTATTTTTCGCAGATGAAAGACATAAGGAAAGGTTGGTGCAATTTCTAACTAAATGTTGTATAATATGGAAGGTGAAAAATGTGAATGCCACGAAAGGTTGCTAGTCTATGGCGCTGGGACCTTTGTTAGCCTTTCCAATACTCTCCGAATCAGTTGTGCACTAAATATAAAATGAAAAATCGTTTTACTTGGTCTTGAATCACAAAACTAGTGGAAAACTACATTGGTGATATTTTTGCTGATTTAAGTGACTGTTTAGTGGATTACATGATCTCGAGTGAACGATGGACATTTCAGCTAGTTCCAAAGTCCACTGACTTTATCAGAAGATAAAGTTAGGTCGTCTGTTGTTCTACTTGATCGCATTGTGTTCTTGCTGAGGAACTGGTGGTGTATTAACGGCGAAGTTTAACAAAATAATCATCTGTACAAGTACTTACGTAGTTTTGGGACAACGTCAGTCCTGCTGAATTGTCAATTGTCTCTTTTCCGAAGATCAGTTAGTTGAAAACGACTGTTGTTTATTAGGTTTATGCACAGAGCAAACGCTCTCTTGTTGTGAATGAGAATTAAGTTGAACTGTAAAAAGAACGATGGAAATAATTTTTTTTTTCTTAGCCATGATATTGAAAGTTCAGGTAAACCAAATAGTGGCTGTTTTTCAAGTTTCGTTGCATTTACTTCCATACCTTTATCCCGTCAAGTGGTTGCTTTAGTTAAAGCAAGCAGAACTCTGCTGCTTTTGATCTAAAATAACTTACTTCTAAATCTGAACGGACGGTAATAAGAGTGGTAATTTAAGACATTTGGACGAAAGAAAGTCCTCAGAAATTTTGTAGTAAGACTATATTATTTTCTTGGCCAAAGCAGAGTCCTTCCATTACATGTTTCTCTTTGCTCTGAACTTTTATCAAAGGGATCTTTATATGTTGCACGATTTTTTTTTCCGATAGCAACAAGTTGATGCAATAGAACTGAATGAAGATAGATAGATAAACCTCCCTGAAAACTGCTTCGATGTGTGGAGTCTACTGTTTTTGAATAATTTAACGAAACTGGTTTTTGTGCTGGGTAGAATGTAAAACTGTTTATTTAGTGGCCCATCTGCAGAATTGACTCTTCAGTTTTTGAGTCTAGTTTTCCCTTCTGGGTTTTGATTCGTCGAGTAATAAAACAGTTAGAAGTTTATCATTAAAAGAAACGTTATTAAGTACAAATGTTGTTATTTATCAATAAGAATTGAATGTTTCTTATGAGGGTGAAGTCATTTCGATTAAAGAAGGAGGGAAGTGCATACCTTTCAGGAAAAATTCGTCTTGTCAGTATAGTCTGTTGGTGTCCTCGTAAATGCGTTGGGATTAGTGATAAAAATATAGCCAAAATCAGGATGGTGGCAGTAAGAGCCTGTCCACTGCCAACCCGTTATACAATTACCAGGGAGGAATGTTTAACTGTTACAAAACCCAACTAGAATATTTATCGAATGTATGACCGTCCCACGCTCAAACCTGTAGGGAAGGAAAACATTCAATTTTGACGTTGAAGTTTCCTGACATCATGACTACGATTAGTTGTGTCATTTATGTTGATATTTTGCTTTGTTTGGTAAATTCGGAACAGTCGATCAGCTGAACTGATTTGCCAGCCAGAGCCCGGTTCAGCCAGCTTCAGAGGAAAGTTCTTCCGCTGATGATCTGACGCCTTGACATTGCACAGAATCACAAATCCCTTCGAGTTACTTCGGTAGATGATTCTTGTTCTGCTTGGTGGCGGGATTTTGTTCATTTCTTGGTTTCCGACATTATCATCTATTCGAAATGAGTCGGTTGATCTAGACTTATCTGAACGTATGATATACGTCAGCTGCCATCTTTTTAATCCTGCTAGTGGGTGCGGTAGAAACTGGCGAAATCAGGGTACATTTTTAATGACAACAATAAGTTTCCATGGAAAGGTAAACAAGTAAAATCAGTGAAAAGTGGACAATGTTCATGATCAGGTGTTACCATTAGTTATATTGATTATCGAGAGGCTCGAAAGTGTGGCATTCGTATATAACACACAAGAACCAGTTTGTTATAGCTTGTTATGTTTTCAGTGTTGTTGCTAAACTGATAAGCACAGGAACAGGAAAGACACAGGATCGCTCACTACATACAAATGTCATTTTTTGTTCCGTGGAAACACCGTATAATTGCAATGGCACTTAACATGATGTTGAGAGAATGTCCATGTATGTTGCTATTCAGTAGTCACTCGGTTTAAACCTCGACGTTGCTTGCGACTCTTCTTGTCCCACCGGTCGTTGTCGCGTGCGTCAAACAATAAGATGGGATTGTCAGTTAAAAAAACACACACGGAAAAATTAATGTCAGTTCATCAGTTTGCTTATAAGAGGAAAAACAATATCTAAACCGGACATTAAAGAGCACGTGGACGAGAATAAGTGTGATGAACCATTTTAAAAAGCAGCCTCCATAAATTACTGAACTTTTACACATGGATGCCGCAATAAATTAGAAAAACGCATCTAAAAAGGCAGAAGCTTACTGCCTTTGTTTACTCTAAAAACTAGTTACTTTAGAATAGAGTTAAATACTCCTTTTTCTGTTATTACTTGAAACGTAGTTGTCCAGAATATTTGTAGCCTTGCAGATTTGGTTACAGTTCGACGGCAGTAATAAAACAGTTTTCTTCAGGCAGTAATGAAATAAGGCAATCATTCTCTCTTGGTAATTATTTTGTCTACTCTATGCCTGGGTAAAATACGTGGTACCTTTTGAGGTGATAATGTCCTATCAGAGAAATGTGTGTATATAGTTAATCTATTTGCTGATAAGCGAGCGAGTTTGGAATCGCAAGCGACAAAATGGCGCTGCCTCATAAGGAGATTATTTTATAGTTGCTTGCCACGTACAAGGTTCAAGTTGTCGTGTTTGTAGACCGGCGTACCTTTTCGTTCCGCTTGTGTCTAATAAGAATGAAATTTCCAGACCTACCTCTTACATTCCAGGAGCTAGACATGGTCTGTGCTGGGGCTTCCCCGGTTTGTGAAGGCAAAAGCCATTCGCTTTGATTGAATCCAACAGATAAATCGTCTCCGCACTGTGCTCTAATAAACTCATCTATGTCATTTAGCTGTTGCTCAAGTTCGGGATCGAAGGCGAATTGACTCATTTTCTCCAACGCCAGTCAGGTGAGCGGACCGATAGAAACTCTGCACGGCTAGCTTCTATGCCCTGGGAGGAAGTCGTTCCTTAAATCTTTTTGCAAGAGTAGTTCAAATGTCTCACAAAGAGTGGGAGGCGTTTCCGGTATAAATGTCAAACAAACGGGAAAAATATGACGTATGTGGCCTTTGTTTCCAGCCTCAAGCGTGGTTTCCGGGTGATTGTTTATCTAGCCAGTACTGTTTCAGTGACTAACTATGTTTGAGACTTAATCTCGACTTCATTATTTGCCACTTTGTACACAGATGTTTCGTTATAAAAAAAAGCCATATTTGATCACACCTTTTACGACAATTGCCATTTCAATTGTTAAATTTTTGCCAGCAGCTCTCAGGTACATATGGCGTGACGTTATAAGTCTCATATAGGTTGTGCATATTGGTTGGATAACATGTGTTTCTATTGTCAGAAGCTGAATAAGAACTTTAGACAACAATCCCGTTCACCAAACCAAACATAAAACAAATCCTCTTCAATTCTAGCTAGCGAAACATTTTTCATCACTTTCATGATTTCACTTTATATTCTATTATATTAAGTTACTATTTTGAATTTTCCACTTCGCTTGATTGCCGATGTCTTTTGCCCTTAAACCTTTCACTAATGGTGGAATGAGCTCCGCCATAATACTAGTAATACAGTTTTGTTATGATATAACTAAGTCAGATCTATCCTTGGACAAAATCAAGTACCGTGTAGGCTTAATTGGTCACGAGTAAGTCATTACTATGAATGACTTCAAGCGTTCAACGCTAATATATGAACACTCGTCCATAAATTTAGTGATCTCATACTGAAACTTAAATAGCGTTAAATAATAATCGTTATTCAAATATACTTAAATCAGTGTGGGTGGAAGAGCGTTGTGTACATGTCAGCTCTTCGAAATTGGCGCGCCTTGCTGACCTCTCCAATTAAGTGACCCACCGCTCCCACTGTTTCGAGTCAGAAAATCCATCTTTGCCTCTATTTACAATTTCATCCGTACCGTCAGTCTTCCTTCGTAAAAGTGAAAAGATTAAAGTGAAGGTAGTAAGGCTCTCGCTACATTCAGAGTTGGCCTTGTATCCGAAATCCAGTTTCAAGAGGCATGTTTGGGTCCTCGTCTCTCAGTCACGTCGCGTTACCTTGTTGACGTCTACTCACTACAAACCTTGCACAATGTTGAACCGCAATGACGTAAGCATGTCACACCTTCCACGCAATGCAGCATATTGCGAAACCCATAGCATATTTTGTAAGTCACGTCTCTGCATGGAGTAACGTCATGTCGGGTATGCAGTCAAAACAAATTTACTCGCACATATATTTCACAGTGTACCACTATTGTCATCTAAATCAATGTGAAAGAAACTCGAGGATATGCTGATGTTTTTTTGTCCTTCCAATGGATGTGATCATGGAGATTATTTACGACTTTCTTGACCCTCGGAGCTTATTATTCTCGCTTGCCCGTGCTCGTCAACATGTTTCGTTTGTTCCGACAACCTCTAAACCGGGCTACTTCATGACATGATGGGTTAGCTGAGTCTGAGCAAACGCGCACTTCAATTTCATAATCAAAGGCAGGTTGGGGTGTCCAAACAGTTTAGACGGAGACATGAAGCTTGTTCTGTAACACGTGGACCCATTTATAACCCAACTAATCAGGGATCTCTTAGTGGCATCTTACAACAGATACGCTGTGCGTGTCGCTAATCTGAGAGGTCATCCTTAGTTAAGACACGTTTCAATTTCTAAGCCAGTTTTTAACACAACTGAGCGGATCTTTTCCAGATCTTAATCCTTGACAGGTAGGAGATAAAAGAGACAAATAACAAGGAAAACGCCGCCGTAAAATTTGAGGAGTGTGACCCATGGCTGACTGTTTACGATCGCTTAATTATGATAGCAACGAAAATCAAAAAGATTTAATTTCCTCCAAAACTCACTTTTGATGTCCAGAATTACCCCTGTGTTACATTCGGATGACGCGAAATTCAACCCATGTTCTCGAGTCAGGATATACTCAGCTTTATCACTTATGCTTTCAGAGGTGTTTCCTTTGATTAAAATGGCAGTAGGGTTTCTTACCAAAGATGGATGCATACACATATTTGTGGTCTGTTCATTTCCGTGCTTCCAATGATGATCTCCTTTTTAACCCAGCATGTAATCAAACCTTTCTGTGACGTTTCGTGTCCTTCAGTTAATTTTATTTTACATGCCTTATGTAGTAAGTGGGATAAATTTTCGCACGTGAGAGAAGCGTAGGCTTCAGCTCTGTTTTCGCTATCCTTGCCGAACTCGGGAAACGTGACTAATAGTTTGTGGATTTCGTAGTGATTAATGGCTCTGCATCGGATTTAGCAGAACCCGGATCCATACTTAAACGGAAAATCGCCTGGTGTCTTCACTTAAACTTCCATGCGATAATTTATCTCGTCCATTTGTCAATTGATTGAGAAGATGACGGTGAAAAACGTTTAGTTTTTTCATCCACGTGATTTTGTATCCAAACTGTGAGTTGAACCCTTTCATCAGCGAATCGAGCCAGCACTGTTCAAGCGGCTTCATTTCAGATACCTTAAGAGTAACTCTGCGTCCATGGCCTCGACTTCCAACATCAGCCCTCGCACATCATCCATTTCGCTTTTTAACACCATTTTGACACGAAATACTCAACTCTTAACTGACTTCCCGAAATTTGTTCGTCTTCTCGGTACGTTTGTCGAACCGCTTTTTATTATGTACCGGTGGTATTCTAGAAAATTCTTTACATTAATTTCAAAACAGGAAGGGTAGAATATAATATCTTCTGGAATATTCAGGCTCTGAGTAAAGTGACTTCAGGGTTGGAATATTCAGGCTCTGAGTAAAGCGACTTCAGGGTTAAACTTATTTCTTCAAACATCGAACTTAAAATTCAATTAAAATAAACTTCCAAACTAGTACCAGGGATATATTTTCCTTCTTCAAAGCGTACGCCGTCTATACTCTGATGTTGGCTAGATTGGACAGCTTAATGTCGAAGAATTGTTGTTCTTTATTGAACTAAATAACCTCCTTTGTCACAGCCTAAAGCTACATAGTAATGAGTTATTTAGTTAGATACGGCGAATTAACCGTCTTCGCATCATTTTGCAGAAACAGCGGCTCTTGCGCGGGAGTTCTTGCTAATGATAATTTCAGTCACCTGCCCGCCGGCGCTGGGCAGGGCTCCCGCAAATCACGTCACAACACACTTTCCGTCTGTCACGGCACTCTGTGTAATTGTCCACTTGAGAGGTCTCAATCCCTCAATATGCCTTGAGTTTGAGACCAGTCTAAGCCAACGCAATCTTATGCTCTCAAGCTAAGTACGTTATTTCTAAAGCATTTATAATTTTTGATCAAAACAGTTCATTTTAATGTCGAAAATTGCCACCATGAGAGTACGTCACGCCTCCACAGGGGAGAACTGAACACCTGCCCTCACATGCTTTATGGAAACACCGAAGTGTTGAGTTAAGTCTCATTTTAATTGACAAAACGTATTGAATTTTGTTACCCGTGGTGAAGTGAAATGTGTATCTCCTTCTCCAATATGGCGGTCATCGTATGTGTATGCCACTGACCATATTAATCAGGGATAGGTTTCATTTTGTAAAAAACAGTCTTAAACACTTGACCAAAGTTCATATCGCTATCAGTTTTTGTTCAAAATTATGCTTTTCAAGTTCATTGCCACGCTTCAAATATTGAAAGATGTCAGTTTTGTAGCTTTGCTTGAAACGTTGGGAAAAAACAACAAGTGGTGTCTTTAATATCTCCCCGATAAGCAACCTAAATTTGTTGACATTTTGTTACGTCATTACGTACTCTTTTCCTACGTCAGTTTCATACTTTCGTTTTGAAACAAAGGGCTAATCGTGGGAAAAGGATGGAGCTTCCATTTCGTTACAAACAGAACTCAGCGAGACCCGATAGCGGGGGAAGGGGGGTGGTGTTGCCCACAGTATGATTCAATAGTTTGTAATCATTATATTTCTAAGTTCGTTGGCGACAACGAAGGCACTTCATTTGTTTACCCAAAATAATAAATAATAAATAAAAGACTTTCTTTAACGAGGGTAACATAATTTACTGGTTGCCCAGTAGTTTACAATATGGCCCTCCCTAATTTTACATAAAAAATGTACAGAGGTTGATTGCTTCATCTAAGTTTCCGTAAACTTACTTAGCGAGGCTCATTACCTGCCGGTATCCAGCCAATAGGACCTGCAACAGTTTCCCGCCGTTCACAATTTTAAGTGGGTAATTAATGGAACGATCTTTATTAAACTGACGTCAGTGTAAGTAGGCCAGGTGTGAAAAGCAGCACTACTGTACAGGTAGAAGAAGTTTGTTGAGATGTAAATTTTAATTTTTTTTTAACACAATTACAATTATTCGGTCTTCCCGAAACTGGCCAGGGGCACTCAATACGGTCTTCTCTCAAATACTTTTAAACGCTGTTTTCGGCTTTCTGAAATGCTTTGAAAGCTGTGTCGGTAAATGTTTAGGCTGCGCTATTAATTTGCTTATTTTTTGGTCATTTTAAGGGAAATTGAGCCTTATCGAATTTACGAGGGCTTTCTTTGTCCATTTCTCGAAACCCTTAGGTCTCCTTGCCTTTCTAAAAATCATAACTGACCGTTTTTTTGGTACCCAAAACGACATTTTTATAAATCCGAAAACAACAGGCCAAAACAATTTCTCAAATCTCGACAGTTCGAGGTGACAGTTCTCTTAAGAAAAATCGGAATGGATTAACGGCCCTCCGAACAGATAATTCACCGAAACGAGCTGCTGGGTGCCCCTTACAAGCAGTCTTAGTTGTAGGGTATTTTTGCTGAAATTTAATATCATTTGTATACTAGGGAAGCATGCTCTGCGCACCGACATTTTAAAAGTTATCGTCCGTGTTTTTAATGGAGAAATTTCTTCGAACATTTCCCACGCGGAAAGTTCATGTGCGATAGTTCCTCGGTGTAATAAAAGGCTTAACAACCATTAAATACCATACCAACACAGTCTATATGAATTTGTTCGAAATAGTTCGGTTGGTAATGGCTTATTACCTCGATGAAAATAACGGAGTTGAAGATATTAGAACAAATTAAGGCCAGTTCATGGTTTTTTTTTCATATGTACGTTGGGACAATGTGCTCCCAAAAGTTGCAATGGTTTTACTGCTCAAACAGAAGAGTATTAGTATTTCACGGCTCCTGTTTACAGCGATCACTGATTCAAATTTATTGTTCAGTCCCGTGAAACAACGCTCCTATACGCAGAGAGCTACGGAATGCAGCATGCTTCGTGCACTACTGTTAATTAAAAACCCGCTATTTAAACCCTCTTTAATCTACTACCCTTTATACAGTCACAATGTTTCTGGCATATGCGAAATGAAGAGTCTACCTTTGTGAAGAAAATATATTTTGTCACTATTATACGGAATATAATTCAGTCCACAGATGGATTTTTTAGGGATGGCTGCATGTCATTAGTTTCCTCTTTTACTATTATGGAGTACAGTACCACTCAAATGTAAGTTACCACCTCTCGCCTCATTTCTCCCGAGAATCACTGAAGCGTTTAGTATGAAGCGTTATAAATAAAAAGTATGGAATATATTTAGGCCTTTCCACAAATATCCGGATATTTTTAGGGATATTTAGAAGTTTCCGATATATTTAGAAAATGTAAGATATGTAGAAACATTCATAGGTTTTCCGACTTTTCGTCGCTATTTGCTGGGAACAATTCTCAGTTCTATGCCAGAAACAATCCAGTTCAGTGATTTCCCTCTCGAAGAATATATTCAACATCACTGAAAGCGCTTAAGCTGCAATTTTCCAAAATGGCGGATGCTGGTAACATCGAAGTGCCTGAATTTTCTCCCTCAATTCCTAGTACAACAAGAAGACTTTTGAAAATTTTGGCCTAAGTGATTCAAAATCGGTGTATTTTTGCGACAAAAATAAGAGATATTTAGAGAGGTTTTCGAGATATTTAGAAAACATTTTGTGACATTAAGAACAAATTTTGAGAATTTCCGGAAAGATATTTGGCGATTTTACGTGATATTTGTGGAAAGGAATAAATATATTACATATGTCAAATAAACATATCGACCGTTTGTAATGATATTTTTGCATCCATCACTTGCGTCATCGCGGAACGTGAAATTTTAGACCATAATTGACGAAAGAAACGACCAACGGGTGACGAAGGGAAGGAAATAGAACAGAGAAATAGCAAGGGTTTAATACAGTACAGCCCCAAAATAAGACGATTCGTTCGCGAAAAAGAAATCATTCGGTAGATTTTACCGCCGATTAACTTTCATTGAGCGAGTGGCTCAAATTTCATTCGGGATTCAAAACAACTTACAACAACAACAACATAAGCCAAAAATACTGCAGAAAAAAAAAAAAAAAAAAAAACAAAACAGACACACCAGAAAAAAAAATAATAAAAAACAAATTAAAAAAAAAAAAAAAAAAATAAAAAAAAAAAAAAAAAAAAAAAAAAAAAAAAAAAAAAAAAAAAAAAAAAAAAAAAAAAAAAAAAAAAAAAAAAAAAAAAAAAAAAGATAATCCCT
>Ga0126339_10000331_pt1 | contig 24320 bp, 19 predicted proteins | sample OrbTmetagenome_2_FD_92532 | JGI IMG/M metagenome (GOLD analysis project Ga0126339, IMG submission 92532) | Coral microbial communities from Petempiche,Puerto Morelos, Mexico - Orbicella T R C metagenome | ecosystem: Host-associated > Invertebrates > Cnidaria > Coral | place: Petempiche,Puerto...
AACAGGTCCAGGGGCACGCGGTTGACGACGGGCACCGGCTCCAGCCAGTCGGGATCGGCATGCCAGACGAAGGCGTCGGCCTGGGTCATGTCGGTGACGGGCGGTGGGGGCGGGGCCAGGCGCTCCAGGCTGTCGGCGATGCGGGCAAGGGTGTGGGCGAGGTGCTCCAGGTCGGCCATGATGGGGCGAGTCTTTCGCTGTTGACGGACGAAGGACGGGCACCTTACCACGAGGTCGCGTGCCGGCAATCTGGGGGCATGGCGGTCGTTTCGATCCGGGAGCCTCGACGGACGTCGCCGCGTTTGCATCGGGGCCTCGGATCGTTATAGTCCCGCCACCGATGATCCTGGGGACGGCCTCGGGTGGCTCTCTCAAAGGGGCCGGCCGATCCCTTCTCCCCCCTGACCGCATGCAAGGAGAGCGCGGATGCTCATCAGTCCCGCCTATGCCCAGGCCGCCCAGCCTGGCGGCTTCACCGAAAGCCTTGGCGCCTTTCTGCCGCTGATCCTGATCTTCGTGATCTTCTATTTCCTGCTCATCCGTCCGCAGCAGAGGCGGATGAAGGAGCATAAGGCGATGCTGGAGGCCATTCGGCGCGGCGACCGGGTGGTGACCAACGGAGGATTGATTGGCACCGTGATCAAGGTGGCGACCGACACCGAGCTTCAGGTGGAGATCGCCGATGGTGTCCGCGTGCGGGTCATGCGGGACATGATCGCCAACGTGCTGTCGAAGACCGAGCCGGTGGCCAGCGGCGGCAAGCCGCGCAAGGGGGGCGCCGACAATGATGACGCCGGGGATGAAGACGATGACAACGGCGGCGACAATGGCGGCGGCGGCAAGAAGGGCGGGAGCACCGAGAAGCTGAAGGGCCTGCTCAGCAAGTCCCGCTAAGCGTCCCTCCGGCGGGCCATGCCCCCGGGCGTGGCCCCGTCTCTCCTCCGGTCCGGCGGATCGCTGTTCATGTTGTACTTCGCGAAATGGAAGATCGGGCTGATCCTGGCCATCTGCCTGGCTGGAATCATCTTTTCCGTGCCCAATGCTCTCCGGGGCCAGACCGAGACGCTGCCGTCCTGGTGGCAACCGGTCACCCTCGGCCTGGATCTTCAGGGCGGGTCGTACCTGTTGCTCGAGGTGGAAACCGACGCCGTCGTCCGCGAGCAGCTCGAGTCCCTGGTGGAAAGCGCCCGTGCCGAACTGCGTCAGGCGCGCATCCGCTACGTGGGTCTGGGAGTGGAGGGGGGCGCCGCCGTTGTCACCATCCCCGACGCCGGGCAACGCACCGAGGCGGCGCGTCTGCTGCGCGGACTGGACAGCACGGGAACCAACTTGGCCGAGGGGGCCGAAGGACGCTTCATACTGACGTTCGAGGAGCAGGCGCTCATCGAGCGCCGCAACCAGGCCGTCGAACAGTCGATCGAAATCGTGCGCCGCCGCGTGGACGAAACCGGCACCCGCGAACCGACCATTCAGCGTCAGGGCGAAACCCGCATCATCGTCGAGTTGCCCGGTGTGGATGACCCTCAAAGGATCAAGGCGCTGATCGGCCGGACCGCAAAGCTGAACTTCCATCTGGAGGACGAACGCGTCTCGCCCGAGGACCTGGCCGCCGGGCAGGTGCCGCCGGGCACGACGATCCTCCCGGCCGCCGAGAACAACGCTGACGGTCCGCCGCGCTATGCCGTCCGCAAGAGGGTGGAGGTCGCGGGCGACCGGCTTGTCGATGCGCAGCCCAACTTCCAGGATAATCAACCGGTTGTCAGCTTCCGGTTCGACACCGCCGGCGGGCAGCGGTTCGGCCGCGTCACCCAGGAGGCCGTGGGCCAGAACCTGGCGATCGTCTTGGATGGTGCGGTCATCAGCGCGCCGGTCATCCGCGAGCCCATCCTCGGGGGCTCGGGCGTCATCTCCGGCAGTTTCTCCGTTCAGGAGACCCAGGACCTGGCGCTGCTGCTGCGGGCTGGTGCCCTGCCGGCGCCGTTGACGGTGCTGGAGGAGCGCACCGTGGGGCCGGGGCTGGGGGCCGATTCCATCGAGGCCGGCGCCCTGGCCAGTCTACTCGGCCTGCTTCTGGTGATTGTCTTCATGATCGCCACCTACGGCTTGTTCGGCGGTATGGCGGTGGTCGCGCTCGTGCTGAACCTGTTCCTCTTGCTTGGCGCGCTGAGCCTGTTGGGCGCCACCCTCACGCTACCGGGCATCGCCGGCATCGTGCTGACCATGGGCATGGCGGTGGACGCCAACGTGCTGATCTTCGAGCGCATGCGCGAGGAAGCCCGCAACGGCCGCAGTTTGATGAACTGCATCGAGACCGGCTTCCGCCAAGCTTTCAAGGCCATCGTTGACGCCAACGTGACCACGCTCGTGGCCGCCGCCTTGCTGTTCTACTTCGGTTCCGGCCCGGTGAAGGGCTTCGCGGTAACCCTGAGCATCGGCGTGCTCGCATCCATGTTCACCGCCGTGATGGTCACACGCTTGATGGTCGTCGTCTGGCTGCGCCGCAGCCGCGCGAAGACTCTGCCGATTTGAGGACCTCTCCCATGGCCCCGTTGATCACCCTGGTGCCCGTCGATACCAGGATCGACTTCATGAAGCGCCGCATTCAGGCGCTGGTCCTGTCCGCCGTGCTGGTGGTGGCGGCGATCGTTTCTCTCACCGTGCAGCAGCTCAACTTCGGCATCGACTTCGCCGGCGGTATCCTGGTCGAGGCCCGTCTGCCGGCCGAACCGGACATGGCCGACCTGCGCGGCCGCTTGAACGGGCTGGGTTTGGGGGCGGTGTCGCTTACCCACATCGGCGACGACGCGCGCGACGTGATGATCCGAGTCCAGCAACCCGAGGACACCACGGAGGAGCAGGAGAACGCCGCCCTGGCGGCCATCCAGGGGGTCCTGGACGAGGGGGTGGACTATCGCCGCGTCGAACTGGTCGGCCCGAAGGTGGGGGGCGAACTGATCGAGGCCGGCATCTGGGCGGTGTCGCTCTCGATCCTGGCCATTGTGCTCTACATCTGGTTCCGCTTCGAATGGCAGTTCGCCGTCGGCGCCATGGTGGCATTGATCCACGATGTCTTGGTGACGCTGGGCTTGTTCTCGTTGCTGCGGCTGGAATTCGACCTGACCACGGTGGCGGCGTTGTTGACCCTGGCGGGGTATTCCATCAACGACACGGTGGTCGTCTACGACCGGGTCCGCGAGAAGCTGCGCAAGTACAAGCGCATGGCCCTGGTGGATCTGCTCAACCTGGCGCTCAACAAGACGCTGTCGCGCACGATCCTGACCTCGATCACCACGTTGGTGGCGGTGCTGTCCCTCCTGACCCTGGGCGGGGAGGTGCTGCGCAATTTCAGCGCCGCGCTCGCCTTCGGCATCATCATCGGCACCTATTCGACGATCTACGTGGCGGTGCCGATCCTCGTCTACTTCGATCTGCGGCGCGAGGCCATCGCCGGCGAGGAAACCGATTCGGAGACGGGTGAGGGGGATGCCGAGACCGCGCCCATGGTCGAGGGCGCCGATGGGTTCGTGCCGTCACCTGATCCCGAAGCGGATGACGATCCGGACGGCCAGGATCCAGCGGCGCCAGGTGTCACGCTGTCCAAGCGCCCGGCAAGCGGTGGCCGGGGCGGGGCCAGCAAGCGCAAGCCCAAGGGCAAGGGCAGCCGTGGGGCGCGGCGCTAAGCTCAGTATGGTTGGGGCCGCAAAGGGCTTGATACCGCGGCTCACATCGCCAGGTGACGTCTTTTGTGGAGGATGCGATGGACATCACGCCCTTGGTCGCCGCCGATCGCCCGCTGATCCAGGCTTATGGTGACGGCGCCTTCCGCATTCAGGGCCGTCAGCATGTTGGCTCCCTCATCCTGTTGCGTGACCAGGTTGTGCCCTGGTCAGGGGTCCTGACGGTCGAGGGCTTGGCTCCGGTGCTGGCGGTCGCCGCCGAGGTAGAGATCCTGGTGATCGGTTGTGGCGCGGCCATGGCCCTGGTGCCGCCCGACCTGCGCCAGGTGCTGCGCGACCATGGCATCGTGCCGGAACCCATGGACACCGGCGCCGGCTGCCGTACCTGGAATGTGTTGCTGACCGAGGACCGGCGCGTCGCCGCAGCCCTGGTGGCAGTGTAACGGACGAACGGGACCCGCGCGGGGTCCCGTCTCCGAGAGAACACCGATACGGCTGATCGTTGGATCCGTCCCCGCTCAGCCGGCCTTGGCCAGGTTCTCGTTGACGAAGTCCCAGTTCACCAGGTGATCCAGGAAGGTGGTCAGGAAGTCCGGCCGCCGGTTCTGGAAGTCCAGGTAGTAGGCGTGCTCCCAAACGTCGCAGGTGAGCAGCGCGGTCTGACCGTGCACCATCGGATTCTCGGCATTGGGGGTCTTGGTGATCTTGAGCGCACCGTTATCCAGGACCAGCCAGGCCCAGCCCGAACCGAACTGAGTGGCACCGGCGGCCTTGAAGTCGGTCTTGAACGCCTCGAAAGCCCCGAAGGCAGCGTTGATGTGCTCCGCAATGGCGCCGCTGGGCGCGCCGCCGCCGCCGGCTTTCAGGCCATTCCAGAAAAACGTGTGATTCCAGACCTGTGCGGCATTGTTGAAGATGCCGGCGTTCTTGTCGGCCCAAGCCCGCAGAATCACCTCTTCCAGGGGCTTGTCGGCCAGCGGAGAGTCCTTGGTCAGGTTGTTGAGATTGGTGACGTAGGTCTGATGGTGTTTGCCGTGGTGGAAGTCCAGCGTCTGCGCCGACATATGCGGTTCCAGCGCCGTCTTGTCGTAGGGCAGGGGGGGGAGTTCGAACGCCATTATTAACCTCGTCGTGAAGAGGACATACCAGAACGGGTTGGCCCGGGCCACAGGGTACATAAGGCCGGGTCGGAAGGATGTGAAGTGTGGAACTGTTCAAAAGAACGATCGCGGCGGGAGATTTGCCCATGGGTCATGGCGAGGATGGGGACAAAAGGGGCGCGTCGGGGGCCATGGATCCGTCAGCTTCGAAAGCCCCGCGCGGCCTGTCATCCTGCGCGGCTCTGGTGCGCCACGCCGACCCCGACCGCTTCGTTCTGGCGATGATGGTGCCGCCGGCGCGCCGCGAGGCTCTGTTCGCGCTGCTGGCCATGAACGTGGAGGTGGCGCGGATCCCGGAGGCCGTCAGCGAACCCTTGCTGGGGGCGATGCGCCTGCGCTACTGGCGCGATGTCGTCGGCGCAGAGGATCCTGGCGCCATGGCACAAGGACATCCGGTGGCCGAGGCCCTGGCGCGAGAGGTGCTGGATCCGGCTGAGTGGACCCGGGATGAGCGCCGGGCACTGCTGGAGGCGCTCTTGGACGGGTGGGGCGAGGCCCTGGGCGCCGATCCCCCGGCCAACGGCGCGGCGGCGCGCCGCCATGCCGGCGCGATCGGGGGGCCCCTGTGGGTGTTGGCCGGGTTGCTGTTGGGCGTGGCACCGTCGGATGACGACAGCCGCGCCGCGCTTCGGCATGTGGGCACGGCTTGGCTGCTGCTTGGCATGGCGCGGGCTACGCCCACCCTGCTGCGGAGGGGGCGTTTGCGCCTGCCTTTGGACGCCTTGGCGACGGCTGGCGTGTCGGGCGATGCCGTACTGGCGGGGGCCGACCCCGAGAAGGTGGGCATTCGCGCCGGTGTGGCGGCTCTGGTCGACCTGGCGTTGGAGGATCTGGCGGCGGCCGGTGGCCAGGGCGATCGCGTGGACCGCCGCGCCCGACCGTTGCTCCGCCAAGCCATTCATGCCCGTCTTCTGGCCCGTTGCCTCTCGCGCCACGACCACGATCCCTTTGCCGCCGGCGTGCATCTGGCCCGGGTCCCCATTGTGCGGCTGCTTCTATCCGGCATGATCGGGGCCAAGGGCCTCTGATCACCCCTGGCGGACCAGGCGACTCCACTGACTTCGGGTGATTTGTTCGTGCCATAGGATCGGTCACGGGTCTTGGCTCTGCGTTTTTTTGACTTAACCTCGTCTTAGGGAATAGGCCTTTCGGTCAGGGTGTAGGGCGCGGGAGTCCGATGAGGCGACCCGCGATGCGCGCGTGTCCATGTGGTCTGCGCCATCAGGATCCAGGAAGCCAACACAAGACGTAGGATATCCTATCGCCGAAAGATCTTCTGCCATGATATAAACAAAATCTTAGAACATGTTCTTTAAAAAGAGAAATTATTCATTCCTAAAAGACGCCCAAGAGTGCCTGGTGGTGGATGCAACCTCGTCACCATGTGTGACACACGTTACAGCATCTATCGAAAACGTCGGGAAATCAAAGGCTTGAAAAATATGCCATGATGTCCTAGGATAAATCATCCGAATAAATCGACGCTGGCGCCATCTGGGGAAGTGATTATGCCCCGAGTCGGTGTATGGAAAACAGGAGGATCATAGTGATCACGGAACGGTGTTCGACGGGTCAGCACCTCGGCGCGGTGGTGGCTTTGGTCGGCCTGAGCCTGGTCCTCCAGGCCGGCCTGGACATGGGGCGCACGTTCACGGAGGCCGATCTTTTTGAAGCAACGCCGGACCGGACCGTTGCCCACTACATCGCGGCGCCAGCCTCGGAAGATTGGGGACAGACTGTCCTGAAACTCAACGGCATGCCGTGATGCCGCCCTCCCGTCCCGGATGTGGACGGGGCGGGTGACCTCACTCCTGTTTCCATGGAACGGCCGCAGGCCGGGGACCTGGATCCGGTTCCCCGGTTTTTTGTCATGGGCACCCTATGTCATGACTGTGTTGCGCTGCCGGCTGCAATGGCAGCCGGCAGCGCACCATTCCAAGGCACGACGGTGCGCTGCGTCCCACCGTTTTCCATTATGGGGGGCGGGACGCGAACGCACCCACACTGTCTTGTGTAGCCGGTCAAGGTCACATACCGCCGGTATAAGACCTCGGGACGCGGCGCTCAGGAGGCATGCCATGACACGAGCAACACCGACATGTGGATTCGGGAGGGCGCCGGGTGTGGCGTTGCTCCTGGCTCTGGCCTTGACGGCGTGTGATGGGGTCAGCGCCCGTGCCGGCGACACGATGATCGTGGACGCTGGCACGGGCCGGGCGTCCATGCATGCGGCCGAGACAGGCGCGGTAACCCGGATTGCCCCGGGTACCCCCGGGGCGGTTCTGGATCAGGTGTTGGGTCCCCCCATGGCGCGACGTCCCCTCAAGAACGATCAGCCCTGGGTGATGGGCGCGGCGATCCTCGACTATGCCTTCACGGAGCCGGTGATTCGCTTCCTGGATCGGGACGGCCGTGAGGTGGCAAGGGGCCAGGCTCTTCACATCGTCGTCGATCCCGATGATAGGGTGCTTCGTCTCGTGCCCGATCCCAACAACCGGCCCGGCATTCTTGGTCTGGCGCAGGGCCAGACTTTGCGGGGGTCGGCGGTGCTGCCCCACGCGGCCGAGATTCCGGAAAGCGCGAGGGTGCGGTGAGTCCGGTGCCGTTCGGCGGATGAGTCACACTCATCCGCCGCTGGTACATGATGCACGCGCCGGAGTCGGGACAGTGACACAAAAGGGCCGGATCGGGCCGGAGCGTCCTCGATGCGGTCCGCCTTTCGGCTCTTTTCGTGCCCGGCGGAACGAGTCCAGTCGACCGCTACGTCAACCGGGGCAACCAGGGCGTGCCGCGATCCGCCACGCCAGCCGGTGTTTGCAGGCGCGTGGTCGTCCCCCTATCATCCTCAGCCGGCACGGTGTGGACGCGGATCACGCGCCCACACCCGACCTCAAAAGACGAACCGGCACGGGAGGATAGGGACACATGGACTTTAGCCTGACCGAGGAGCAGGGGCAGTTCCAGGACGTGGCGCGCGAGTTCGCCACCAGGGAAATGGCGCCGCATGCGGAGCGCTGGGACGACGAGAAGTTCTTCCCCGAAGAGACCCTGCGCCAGGCCGCCGAACTGGGGTTCGCCGGCATCTATGTGCGCGACGATGTCGGCGGGTCGGGGCTCGGTCGATTGGACGCGGCGGTGGTCTTCGAGGAACTGGCTGCCGCCTGCCCCTCCACGGCCGCCTATCTGTCCATCCACAACATGTCCTCTTGGATGATCGATCGCTTCGGCGATGACGACCTGCGCCGCCGGGTCCTGCCCCGGCTGTGTTCCATGGAGCACTTCGCCAGTTACTGCCTGACGGAGCCCGGCGCCGGGTCCGATGCGGCGTCCCTCAAAACCCGGGCCGAGGTTGACGGCGACACCTATGTGCTCACCGGCGAGAAGGCGTTCATCAGCGGCGGCGGGCGCTCCGACATCTACGTTGTCATGGCCCGCACCGGCGAGAGCGGTCCCAAGGGAATTTCCGCCTTTGTCGTGGAGGCCGGCAGCCCGGGGATGTCCTATGGCAAGCAGGAACGCAAACTGGGTTGGAACAGCCAACCCACCGCCGCCGTGATCTTCGAGGAGTGTCGGGTGCCGGCGGCCAACCGCCTGGGCCAGGAGGGCGACGGTTTCAAGATCGCCATGATGGGGCTGGACGGCGGACGGCTGAACATCGGGGCCTGTTCCCTCGGCGGCGCGCGTGGCGCCATGACGGCGGCGCTGACCTACACCCGGGAGCGTCGCCAGTTCGGCCGGGCCATCGCCGACTTCCAGGCGACCCAGTTCAAGCTGGCCGACATGGCCACCCAACTGGAAGCCTCGCGCCTCCTGCTGCACAAGGCCGCGGCCGCGTTGGACGGCGGCGATTCCCAGGCCACCGTGCTGTGCGCCATGGCCAAGCGGCTGGCCACCGATGCCGGGTTCGCCGTTTGCAACGAAGCCTTGCAGCTTCATGGCGGCTACGGCTACATCCAGGAGTATCCGATCGAACGCATCCTGCGCGACCTGAGGGTGCACCAGATCCTGGAGGGAACCAACGAGATCATGCGTGTCATCATCGCCCGTCGGTTGCTCGCCGACTGACGGCGCGGCGACGGCGCATTTATGCACATGGGAACAGACAGGACTGTCTCAATGAACGACGAGCCGGAGATCCTTTTCCAGGTTGAGGACGGAATCGGCCGAATCCTGCTCAACCGGCCCAAGGCCCTGAATGCCCTGACCTTGGTCAAGATCCGCGAGATGGATGCGACCTTGCGCCGGTGGGCCTCGGACGCCGCCGTGAAGGTGGTGCTGATCGAGGGTGCCGGGGGCAAGGCGTTCTGCGCCGGTGGTGACATCCGCGCCTTGGCCGACGCGGCGCGCCTGGAGGACTGGACCACGGTGCGCGCCTTCTTTCGTGAAGAGTACATCCTGAACCGATTGATCCGCACCTATCCCAAGCCCTACGTGGCGATCCTGAACGGCATCACCATGGGCGGTGGCGTCGGCATTTCCATCCATGGGAGCCTGCGCATCGTCACCGAGAATGTACTCTTCGCCATGCCGGAGACGGGTATCGGCCTGTTCCCGGACGTGGGTGGCACCTATGTGCTCCCCCGGCTGCCCGGACGGCTGGGCGCTTACGTGGGCCTCACGGGCGCGCGGTTGCGGGCCGCCGACTGCCTTTATACGGAGGTGGCCACCCACCATGTCCCGACGGAGCGCATGTCGGACTTCAAGCTGGCTCTTCGGGACGCGGCGCGGACCGCGATCTCCGTCGAGGAGATGATCCAGGCGCTCACCAACCTGACGGATCTGTATCATGACCACCTGGAGGACCCGCCGCTGGAGACCCAGCGGGCGGCGATTGACGAGGCCTTCGGTCATGAGTCCGTGGAGGCCATCATCGATGCGCTGGAGGCCATGGGACCGGGCTGGGGGGCGGACACGGCCGCGACCCTGCGCGCCAAATCGCCCACATCGCTGAAGGTCACGTTGCAGCAGTTGCGTGCCGGACCGCGCCTGGACTTCGACCGCGCCATGCAATTGGAATACCGCCTGGCGCGCAGGTTCCTGGAAGCCCCGGACTTCCAGGAAGGGGTGCGGGCGGTGATCGTGGACAAGGATCAGGCGCCACGCTGGTCACCCCAGACCTTGGAGGAGGTCACCGACGCAGCGGTGCGGGCACGGTTCGCGCCGCTCGACGATGAGCCGGACCTGTCGTTCCCGGGAGACTGAGTCGGGCGAACGACCCGGCCGCCCGAGGGACCGTCCTGGCACCAAGCCAAACAACAATCAGGGAGGACACCATACCATGGTCACCATCGCCTTTGTCGGCCTGGGCAATATGGGCGGGCCGATGCTCGCCAACCTGACCAAGGCTGGGCATGCGGTTCATGCCTTCGACCTTTCAGAGGATGCTCTGACGCGGGCCGAGGCCGCCGGGGCCACGCGCGCCGCGTCGGCCGCCGAGGCGGCATCGACCGCCGAGGTGGTGATCACCATGTTGCCCGCCGGAGAGCATGTGCGGACGGTCTACATGGACGAGTCCGGGGGTATCCTCGGCGCCGCGCCCAAGGGTGCGCTGTTGATCGATAGCTCGACCATCGATGTGAACAGCGCCCGGGCGGTTGCCGCGGCCGCCGCCGAGGCCGGTCTGCGCATGGTCGACGCCCCGGTGTCCGGTGGCGTGGGGGCGGCCGAGGCCGGCACGCTCACCTTCATGGTTGGTGGGACCGACGAGGCGGTGGAAGCCGCGCGGCCGATCCTGGAGATCATGGGTAAGGCGGTGGTGCACACGGGCGGGCCGGGCACCGGCCAGGCGGCCAAGATCTGCAACAACATGATGCTGGGGATCCAGATGCTGTCCGTCTGCGAGGCCTTCATGCTGGCCAAGCGCCTGGACCTGGATGCGCAGAAGCTGTTTGATGTCAGTTCCCGGGCCTCGGGTCAATGCTGGTCGCTGACCACCTACTGCCCGGTTCCGGGGCCTGTGCCCACCAGCCCGGCGAATCGGGACTACAAGGCCGGCTTCACCGCCGCGATGATGCTCAAGGACCTCAAGCTGGCACAGCAGGCCGCCGCCGTGAGCGGCGCCGCCACACCCCTGGGCGGCCTGGCGGAAAGTCTCTACGCGGTGTTCTGCAACCATGAGAACGGCGGGGGCCAGGATTTTTCTGGTATCATCCAGATGATCGACGGCGACGCCTGACTCAGGGGACCGGCCCCAAGCTCCGGATGGTGGCCGAGGCCCGCGCCGCCGCCATCCCACCGAACGGTGTAGGACCAGGGACTTGCCCCGGTCCTGCATCGTCTGTACGGGAGCCTATCCATGGCCAGGCAGCCCGGCCAGGCGCCGCGCGAAGTGCTCTATGAATTCCTTTATGGCCGTTATGCCGTACGCGTGGCGGCCATTGATCCGGTGACCAACACCGAGGTGCGCATGGTGGGCGATCCGCGTCTGCCGGAGGTGGCGCTGAAACGTGCCGCCTTGCGCAAGCTGATCTACGTCCTCGACCGGGAGGCCAAGAAGCGGTCCGGGCCCTGGTCCTGAAGGATCAGCCCCACCAAGGGGACTGAGCCGGTGGACCTCATCCGCCTGGCGAGCGGTCTCGGCGCCGACCCGGCGGACACGATCCCCGTCGTCTGCATGGGCCTCCTCGCCATGGGTTATCCGATTCACACAACTTGCCGGCCCGTTTGGGAATGCCAAACCGATCTGGTGACGTGACACCGCTTTTTCGTCTTCGTGTCTTGGTGGTTCATCATCGCAACCGTGGTCCAGAAAACCACCAAGGCACCAAGGCGGTGTGTCCCAACGTCAGAGCCTGGATTCGACCGCACCGAGACCAGGAGAAGAAGAGGGTGACTTAGATAGCGCCATGGGAGGGACTCGTCATGGATCCCGCGTCCCTTGCCCCGTTGGCTCAGTGCCGCGCCGCTGTGCGCGCCGCCATTGTGGCGGACGAAAGCACGATGGTGCGTGCGCTGGCCGATGAGGCTCGTCCCGACGTCGACACCCGACGGGGCGCCGACGCCGAGGCGCTGGCGCTGGTCCGGTCTCTGCGGCATGGCCGCGCCCCCGGCCTGATGGACGCGATGCTGTCGGAGTATGGTCTGTCCAACCCGGAAGGCGTGGCCCTGATGCGTCTGGCCGAGGCCTTGTTGAGGATCCCCGACACGGTCACCGTCGATGCCTTGATCCGCGATAAGATTGTCGACGCGGCCTGGAGCCATCACCGGGCGCGCGCGCCATCGGTGCTGGTCAACGCGGCGACGGCGGGCCTGACGCTGGCCGCCGGGCTGATGGGCGACGACGACGTAGGCACGGGCACGACCACCCTGCGTGGTATCGTGCGTCGCCTGGGGGTGCCGGTGATCCGCGTCGCCATGGTCGAGGCCATGAAGCGCATGGGACGGCAGTTCGTCCTGGGACGCACCATCGATGAGGCCATGCGTCGCGCCGGAACCTTGAACGCCCGCGGCTACACCCATTCCTACGACATGCTCGGTGAGGCGGCGCGGACCATGGCCGACGCTGATCGCTACCATGCGACGTATGTTGGCGCGCTCGAGCGTCTGGCCGCCGTCGCCGGTCACGACGATGTCCACGCCAATCCCGGCATCTCGATCAAGCTGTCGTCGCTGCATCCCCGCTTCGAGGCCACGCAGCGCGACCACTGCCTGCCGGTGGTCGTTGCGCGGGTGGGGCACCTGGCCCACCTGGCCCGCCAGGCCAACCTGGGCTTGACCATCGATGCCGAGGAGCAGGAGCGGCTGGACCTGACGCTGGCGGTGATCGAGGCTGTCGTGCCCGATCCCGCCCTGGCCGGGTGGGACGGCTTCGGCCTGGCGGTGCAAAGCTACGGCCCGCGCATGGGGCCGGTGCTGGACTGGGTGATCGCGCTCGCCGATCACCTCGACCGCCGCCTGACGGTGCGGCTGGTCAAGGGCGCCTATTGGGATAGCGAGATCAAACGCGCCCAGGTGTTGGGGCTGGACGGCTACCCGGTGTTCACCCGCAAGGTCTCCAGCGATGTGGCCTACTTGGCGGGGGTGCGGCGTCTGCTGGCGCGGCCCGATCGGGTCTACCCGCAGTTCGCCACCCACAACGCGCGCACCATCGCCGACGTGCTGGAACGGGCGGGCGAGGGGACGCGCTTCGAGTTTCAGCGTCTGCATGGGATGGGGGAGGCGCTCCACGACCGGGTGCGGGCGCGGCACGGGCATCCCTGCCGGATCTATGCGCCGGTGGGCCATCATGCGGACCTTCTGGCGTATCTGGTGCGCCGCCTGCTGGAGAATGGTGCCAACAGCAGTTTCGTGAATCAGATCCTGGATCCGGCCATACCCATCCATGCCCTGACGCGGGATCCCGTGACGATCTTGGACGGACTGGACCCGCTGCCGCATCCGGCAATCCCCCGGCCACGGCGTTTGTACGGCACGGCCCGACGCAACAGCCGGGGGCTCGATCTGAGCGATCCCCGGGCCTGGGCGATGGTGGAGGTTCGGCGGGCACCGTTCCGTGCTTGCCGGTGGGAGGCGTTTCCGCTGATTGGCGACCAGCGCCCTCCAGGCCGGCGGCGGGTGGTGATCAATCCGGCGGCGCCGAACGATTGCGTCGGCGTTGTCCACGACGCCGATCCGGCTCTTGTGGGCCTGGCGGTCGACGCGGCGCTGGCGGCACGGCCCGCGTGGTCGGCACGGCCCGTGGCGACGCGGGCGGCCATCCTGGAGCGCGCCGCCGACCTTTACGAGACCCACTCCCCCGAACTTGTGGTCCTGGCGACCCGAGAGGCCGGTAAGACCCAGGCCGATGGCATTGGGGAGGTGCGGGAGGCGGTGGACTTCCTGCGCTACTACGCCGCGCGGGCGCGGGCTCTGCCGCCGGGGCGTGTGCCGCGAGGGGTGTTCGTTTGCATTTCGCCCTGGAACTTCCCGCTGGCCATTTTCACGGGCCAGATCGCGGCGGCCCTGGTCACCGGCAACACGGTGATCGCCAAACCGGCCGAGCAGACGTGTTTGATGGCCGCCCGGGCGGTGGCTTTGCTGCGGGAGGCGGGGGTGCCGGCGGCGGCCCTGACGATGCTACCGGGAGATGGCGCCACGGTCGGCGGCGCCTTGACCGCGGATGACCGGATCGGCGGGGTGTGTTTCACCGGATCGGTGGAGGCAGCGCGGGCGATCCACCGGACCATGGCTGGGCACGGCGCGGCAACCGCGCCCCTGATCGCCGAAACGGGCGGGATCAACGCCATGATCGTGGACTCCACGGCTCTGCCGGAGCAGGTCGTGCGCGACATCCTGACGTCGGCGTTCCAGAGCGCCGGGCAACGGTGTTCGGCCCTGCGGCTGCTCTGCCTTCAGGAGGACATCGCCGAGCGGACCCTGGCGATGCTGCGCGGGGCCATGGATGCGTTGACCGTGGGTGATCCCTGGGACCGGGCGACCGATGTGGGGCCGGTCATCGATGCCGAGGCCCATGCCAGGATCCAAGCCCATGGGACGGCCCTTGAGGCCGAGGGACGGCTGATCCACCGCACACCGTGGCCCGAGGGGAGACCACCGGGCTGGTTCATGGCGCCGGTCGCCTTTCGCCTGGACCGGCCGGAGGACCTGACCCGGGAGGTGTTCGGGCCGGTGCTGCATGTGGTTACCTGGGCCACGTCCGACTTGGAGGCGCTGGTGGCGCGGATCAATGCCCTGGGGTATGGGCTGACCCTGGGTCTGCATAGCCGCATCGAGGCGCGGGTGCGGCGCGTCGCCGAGGCCGCGCGCGTGGGCAACCTGTATGTGAACCGCAACCAGATCGGGGCGATTGTCGGCGTGCAGCCGTTTGGAGGGGAAGGCTTGTCGGGCACCGGCCCCAAGGCCGGAGGGCCGCACTACCTGATGCGGTTCACCCGTGGTCCTGGCCGCCTGCCCACGGCCGGGACGGCGGAGGCCCTGCCGCCGGCCCTCACCGGGACCGCGAACGCCCGCACAGTCTCTGAGGCGCTGGAGACGGCGGCGCGCGAGATGTCCGCCTGGGGGGCGCGAGAGGATCGCGTCGCCGCGCTCCGGGCGGGCCTGGCCGGTCTGTGGGGGGCAGACGCCGAGGCCGCAAGCGCCGGACTGGCCACGGCGACGACGCTGGACGCTGGCCCCGTGACGTTGCCCGGCCCGACGGGCGAGAGCAACCAGGTTGCGATGTTCCCACGCGGTGTCGTGGTGTGCTTGGGCGACGGTACGGACGCGTCCCCGCCGATGATCCGCCAAGCCGTCACGGCGCTGGCCCTTGGATGTGCGGTCGTGGGACCGGACACCGTCATGGCGGTGCTGCGATCCTGCCTCGCCCCCCTTCACGCGCCGCTCGTGACCCTAAACGGCTGGCCGGCTGGCGATGCGCTGATGACCGCCGCGCCTCTGGCGCTGGTCGCGCTCTGGAATGCCTCCCCGGAGACGGCTCGGCCCCTGCGACGGGCCTTGGCGGGCCGGGATGGCCCCCTGGTCGGACTGGCCGATGACCCTGACGACGCAGCGGTGTTCCTGTTCGAACGAACGCTGAGCATCGACACCACGGCCTCGGGCGGCAACATGGCCCTCCTTTTGCGGGTATCAGGGGGCTAGAGTGAAGCGGGATCAGCTTGGGTCAAGCTGACCCGACTTCACTCTCATTCTATAAGTTTTGAGTATCTTCGAGATCAAGTTGGTCCGTATCGCGACCCAAATTGATCTCGGAATACTCTAGTACTCGCGGTCGGCGACGTCTCGGACAGAGTGGAGCCGGTTCTCGACGCCCCAGTGCGCGCGCACCAGATCGAGCGGCTGGGGGTGGCCTTGTCGGGCGGCAGGCTGGTGATGGCATACACCACCTGGACACGCTCCTTTCCTCGGATGATGCGACGGCGGGTGATCCGGCAGACCTGTCAGGTCCAGGCAGCGAAGAAGCGCCCGGGCCGCCACGATTTCGCTCTCGCCCTCGGCGGTGCGGAACGGTTCCTGGCCGATCACCACCGATGTGGCCGACCGGAAGGCCGTCACCACAGCCAGAGGAGACCGCCCAGCCGCGCTGTCGAACGACCGCCGCAGGGTCTTGCCGTCGATCGCAACCACACCGTCGTCGGCGGCTCCCAGATCCTCGACAAAGCGCCCGAAGCACCCCGAAAACGCTGCCGGGTCCAGCAGCCGGAAGAGCCGCGAAAACGTGTCATGGCTCGGTATGCCATGCTTCAATTCGAGAAACTCCCGGAACAGGTCGTCGCGATCGACCCCGAAATCGGCGAAATCCGAGCAGTCCTCCGCTCCGCAGATCGCGGCCGTCAGGGCAATCGCCAGAACCTCCAGGAGATCATGCCGCGTCGCATTCCCGGTGCGCGGATCGGGCAAGGCCGCAAACGCGTCCTCAAACCAGCCTCTCTCTCCATGGGACCCCTCCTTCCGTCGGTGGAGCCCTCCAAAGAATCCATTTCAGCCCGAGACGCTCCCCACCTTTTTCAAATGCGAGTCCCCTGCAGCCAAGACTGACCCATGGCAAGCCTCGAGGTGACCTCATCCCGGCCCGGCGACCGCCAGCTTGACCACCAACACGCCCGCCACCAGAATCGCCAGCGCGGCGCAGGACCGCACATAGAGCCGCAGGGCGCGGCGGATGTCCGCCGGCCCCAGACGCGCCCGGCCGCGTCCCACCCAAGGCTCGTCGGTCACCCGGCCGTGATACTGGCGCGGTCCAGACAGGGCGATGTCCAGGGCGCCGGCCGTGGCCGCCTCGGGCCAGCCGGCGTTGGGCGAACGATGATGTCGGGAGTCGGCCAGAACGATCCGCCAGGCGGCCCTGGGATCGGCATCCTTGAGCGTGGCCGCTCCGGCCATGATCAGCAGCGCCGACAGCCGCGCGGGGAGCAGGTTGACGACATCGTCCAGCCGCGCCGAGGCCCAACCGAAATCCCTGTGACGCTCGGTCCGATGGCCGACCATGGAATCCAGGGTGTTGATCATCTTGTAGGCCAACAGGCCGGGCAACCCGAACACCACGTACCAGAAGACCGGCGCCACGACGCCGTCCGAGAAGTTCTCGGCCAGGGATTCGATCGCGGCGCGGCAGATCCCCGCCTGGTCCAGCGCGTCGGGATCGCGCCCGACCACCATGCGGACCGCCGCGCGGCCGGCCGGCAATCCACCGGTTTCCAGGCCACCGGCCACATCGGCCACATGATCGTGTAGACTTTTCTGCGCCAGCAGAATCGCCACCAACAGCAGTTCCAACAGCCAACCGGCAGGCGCGGTGACCGAGAACCACTGAATCGCCACCCCGGCCAGGGCGGCGGCGGCGGTCAGCCCCAGGGCCGCGACCACCCCCCGGATACGCCGATCGGTCGGAGAGCGACGCGGCCGGTTCAGGCGACCGTCAGCCTCGCCGATGGCATGGCCCATGACCACCACGGGATGAGGCAGGATACGGAACAGGGGGCCGAACTCGCCCAGGTAGGCATCGATGAGAATCGCCCCGAGCAACAATAGCAGGGGGTCGAGCAAATCGGTGGCGGCATAGTCGAACAGGCTGATCATGGCGGCGCCGTTGTTTCATGACCAGCAGGCGTGAGCAAGGGGAAGCGATCGCGTGCTGCGGACCCGGCATCTCGCCTCGCCGTGCCGAACACGGACGAGGCGGTGGCGGCCAGGATCAATACTTCGTGCGCACGGTGTAGGTCAGGGTGACCTCGCCACGGGCCGGGACCGGCACGGTCCAGGCGATGCGATGGGCGGACTCCAGCTCATGCGCGATGGATTCGGTCAGGATCTCCCAGTCGCCGGGCACCAGGGACTCGACGCGAACCTCCACCGCCCGGTCAGGCTTGCCGTTCCGCAGGGTGACGGCGTGCTCGGTCTCCACCAGCCGGTCGCCCAGGCGGCGGAAGGCCGTGCGGCGGCGATCGGCGGTGATGTCGAAGTCCTCGCCGAGGGTTAGCGTCGCTTCACCGCCCACGGCCAGGTGGTCGACGTGATCGGCGCCCAGGAAACGCGGCGCCCCGTCCGGTCCGGCCTGGTACACGCGCACGACCCCGGCCGGCAGCGGCAGGCCCAACCCGGCCTCGGCGGTGTTGGTCAGCACCAGGCGACGGGCGGCATGGACGGGCGTGTTTTCGGCGCCCTGATCGAGATAAAGCCCGGGATGACCCGTGGCCGGCACCACGGGACGCGCGGTGACGGTGATTCCGGGGGCGTGGGCCAGGGCCACCTGGCGGGTCTGGCGATGGGCCAGGGTGACCGGCCGCTCCAGCGGGTAGAAGTGCAGCCCCCCCTGCGCCTCGGCCTTGGGCGCGTCCGGCATAGGCACGGCGCGGGCCATCTCGGCGCGCATCATCACCATGCCGCCCATGTCGTCCTGATACGCGGCTGTGGCCACCTGGCCGGCGGCCAGGGTGATCCGCGCGTCCTGGAAGGTCCGGCCGCTGGTGTTGGTGAGCGTCGCCCAGCCGGCCAGGTCCGCGCCCTCCATGCTGGCCGTCAGGTCAAGGGTGTAGTCGGCGCTCCAGGCCAGACCGCCGGCCAGATAGGTGAGCGCCAGGGTGCGCGACCCGGCAGACGGCGTCTCCACCGTCGCCAGCAGAGTCGGCGACGCGCGCAAGCCCTCGGGCAAGGCGTCCAGCACCACCTGGCCCGGCAGGCCGACGCGAATGTTGCCGTCCATCTCGAGGATGACGTCCTCGGCCACCGACAGCACCGTGGCGGTGGCGCGCCGGGGCGGCGCGTCGGCGCCCTGATCGGCCACCAGCAAGCCGATTTCCTGACCCACGGACAGCTCCAGCAGGCGGCGCAGGCTGGGTACATCGGCGGCCAGGCTACGTTCCAGCACCACCAGCGGCGCACCCTCGTCGGCGGACGCCAGACGAACCGAACTGGCGTCGGCCGTGCTCGGCACATCGGGGAAAGCCAGATCGCTCTCGCCAGCCGGAAGGCCGACCGCGCGCGTCTCTTGCACCAGGGCGGTGTCGTCGCCGTGAACGGTCAGCGTCACCGAACCCGGGCCGCCCGGCGGCACCGCGATCTCGGCGGCAAAGGCGGGCGTGGCGGCCAGAAGGGAGGCGACGGCGGATAACAGCAGGCGACGGGGCATCTCAGGTCTCCAGGCAAGGAACGCAGGACGGATGTGCGCGCGACGGTGCCCGCCGATCATGGCCGTCCCGTGGCGAGCATGGTAGCGTCATCAATCATTGCCTCCTGATTTCTTGGCTCAAGGCACACCGGCCCATGACCGCCGCCGACGCGTCTCCCCGTCCCTTGTTCTCCTACCGCAAGCACTGGGCGCACCGCTTCGGCGTGGCCCCGTTCCTGCCCATGACTCGAGCGGACATGGACGCGCTCGGCTGGAATGCCTGCGACATCCTGTTGGTGAGCGGCGATGCCTATGTGGATCATCCCAGCTTCGGCATGGCGATCATCGGCCGCGTGCTGGAGGCCCAGGGGTTTCGGGTCGGCCTGTTGGTGCAACCCGACTGGACCAGCGCCGAACCTTTCCAGGCGTTGGGTCGGCCGACCCTGTTCATCGGCATCACCGCCGGGAACATGGATTCCATGGTCAACCGCTACACCGCCGACCGGAAGCTGCGGCACAACGACAGCTACACACCCGGCGATGAGGGCGGGCGGCGACCGGACCGGGCGGTCATCGTCTACGCCCAGCGCTGCCGCGAGGCGTTCAAGGACGTACCCCTGGTGATCGGCGGCATCGAGGCCAGCTTGCGCCGCGTGGCCCACTACGACTACTGGAGTGACACCGTGCGCCGCTCGGTGCTGCTGGACAGCCGCGCCGACCTGCTGGTGTTCGGCAACGGCGAGCGGGCCATCATCGAGATCGCCCACCGCGCCGCCCGGGGCGAGCATCCCCGCGCCATGACCGACATCCGGGGCACGGCCTTCGTGCGCGACGGCGTGCCCGAGGGATGGGCGGTCAAGGAGTCCGCGTCCATCGACAGCCCCGGGCCGGCCCCGGCGCTCCCCAATCCCTACGCCGACACCGGGGCGCGGGAGGGCCGCACGCCCGGCCTGTGTCAGGATGGGGGGCCGGCGACTCCGGCGGAACCGGCCGCGGCGCCAAGGCCGGACGAAACCCGCGCACCCGACACCGGCAACCGGGGAACCGTCGTCCGCCTGCCGTCCTACGAGGCGGTGAAGGCCGACCCGGTGCTCTATGCCCATGCCTCGCGGGTGCTGCATCTGGAGAGCAATCCCGGCAACGCCCGCGCCCTCGTCCAGGCTCACGGCGACAAGGCGGTGTGGATCAACCCGCCGCCGATCCCCCTGACCACGGCGGAGATGGACGCGGTCTACGACCTGCCCTTTGCCCGGGCGCCACATCCGGCCTATGCCGGCCAGCGCATCCCGGCCTGGGAGATGATCCGCTTTTCCGTGACCATCATGCGCGGCTGTTTCGGCGGCTGTACCTTCTGCTCCATCACCGAGCACGAGGGCCGCGTGATCCAGAACCGCTCCCAGGACTCTGTTTTGCGCGAGATCGAGCGGGTGCGGGACAAGACCGAGGGCTTCACCGGTGTGATCTCCGACCTGGGCGGCCCGACGGCCAACATGTACCGCCTGGCCTGCAAGGACCCGGCGATTCAGCGGATGTGCCGGCGCCTGTCCTGCGTCTACCCCACCATTTGCACGAATTTGAACACCGACCACGCGGCGCTGGTCGGGTTGTACCGCGCCGCCCGGGCCGTGCCGGGGGTCAAGAAGATCACCATCGCCTCGGGCCTGCGCTACGACCTGGCGGTGCACGCGCCGGCCTATGTGAAGGAGCTGGTCACCCACCACGTGGGCGGCTACCTGAAGATCGCCCCAGAGCACACCGAGCCCGGCCCCCTGGCCAAGATGATGAAGCCGGGCATTGCCACCTACGATCGCTTCAAGGCGATGTTCGACCGATACTCCCGCGAGGCCGGCAAGGAGCAGTACCTGATCCCCTACTTCATCGCGGCCCATCCGGGCACCACGGACGCGGACATGATGCACCTGGCGCTGTGGCTGAAGCGGAACGGCTTCCGCGCCGACCAGGTTCAGGCGTTCCTGCCGTCGCCCATGTCGCTGGCCACCGCCATGTATCACGCGGGGCGCAATCCTCTCGCTCCCGTGCGCCGCGACGGGAGCGAGGTGGTGAACACCGCCAAGGGGCTGCGCCAGCGCCGCCTGCACAAGGCGTTCCTGCGCTATCACGACCCCGAGAACTGGCCGCTGCTGCGCGAGGCCCTCAAGCGCCTGGGCCGCGCCGACCTGATCGGCCCCGGCAAGCAGCGTCTCGTGCCGGCCGGCCAGCCCCCCGGCACCGGGCGCGGCGGCGGCGAGGGGGCCCGCGCCGGCCGCAAGAAGGGGCGGCAGGTGATCCTGACCCAGCACGCGCGGGCCGACAGAGCGGAACCGTCGTCGCGGCCCCGGCGACGGGGAGCATGATCCTCGCGGCCGATTGGGCCGTGCATACCCCCGTCTTCCGAGTCGCTATGACCGATCCCCGCCCGCCGTCGGGCCATCCTACCCCCGCGCGGATTGACGCAGGTGCGTGGCGACTTCGCTCAGGCTGGCAGACACGTGCCCGATATCGGCGACCACACGACTGATCTGCGTGGCGATCTCGCGTGTCGCCGTGTCCTGTTCGGTGACGGCGGCGGACATGGCGGCGGTGACCTGTTGGGAGTCCCGGGTCATGTCGGTGATCCGCGTGATGGCCTCGACCATGCGGCTGGCCTCGTCCTGGACGGCGGTGATCTGGGCCGTGATCTGACCGGTGGCGTTGGCGGTTTGTTGCGCCAGGGACTTGACCTCGTTGGCCACGACCGTGAAGCCCTTGCCCGCCTCACCGGCGCGCGCCGCCTCGATGGTGGCGTTGAGGGCCAGCAGGTTGGTCTGCGAGGCGATCTCCTCGATCAGCTTGACGACGGCGGTGATATGGCCGGCGGCCTTGACCAGCGCCTTCACCGTATCGTCCGTCCGCACCGCTTCCTCGGAGGCGGCGGCCGAGGCGTCGGCCGCGCGGGACACCTGCCCGGCGATCTCGGCGATCGATGCCGACAACTCCTCGGCGGCCGCGGCCACGGTCTGCGCGCCGGTGCTGGCCGTCGCGGCCGATCGGGATACCTCGGCGTCGAGAGTCGCGGCGAGTTGGTTGACGGTGTCCTGGCGTTTCTGATCGGCGGCGTCGCGCGCCTCGCTGGCGATCACCTCGGCGTGCATGTCGATCAGCGACCCGCAGGCGCGCAGCGGGGCACCGCCGTTGTCCCGCAGCACACCACCGACGGCCCGGAACCAGCGGTACCGGCCATCGCGTGTCTTGAGCCGATAGCGGACGTCATAGGGAGTGCGTCCGGTGCGATCCCGCAGACTGGCGCCGAAGGCCGCGAACGTGGGTTCGGTATCGTCCGGATGCAGGCGGTCGGACCAGGAGGTCATCAGGTTCGGGAAGTCGGCCTCGCGGGTGAAGCCCAGCATGCGCCGAAACTCCGAGGACCATGTCCAATGGCTTTGCGGGTGCGCGGGATCGCCTTGATGCAGAACGGCGTCCCACAGCCCGATGCCGGCATGCCGGTCCAGCAAGCCGCTGCGATCGGCGTCGACTTTCTGGTCATGAATATCGATGAGCGCTCCGCAGGCTCGCAGGGCCATGCCGTCGGGGCGGCGGGCGACACCGCCCACGGCCCGGAACCAGCGATAGCCGCCGGCCTTCATTTCCAGGCGATAGGACACGTCATAGCCGGTCCGGCCGCTGCGATCGGCCAGGCAGGCGCCAAAGGCATTCAGCGTGGGTTTCGCGTCCTCCGGATGCAGGCGGTCGGCCCAGGACGACGCTTCGTCGGGAAAGCCGATGACGTCGTCGCGGTCGAAGCCGATCAAGCGTCGGAACTCCCCCGACCACCACCAGTGACTGTGGGGATGCATGGGATCCCCCGCGTGCAAATGCGCATCCCACAGGCCGACACCGGCATGCCGGCCGAGGAGAGCGATCAGCGAGTCCGCGTCCTGGTGGGACTGCATGGACTGTGATCTGACCATCAATGTCGACAACAACATGAGACTGTTCCCTCCCAGATCTGGTTTTTCCCGTTTAATGTTTGTTGATGATGTTTTTTTCCTTCTCATCACGTTTGTTTATATTTAAAACTAAGTGCTCTACACTAAAAATGAAAAATCAATAATTTGCCATGTAGACCATATTTTTTCTATAAAAGAACGATACAATATTTACATCATCCATGATGGAGCCCTGGAAACACCCGTAGATTTCCCATATCATGTTGGTTATAAATCTTTTTTCATAGATTGCTTGGGCCAGGCGTGACGCCCCGTCGGCAACGCCAAAGCTAGTCCAGGCCGCCTTTATTCCTCTATGGTAGATAGATTCTATCAATGGTGCAATAAAAAGTCCACAACGTTCGTTATTGATGTCTCAGCGACGACTCACGTGATCATGTCAACCGCGTCGATCAAAGCTGATCGCAAGATCACTAAAAATGAGGATCGTTCGCAAGTAGAAATGGATGGAGATCCCTGAAAATAAAGCAACGTACCCAGAGACGTCCTGCGCGACACGACGCGCCCATTGTCACTGGTCGCGGAGCAAGGGGAGTCCGGCGCCCGCACCCGCCTCGGCACGGGTGGCCGAAGTCCCCCCCTGTGCTCGGGACGGGTCGCAAAGGCTTGCCACGGGATTCGACCGACGATACGGTTTTCTTGAACACAAAACGCCACAGTCATCGCTTCGGGAGAATGCGGAGTCGTGGATATCGGCGATCTTCGGGTGTTCGAGGCCGTGGCGCGGCTCAAGACCATGAACCGCGCGGCCGACGCGTTGAACACCGTCCAGTCGAACGTTACGGCGCGGATCCGACAGCTTTAAGAGGACCTCGGCGTTCCCTTGTTTCATCGGCACAGCCGGGGCGTTCATCTTACGTCGGCCGAACAGACCTTGCTGACCTATGCCCGGCAGGCGATGCAAGTGATCGCGGACGCGCGACGCGCCGTCGCGGATGATGGCCGGCCGGACCGCTGCTGTTGGGATCGCTGGAAACCACCCTGGCGTTGCGGTTGATCCCGGTGATGGCCCCGTTCCTCAAGGCCCATCCCGCCGTCGACCTGCCCCTTCTCCCACTCCGCCGCCGGCGTGCACGCCACCGGCTCGACCAGATCGTGTGAGCACATCTGCTCGAAGCGGCGGTTGAAGCGTCGCTCTTTGCCCGCAAACACAGCGTCCACCGCCGTGCTCATGGTGTCGTAGATGCCCCGACAGCACGCCCCGCCGAAGACCTGGAACGCCCGTTCGTGGGCGTCGAACACCATCTCCTGCGTCTCGCGGGGGTAGGCCACCGCAAGGACCATGCGGCTGTGGCACAACCGCACGTGGGCCACCTTCATCGTCGTCGTCACGCCGCCCAGAACGACGATCTCGTGGCTCCAGTCGAACTGGTAGGCCTCGCCCGGGGCGAACCACAACGGCACGAAGGCCTGCTCCCCTCCGCCACCACGGCCGGCCTTCCAGCGCCGAACGCAA
>Ga0126339_10000332_pt1 | contig 24320 bp, 15 predicted proteins | sample OrbTmetagenome_2_FD_92532 | JGI IMG/M metagenome (GOLD analysis project Ga0126339, IMG submission 92532) | Coral microbial communities from Petempiche,Puerto Morelos, Mexico - Orbicella T R C metagenome | ecosystem: Host-associated > Invertebrates > Cnidaria > Coral | place: Petempiche,Puerto...
GAACCTTATAATATGATTTTTAGAATTAGGTCACCTAAGGGTATCTTTGGGCAAAATATGAGCGATTTGCCAAATGGGTCGTTGACCGGCGTTTCTCGATCCTAACAGTCAGCCATTCTTAAGCATTCGAAAAGTATTCATTCTTCCGTGGTACTTTCAGGGCTCAATAATCGAATGGGCGGACGGACGACGAGTACATCACTTCATCATTTCAGGTCCATTACGTCTTAAATTTGGTGTCTATATTCTTCTGTCGAGAGTGGTTGAAGGTAGCCATGAAAACTGCCATTGTTCTTTCCACTTGTTATGTGCCTTTTTTAACGATATTGCTTTTCAGTTGTTGACTGTGGTCGTCCTCAACCTATACAAAATGGAAGTGTCATAGGAAAAGAGACAGTTTATCCAAATTTTGTAAAATATAGTTGCGATGACGGATTCGTCCTTCGTGGCCCTTCAAAGATAAAATGCCAAGCAAATGGAACTTGGAGCAAGACTTTAAGCTTTTGTGAAGGTTAATATTCGTTAATTTTCTTTTATTTATCCCTCTTCGTCCCCAGGAGGACATAAGGCTTCTACTGTAGTTCCCCAGCTCAATCTGTTCTCAACCCTCTTCTTAGCCGTGCCACAAGACATGCCTATCGCATCTACAGCTAGTTATCTATTAATGGTGATTATATCACAAGTTTAATCGGCAAGAATGTGCAAACCTGGCACGACAGTGGTAATTATTCTAATGTTATCTAAACCTCCTTTTTTCGTCTTAGCAGTCTACTGCATAGGAAGTTTAGACAATTCTGTTGTCGATATTGAGCTTTGACGTCATTAAATTTTCTACAGCTAAGGATTGTGGTGCTCTTGCTGTACCTCTGAACGGTTCTATCGCTGGACGGAAGACAACCTTCCCAAATACAGTGACATTCAGCTGCGATGAAGGTTTCCTTTTAAATGGGTCTACAGTCAGGCGATGTCAAGCCGATGGGTCTTGGAGTGGTATTGAGACCTCGTGTAAAGGTAAGATCGCTTTCCATATCAGGGAAGATGGAATCTTATCCAAACTCTAATAACCCACTTGCTTCTTAGGTTATTTCTGCAGGCCCTAACACTTTTCAGCACAATTCGTTTTCTTAGTAAAAACAAAAGTTCAAACTCATAAAAGTTCAAAAAGAGAGAAAGTGGCTACCTGTGCTATATCCCTTAGTAACTCTTACACGAAGAAAATATTGAGAACAACAGGCAGTTACTCCAAAGAACGGATCCCACATACAACAACGCTACTGTTAATGGGAATTCTCGAAAACATGTTGCCCTATTTTACAAACTGTTCTTAGAGTGACTCACAGAGTATGGTAGCTGTATTCAGCCCTTGTCCAAGTACTTACTGAATGTTTTTATCCAGCTGTCGACTGTGGTCCTTTGTCTGTTCCTGCAAACGGCTCGGCCTCTGGTAACAACACAGCGTTTCCCAACAGTATGCTGTTCAACTGCGATCCTGGGTTTATTCTGAGTGGATCGTCCAAGAGAACGTGTCAGCCTAATGGAACATGGAGTGGGTTTGCAACTATGTGTACCGGTAGGCTTCAAATATACCTTCCTTCACAAACGTGGTTTCAGTTTCTTCATAGAGGCTAAGGTTTGCCTGCTGCACTGGTAACATAACAATTGCCAAAAAACGCAAATTTAACCATGCGTCGTACTGGTACTGTAAACAACTGCGAAACCTACACGAATAATACCATTAAAGACAGGATGCATTATATCACTTTTTGTGCTACAACAATGTTTTACTATTAACATTAGTATCTTCATCTTTATCCAGCAAACGATTGTGGCTCCTTGGCAGTCCCCACCAATGGTTCCTCTACGGGTAAACTTACAACCTTTCCAAACAAGATACTCTTTCGTTGCGATGAGGGATTTCATCTGAGAGGTTCTCATATCCGGCATTGTCGAGAAAATGGAACTTGGAGTGGGACTGAGACATTTTGCCAAGGTAATTTAATGTCGCTTTTATACTTCTCTTTCGCTGCAGGTCAGTTGATCTCTTCAGTATATATCTCTATGAACCTAGGATGGTTCAAGATTGAAATCGGTTTAGATGGGAGATGGTATTTGCACTTATTACTAAATCGAATTATACCAGTAGAGAGATGTAGAACTTCACAATTATGAACTTCTTCGTTTCTTGAAAACTTATTTCTAGCTGTCGACTGTGGTCCTTTGTCCGTTCCCATAAACGGTTCTTCTTCTGGTGACTCAACAGTGTTCCCCAATAATGTGTTATTTAAATGTGATCCTGGATTCATTCTCAATGGATCCACCATAAGAACGTGCCAGCCTAATGGATCATGGAGCGGTTTTCCAACCTTGTGTAGTGGTATGTCTCAGGCAAAAAATAAAGATAGTAACAATAGTAAAAACGAATAGCTATCAGCTTTCTCCAGAAAAAGTTTTGTTTTTCTACATTTTTATTCTTTTGAGATGAAAGAAAAGTGAAAACTTTTTTCCTTTGCAGTATATGTGAAACGATTTAATGTACATGTTAACAGTCATGAAGTGCCTTGTATAATTGTTTGAAATGTGGGTTTGATTTTATAATTATAATCATTTCATTGTATTCGGATGCCGTCAGATCAATCATGGGCTCGGTGAATTACGGTAATCACCGAACACAATCTTGCATCCAATCAAATCCAGTTCGTCCTGATTTTAACCACTTTTTTCTAGCTGTCGATTGCGGTCCTTTATCTGTTCCCATGAACGGCTCCTCTTCTGGTAACATTACAGTGTTCCCAAATAATGTGCAATTTAACTGTGACCCCGGATTCATTGTTCATGGATCAGTAATAAGGACGTGCCAGGCTAACGGAACATGGAGTGGATTTCAAACGTTATGTACTGGTATGTTAAAAGCAAACATGGGTGAAAATGCACTCAACCGCCAGGCGTCATACTTGAACACTTCAATCACGAAAGCTACAGCAACTTTCGTTTTGCTGCACGCTCTTCTTAATGTCACATCCGATAGGTGATCATCGTAGCTGTCGAATTGCTACCTCTGATTTGCTGCTGTTCTTCACATATTGTTATCGCGTAACCGGGTTTGTAATACGTTTGCTTCTGGTAGCTGAACACCTAAGGCCAGTGCTATACCGCAAAATACATGTGCGCCGCTGTTTCGTTTTATTCCAATAGACTTTGTTTTCTTTCACTGAATCTAATTTGTTATCGCCTATTTTGCCTGACGTGCACATATTAGTTCACTGAGTAAGTGCAGCCATTTTTGTAGTATTTGTCTTTGCGAAAGCGCCTTGAGGCGGACGGACGGGCGATCACCATCCAACGTAAATATTTGAAATACGCTCTGTTAAGTTTAGTTTTATCGAAGTTGAATATAATAAAACTTGCGTAACATTTCACTCTGTATGTTTTCTGCGCGCCATTCCTATTTAGCTATTGACTGTGGTAAGCCCAAGCCATTACAGAATGGAAGTATCATCGGGGAACAAACAGAGTATCCAAACTTTGTGTATCACAGATGTGATGATGGATTCGTCCTGCGTGGTCCCTCAAAGATAAAATGCCAGACAAATGGAATATGGAGTACGACCACCAGCTTTTGTGAAGGTATACATATGACAATTACATATGACAGTTAATTCCTATTTAATTTGTACATAATACTAAAGCAACAAAAAAGACGTAGAAAAGTATGTCAGATGGAAACTGACTTACGTTGTAGGCCGCTCGTTCAGGAAAAAGATTTATAGTAGGGTATAGTCACAATAAGTCTGTAGCGAAGTAATATGGCAATATTCGAAAAGCTTTTGTATATCTGAGAGTTTCTAAAGATGATGGGTACGTTCTTTCCATTTGAGTCAAACGAATTTAGCATTTTTGCATCTGGTTAACACTATTGAACATAAAGATAAAAGATACGCTCTTGGCTTTCTTGCAGCCAAAGATTGCGGTACCCTTGCCGTGCCTGTGAACGGTTCTATTAATGGACGTGAAACAACCTTCCCTAATGAAGCTATTTTTAGTTGCGACGAGGGATTCATTTTGAACGGATCGACTGTGAGGCGTTGTCAATCGGATGGCACATGGAGTGGTATTCGTACATCGTGTCATGGTGAGATAACATAGCCAGCACAGCCGCACTATCAAGCTCGGTATACAAAAATAGTAAAGCATAAAGCGCTATATAAATAACGAAAGCGTGCATCAAAAGCCAACGAGGCACGCTTGTGACGAGAGCAAAGCAAACATCGCTTCGCTAGAGAAATTTTTTTCCAGTGGCAGTGTTAAAAAACAATTGATTCATTCTTAAGCTCTACATCCTCGAGTAATGATGCACGCGGGAAGTTTGGAGAGCACTCGATAAGCTAGAGTTGATCTCGGCTGCCGCGTCTTTCGCTTCTGTCGTGCTCTCCAAACTTCCCGCCTGCATTATAAAAAAAAAAAGAATTGGTTGTTTCCCTTTTCTTCCACGATAGCAACCGCGCCACATTTGAACGCAACATGACCTCAAGAAATGCTAAATTTCCATAACAGAAATTACAATTTTTTGTTTCTTGTTTCATACTGTCTTGTTTAAATGTACCATACCGTTTCTATTTATTCTCTTGTAGCTGTCGATTGTGGCCCTTTGTCAGTTCCCATAAATGGCTCATCGTATGGTGACTCCACGGTTTTCCCAAATAGTATGCTATTTAAATGCGATCCTGGATTTCACCTCAATGGATCATCAACGAGGATTTGCCAGGCAAATGGAACTTGGAGTGGCTTGGCGGTCAGATGTGTTGGTATGTTGTTGGCAAAAGGCCAGAGGTCTTGTAGAACCTTGCAATATAGGCGTTTCTCGTTAGATTGAATTTGCCGTCGTCCCGCGTTTTACGGAATTGATTATCCTTCACGGGAACAACATGTTTTTTTTTTTTTGTCGACATATTTTCACTATCCGGCAAGACACCATTTCACTTTTAACCCACATTGTTTTAATTTCTGTTCAGCGAAAGATTGTGGTCCCCTGGCAGTCCCAACAAATGGCTCCTCTACTGGTGATCTGACAGTCTTTCCAAACAGGATGCTCTTTAGTTGTGATGAAGGATTTCTTCTGAGGGGATCTGACGTCAGGCATTGTCAAGCAAATGGGAACTGGAGTGGAAATCAGACATTTTGCAAAGGTTCACGATGTTTCCATTTTATACACTGACATGCAGTTGGATATGTTCGCTTGCAAAGCGCAGAAGTGAAGAAATTTATTTTCATTCGCAGATAAAAAAAGTGCGACTTCGGTTTCATGGTTGCTTCGAGATATCTGTCGGCCATATCTGTTGCGATATATGACAGGCGCTTGTAAATAGTTAACCAGATAAATAGAAAAATACTATTCTTCTAAGTCTTTTCTTTTTATGAATATGTTTGTAGCTGTCGACTGTGGTCCTTTACCTGTTCCTATTAATGGCTCCTCTTCTGGTGACTCCACGGTGTTCCCCAATAATGTTGTGTTTAACTGTGACCATGGATTCATTCTCAGTGGATCCACCATGAGAACGTGTCGGCCTAATGGAACGTGGAGTGGACTGCCAAACCTATGTAGGGGTATGTTTGAAGCAAAAACTTGAAGAAAATAAAAAGGCATGTGGGTTACATACGATACTTTTCGGATTTAAGTCTTATCCAGGGTCTATCCATGCAAATGAAGTTGGTTATTTTTAAAGTAGCAATCTGCATAAGAAAAGAGGTACGTGTTGTTATGTCCGTTTTCTGAGCACTTGTTTCGTGAACGAACTTCTATATATGTAGACCATAAAACGAGTGCTGCTTCGTACAATATTTAACGCTATCCTCTCGTTTGGCCTTTACATATGAGGTCCTAGCCGCAGACATATCAACTCTCATACTAACTACAAACTTTATTCCGTTCTACTGACTACAAGATATTTTTTGTAAATTTATTTGATTGCCCAGCTGTTGACTGTGGTCCTTTATCTGTTCCCATGAATGGCTTCTCTTCTGGTGACTCCACGGTGTTCCCCAATAATGTGGTATTCAGCTGTGATCCTGGATTCATTCTAAATGGTTCCAAAACGAGGACGTGTCGGGGCAATGGAACATGGAGCGGAATTCAAGCCGTATGTAGTGGTAGGTTTTTGCTGTGGAAACGCATTCAAACACAAAAGAACTTCATGTTTAGATGTTTGTGTTCGTCATTGGTACTTAACTCCAAATGTCACTTTATTTTATACAAGACGTTCCTACTGTCTCAAATAAATCTTGTCCTTAGCACAACTTCTTTGACTGCGCTTACGTGTTCCCGAGGAGTATTGTACATCTATGGTAAGTACATGTATTCCCCCGCAGCTAGCTTCATATCGATACACATTCTGTAATGTCTCCGGTTTTGCGTGTGCGCGTTCATAGTTCATTTTTTCTTGTCGATCTCATCATTTTTGACACGTACTAAATATACTTATTTCCTCAGAATCAGTTCGAACGGGAAGGCGGACGAACGATTAATTAAATGCTATCATTTATTTTTTACATTTCTGGCAATTGAACGGTAATTTTTACATAATGCATCCATCCTTACTAGGTAGAATTTGATCCCTTTATATACAATGGCACTGATTTGTGAGGTGTTTGTGATTTTATATGCTTTGTCGCTTGTTTTGCATCATATTTCTTTCAGCTGTCGACTGTGGTCAGCCCCACCCGTTACAGAATGGAAGTATCATTGGAGAAAATACCGTGTACCCAAATTTTGTTACTCATCAGTGTGATGAAGGATTCATCCTTCGTGGTTCCCCTAAAATTAAATGCCAGGCAAATGGAACATGGAGCAGAACTTCAAGTTTTTGTGAAGGTAGAATTATTTATGAGGGACACTTTGAGAGAACTTTTAATTATGAACAGGTTATTAGATTAAAATCATAACGCGGATAGTTAGAGATTAATGTCCTCTTGAGAGTAGAGTATGTTGAAGCCAATAATTTTTTTCGTAAATGTTTAGATGATCTGGGTGAAATTGGCACAAACTATATTTCTACTGAAGACTTTCAGCTCCTTAGTTATCTGAATACAAAAAAAAGTGCAGCAGAACTATCTTAATTTGTCACAGCTAATTGCAATTTTTTTTCTACAGCTAAAGATTGCGGTATACTGTCTATTCCACTAAACGGTTCCTTGACTGGGAGTGAAACGACCTTCCCGAACGAAGTTACCTTTAGCTGCGATGAAGGATTTATTTTGAATGGGTCATCAGTCAGGCGTTGTCTATCCGATGGGTCTTGGAATGGTATTCAGACCTCTTGTGAAGGTGAACCTGCTCTTATGAATGGTTACTTAATAAATTCAGAGACCATAACAATCTGACATTTTACTCTCGCACTCCGTAAAATAAACGAAACGAAATAGAAACTGAGTGGAAAATGAACAAGTGCTAGAGCAGCGTAGTTTCCTTCCATTTTATTATGGCAATTAATGGCTATATTACGCTCTAGATTTATTATTTACTAGCTAGCGAATTCACTCTGGAAGGAGAGAATTCCTGAGAAGTTGGGAGCTGGTGGCTTCCCTCTTTTATTCTCAACCTTAAACAAAGACCTTTTAGTTTGCATTGGTAGATGGGTGTGATATAATCCCCCTTCTAAGTCTCGATCTATGATTTAGACTTTGACTGATGAGGTCAAAGTCACCTTAGGAATAATAAGGTCTTTGGATGAGAGATGATCTTAAAACGCCGTCAACTAAAAGTCGGTAGGAATAGTTCACTTATCATTCGCGATTTCTTTCTAATCTCCGTTTTGGTTTTAAACTTCCAGCTGTCGATTGTGGTCCTTTATCTGTTCCTATGAACGGTTCGGCTTTCGGTGACTCCACAGTGTTCCCTAACAGTGTGCTATTTAAATGCGATTCTGGTTTCCTTCTCACTGGATCATCCAAAAGGACTTGCCAGCCCAATGGGACGTGGAATGGGCTTACAACCATGTGTGTTGGTAGGTTTGAAATAACAAACACATATTCCGCTCGCTTGTGTAACCACACCTTTTGTTAATTTCTTCACAAAGAGAAAAGACTAGTTTCGCTCCATACATGACGTTTTTATGTAATTTATATAACTTTTTCTACACATAGAACCCCATCGGCGTAAAAATATTAGCTTTATTTTAGTCCTGTAGTTACCAACATAGGCGTGTAACAAAACGACTACGAATTGCCGTACAATATTTTTATAAGAAAATCTATATAACTTTGTATCCAGCGCGAGATTGTGGTCCCCTTACAGTCCCAACAAATGGTTCTTCTACTGGTGATCTGACAGTCTTTCCAGACAAGATCGACTTTAATTGTGATGAAGGATTTATCCTCAGAGGATCTCGTAGCAGGCGATGTCAGGCAAATGGAACATGGAGTGGAAATCAGACATATTGTGAAGGTTGTAGATTTTAGATGTTTGCTTCCGAGATTTTTGCAGTCGAAGTAATTCTCAAAAAGGAAAACATGAATACAGAGCTAAAAACCCAAATTTTAGCGGTCTTTCTTAGCGGTATACCCCCGAGATTAAAATACTCTGGTCGTAGACTCTTTGGAGTGTACCTGACAAGTTCGAGGCTCGGTGGACTAATCGTTAGCACACAGTATTCCGGATTAACCGGTCTGGACTTGATCCTGGCCAGGTCATTGAGTTGTGTTAATTTAAACTCTAAGGGGTCTAAGTATTTGTGCTGTAGCAACAAGTATTATAATCAGTGTAAGTAACTGTACATTAGTATTGTAAGTAGTGTAATGGAGTAGATGTATTAGCATTGTAAGTAACCGTAATATTATTGTAGGCAGTGTCTGTGACAATGTCAGATGTTGTAAAGGGGTCCATGCTCAAAGTAACCCTGCGATGGACCAGCATCCTATCCAGTGGGAAGTAGATCTCCAGCGTTAAGGGACATTTTGTCTTCAAGCATGTGGAGCCTAATATGTTTGTTGTTATTAGTTGCATTCATAAGGTGTACCAGTTCCCGGATATATCACACTTGCAGAGGGTGCAGACACGTTCAGCTCCGATCCTAATTGAACTTATTTGATTAAACACATTTTTAGCTGTCGACTGTGGTCCTTTGACTGTACCCATGAACGGTTCCTCTTCGGGCGACTTGACTGTGTTTCCGAACAGTATGCACTTTATCTGCGATCCTGGCTTCATTCTCAATGGATCCTCCATCAGGACCTGCCAACCTGATGGAACATGGAGTGGACGAACAACCATATGTGTGGGTAGGTTTCAAGCAAAAGTATCTTTCTTCTCTTTTTTACTTTACTAAATAAGTCTTTTGAGGGATGAAATACTCTGGGAAACATTGTTATAATTTAATAGTCGATGGGGTTTTTTCAGCACTAATTTAATAACAACCTTGGCAGTGTTCATCGTCCATGAGAGGATATACCATGAAGGGATGACATGTTCAGATCGCGTCAAGTGTAGATCGGAAAGGAGTTCTATCGCTATTTATTTGCAAACCATTGCATTTTGGGCCAATGAATAAATGACCTTACGAAAATAGGAATATCAAAAAATCTTGCTTTAATTGAAGCGTTCGAGTTTATAGTGCACTGGCGACGACTCATTAGAGTAACATTATCGCATAATTAACTGTCCACAGTTACCAAATGACACTCTCCACAAATGGTCCACTTTCAAACTACATGTAAATCATAGTCGTTTCTCTTGCTTTCAGCTGTCGACTGTGGTCCTTTACCTGTTCCCATGAACGGTTCCTCTTCTGGTAACTCCACGGTGTTCCCCAATGGTGTTAGATTTAACTGTGATCCTGGATTCAATCTCAATGGATCCACCATAAGAACGTGCCAACCTAATGGAACATGGAATGGTTTTTCAACCATATGTAGTGGTATGTTTGACGCACCGACAGCAATATTGTTCTACTGTACGCTTCTCATCACAGAGTAAACTGTGCGCTGACGTCAGAAAAAGAAATCTAGACGCTCCAAGAGCGTTTAGTCGGGCTTCGTATCGTAAAATAAAATCATACTTACAAATATGGAACACAATAAAAACAAATAAAACAATCAGGACATTTAACACAAGAGTTTAGCTTAGATATTTACCACTCAAGTTGCTTCCTTGAGTATCCTCTTTATCCAGTTGCATGTTGTTTGCCTCAGCTTCGATTTTCACGAAGAAACCTGATTTTTTTCAACATCTGAGGTGTTCGTCTCTGCATCGTATGTTGTTAAGTACATGGTTATAATTTTGTCATTGTTTCCGTAGTTTGAACCCACATAAGGCTCATTTGTTATCTCGTGAGAACGAGAATGAACTTTGCTAATTTGGTAGCTTTCAAGCTATAGAACTTGTGTACTGAACCGTTCCGAAAAAGTTCGCCATCTTATAAGGCTTGATTCTTTCTAAAACTTTCTTCACAAAACACAGCATTCTGTAAGTTATTTTGTTTACGAAGAGCGGGCACGATTGGGAAGCTGTCGCAATTCTCATTTCCAGATTCCACGCTAGGGACGCCTGGAAGAATGACCTCCGTTTTGGCGACCAAGGAAAACGGCCTGCATTTTTAGACTCTGGCTTTCGAAAGCCAGAAATAAACAGAAGTTTATTCTTTAGAAAACCGACCACTACGATACTGGTTTTCGAATATTCTTTGTAAGTTTCTATGGTCTAACGCGAGCTTTGGACACAAAGCCAGCATTCGGCAAGCATCTAAATGCACTCCGATGTAATGCTTTACCCCTGTCGATATTTTGAACTGATTAATTTTGTTCTCATCTCTGTATAAGCAAAGTACATTTTATTGCTATATATTCGGATCCAGCCACCAAGTGATTTAAGTTTACTTTCGTCGAACGTGAATAACATGCTTTCTCGTCTCATGGGCTGACGGACGGACAATCGTTATTTGTCGTCGATTACAATCGATATTTTTTCGTGTCATTGAAACATTCATTTAAAACATTTGCTTACATCGCAGCACTTCTTACGTTGATAGAGTATCATCAGCACCACATTACTTACATTACTTTTTACGTTATAACGTTGCTCCTGACAACTGTATATAATTTAGCAGTCCATAAAAAGCCTTTGTTTCCTCATGAAAGACGCATGTGTTATTATTCTGCTTTGCACCTTGTTTTTTTGTGATGTTTACCTTTAGCTGTTGACTGTGGTCGGCCCCAACCCTTGCGGAATGGGAGTATTATCGGCGATAAGACAGTGTATCCAAATTATGTGAACCACGCTTGCGACGAGGGATTCATTCTTCGTGGTTTCCCTAAGATAAAATGTCAGACAAATGGAACATGGAGCAGAACCTCCAGCTTCTGCGAAGGTAATGAATATGTACGGTTTTGTTTTAAATCATTCAATGATGAATTGGATTTAAGTGACGAAAGGTCGGCATTGAAGTAGACACTGTTGTTTTCAAATGTTAAGTGGGTACACATGGAACAGAATGTATCTCGGCAAATTTCGTTGCTAAAATTTTCTAGCCAGCAAACTCATAACACGAATGTACACTCAATAAACACAATTGGGGGTGTGGCTGTACATCTTCTGTGGGGGAGGTGGGAATTGAGGAATCAAAACCCAAAATAATGCCCGGCCTAGGGGTTGGTTAGTACGGGTGAGTGTTCCTGAGTTTCCCAGGTAGTAAGACCACAGCTAGGTAACAGATACTTCAAGGAACAGATCCGTTTCAATTTATATTGAGGGCTGTCTTGTAAGAGATGGCATTGACGTCATGATGTGCTTGATCAGAAAATTTTCGTGTTATACTAATTTAGAAATATTCATTTAGCTATGTTGGTGCTTTAAATGAAGGTCTCAACCCATGGCCGTGTGATCTCCTTCTTCATCGAACATTGACTATGAGGATATTTATAAACTACATTCTTTGCTCTCCTACAGCTAAGGATTGCGGTCCTCTTACAGCCCCGTTGAACGGTTCTATAGCCGGGCGTGAAACAAATTTTCCAAATAAAGTAACGTTGAGCTGTGATGAAGGGTTTCTTTTAAACGGATCAAACGTTCGGCGTTGTGAAGCCGACGGAAACTGGAGTGGAATTGAGACTTCGTGCAAAGGTAAGATCGAAAAAAAATAAATAAATAAATAAATAGAACTCTTCAACAAATAGCATTTTCTGCATATTCTCGACGTAATGATTGTAAGTGGAAGGTTTGATTCAGTTTACTTACATGTTTGAGAAAGTCAAATTTGTCTCAGGCAAACATCGATGCCTTTGAAGTTTCTTTGTTAGCATTTTTATACATTGAACTCACTATCTCTATTCTGATTGGCCGAAAACTTACAGTGAATTTTCGAAATCAGCGCCTGTGACGTCATCTAGCTGCAGATTATACCATAATCATGTCAAGGACACTCAAAGTCACGGGTAATCATGTCATGTATGACCGCGGTGTATGATTTCGAAGGGCAATCATGTCAAGTTCGCGCGCTTTGTGTTAATAGCCGTCAGTAAAGAAGCAAAAACATGACTTCCATTTTTTTTTCTCTTTCAATCTATAATAAAACAATTATTAGATTCGGTTTTTGTGATATCCAGAATAATCAAGGTCTCGGTAAGGGTTATCAGCCTCAGCCTTCGGCCTCGGCTGATAACCCCTACCTCGACCTTGACTATTCTGGATATCAGCAAAAACCTTATCCAATAATTGTTTATTTTTTCCAATATTTGCAATGTTATCACTCCTGATTAGTGTAAACCGATTTCATATTTTGTTTTGTTGACTCTTCATTTTCAAGCTTGTTCTTTACCTTATTATTGTCTTCACAGTAAAGGGAAGAGAGAAGCTTTCAAAATAACAGCTACCCTAATAAATAAATAAATAAATAAATAAATAAGTAAGTAAATAAATAAATAAATACATGCTCAGTGATACTTTACAGGAGTGTAGTCATTCTTTCAAAAGAGTCATTTTCTTGAGAAATTGCCTTGCCCAATTTTATTGTTCCTCATGAAATAATACTCTACCCTAGTCTAATGTTCTTTCTTTTTCTACAGCGGTTGATTGTGGTCCCTTAAACGTTCCTGAGAATGGCGTTGCCCATGGCAACTCCACAACATATTCTAACGTGATGTCTTTCAGTTGCAAAACAGGATTTTCTCTGCAGGGAACAGCTACACGGAAGTGTCAGGCAGATGGCACATGGACAAGTGGAGAAGTTGTATGCCTAGGTATTGGTAGTTCCAGTAGAGCTAGAGCTAGCGCTTTACACTATTCAGTTAAAAGTCTGATTGATTTTGCCGAAACTTATTCACTTTTGATTACTGATCCAGTGGATAGCGTTATCAACCCTTAACCCTATTCAAGAGCGAGTGGAGAGCTTTAGACGTCCGCGCCAACTTTGAACCCTTTGAGATTTAAAAGCGTTTAAATTAATGAACTGCAAGTTTGGTGACTTTTCCAAGTTTGGTGATTTTTTGATGACTTTTCAAGTGTATCTGCAGAGAAATAATTGCACATGACAAGTCAATGGTCAGGGCGCTTCATGTTTCCTTGGCAGCCCTGTTTAAGTAGGCGCATTTTCCTCTTTTGAATTTCTTTTTTAGCTTTCTTCAATAGTTTTGTTATTTTTGAGACAGTTTTGGAGGCTTTCTGACGTTTTAAAGAAAATCATAAAATCTAAGATGGCGAATCTAAGATAAAGGGTCTCAATTGGGAACTACTGATGTCATTTCCATGTTGTTTGACATCATAATTCCATGTTACAGACCCCAAAGAAAATATATTGGGACTTGCTATAAATCGCCATGTCATTTTACTTATTTCTGGTAATTTTTCAATGAGTTTTCTTCTCGGGAATGTAGGTCTATTCATTTGTTATTATTGTTTTCTCTTCAGGACAGGATTGTGGTTTGCTTCCTACTCCTCATAATGGCTGGATCTTGGGCTCCAAAACAACCCATCCGCACTGGGTGGACTTCATTTGTGATCGTGGGTTCACACTGGAGGGATCCTCTAAACGAAGTTGCTTAAGGAATGGATCGTGGAGTGGCCAGCAACCAAAATGCGTCTGTAAGATAATGTGTCTAACAATTTTGAATGATCGATTCTCGCTTTCGTTGATAAGTGATTTTCTTAACACATCTGAAAACAAGTGTCTGTAATATTTGAATCGCGAATCATCCGGAATTTTTTTTTTTTTATAATTATCAGGAATAGATTTCGGTTTTTTTTGTTTTGTTTTTTTTCTTCTTGCGAATAAAACATTGCAAAAAGCACCTGATTCAACTAGTCTTAAAAATATATCTAACGTAATCCGGCCACCATTCAAGATATCACAAGCTACAACGGTGGAAAAGATAATATATGATGCTGAAACAAATTACAATATTTAGAGAGGAAACCACAAAAGCCATAGGTGATTTTCATATAGGTCCTCTATCCAGGTCGAACAGGAATCTGGAAATGTTGGTTTCTTAGAAGGGAGGAAAACCGGAGAATCCGAAGAAAAACCTCGGAGCTAGGCGAGAGCCAACAACAAATTCAACCCACACATGGCACTGGGCCGAAATCGAACACAGGCCACACTGGTGGGAACGTGAGAGTTCTCACCACTGCACCATCCCTGCTCCCCTACCCTCATTTCTTTAGACCAGCCAGTTAATTTGTCTCATTACCTTGAAAAGTAAAGACAGTCCAAGGAAGACATATTACTCATACAATATATTTGCCACTCTTCAAGACAAGTTTGGACTTCGAAAATGTTCAGGAACAGTTTTTAACGAAGTTACTCAATATCACTGTATTTTGCTCATTAAATAGCCAATTGGTGCAGCAAAGCCCCAGATGTTCCTGCGTTTGCTTATCAGACGTGGAAGGCTTCTAAGATGCGTTATCAAAGCGGGCAAAGTATTTACTACAGTTGTAAGGCTGGCTACATTATGGTCGGAATTCCCGTGAGGAAATGCAACAAGGGTCAATGGTCTGAACTCCGATTCAACTGTAGTGGTAAGTGCATTACTGGAGAGGAAAAGAGAACCGCGGGTATCATCTACATTGTATAATCACATAGCTTGTAATCCCTTGCCATTAAACTCAGTAAATAAACGTGCGGCATACCCAATGGTGCGCGCTTCTGATGTGAGCAAACAACAACAACAACAACAACTTTATTATTATTATTAAGACTCGCATATTTACAATTTTTACAGAAATAGATATACAGATTAAGTTTAAAATGCTTGATAATAGTAACAGCGCGAACCCGCAGGTAGCCTTGGTTAATCTAGGCGGGCCACATCTATATTTATATTAAAAAAATAAATAAATAAATAAATAAATAAATAAGATTGATAGCAAAGTTAACTTTGCTAAGCCATTTCCATTGGAATGTTATGAAACTCAGTAAATAAATGTGCGTCGTAATCCAATTTTGCGCGCTATTGGTGTGGGCAAAGTTAACTTCGCTAACCCATTTCCAGTGGCAATGTTATGAAACAACTGCATGGGTCACTCCAGCTGTGCACTATGAGGTATGATACCCTTGGGAAGTTTGGATAACACTCAAAGACTTAAGAAGCTGGCTTAGTATGGCTAATTCGATAAGGACGAGTGAAATTAGAAAATATTTTCAAGCGCATATCGGTAAATAAAAACTGCTTAAAAAAAAAAACAAATAATGAAAAAGATCATTTACGACTTCTGGAAGGCGACTCGATTGGAATAGTTTTAACGGTTGCTTAGTTCTTCAGACTTTGTTTGTAATAACGTTTGAACAAGGTACATGCACAAACTGGTAAGCCTCTTATGTTTGTTGTTTTTATCTATGTATCATATTTGAACGCCAATAGTTAGTGATTGGTTGAAATTGAAAAGTCAAAAAGGCTTAATCCGTATTTTCTCGATTTACACGCGCTTATTTAAAACTGGGCCTCGTAGACCCGACAGTTCAGCTGGGCGTTATTTTGGAAACAAATCGTAAAGAATTTGGCAATAGCACCGATCAGTGAATTGAAAAATGCGCTACGCCGAATGTTTATAGTTTCCTGTTCCCAGGTCAGCTACATCCTTTTTTTTTTTCTTATAAGAATATTGTTTATCCGACCCAGGTGAACATTCTTATTTTTCTGCCGATTTAAGGCTGGAAATAATCTTACGAGTATTCTTAGATTAAGGACGTTCGCGCGAAAATTTTCCAATCGATGATTTTTTTAAATTTTTACTGCAGTCGGATAGTGAGTTACTTGTGTCAGAAATGCGAAAAAATGGGGTTCACCCACTTCGTTTCAGGGATAAGGCGTGCGGAAAATTGCCCTGATTTTGGAAAATTGGCGCATGTAATTCAGCATGGTCTACAGGGGTTTATAATTAAAAATATCGAAGGTGTGTCAACGGAGGCCAACAGAGGAGACTCATATTTTTTTTTGTAGGAGTGGGTCTGTTTCGTTAATAATTCTAAATGTTGCCAACGTTTCCGCAAAACTTATCCCTTCAAGAAGCATTTGAAACCGCCGCACAGATAAACGGAGAGCTAAAAAAAACGGAATTCGATGGTGCATTTTGCAAAAAATTCAAACTTCTAATCGATAGATTTTCTTCATTTTTTCGCTAAACGTAAAATCGGTAGAGAAAATGATCCATCAAAAGGAAAATAGGGGTCACCGAACGTCCAAGATCGTTTAATCCAGGCAAACTATAGACCCTATTCATAAATGGCTGCCAATTAAAAATTATTTTGTAAGTATTAAAATAAGCCCAACTAACCTCGTTTTTGAGGTGATAATTCAAAAGAATTTTTACTTTCAAACGAGGTTAGTTGGGCTAATTTAAATACCTACAAAGGAATTTCAAATTGGCAGCCATTTATGAATAGGGTCTATAGGAATGGCCATCTGCCCTATCATTGTTCATTTCATTACTTAGCGCGCGCATCGATGCATGACGTGGCGTATGAATTTGTGTGCGCCGTAAGGATGCGCAGAAACAATTAGCGCCAACGTCCTTAAAGCCTGGTGTGACACTCAACTTCTTGCACAAATGTTATTAGCATCGAACATATGGCTAGTAATTTTTGTTGTTGGTGGTGTTTATTGGCTTGTTTTGCCGTTTAGAGAAAGGAAGAATTTTCTACGGTTTAGTTGAAAACTTATTATATGGCTCTGTCTTACAAGGACTGGGAACTACCAAATTGACGAATTTGATTTGCTGAAATCGATATTGAAAGCGGTCAAGATTTTCCCATCTAGACCGGCATCTAGACCGGCATCTAGACCGGTAATGTTTTGCAGTGAAAAAGTTGCAAACTAAAATGCAAAATCATTTACTATTTTCATCTAACAACATCTATTTTTGGAAGTGCCAAAAAGCCTGATGAGAGTAAAGAGTAAAGAGGACGAGCAAACTTTGGCAAAATTAAATTCAGCTCATCGCCGTTCGCAAGCAAAATATCAGTTAGTCAGGTTAGTATAAACGAGTCTCATTAAACGAATTAAATTGTTTTTGTTTGCGCCATATACTAAATATCTTATTAATCAAGCTTAGTCTGTCTGTATGGGAGAATCTTGACCTCGGTTGTGTGTATAGACCTCACTGCGGTCGGTCTGTACTCACAACCTCGGTCAAGATTCTCCCATACAGACCTCCTGCTTGGTTAATAAGAGCTAAATATAATACGTCGTTCTCGATATGTAAAAATTCTAACTTGGCTCCGAGGCTTGGGGATTTTTTATTCCCCCAAACCCCGGGGCCAAGTTAGAATTTTCATACAGTATATCGAAAATGACCTAAGTCTTAGCCTTTTACGTACATGCTAAATTATAAATGAATGATGACATTTCCAGCCGAAATATAACGCGTATTTTGCCATACATTAGTAACTTTCCATTGGCAATACCATGTATAGATGATGAAATGTTGAGAACGGGATCTCCCATGATGATGGAATCCAGCCAATTATTTTTATAAAATCAAATTACTATCCTGTTAAATTGATTTGATGTAATTTTTTTTTTTTCAGCACCAAGTTGTAATGCTCCAAAAGTTCCTAAATACTCGTATGTCACCTCAGCCCGCGGCCCGCAGAGTAAATATCTTAATGGCGAGAGAGTTTACTATAGCTGTAGGGCTGGATACAAACTGGTGGGAATTCCGCAGATCGAGTGTACAGACAGCGTTTGGACAAAACATAGTTTCAACTGCCAAGGTAATGATAAAAATACCACATTGATTAATTGCAATATTTATTGAGGAAGCCACATTAGCGCTATTACAATAACTGCTATACGAGTAAGACTGACGAGGAAGTCTATAGCTAAAATTGCATTTTAGCTGTTGTTCATTGTATCAACCGCGCGCTCTTATAGGTCCATTTATGGGGACGGGGCAATGGCAAATTCTAAAGGTTGCTCGGCGGGTGACAGTTAAGCAATTGTCACTCGCTCTCCAACTAACCAGAAGTTACTTTGACTTGGGGATAATTCTTCTTGCCGTGTTACTTTATACTAAACTCCGGCTCGTTTTGTATGTGTTGGATGATGCTTGTAGGCAATACTTTCGTTCTCTTTGAAAATCGATATTTTCTCCTCTTCTTGCTCCTTTAATTGGTATACACCTGGGCCGGATTGTTCAAAGACCGATTAAGCTAACCCAAGATTAGAGAAAATTTTTATTTGAGTTTTGTAACTTTTGGGTGCTGTTTTCTGTTTGTATTGTTTGCCTTTCAGGTTTGAGTTAGAAAAATCACAAACTACACAAAACATAAGCAATGAAAAACATTTTTATACAAGAAAAATGGATACTTCGATTAACTTTTAATCCTAGGTTAGAGTTAACCGGCTTTCGAACAACCCGGCCCTGGCCTATCAGTAAAAGCGCGGCGTATCTTATATGATCAGTAAATAAAGTTAGGTGTTTTTCTTTTGTTTTTCTCGACGTAGCTGTAAATTGCGGTACTCTCGCCAGCCCTTCAAATGGATGGATTCAAAAGAAAACAGGAGAAACCTTCGGAGCGCTGTATATGTTCATGTGTAATGTAGCTGAGGGCTACCTCATGAGGGGATCTAAAGAGAGACGATGTCTGGCTAACGCAACTTGGAGTGGAGTTCAACCAATCTGCTATCGTAAGTGTTTAGATCTCAATTTGTATGGAACTTTCCTCACTTTAGGCTGTGTCGTTGCGCGCTTTCAATTTCGACGAGAAGGTAAACAACAGGAGATAAGGATGCGCGCTTCCAATTTCGAAAAAGTTAAAGACAGAAAGCTAACAATAAACTAATTTTACCCGCAGTGCAAACTTGTGATGCCCCTCGTAAACCAGCTCACGGAAAATTAGCATCAGAACCAAGCAACAAATACTTTTTTGGAAATGTGGTTGAATATCAATGCAACAATGGATTCTCCCCTCGTGGCCACGAAACTACAAGATGCCAGATTCATGGGAATTGGAGTAATCCGGCACCTGCATGCCTCAGTAAGTTTGGACATGTTACACATTTTGTATAAAGAATATTTGTTCAAGGTAGCTTCACGGGTTGTTAGCTATGGCGTGAGCATTGGGTACCTGTTTTTTTCGAGATCTGGCCGTCCCCATTGTCCAGTGTCAGCACTGACCGATCGCTCCACGCTCTAACGTTCAATTCTTCAAGTTTCACTGTAGCAAGTTACTGCAGCTTGGCTTAAAGAACCTCCGTCACACTAAACGAAGTCTAAAACAGTAATAGCCCATGGTGTACTTCAAGTCTCCGAAACATCTTGTCCCAGTTGTTCGAAAGGTGGATAACGCTATCCACCGGATAAATCGCTATCCAGCGGATAAGTGTTAACAAACCAAACCAATCTTTCAACTGGATAGTAATTTATCCGGTGGATAGCGTTATCCACCTTTCGAACAACCCGGGCCTGGTAAATAACTCCTAGGCTCTTTCAAGTAAACACTCCCTAGTAACTTCTTAGAGCTGTCGTTCGTAGCCCTCTTGATTTTTTCGATTAACTGTAGTTTTATTGCCTTAGGAAACACTGACACTGGACACCTCACATTCGTTTGAAGGAACTGATATATCTTAGTTCGGTATAAGAGTTGTTGTATGTTTCCAGGTTGCTCTTCACCGCTTGGTTTAAAGAACAGGATGATTTTTAGCCACCAGCTGTCCGCTTCATCAGAGCGAGACTCGCGACATGGCGCCAAACATGGCCGTCTCCATGGCAACAGCGCTTGGTGTTCAGCGAGGAGTAGTTTTCCCAAATATTTTCAGGTTAGTTCTATATATGACATCTAAATATTTTGTGTTCAATCAAACAGCAGTCGATCTTTGACACACACACTTGTCCACTTGGGAATGGTGTCCGCCTTTGAAACTTTTAAAAGTTGACCTATCTGATTAGTGAATAGCAACCACCCTGGAGCAGGTTTTTGTACTGAGCTGGTTGTTTGAGCTTGACACCATTTCAGTAACCTATTATTTAATAGGATAACCTCGCATACAAAATATCATGATAAGAAATTTAACTTCCTCCGCTCACTTAGTTATTTACAAACAAACGGATCAGTGGCAAGAAATCTAACCCAAGCAATAAAAAGAATAATTTATCATAAATCATCGAATAACCTATAGATCGAATAGGAAGCCTTTTTCTACCACGAGATTACGGCCGCACTGCAATACACGTTTCTTTTTCAGATTGATTTTGGCCGCACCATGGAGGTCACTGCTGTCGCTACTCAAGGTCATCCCAGAGAACAGAAATGGGTCCTGAAATACGTGTTGAAATATTTATTGGGGAAGAACTGGCTTACCTATCAGGAATCGGGACGGGACAAGGTATAACAATCTAACTCCATATGTTCTTTGTTGCTCTGATTTGATTAAATATTAGCGCTGTGCGAAGATCGAATACCTAGAGGAAACTAAAGCAACTCCTACTTACCCCGTTTGACTTGATTTTGAAAGTGGTCAGTCGTCTCTTGTGATGGGCTTCAAAGGGGGAGAATTCCCAGTTTTTGTTTGTGATTTCTAGTCCCAGTAACTCAAACCACATTTTCCCAGCGAAAAAGTTGGTAAATGCCAGTGACCATTTTACCCCTGTATATAGTCTGGGTAAACAATTTTCTTCTTGCTGCTTGCAACTGTTCCTTCGCTTGAGAGACGCTCGAGATTTTGGGCCGCGGGAAACTCCATACGTGAAGTAACTCCACAAATAGCCGCATAGTGCATAAGCTCTTGGGATAATTTACTCGCTCGGGGAATTTCAAAACACAGCAACAACCTTTTAGATACAAACGGATGTCTTTAGAGCTACGTCATCAGAGTGGAATTTTTGGGTCCAGTCCCAGACGAGAGAAGAATCGAGGGCGCAAGAGAATCACCTATTTATTCAGGCCATTTTCCCTTCATTTGTTTTGTTTTGTTTTTTGTTTTGTTTGTTTTGATTTTTTTTTTTTATCTGAAGGTGTTCAGAGGCAACAGAGACGGTAACACTGTGATGAAGCACTACTTGAAGGAAAAGCTTGTAGCTAAGACATTAAGGATATTGCGTCATCAGAACTCTAAAGACTTCATGGGCTCCACCGTCTGCTTGAGAGCAGAAGTTTACGGTTGCGAGTTTCAAACAGGTGAGTGTAGGTTGTCGAGGGATAAGCTTCTAATGTTGGAAAATGTTCTTTACCAAGTAATTCAAGAAACTACTTTTGGCAGTAGCCTCGTTCACATGGCCTTTTTCCTCGCATGGGGGCGGGGCCTCGCTTCCAAGTGAGAGAAAAGGTCATGGGGACGGGGCGTTTGGTTTGTCAGTGTATAGGAAGCCATACTTCCAATAACAAAATGACATCCAAATCGGAAGGAACTTCAAAGTTACAGGTTTCGAAGGTAGGAAGCAAGGATAGTTAGTATAAGGGATGAGATTCAGGCGGATTTCTAATGAGGAACTTTAAAAGAATCAACTGTATTTATTACAATTGTTTTCTTTTATCAGTCAAAGTCTATGAGGTATGGGAGCGGAGTTGCCGAGGACTGTTGGAGTTTGGACAAGACATAAGACGTGGAGAAAACAAATGACTCCCAAACCCATAATTCGGAAACTACAACAAGAGAACTGGAATACGTGAAAAATGCAGTTTCCTTTGCAGCTGTACATTGCGTTTAAACAATACTTAACGATTGTTCACGCCTTTAATTAATTGTGCTGAGTGAACTTGTATACCCCAAATTAGTGGCCCCGTGTCAAGAACCTGCTTCTGTATTGCAAGCTACTCGAGGACACAAAAAGCGGCTGAAATGGAGATGATTACTAAACCCAACATAGAGTAAATTCAAAATTACGCTGGGGGTAATCGAGAAAGAACAGTTAAAACGTAATCTTCTGGTCATGTACAATACGTTCCTAAACAAAACGGTTTGATTGCTATCATTTCAGACTGTCTCACCATTGGTTCAGAAGTATTTGCTCATTGGAATTCCGTCAAAGAACACACGCGCTTCTTCCACGGCTTCATCACCAAGGTCCGCAAAACAAGTGTCGAGGTATCCCCCTCCGGTAAACATGGCGCCAAAGTCAACGAGATCGTTGAAAGGCCTAGAGCTAAACAATTCTACGTGATCATTGACAAGAAATCCAAACCAACCGAGATAAAACTTGGATCAGAAGTTATTGTGGCCTCCAAGGACAACTTGGGCTTCTCTCAGGGCAAAGTAACCCAGAAATTCGTCACGTGGTATGGTGTCCAGTTGGGCAACGGAGAGAAGGTCTGGAGCAAAGCGCATGACATCCGACTTCTAAGAGCTCCTGTCTACTGTGACCGAGAATGACTGATAAGAGATACCTAGTAGTACTGTTTATTCTTTATTTACAATATTTAGAAAAGAAGCCTTGAAATCTATTCGTTCTACATTTTTAGAAATAAATTTTGTTTTATTTTTCCTATAAAATCCGTCTGAACTCGTTCCAGATCTCTTCGAGCCTATGCAAGTAGATAACTCCTAACTGAGAAATCGCTTCGAGAGTGTCTGCGGACGGGACTGGGAGCTGGCTGAAAAACAGCCATTGTATCAATTGACGTCCTTATCAATGCGTTTCAGCATTCTGGGTACTACTGGCAACTGACAAGAGAAAAAAAAAGTGTCTTAGTACTTACAACTTGGATTTCCCTCCCAGACCCTCTCGTGACAGATTTGTAGCGTCCATATCTTAAGATTCTTATTTGTATAATTGATTATTTTTTTTGTGAAATCATGGTTGCTACAGCAGTTAAGAAAAAGTAAAATATTTGATATTGTCGAGAAATAATTGTTTGCTTTGATTTTTGTTGCGTCCATTTTACACTTGTACTTTATGATTAGCCTGCGTAAGAAGCGATCCAGTACGAGCCGAACATAAGAGCTTTTTCGCATTTGGGCAGCGCGAAAAGTGGGGCTAGAGCAAAAAGGTTCGACCTGATTTATTTCTCTACTATATTTATTTCTAATCTGTACCCTCTGTAAAGTTGAGCTGAACTATCAATATGCTATTACTATCGGCTGTCTGAGTAAGAGCTCAGAATCTGAACAACATTCACCGCTGGAAATACAATGTTAAGATTAGTTTCTTTCTTGCTCGAGCTAAGTTGTATGCTCGTCCCCGCTCGTCGCTGACGCCGCTCGTCGCTCGCCCGCTTTTTCCATCGTCCCTACTGACCGAGAGCCTGGAACACGCTATGTTGACACAAGATTAGATTGGTTATAGATTCTTGGACTAAGATTTTCACTAATTCAGGAGACCTTTAACTACTATGCGAGACACATATATTTGAATGAGCGTTAGGTTTCTTCAGTTAGAACTTGCAGTCAAGACATGAACATCGTTCGGGAACTTTTATATTTTGGGCTTCAATTAAGCATTTGTCCGTGACATGAGACGATAATCTAAGAGAACACACTCCCGTGCGCCCAATGACAATCTAATTTAAGCTCCGGGCCACGCTGTGAAAGTTAGTTTTAGTCTTAGTTCTTTGATCGCGCAGCCAATGCCTAACGGTCATCGGGTCGCGTCCATCTAAATCCGAAATTGAAAATCTAACTGGTTAAAAAAAAGAAAAGAAATTCAGTCTTAATTTCAAAAGTGTTGTGTAATATTTACCTGAGTTTGCACGCCACGTCTATTTGGAAAGTATTTAAACCACTGCTCAGGAAAATTATCTTTGTGCTTATCCGAAGTTCACTTCGAAACGATAAGTCATCCCTGCATGACTGACTCACGTGAGGCGCCATGGCTGCCCGGGGGCGGGGGGGGGGGGGGGACCCCCATAAAAAAAGGACGGGGGATTCCGTCAGAAATGTTTAAAAGAACCTCTAAGAGGTCCGAA
>Ga0126339_10000334_pt1 | contig 24303 bp, 9 predicted proteins | sample OrbTmetagenome_2_FD_92532 | JGI IMG/M metagenome (GOLD analysis project Ga0126339, IMG submission 92532) | Coral microbial communities from Petempiche,Puerto Morelos, Mexico - Orbicella T R C metagenome | ecosystem: Host-associated > Invertebrates > Cnidaria > Coral | place: Petempiche,Puerto...
CCATATTTATTTTACACAGAGAAATTTATTACTCAATTCAAAACAACAGAAAAAAATGATAGGTCACCATACTCGTTTGCGAGAAAATGACGATTTACCTCCATGGCGAGGTCCAGCTGTAAAGAAAAAGCCGCTATTTTTTAATGCGCGCGCGCTAATCACGCGTAAAATTATGCGCAGTAGGGATGCGCAATGCAATACTGGGGAATGACCTCAAATAAAGGCAGATTACGATGATTGCACTAAGATTTAGCGCACGCAAATGTCTCATAGAATTATTTTCCTCGAAGTAATGGCATACTGAACCCTTCGGGCTGCGTGTGTCGCGTGCTGTTACACGAGAGGGGAAGTGTCTTTTCATTCAATGAATTGAACGCCTCTCCCTGACCTCAAGTAAGGAAAGATTGGAGGCATGATTCTTTCTGATGCTGGTTGTGAACCACAAGTTAATGCTTTTACCTCCGACAATTACGATAATTCTTCGGATCAAATAACATCTGTCATTTCTTTACTCAAAATCGGTATTATGTGCTTTAAAATTGGTTTTAAAATAATCTACACACCAGTTTCCTCACCAATGGTTTCATGCCCTCTTCGTGTTTATCTTCTCAGTTCCTTCTTATATTTTAATGGCACGGGCACCGTCTTTCCTCGAAGCACAAAACTGTACTTTGGTGTTTCCCACACCATCAGATAATCTCGATGCGTCAACAGTCACCACAAGGAGCAGTTGCACCTTATTTGGGGAACCATTCCTCTCATCTGTCGTGCCCGACTCTCGCGATTTTCGACTCTCGAATCACCATGAGAGAAAATGATCAGGGAATACTCGTAGTGTGCCCATTTATTAATTTTGATTCATTATTTTACCTTTCATTACTGTATGTATCGTCGCATCATATCACATCAGCGCTCACGGCGTTCAGGTTTGTTTGTTTGGGTGTGTGTGTGTGTGTGTAACGAGAAAATGGTACATTTCATGTTTATTACGCCCCTGCCATCATATGTGGCTCCTATGTATTCGTATGTAACCAATGTATTCAGTAGTATATAACCTGTAAATCACCGTATGTATCTGTAAGTACTCGTATGTTACTCGTATGTACTCGTAGGTACTCGTATGTACTCGTATGTTACTCGTATGTTACTCGTATTTACTCGTGTGGTGTTTTAGTCATCCGGGATTACAGCGTAATTAAGCTGAGGTCGGGAGATGACTGACGTTTCAGTCTAATGCTAGTCACGCGATGTTTCAATTAACAAAACAAGGACGATAGTTCACTCTTCCTGTCCGGCTCTTTATCCTTCAAATTCCGCGATCAGGCATTCTTTTTTCGCAGAGAAAAACAGAACGCCAGATCGCAAGTATGTCCTTCCTCATTTTAAGCCATTCCACCATAACGTGCAAACAACGCTACCCACAAAGGCTGCCGCACATCGAAACCTTCTTCATGTTTTTACTTCATCTGTCGCGACCTTTCAGTCCTTTCAGACTGTGAGCAGTCTCTCTTTTCCTCAAAAACCGTGGGGATGAACGCAAAACAAGTAAGCGTACGAACTTGGGTGACTGTGAGCGTGACGACTTGTGTTGCGTTCCTCAACACGGATTTTCGAGGAGAAGAGAGACTGCTCGCAGTTTCGCGACCTTTGCTCAAGAACAAGTTATTTACAAGCAGACAAAGTGTGGATGGTGGTGGTGGATAGAATGGATATAGAATTTTGATCAATTACACAGCGCCGTCCAAATGTTACTGTTACGGAAACATATTCCTGCTAAGAATTGAAACAGTACGTAGGGTCAGATTTATTCATAAAACAAATGCAAACTAAATATATGCTGCATAAATGTATATGTGCTTTAAAAAGCATTCTAGCGAGACCGAATATATGCAAAATTTAGCCTGAGGGGTTACTGACCCGTGAAAAGCGACGACGAACTTCATAGAATCTAACAATGTACTACGGTCCATTGCGAAGATACATGAAGTTTTTGGCGTTATCAATTCTGTTTGATTCTGACTAAAATTGCCATGGTGTAAAACCTATCAAGCTAAAATCAAACGTCCGCGTTTTTTGGGTACAATCAGAGCGTAACCAAACCAGACGAAATTTGCAGCGAGGTTTATTTACTAGTTCGCGGGACTGATACCTCGAGATCCCGCACTATGGAGCGCCGGATCACGAGACGTAACATCAAGTTTAAAAACACATCGAGAACTAAATATATTATGAATACAATGGGTCGCATGTTAAAGTGAAATGAATGGGAAATGACGGCAGACATAGCAAAGCAAACTAATAAAAAAGAGTGAAAAATAACGGAGAAAGTTAAATCTTACGGTGCATGTCAAATTTGCGGGTTGTTGAGAGACTGGATCAAAACACTTCAAGACACCTTTTGATTTTTTTCAATATAATTTCAAACTCACCCATTTGCTGCAGTTAGCAAAAACGCTCATCATGTTCTGCAGGCCGCTTTAAGATTTGTTTCAGGTTCCGGCCTTTCTCTCAGCGCTGCTCCTTTCTTCGCCCACAACCGTTTAAGGTCGGCACTAGTTGCGGGGACTAGTCGGCGCACACGAAGGCACTAGTCCCTGCGACTTGTCCCCGCAACAAGTCGCGGGGACAAGTCCCATCGTGTGAACTAGCCATTTTTACCACAAAATCTAGTCGCAGGGACTAAAATTTGGTTCCTGCGACTAGTCCCACGAATTCAAACTGGCTTGAATTTTTGGGACAAGTCCCCGCGAGTTGTTCCTCAAAACGCTTCGTGTGAACTGTACGTGGGACAAGTCCCTGCGATCAGTCCCTTCGTGTAAACTCTTCAGGGGACTAGTAGCAGGTACTAGTAGCAGGTACTAGTAGCAGGTACTAGTCGCAAGGACTACAGTAGTCCCCTCGTGTGTGCCGACCTTTAAGATTTGTTTTGGCTCCGGCCTTCTCTCTCCCATGTACAACTCCTGGGCACAGCTTTAACAAAACCGCAATAGCAACTGCTGTGGTCACTGCTCAAGCTCAGTCAAATTACACTGCACGCTGTTGAAGAGATTTGTAGCCAGTCCTCTATTTAGCCTCCTGATGCACGCATTTCTTTCAATGCCTGTGGATACTGGATTAACAGTAGACTCACAAGGGGAACTCACAGTGAATTCGTCGAATAGGGAAGATATCTGTTTACAAACATTGTTTTTGTTATTTAAATGTCCAAAAGGTTAAACTAAAGAATCCTTTGTTTCAACAGCCAATAGTTCTCTGGTTTGCATATTAATAACAATAGGTGACGTCACTAATATCTTTGCAATTCGTCAACCTCGTTCCCAGGGTCCTCTCTCCTGGGAGGAAGAGAGAGGACCCTGGGAACGAGGTTGGCTATTCATTTGTTTTGTACTCGGAGGAAGTCGGCTATATATGGGCAATGATCAGATTGCGTTATATTGCATTATGGGATAGGGGACTGTCCCCTGCTTTTGCAGCACTTTCAATTTCGTACTCGATGGACCAGTAGTCTATATGAGGCGTGTGTATAACAGATAATTTGATGACTCAGCAGAATTCTTTTCAACTCGTAACTCTTAACTGATGTCTCGTTCCCTTTCGTTGGAACGGGCTTCTCTATTTTCACGCGAAGGCTCATTTGACCCAAGTTCTATCGACCTACAAACAAGTGAGCTTCATTTCTTATCACACGAAGAACCAAGGTCTGAAGGATATGACGAATACTTTGATCCGCCGTTGGAAAGCAAATATGAATGTCCTATTTGTCTTTTGGGGCTGCGAGAACCCGTACAAACGGGTTGTGGCCACAGATTCTGTAGAGGCTGCATTGTACGTTCTATAAGGTGAGTTTTAGAAGTACAGTACTGACGTCGGTGATACGATTAGCCAGAATTTGATTCTATACTCAGAAATGCCGACCGACCGGACGTATTTATTCACTAAATTTTTCTATTTATTGTGGTGGAATCGTGATATTGAATTTGATAACACTCGTTAAATTTTGGTGAGTGTAAACTCTTAAAGACAGAAGTTTAAAAGCTGTGAGTTGTACGTATTTCCTCATATTAAACCCATACTTTCGCTTTTAACCGCCATGAGCTTATATAGACATCAAGAACTGTATTCCCTTCTATATGGGTGTGTATTTGTGTGCATATGTGAACACGCATGCGTACATGCATGTGCGTGCATATACATTTTCGTACATCTGTTACTATTGTGTATGTGCACACTTCACATTCCGCTGTTGAGGACATTATGCTAATTGTTTCTGCGCATCCGTACTGCGCACACAGATTCACAGGCCACGTCATGCAGGAGCGCGCGCACCAAGTAATAAAATGAACAATGGTAGGGCAGATGGCCATTGCTATATATAGCTTTACCTGGATTCAACGATCTTGGATGTTCGGTGACCCCTACTTTTCTTTCCAGAAACAGATTTTATTTACAATTATCTCCACATTCTCTGAAAATGAACAAAGAATCAATGTGGGACGGTAAGAAAATTCAAGATTTCTGTCCACAGGACATTGAATTCTGCCATCTTGCAGCTGCAAGAGCCTCACCAGTTGACTAAATTCACTTAATAGGTCCACTTAATAGGTCAACTTAAACAATATTTGACAGAGAATATTTCACGTCAAAGATCTAATTGCAATCTTTTTGGACTTACAGACACTGTGGCCTTCGCTAATGAAGCAAGATTTTTTCAGATTTAGGGTGTTCTTTGGGGCATGTTCTCTCCTAAACGAATTCAGTGACCCCCCAGTTTTTTTACATTTCTGACATAACTAACTCATCATCTTACAGTGGGTTAAGTCTCAGAAAAAAATCTATGTTGGAAAATTTTCGTGCAAACGTCCTTGAGCTTGCTGTAAAGCGTGTTATTTCATGACAGCTTGGATATGGCTTGTGGACAAGGAAATGCCCCTTTGCTAGCAAGGAACTCTGTGGTAAAGTTGTGTTACAAAGGTTCAATTACAAATTAGAAACCATGAATCTACAGATTGTACCAAAATGCACGGTCCCCATCTATATTGCCTTGTTTAGTGAGGCTGTGTCCACATTTGTCCAGCCCTGCTGCTGTTGTCAGCACTTAACATTCAGTCACGCCTGGGTGGGCATGATCTCCATTGTTAGTGGCCCTATGGTCAGTAGAAAGGGTATTGATGCTTGGGCTACTGGTGATTTCTAGAAGCTAAACCCATTAGTTTGGAAATATCCTGTAAAAGGCTTTATAAAAGAAGTGTTTGTGATGTCATTTTAGCAATAGTAAACTTGGCTACATCTTTTTCACCAGCAGTTTTTCAGGTCGCTTAGCCTGTGACAACCAGAAATCCCATGAAAATAGTTACTTTTCCAACTCGCATAAAGTTAACTGAGTCAGCAAAATCCAATTGAATTCTCATTTAATTTAAGCCACCAAAGCAGGAAGCTAAAGGGAGGTGGCAATATGTTTCGGCCAATGAGGAGTCTCTTGCGGTTATTCATCTGATGAGCCTGGAACTACAACAGCTACACGCCTCTGCACTGGAGTCGCAAGATACAGAAATGTTTTCTGCGTACTGGTTTTAAACCATGTTCTCAAACCAGAATTGTGGCCTTTCAGGCACCGCTGCAATTTCCCTTCTACAGCATCTTTTTCTCTGTGAATGATGAAAATACGCCTCTGTTTAATATTCTTCCCCTGCCTCTAAGTGCAAGCAATCTTAGCCTTTGCTAAAATCGGCTCCCTCATTGGACACAAACAAAGCGCATAAAAAACAGTCATTATAAGAAGAAGAAGGTAAATACAAGCTTTGTTTGGGTCTCCCGTCATAGTATTCAAATTGATTTATTTGCGAGGGTGCTCTGCTCAAATTGCCAGGCATTTAATGGAGTCTGTAAAGAAAACACCTTCACGAATGTTAAGGGAGACAACAGTGGTCGTGAAGACACAGCCCTTGTTGACTATTCTCTCATAGGAAACTTTAGCTTGAAGTCAAATTCTTGTCCATCCTTGCATGTCATTATTAAGCTGAGCACAAGTCATTAGCACCTTAGTTTTGATTTGGCAACTTTTTCTTAAATTTCCTTTTAGAGGAAACATCCACATCAGTATCTACATAGATTGTTTTTAGATTTTTAAAAAGTTATATCTGGCATGTTCAGTGGTCTGACATTATAGACATGATATTACATAAAGAAGCTTTAAAAAAAATTGAATTATGAGTTGATTAATTCCTTGGTGAAGCAACAGGTAGTTTTAGGTCTCATATTTTTGCAGCACTTTCCTCAGCCTAGAAACTGAAGGAGATTTTATTTTTCAGTTTTGGATGTGCTGCAAGGAAACAAGAAAATGAAAATTATGTTGCATACCAAATTAGCTGCATATAGGGAAAGCCCCCCAGGCAAAATTCCTAGGATCGGACATACACATCTTCACATGACTTTGTGTAATTTTTCAGTGAACTTCCTCTACACTCACCTAGTAATATGTACTTTTTATTAAACTTCTTTAGGGATGCTGGTCCTAAGTGCCCAGTAGATAACGAGCGTTTAAGTGAATCACAGGTTGGTAAACGTTTCCTGGCCTAGTCAATCAAACTAAACCAAATGAAAAATCAATTGAACCCGAATTTGTCGATTGTGTTGTGATTGGTTCGGCAATTGTACATAATCTAACTCCAACTTTTTTGGTGAGTTTGATCACCAGACTCAATTGAACCAATCAAATTCAAATGGTTTGATTTTATTCAAGAAAGAAAAGCAATAAAAAAAAAAACCGCACTTGTAAGCTTGATAGTCTTAGTCAATCGAATGTTTGGTAATGAAACCCAATTGAACTTCAAGTCTTTGATTGTGTTTAGTTGAATAAGGATTTGATTACCAAACATTTGACGGTATTAAATTGGCTGGATCTTTTGTTGAGTTGGATTGTGTTCGATTTCCAAACCCAATTGAAATCAATTGAACAACTGGTTCGACTGGATTTGATTTCGGAATGTTTGATTGATAAGGCTGGAACTTTTATTAGTATCTAGCAGTTTTACATTTTTTTTTACTACTTAGATATTGTAAATTAGTCACATTTATAGGTTGTAGATAGTGATTTTAATTAATTTCCTTTTTGTGTTTATTTCAAGGGCCATTAGTTTATCAGCTTTGTTATTGTCAAATGTTACCCTCTCCAATAAAGTCTACTCTCTACTCTACTTTTCTGTCAACTTTTTTTGTGATTCATGTAAGGCAATACCCTTAAAAGGTATAAGTGATAATATTAAAGTTATTAGTCGAGTGTTAATCAGGTGAAAAAGTATATATTATTATAGAGAAGACATCAGAAGAAACTAGATTTGGAACCCAAGTTGAAACATTTTATACTTCTGTAATTTCCTAACTTGAATAATCATATAGCCTCCTACATAGACATTCTTTGGGCTCATCTTGCAATCTTCCTTTCTGATGAACGTCTTCTGTAACAAAGAACACATTCCTTACCCTTTGTTAATAGAGGTCAGCTGGAGATCTCAGGAAAATTACTTTGGAGCCAGTAGGCACTGGTTCATTGTGTAATAAGGGCTGACCAGGCTCCCTTGGGATGAGAACCAGGACGTGGACTGTTTCACATCAAGGGTAACTTTCTCAAATGAAACTTTTTCAATCCTGTCTGAGTTCGTGGATTTACTAACACTTCATCTTTTTCGTACCAAAATACCCTATAGTTTCGAGGGCAATTTAAACAGAGCATCGTAAATGTCTCAAAAACTCGATCAAAGCCCATATATTTTGGTGTCTAGCGATCATTTCTCAAGTTCCAAGCAGACTTCCTGCAAGCTTCAGCATTTGAACGGAACTAGTCAAATTAATGAATGTCTGTGTACGATATGTCCATCTCTTCCTTCACGTACCTCTGTAGCTTCTTGCCAATAAAATAGTTAAATTGAAGGTTTAAAATGTCCACTCCAGATTGTCGTTGAAAGGTCACACTAGTATTGGTTGAAGTCTCTTGCAAAATTTCTCCAAGTCCAAAGTCTGCAGACTTGATTGGGACATTCGCTGTGATTGGACTTAGTAAATATCCCTTGGTTTCGGTAGATGTTTGTGGGGAATGAAGATTGCGTGATGAGCCTAAAGAATGTCAATGTGGGAGGTTATAGTTAATAATCATACTGTTTGAGAAAAATATTCAAATTTTTTTGTTGGGCACCCTGTCTAGTCAAAACATTTAACAAAGTTGTGAAATATCATGCAAAAATTTGTGACTGCTACTTATCTGCAATGGCAAATTTGCTGATAAGGAACACAGGTTTCTTTTGTGAAATCCCACAATGCATACATTTACATGTATCTAAATATTTCTTCATGAATAATCACATATTCAAGCCTGCAAATAATTTTTGTCTAGAAGCAGGTCATTTGTCAGGCCAAGGACAAGTTTTAACCTGACGAAAAGCCAGTCTGGTTAGACTTATCTTTTTGTTGTTGTTAGAAATTTAAAATAAGAGACATTAAATGTTGGTTACAAATTCAAATGGCTGGAATGTTATGTTTTTGTCTTTAAAAAAAAAAAAACTCACTCACAATAACATTCAGAGAATCAAAAATTGACATCGACTTTTTCTGCAGGCCAGTTTCCCTTGAAAATTTTCAGGGTCAATTGACTAAAAAAATTCTGTAATTAGATGAAATTCAAATTGGAAGTGGTTGTGACTACAAACCGTGACTAACACACATTCACGCTTTTCACAAAAACATGTCTGGCACGGAAGCTAATTCAGAATATATTGAACCACAGATGTAAACAAAAAACTCTAAAGAGCTATAAAACTGATTTTTGATCACATGGACTAGAAAAACATTTGATTTCGTTTGAGGTTTGAAAGTTTTTGAAAGCAATTGCATTCAGATATATGAAACCTGAGAATTTGGGCCGTGTGTCCAATTTGCATAATATTTTAATCGGGTCAAATTATGACTGAAAATTACTTCCACAACACTTGCAGATAAGAAACAATGAGTAATAACAAAAGAACCCAGATTTAAGTAGCTTTTCAGAGGAACATAATTCAGACTGAATGGGGTTTCACGATCTTTCACGACACCACTGCAAAATGCATAAGCTAATACATAGCCTGAATAGTAGTGCTGATGTGTCGTGTTTACAATACTTTCGACATGACATTTGAGACGACACTGCGTGTGATAAAATAATTTCTCAGAAATGGAAGAAAAACGAAACTGATAACAAAGCTTTTTTGCATAGTATTGTGTCACAGTATAAGATAATAACTTGTTCCATATTTGCCCACAAATTTCTAGTTAAAATATGTTTCATTAAGCAGAAATGCCCAGTCAGAGTGTATGACCAGGCTAAACTCTTACCTGTCAAAACCTCAAATTTACTGGACAATTGTCCAATGACTGGCTGTTATTTGCAGGCTTGCATATTTGTTATGTTCAAAATCTTTGTGAAATTATTCATTCATTAGGTAAAGATGTGTGTTCAAATTCATTAATAAATCATGAGCCCAAAAATGGAAGCTATTAACTTGCATGTTTGAATGTAATAAACCTGTCCAAATTGCTTGTAATCTTCTTAGTTTTGATCACTTTCATGTTCGTGTACTTGCTTGCTATTTCCTGAATTATGGGCTGAGTATCTTCCAAAATCCTTGAGTTCGACTCCTTGGACGTTGAAGAGCATCTTGCCTAACTCCAAAAAAATCGTTTTGAAACGCATAATATAAAGGCAAGTAGAATACAGTTGAACCTTGATTATCTGTACCTCGATTATCCGGATTTCTCAATTATCCAGACTTTTTCTCTAGTCCCAAATTTTGTTCAAGATGTACAGTAGAGCATATTGTTTTCCAAACAATTTGTAAAAGTGTTGTTTCACGATTAAATGTTGCTTTATTTAAACAGTTTTGTTGTTCATTAATATTGATATTTTCGATTATCTGGACCCTCAATAATCCAGACTATTTTGTCTAGTCCTAACAAGTCCGGATAATTGAGGTTCAACTGTATAAATCAATTTGGCTTCTTCTGTTCAGTTTTGAAACAGGTTGGTGAGTGCAGTATTTTTTTTTTCATATGGGTGGTTGGGAAGTAGTTTCAGTCGAGCGAAGACTTCCTCGTTTGAACGAAAAACTATTTCCTGCCAAAATCCCTGAACACTGAAAGTTTTTTTGAAGACTTACTAATCAATTTATTTTTAATACTATTAATAATACTTTTTGTTTCGGGCGGCGGCACCCAAGAAAGCTTATATTTTTGCCAGAAAACTTGTATGTTTCGTCAAAGATTGACGGGGATTTTAGTTGCTGGTGAGGGCAGTAGAAGCATACGGCTTCTTTTCGCATACAGCTTCTACAGCTGTGATACAATTATGTCGAGTTTAGTTTTATACAGTGAAATTAGCAAATGCTCGCAAAAAATTGCTGAAAGTTTGAGAAATAAACATGCAGTTTTTGTGCTGAACATGGCTCTTTTTAGTTATAGAAAGAAATTTGATCAAAGCAGATTTTGATCACGTGCTAGGTAACCATTTCTGAACTGTGAGCAGGTGTCACCCAATCAACAAAACAATGTTATAATTTATAATTTTCGTCAAGCTTTGATTCATCTAAACACTAAGCCTTTTATTTTACCCATGTGCCTAAAATTTACTCATTTCAAAACTTGTTCTCAAAAATGTAGTCAGCGGAGGGCTTACCTGGGCTCTTGCCCATGGGGCAAGTGAGGAGAGAAAGATTTCTTGCATGAGAGGAAAATGAACTTGTCCCGGACGAGTGGACAGGGTTTTTCTCGAGTCCTGATTTACACTACAATTGGAGCCATAATCGGGGACGGAGACTGCAAGTCTTGGGATCTGCATGCACCTGTAATATGGCACAATTTTGCTATTTTTAGAACAAATTGTGTCATCCTGACGACATGTATCCACGCCACACGGATCCATGCATGTCGTGGGTTCTTGCATACATGTAGATGTTGTCATGTTGCGTGATCAGATGGTGAGAGTTGCGAGATTCTCTTGTGGATTTTTCACAGTAATGGTAGGGAATGAGGCAGGGAATAAGAACCAGAATGCTTATACGTAGTTCTTCAGGGTCGAAAACAAGACTGCTCGCGCTACTTGTAGTATGCGTAAGCTTTTGCAATTGTTCTGTAAAGAAAAGTTATGTAAGAAAATTCTCTGCTCTGGTATTGAGTTAATTTGTGAGTTTCTCAAACAATGCTTAAAGAGCCACTAACCCCCCAAATTTTTTGCAAAATATAAATTTCATTTTTTCCTGATCACCACTGCGAGAAAATTATCGTGGTAGCTATTTTTGTTAATCTTGTATGAATTTTCAAAGTTTGTAAAATTGCCCTTTTCCATGTTCAGGACTGAGGAATAGCGCAGAATAGGACAAGTTGGCTTCTGCCATCATTTCGGGAATAACAATATTTTGTTTCTGAGAAGAATATATGCGAACATGCAAGTGTGTGTGTCAAAATCGTCGCAGAATGCAAGCAAAATGTGTTGTTGGAGGCTGTAGCAATACAGGATGTGTAGGACAGAGTATTCCCCTTCATTCAATACCTCAATCTCGATGAAATTCGACCAGAAGTGAGAAAAATAGACCAAAGAAGTGGTTTGATCTCCCGGGGTTGATCTGTGCAAAGCTAAAACCAGGGAGCCATCCAGAATTTCTTCAACCACTACTGTAAAAACCTAGAGATTTTTGTGGTCTGTAAATTCTTTCTATCTCTAGTGAAAAGCTTGACACTGTCAAGATACTGCATAAGACACGAATTTGAGATAAACTGGAAGCCATCTGACTATTCCGAGCTCAAAGGATCCTCCGAAACTATAGGTGAGGAAATTACATGGTAAATTAAATGCTTCGCGTTTTGTTTAATCGTAATAGAGACATTTCTAAACGAATAGTAAACGAAACCTATGTCCTACTACTAGGCAATTAAGATTGTTGAGGCTTCGAACTGATGAACTAGCTATGTATTTGTGGATTTAAATAATCCGGCCGTGTTTTTCAATGGCCATTCTGATTACAGAATTGTCTTGTTCTTTCAGCTTCATCTTTGTGGAATGAAATATATCTTAATTGCAAACTCAGAATGGATCAAGCATTCATAAATATACGAGGAAAGTGAAACAAACGATTAAGATTCAACTCTATAGCTACCGATGGAGATTGTCGAGCTGAAAGAAGAATGAGCTTGTCAGTCAATCGAAATACAAACTAATAAGTCGAGAACTGCCAGGTTATTGGTGTAAGTAAAATGGACATTTCATTCAAAATAACAGTGAAGTAGAAATGTGTTCATGTAACTGATACTATACCGAACCTCTTTTCAAGATCTTTTCGAAGGATTTTCCATGATTTACTAGTACGAAATATGCAAATTTGCGTGGCTTGTGTTCGTACACAGTAACTGACTATGCATACACTACTATGCATACACTACTTGCTTACAATCCTCGCAAGTGTGTGGCAAAAGGAGGGAAACTTTGAGGTCCTGAAATGCAGCTATATGTAGCTAGTTTTTTGCTGTGTTGTGGAAGAGCTGTTAATCTTCAACATAATTATGTAAAATTTAGAGTGGAGTAATATGGAGCTCTTGTAAAAGAAGCAGCAGAACACAACATGATCAGTGATATAAAACAGGACATACCTAAATTCGACACTGTCTTACCTCACTCAAATTGGAGCAGCTTACAACAAAAATACTTAAGCAAAATTCCAACACATAAATGTATAAAACTTTTTGGGAATTCTGGACTCCATTTCTCCCGCGCTACATCTGGAGAAATCCTCGCAGCAGGTATGTGTGACTGCTGCACACGATGGCACAATTTGTTATAAAAATAGCAAAATTGTCCCATATCATAGGCACAGCCCCAATACTAGCAATGGTACGTGCATATGGTCTCCTTCCACGATTGTGGCTCCTGACTACGAGTGATATTTAAAATTTCACTCAAAAATTGCATGATCCTTATTAAAGGTGAGTTTAATTTGAAAGAGTTTTCAAATGCCACAGGTAGTGTAAATCCTTAAAGTGCCTATGAAGCAAGCAAATAATTGCTGCCTATTTGAAAGGCTTTTTAAAGTAAAGAAGAATGGCATTTTCCTTTTTAGAACATCTCTTTCTGTTATAGAGATATTCACGTTTTTGTAGTATGCAGATGAGGAAAGTGATGACGTCATAGGTGGTTCCACTAAAACAGTACAACAATCAATCAAGAATGTCTCTGGAAATATTAGAGCAGTGTTCTTTAAACTTGGCACCAGAAATTTACATCACAAAAGAAACAAAATGACATTTGTCATGCCATTGACATGACAACAGTTATGTCGGTGGTTCAGTTTTAATTAAGACTAAATCTTAAACAAAGATCATCCACTCTCAACCATCTAATGGGGAGAGTTAAGACAATATGGGCACCATGTATGTTCCGTGCAAGACCCTTTGTCCTACTTTAAAAGGGTTGCAAATGGGCATATTTAGTTTTTCTCAGAAAGAGACTGGAACCAAGAATGTTGCCATGACAACAACACAGTAGGTTTAATTCTCTTTCTTTTGTGATGTGCATTTCTGGTGCCAAGTTTGAAAAAAACTGCACTAATATTTCTAGAGATATTCTTGATTCATCGTTTTACAGTTTAAGTGGAGCTTAACTTTTCATTGCTTTCCTCATTTGCATAATACAAAATTGCAAATATGGCTAAAATGAAAATGCCATTCTTATTTACTTTGAAAAGCCCTTCAAATAAGCAGCAATTATTTTTTACTTCACGGGCACTTTAAAGTGCTACTATGATGAAATTCACATCTATCCTATCCTATCTAAGCCATTTTAAAACATAAAGAAGTAGTCTATGTAAGAAGAAAAATGCTGTTCACTATAAATTCAAATATCTCTTCATTCCAGAGAGATTTAAGTTTTCAAAATATGCAAATTAGCCAAGTGATGACATAAACATTAACCTTAAAGGTTTTCAGGCCACCTTTGGCATTTTGATATTTGCCAATGGTTCCTCATCTGCATAATCCAAGAAGGATATAAATATGTTATGTCAACTTCATGGCCTTGCTTCATGTTTTTCGAGCTGAAAATCATCAAAATCAGGCTGGAGGGGACTGGAAAAGAGTGAGTTCCCATGGGAACAGAAGTTTTTATAGCTACAGGTGTTTTGCCTTTGCAACTATTGGCCTACCAAGTTTCAAGTTACCAAGTGTTTAGGGATGTTTTTATGTGCAGCCGGTTACAGCTGGCACAGGTGTAAATGAGGTAATAACTCCTCAAACTCATTAATCATTCATCAAGTTAAAACAAAGAAAATCACAACCATGAAGGAGATTTAGATACCTGGTCTTAATTAGATTTTGATGACTTTACTTTTCTGTTTACCCCATTAGTTTTTGTTTTGATTGAGAAGATATATCAGACACTTGAGACAGTGTTTTGTCGGTTATCCAAACACAATTTCCTCAAAATTACTCTGCTACATGTAGTATTTTCAACTCTCTTCTTGGTGGTTAGATATTTGGATGAAACACTGTCTTTCATGGTTGATATATTACTTACAAATTCAGTCACCCAGAAATACATTATGAAAAATAAAATGACAGTTATATCTCATCACAGGTGTCTGTCAATTACTGACTTGCCATATGGTTTCTTTGACATATTCCATGTCTTTTTCCAATTATAGCTCTATCCAGACAATTTTGCAAAACGCGAAATGTTGTCTCATGAAGTTTTCTGTAGAATGAAAAAACAGCATGGCTGCCCATGGAAGGGACCCCTTAACAAGCTAGAGGTAAAAAGCATGAAAGTGGAACCTTAAGTATATGTGACCACAGTTGTAGTGGCAATGTTTATTTACAATTGTTTGCAATTGTACCTCTGCTGTTTATGTCATTCCTTTTATGTTTTTCCCCCATTCATGGGTAAATACAAACTCAGTAATTTGGCCTGCTCCCAATGTCTGGGCCTTGACATAACTCGGTTGCTAGAGCACTGCAGTTAAAGTACTCACAGGTACACACAATTTTTGGGCTTAATTTGCAATTGATTAAATCACCATTACAGTTTACAGGTACAGCTGCAGTGGTCACATCTTCATAATTTTCACTCATATCTCCAGATTTATCCCGTGCAAAGTGTTACTATCATACTAAGTCAAGACATTTTTATGATATAGGATCACGTGAATGAGTGCCCATTTGTTGATGAAGATTGCCCCAATAAGTGTGGTAAGCAACTACAGAGGAAAGATCTTCAACGACATATGGAAAAGGATTGCCCCCTTAGGAGAGTTCCTTGTAAATATTGTAAGGAACTTGAGCTTTGGAATGCAGTGGAGGTTTGTGTTAAATTTTTTATAATAACCATTTGGGTCTTCAGAGTTATCAACATTAAGTCTCTCCGTACAATAACACTACCTTGTGAAAAAGGCAACAGTTGAGAATAGTAAGAATCATATGTTTTAAGAAGATATTGTCTTGATGTATCACCAGATTTTCAGATTTGACATAATAGAAATGTATGACAACTTGTACAAGGTACAAGGTAATATTTAGGCTCTTCCAGGTGTTCAGTTAGTTAGGGTGCAGTGCTAAAAACAGCGAATGAAAAAATAGGGGAGAAACATGGCGAGAGAAAGCGAAAGAACACCTGTGGGCAAACTTAATAAAGGGTCGTGCCAATATATCAGGATCTGGTCTACCCTCTATTTGGTCCATTTGGACAGGTTTTGTCAACACTTGATTGTTACTGATGCAGATGAGAAATGTGATATGGCGGCAGTCAGAGACCTTGAGTGACACATTGTTCAAATCTTTGATAAACATGCTGAAAGGTTTTCCCCGTGTGAAGTGCCTTCGCAAAGGATTGCAATCCTTTCCACTGATTTTGGAAAGAGTTTAATCTTTCAACTCTTTCCATGAGTATTTTCTTCAGTGAACGGAAAATACGGCACTGTCTCCAGGATCATCATGGTTTCTCCTACCCCCTCCTCTCTCAGAGTTTGACACCTCTGTAATTTGCCATGTGCTTATACTTTGTTTAGGCCCATCTATATTGCAAGATATGCTTTAGAGTCTCTAAGAATTGGCTTTAACAAGGGACAAAGTTTGAAATATTCCTTGAACTTGGTGCTAACTTTCATTATGTACTGTTGACAACTGAAAACCACAAGCTAGCAGTCATGTTATGGGCCCTCGTAGGCTGTCTATAAGTGGACAGAAGAAGTGTTTGTTAAGTTTGCCCACAGGCATTCTTTTGCTTTCTCTCGGCACACTTTTCCCCTATTTTTTCACTCACTGTTTTCTGCACTGCGCCCCATGTAACTGAATGCCTGGAAGAGGCTAGGTAATGTTAAGTACTGATCCAGGGATTTCATTAAGGACTGGGCACCAGGCAAATTGACAGGCTATGAGGACAATTTTGCCCAGCTGGTTTGACCATCAGTCACCCTCCTGCTGAAAACGTTACTGAACCCCTGCTGATCTACAGTACTACTTCAATCATCATTACAGATACATGCACATTTGAAAAGGAAGAAAGAAGAATGAAAGAAAGAAAGAAAGAAAGAAAGAAGATATTCAGTCTTCAACATTAAATCTTTGTGACTGAGGATCAAGCTTTTGTAACACTGCTACTGCTACGGGGCAATTGCTTTTTCTTATCAAAAGCTCCGAAGTAGGCAATGTAACCGAAAAGGAATCTCTTTCTCCTTTCCTCTCTCTTATAGATCTTGTTTGTTTTTTTGTACTCTTTTAATTTTTTTTCATTGCTTGGAGTGGTTCTAAGGCTTCTATGTGTGTAAAATCAAGGTCTGCTGCTCACATGATGCAAAGGAAGGAACTTTTAATTAACATTGGTTTCAGAAATCCAGTCATGATAATAGGATAGGAAAAATAATCAGTCACTACATTTACCAAAATACTACTGTAGTTGTAGGAGTGCTGTGTTGCCATTTAAAATTTGTCCTAAAATTTGATTTTGTTGAATGGTCCTTATCTATTAGAATCACTATCAAGACTGTCCCAAATACCCACACCTATGTGACAAGTGTGGAAAAGAGAACATACCAAGAGATAAGGCAAGTTTTTGAGTCACTTTATAGTTATATAAATGTAGATATTAGAGAATTATTGTTCGTTTCTTTTAGTAAAGGAACGCAAAATCCGTTTTCGGATTCTTTCAGATTTAAGAATCCAATCTTGGATTTTCTTAAAGAAACACACCCTGAAACCCTTTCCCCTGTAAGAGTGTCAGGTTCAAAATTCAGTGCAAAAATTCAAATTTCATTTATTTAAAATGATGCAAAAAAAAAGAGAAAAATGTATGAATTAAATCCAAGCAACTAATAAGTATAGCTAATCACGTGATTTAAGTGCTCATTTACTCCAAACCACAAGAGAAGTGTGGTTTTCTGCTGGCTTAGGAACGAATAAAGTGGAAAGCATTTTTCTCACACACAGCTGGGAGTCTGAGTACAAGTGTGTGGGGGGTTTCGGGTCACATGGCTCGTACAAGGTTCAGTTTTTGTTTTGCCATCCGCCATTGCCTGACATGCCCCACCTGCCCACCTGTGAAATATTTTTAGAGCGTATTAATTTGCAGTGAATTTATTCTGTGGCCACTTTTTTTGTGTTGTTGTAAGACAGCTATGTTATTATGTTAACAAAGTTCAGGCTGCTTGGTTCGGCTTGGCATGGAGAATAATCATATGATACAACCCTGTGTGATCAGAAAAGTGTTTCAGTAATGGGTGTGACAAATTGGGGCATTGCATGATAATTAGTTCACTGTATGTCCCAGAATTGATGGTTTGCTGTATTCCTTGCAAGTCATTGTGGTGGTGCGGTAGCCCATTGTTAGTGCACTCACCTCCAGGTTTGAGCCCTGGCTAGGGTCATCTTGTTGTGTTCTTGGGCAAACCACATTGCTCTCATAGTGCCTCTCTCCACCCAGGTGTATAAATGGGTACCAGCGATTTCAATGCTGGGGGGTAACCTGCGATGAACTAGCATCCCATCCAGGGGGGAGTAGAAATACTCCTAGTCACTACAGAAACCGGAGATAAGCGCCGGCCGTTTGGGCCATTTGGCTTGTATGCAGACTTTACCTTGGAAGTCATGAGACTTGCAGAGATCGGTGACTTTTAGAATTGTGACACGTTACGTTACGTTTTCTTAGATGAACGAACATTTGGAGAAAGAATGCCCAGTGGTGGAAATCAAATGTCCATTCGTCATAGTGGGATGCCGATTTGAGGTAAGCCATTTATATTGCCTGTGCTTTGTAGAGTGAGGTGTGCAAACCTACACGTGTATGAATTTTTCAGAGAGATGCAAACCGATCTGTAAAAACTCGTAGCATACAATGATTGAATACTGTGTATGAAGAGTTCCAAACCTGGTTTTCAAATTGTTATTACGCCCTTCTTGTCGTATAGGAAAAGTGTAGGGATTCAGTGTGGCCAAGTGGTTAGGTCGATGGACTTGAAATCCTGAGGTCCTGGTCCAAGTCCTGCTCTGACCACTAAGCTAGAGTTGTTTCTCAATAGACCGTAGTTCAACTGCTCGGTCATGCTTGTAAATATCCAACTGGCCTACCTCCCACCAGTTGGATATTTAATTCTATTATGTTTATTTGATATCTTTGTTTCGTTCAGTTTAAGAGGCAGAGTTGTCCTTAACTTGTTACATGGGTTGACGTTGTACCATCTGAATTGGCCCTAAAGGCATCTTTTCATTGACTTTGTTAGGGATTGCGATCGGACGTCAACAAACATGTTCAGGAGAAAATGGCCAGCCATGTGATGGACATGGCAAAGAAACTTGGTAACATGTTACCTGAGTCAGGTGATGAAGAGGCTCCAAGGCACAGAGGTGCTCCAATAAGACGTGTAAGGGGTGGAATAGAATCTTCTCCTCAAGAGCAAGCCAGCCAGGAAGGATTTTTCAACGAGTTGTCAACCAGGACCCAGCATCAGCGAAATGAAATAGATGAGCTGAGACGTATTATCACTGTTCTTAGTAATACAGTAAATCATCTGGAGCGCCAGGTAGAGGAAGCACGTATCAGGCAAGAGAGACCAGTACAAGAACTCACCCTTCGGTAAGTGTCAGGTAATCCAGCCTATCATTAAGACAGGAATGCATGTTGCTTTGGCGAAGTAAAAAGGTAAACGATCATCGCGTCATTATACGACATTTGACAGCACTAAGAATTTGCCTTTTGGGCAAGTGACGTTCGAAACTGCAGTAGAAAATAATTATTCAAGAAACCGCTCAGCAAGAGACTCGGACGTAACAGAGGACGTGGTAAGGGGACGAGTTAACAACATTGTCACTTACTGCGATGATCAATCGTGTCTTCATATCTTTCTCCGCAGTTCAAATATATGATCTTTCATATATTCACTTGTATTGTCACTTGAGAAGCATTTGGTGCTCGTCTCCAACCTTGCTCAATTCATTTACTCGGTCAGGGGCAGATAAGTGTCATAGCCCTTGGAAGACAGACAGGTGGAATACTCTGATCCTACCCTTGGATGGATGTACACTCGTTTAGTCCTTTAAAGCAACCATCTTGATGAGAGAAAACAGCTAGTTCTTCAGATTCCGATTTTTAATCTGATTGATGTCTAATAACCCGTAAAACGTGATATCAGTCAGAGTGAAACAGTGTTCCAAATAAGAGATGGGTCTCGGGGCAATGACCCGATAGCGTATTACATGTATAACAATGAAAAAGGAAAGGAAGAAGTTTCCAGACGAAAAATATTGGAAGATAATCTTTCGATATCAAGCAAGAAATAACAGAAGTTAATCAACCATAGTTCTGAAGACAGACAAGGCTATTCGCTAGTGGCCATCTCCTTTCGCTTTGATGAAAACAGCCACTCTATATTGGTTTTGTGTGTTATTGAAGTTTGCATGGTGAAAGGTTTCATGTAAGAATAGAATGTATGACGTCACGGTAGCCATATTGGTGTTCCAAAACAATGAAACGGCGGCCATGTTGGTGTACCAAACCAATCCTGTGGGAGTTCAACTCTTTTCTTATCCAAACACTTCCGTTTGTTCCAATAAATTTACATGGCTGCTGGACACGAGCTCAGTTTACATGCAGTAGAGTAAAGATGTCCATCAAGGTAGGTACATGTAGGTGAAATTCGAGCATGATGTGTGCAAGAGGCGTTGCTGCACAATTACCAAGAGATTTCAAAGAAGTATCTTTGTCCTGCATTTGTAAGTGAAACGAAAAAAAAAACATGTTAGTCGGACAAACATCTATGGCTGGGTTCTTAAGTGAAACCAAACTCTGTATTTCGCAGACTAGACTGGAGTGGACTGGACTAGTAAAACGCGGGGTAATGAAACTCGGACTGGTAAAGCGCGCACTAGTGAAAGGAGAACTAATGAAAAGAGGACAAACAAAACGCGGACGCGGACTAGGAAAACGCGGACTAGTAAAACACGCACTAGTAAAATGAGGACTAATAAAAAGAGGACCAGTAAAACGCCGACTGGCAAAACACGGATTGGTAAAACGTGGACTAGTAAAACGTGGACTGGTTAAATGCGGACTAATAAAACGAGGACTAGTAAAACGCGGACTAGTAAACTGAGGACTAATAGATAAAGGACAAGTAAAACGCGGACTGGTGAAACGCTGACTAGTAAAACACGGACTGGCAAAATGAGGACTGGTATAACGAGGACTAGTTAAACACGGACTGGTAAAACATGAACTGGTAAAACACAGACTGGTAAAACGCAGACTGGTAAAACGCAGACTGGTAAAACACGGACTGGTAAAACGCTGGCTAGCAAAACACGGACTGGTAAAACGCGGACTAGTAAAACGAGGACTAGTAAAACGCGGACTAGTTAAACACGGACTGGTAAACACGGACTAGTAAAACACGGACCACTAAACACGGACTGGTAAAACGAGAACTAATAAAATGAGGACTACTAAAACACGGACTACTTAAACACCGACTAGTAAAACATGGACTACTAAAACATGGACTGATAAAACACGGACTAGTAAAACAAGGACTACTAAAACATGGACTGGTAAAACACGGACTAGTAAAACAAGGACTACTAAAATATGGACTGGTAAAACACGGACTAGTAAAACAAGGACTACTAAAACATGGACTGATAAAACACGGACTAGTAAAACAAGGACTACTAAAACATGGACTGATAAAACACGGACTAGTAAAACACGGACTACTAAAATATGGACTGGTGCAACCTCTTTCCCAGGGTCTCTCATCTTGCCGCCCCCTGGAGCGAGCAAGGAGAGACCCTGATTGGGTCTGGTCACGTGTCTCCCAGAATCTGGGAGATGACAATTAAATTATTGAAGGGATGGGGGGCCTAGTAGGAATTTTGTCCATACTTTAGCCTACGGGAGTGCAGGATGTGTTGTCATCAAAGTAAACCAAGAACGATATGATGTTCTGCGGCAATGTCCGGCAGTAATATTCTGCAAACGCCGAGGAAAACTTATCTATCATCTGATAGCGGAAATCCAAGTCGCTGAAGGTTGTGTATGGTTCAATGAAGGACGGTACTTATTGTAAAAATCTCAATAAGGCGAATGGAGAATTGCACACCGCGGCTGAGGCTGTGTCTGCTGTGTATGGAAGATCTTTGACTCATCTTTGCCTCAGAATGAAGTGCAGGCCTTTTGAACGGCGATGAAATAATTTTAGAGAATTCAGGTCCTTTTAATTGATCACTGAAAACCAAAGTCACTTCGAAAGGAGCGATAAACTGGATTTATCTTCGACCGAAAGGAGGCTAGAAAAAGAAAGATATAATTTTTATTGTGTCGTCAATAAATCAGTGTACATGACTCCAACGGTTCGTGACAATTGTGCACATTCTCATTTAATTTTCAATCTCTCGACCTTTCTTCGCTTCACGCGTGTTTCTGAGGGGCACTTTTTATGCCGTGTTATTAGAAGAAATGGAAATTATAAGTAGAGCGGAGTCGTTTGATTGTGTTACAGCATATTTTTAGAGGTCGTAGGTCTGCATGCTTTCCGCTGTTAACTGCACGTCGCTTCTCAGAGTTTGACACCTCTGTAATTTGCCATGCCGTGCTTATACTTTGTTTAGGTTCATTTCTATTGCAAGATATGTTTAAAGGCTCTAAGTATTGGCTCTCCAGGGACAAAGTTTGAAATATTCCGTGAACATATTGCTTACTTGCATTCTATATTGTGACGCCGCAGGTGAGGTCGGGCCCGGCTATTTGATTAGAACTGTTTGCAAGCACAGTGCGTTGAATGAATATATTTATCTTCATCCAGCTTTTCTTCAGAGACTGCCGTAGCTTTACTTTGAGAAAGCTATACGTTTTCCTAGAGACATTCTTATGTTTTTTTTGCATCAATTTGATCGAGTGCATTCAAAGGAGAAACAACAATTAATACGGGATGAAATTGCGCTGCTCGACGTCCACAGTTGAAATATGACTGACTTTCCATAAATCCAGTGGGTAAGACGGCAACAAGTTGAAAATCACGACCACTGAATTGTCTCGAGACAGACTTGCTTAACTTTTAGGTAAATGTTGGAATAGATATTATTCGAAATGTCAGCCTGAAAGCTAAGTATTGATAAACGCCGCGGGTAATGGTAGTTGCAGCGCGATACTTTGAATTCGACAAAACTCAACACGACAGATTGCTGATTACAGAGGACCCCTCCTTGTTGTTTTCAATTGTCAAAGTGGCACGTGACCAGACCCAACCAGGGTCTCATCGCTCGATCCAGGGAGCAGAAAGATGAGAGACCCTGGGAACGAGGTTGGGAAATTGACGGAGTGGTAAAACACGGACTGGTAAACCGCGGACTGGTAAAACACGGACTGGAAAAACACAGACTGGTAAAACGCTGACTGGTAAAACACGGACTGGTAAAACGCAGACTGGTAAGCCGGGGACTGGTAAAACACGGACTGGTAAAACGCTGACTAGTAAAACACGTACTGGTAAAACACAGACTGGTAAAACATGGACTGGTAAAATGAGGACTGGCAAAGCACGGACTTGTAAAACACGGACTGGTAAAACACGGACTGGTAAGACACAGACTGGTAAAACATGGACTGGTAAACCGCGGACTGGTAAAACAGGGACTGGTAAAACGCGGACTGGTAAGACACAGACTGGTAAAACACGGACTGGTAAAATGAGGACTGGCAAAACACGGACTTGTAAAACACGGACTGGTAAAACACGGACTGGTAAAACATGGACTGGTAAACCGCGGACTGGTAAAACAGGGACTGGTAAAACACGGACTGGTAAAACGCTGACTAGTAAAACACGTACTGGTAAAACACGGACTAGTAAAACGCGGACTAGTAAAACACGTATTGGTAAAACGCGGACTGGTAAAACACGGACTGGTAAGACACGGACTGGTAAAACGTGGACTGGTGAAATACGGACTGGTAAAACGCGGACTAGTAAAACACGTACTGGTAAAACGCGGACTGGTAAAACACGGACTAGTAAAGGGCGGACTACTGAAACGCGGACTGGTAAAATGCGGACTAATAAAACGAGGACTAGTAAAACATGGACCGGTTAAGGGTGGGCTAGGAAAACACAGACTGGAAATATGCGAACTAATAAAACGAGGACTAGTGAAACGTGGTATAGTAAAACGTGGACTAGTAAAACACGGACTGATAAAACACGTACTAGTGAGACATGGACTAGTAAAATACGGACTGGTTAAACGTGGACTGGTAAAATCTCGGTCGGACTGAACGGAAATAAATTTTTGGGATAATAGAATCACCCAGGCAGACCAAGTCGAAAGTAATATCCGTTCTCGTTTCTCTCAAAAGCAGAAACGCCAAAGCCATGCATTTAACTGTCACAAAACGAAACCACTAAGACCACAGAGGTAGAAAACTCGGTGATGTCGTTCAAATTATAAACAGTGGTTTGGTATTATTTAATCCTGGTGACATTTGGTCAAACAATTGACCAAATGTTGAACACGAAGTGGTATGTAGTGTTTTTGGTTTTGTCATTTCTCAGGTTTAACCGCTATGAAACCAGACTGTTGGAGTACGAGGGACGTGTCTGCAATGGATCATACATATGGAGGATAGAGAATTACCGACAGTGCCGCCAAGATGCTATCAATGGAGTCATGACAGCAATACATAGCCCTGCCTTCTACACCAACCTGTATGGGTACAAGCTCTGTATGCGGATCAATCTGAATGGCGTGGACAGCGGA